>Ga0209747_1000157_pt1 | contig 34518 bp, 36 predicted proteins | sample BarGraNGADG00311_FD_184498 | JGI IMG/M metagenome (GOLD analysis project Ga0209747, IMG submission 184498) | Arctic peat soil microbial communities from Barrow, Alaska - Barrow Graham LP Ref core NGADG0011-311 (SPAdes) (version 2) | ecosystem: Environmental > Terrestrial > Soil > Wetlands > Peat...
CTTCCAAATAAGACTATGTCCAACAGGTCTTCACCGAGCTCATCCGAGAAAATTCTCGCGACTTTTCCAAGCAACCCCTCCTCGAGCTTGAATGCGGGAACCAGAATTTCCGTGTAGATGATATTTTCTTCATCCAAGGAATACAGGTTGGACCTGCCCGCCTGTTGTTTAACGACGAGACCGTTGCGCTCCAGCTCTTCCAGGGCAAAACGGGTAGTATTATGGGATTGGCCGATCAACCTCGCCAGCTCCCTGCCGGTGTGCGGGCTTCTCGTTCTGGACAGGAGCCTAAGCAACTTGATTTGTGTTTTGTTACCAAAGATATCATTCAGCGGCTCATGAAATCTCATGGGTTCAGCTTAGCAAATAGAAGACCATATGTCTATAAATAGGACCATATGGTCATAAACTCATCATGTTGAGTATTATTACTGGCGGTGAGACTGTTGACCGGCTGCTTCCACCTCAAGTAGTTGAGATCTGCGGTTCAGGCTGAGCAGTTATCAGGTAATGATACGGGCCTGACTCTGTCACTGCTTCTACTGCGAACCCCGCTTCTGAGATGAGGCGTGAAGCAGTGTCCTCGTCGAATCGGATCTCGACGGGGGGACCGAGCGTCGTCTGCTCCTTTTTCCAGTCCAGGTTGATGAGCTTGCCTGTTTGCTTGGTCATCCTTCGGGCGTTCCTCAAGACCATTGCAGGGTCTGCGAAGTCGTGGAGGACAATCCCGAAAAACACAATGTCAGCGCACTCTTCGCAGAATACCGTGCTCTCTCCTTCACCGGCCATCGCCGTGATGTTGCCCAGGCCCTCTTTCTCTGCGGCGGCCTCAAGGTTGCCGATGGATTCGGGGTTGATATCGAGCGCGTAGACACGGCCTTTTGCGCCCACGATTCTGGCGGCAGGAAGGGAGAAGTATCCCTCACCGCACCCCAGATCGATGAATACCATATCTGGGCCCAGACCTATTGCGGCCAGGATAGCATCGGGGTCCTGCCATTGCCTCCTATCCTCGTCGTCATGCCGAAACCGCTGTTTGCCGTGAGGCATGTTCCCTCCTCAGGGTATTACTGTTATCTGCCAGACTGTTCACTACTGCCTAATCACAGCCCCATGTCACGGAGTTCGAGGAACTGCTGCGAGCATTCATCACCGCATATCGGGGGGCACTCTTCCAGTTCCTTCTTGTCCTTGGCAAGTGCATCGGCAAAAGCCATGCACGTGGGTAGCCCGCACTCTTTGCAGTTGGTGCGCGGCAGCCGCTTCAGGATTTCGAGGACCTTCGGTCTCTCAAAGCTATCGTAGCTGGGCTCGATCTCGTCTCTCTTCTCCCAGATCGCATTGATTCGTTCCACGATCGCTGTGACGATGTCCTGTGCCTGGTCCCTGTCGGCGATGTTGCTGATAGCTATCTCGCGGGAGCGCAGGGCGTACTTACGCGAGTCCTCCGTCCAGACAAGGACGGGGATGCTAGGAATGAACTGCGCTTTCTGGACTGTGGCGTTCACGTAGGGAAGGACATCGCTGATGTCGACTTCCAGAGAAACACTGGCTCTGAAGATGGGCGACTCGAGGTCGCACTCCGGCGTGGAGAGCTTGATCTCGTAGTCTTCTATCAGCATGACTAGCGGTATCAAGAGCTTTTTTCAGCGAGCTTGTACTTTATCTGGCACCAGCCGACAGGCTTGCCTTCCTTGTTGACACCCTCGAGCGTGGCCTTCTTGCCCAGCACCCTGGAAATCGCCATCATTCCCGTCGGGGCGATAGGGCAGAGGGCCTCCTCGCCGGCCTTCTTTAGGATGTCGTTGCCGGGACAGATGATGCATCCGCTTACGTCGATGGTGAGCTCATCGCCAGTAATCGCAACCTTGCTGTCGTCGGCAAAGCCCAGGCCGTCGGTTAGGAACTCTTCGAACTTCGCCCTGAACTCGTCCTCGTCGGTGATGCTGCCACCGACCTCTGCCATCCACTCCTTGATCCATTCCGAGGCGATCTTCGGCTTGACTTTGTCGAGCTGGCTCATGTTGGCCCTGGCCACAGCCACGTGGTACTTCTTCATGAACTCCTCTGCGTTTTTCATTTCTCCACTCCTTTGCGAAAGCAACTTCGAGCTTGGTAAGAAGGCGGCCCCAACGGCCTCGCAGTTCCGCTACTATTTTTTTGGACTTATGAAGACTTTATGATCGAGAAACGATATCTCCTGCACCTTGCCCTCGATTTCCTTCTCTTCCCCGAACAGGTCTACGATCCAGATCCTTCCGTCGTGGTCCTTCAGTTGGGCCACATCCTCCATGATAAGCTTCTCGTCTTCCTCATCTCTTATGTAGACGTTGGACTCACACATGAAACCCACCTCCGCGAATTCTAGCACGCTCATTTGACAGTAAAGAGCATATGCTCTATATTTAATTATGGTCATATGCTCGCAAGCTGTCAATAGGAGGTAAATGTGGCAAGGCCTGCCAAGCCAAGGTTCGTCACCGGCGAGCCTTGCGTTGACTTTTTCAAGCCCCGGGGCATTCCCCTTCGCGAGTTGGAAGAGGAGCGTCTTTCCGTTGAAGAGCTCGAAGCTCTCAAGCTCGCGGACATCGAGGGCTTATATCAGGAGGATGCTGCAGAAAGGATGGAGGTCTCACGACCGACTTTCCAGAGGGTTCTCAAGTCCGCCCGTGGGAAAGTAGCCCGATGCCTGGTCGAGGGCAAGGCGCTTGGTATAGAGGGGGGCAACTACGTGCTGGCAGGAGAGGGCAAGACTTTCGAATGCCTGTCGTGTGAGAACAGTTGGGAGGAGCCGTTCGGCAGCGGCGTCAGGGCTTGCGAGACAGTCTGCCCGAAATGCGGCGAGATGACTGTGCGGCGCGCCTGCGCCAAAAGGCCTCGCATGAAGAGCGGGCACGGTCCGAGGGGTTGTCGTGCTTCCGAGGGTGCACGCGGTGGGAAACGGGCGGTTGTTGCGGCAAGCGCTGAAGACGTAGAAGAGCAAGTGAAATAAGATGACCGGAGGAAATATGAAGATCGCGATCGTGATGGAAGACAGCAATGTGGCACAGCACTTCGGGCATTGCGAGAAAGTAATGCTGGTGACGATCGAGAACGACGAGGTTGCCTCGCGCGAGGTGTTGGACGCGCCGGAGCACGACTGCGGAGCGCTCCCACGGCTATTCGCCGAGCGGCAGGTGGAATACGTTATCGCGGGAGGACTGGGTGGAGGAGCGCTCGCGAACCTCAACAGAGCCGGCGTAAAGGTGGTCGCCGGTGTCCAGGGTACGGCGGAGGATGCCATAGGACGGTTTCTTGCAGGAACTCTCGTCGGGGGTGACGCGGTCTGCGGTGGGCACGGACAAGGGACGTGCGGTCACCACGACTGATCGGTCGTGATGCCGGCAAGAAGACAGAGGATAAAGACGTGTATAACAGGAAGGCATCATAACAGATGTCACGCAGTTGGCCCTTGACCTTATCAGGGTGGCAAGAGAGGGAATAGGCCTCTATCTCTACCAGGAATTACCAGGAAAATGCACCCAGGATCTCGAAAACCGTTGGGTCTCGCGAGAGGTCTCGTTGATTCAAATCCCACCCTCTCCGCCAATATATAAAAGGGCTTTTCCCAACTAAAGGGGGACTATGAGGCACAGCGCCATTCAAAACCCAAAGTATCTAAGATGGCATTAGGCTATTAATGGCCTTTAATCAATCGAAGTTACATCCGCCATCCAGTCGCCGTCCTTGGCGGGGAGAATTCAGCGGGCCGATTTCGGAGAGAAGCGAAAGCGCTTCCGCCAGTCATGAAACCTGGCCCTGTAGAGAAAGCCGGCAAGCACGAAAGCCAGGAAGATCCCGAAGACAACGCGTGTGGCAAGCGCCGTCCCCTCGGAGCCAATGATGAGGCCGTGGGCTACTGCCATTCCAAAGATCACATAAGTCAGCAGGTGCAGCCATCCCCAAGACGCCGTCAATAAGCCACGCCGGACTGCGAGAAGAGCGGTTGCAACGGTTATTATGAGGACCCCAAGCATTACAGGGCCAAAGATAAAAAGAGCCTTGTTGAGTGTAGAGAAATCAACACCAAGACGGGGGATGAGAAAACCGAGGTGTAAGAGGGCGAAGGCCAATCCGACTATACCAAAAAAGATATGTACACGTCGCATGCGGAAGAATCCGAAAGTGCGGCGGAGCAGCGGCCGGAAACTGCCGGTCATCATCTCCAGGAAAATGAAACTTACCGCGAGTAATGCCCACAGTCTGCTTAGAATATCGATGATCCCATCAGTCGACATGAAAGCAGCCGACATCAAGCCAAATGGCGCGGCAATAACGGCCAGGATGAATATGAGCGAGCCGATAAGGGCGGCCTCATTCACAGGATTGTCGGTCGTTTCCTGCAACAGTAGACTCCTTACGTCTCTGAAGGTTGGTCACGATGAAACCGATTCTTGGGAACAAGTCACCTGCGTGCCATTCCACCTTGGCTATCACCCTTTCTCATCAACAATTAAGCAATACAAGCGGTTAGCCCTTCCTTTTTGATATGGGAAATCCAGGTTAAGATGTTATAACCCAGAAAGTACCGCAAGAACGAAAGTACCGCAAGAACGCCGCGCCGAATTCGTAAATGAAATGGTGGCAGGATATGTAGGGCGATACCCGGCCACCGAGGACGGATTGATCCACGTCGAGTCCTGCAGGCTGGATGTCGAAGCCGTAAATCCGGCTGAACAACCTGTCTTTGCTACAGGCCGGACGGCTTTTCCTCAAGCGTCACTTTGGTCTGCTGCTTGTCGCTTCCGCGGTAGAAATCGATGCTTACCGTGTCCCCGACCTTGTGCTTGCGAATCTGCGCTACCAGGTCATCCATGGAGGTAACGGGCGCGCCGTCCATGCCGACGACGATATCTCCGGACTGCAGCCCCGCCTTGGAGGCCGGCGTATTCGGCTCCACCGACTGTATTATGGCACCCTTATCAATCGATAGGTTGTGTTGATTGGCAGTGTTGGGATCTAGTGTGCTGCCACTTATTCCGAGCCAGGGGTGAACGACCGAACCTTTGTCGATCAATTGGTCCAAGATGGGCTTGGCATCATCGATGGGGATCGCGAACCCGATGCCCTCGTTGCCACCGCTCTGGGAGATGATGGCCGTATTGATACCGATCACATCGCCTAGGCTGTTTGCTAAGGGACCCCCAGAGTTACCCGGATTTATGGGGGCGTCGGTTTGAATTACATTGATAAGCGGTGCTCCCTGGCCACCCGTGTCCACATTACGGTTGAGGGCGCTGACTATGCCGGAAGTCACGCTGCTTGAAAAGCCTTCCGGGCTGCCGCACGCTACCGCCATCTCTCCCACGACCAGGTCGCTTGAAGTGCCAAGGGTAACCGCTGGGAGACCGGAGGCATCTATTTTCACTACCGCCAGGTCGGAATCAGGGTCGGTTCCAACCACTTTACCATCGTAGGTAGAGCCGTCCTTCAGCGATACCTTGATAGCCGTCGCGCTCTTAACTACGTGGTTGTTGGTGGCTATGTAGCCATCGGATCTATATATGAAACCAGATCCGATAGCCTGTTGTGCCCGGCCCATCTGCACCTGGATGTTGACGACGGAAGGGAGTATCTGCGCAGCCGCCTGCACGACTGCTTCGGAGCCGCCCTGGCTTACCCTCTGCGCCACTGATGCCGTTTCCTGCAATGTCGTCGTCCCGTGTTGCTTGTTGGTTAGGACGTCGATGGGATTGGCGCCAAGGATGGCGGGCAGGAGAAACATCATGACCACCGCTGCCACGATGCCGGAAACCACCGCAACGAATATCGTCCGGCCTCCTCGCGCTCGAGGGGGAGGCGGAGAATAGAAGGGGGGTTTGGGTGGAATCTGTATGCGATCCATACTTTCGGTCATTGCACTCATCACCTCAATTCAATCTGGTCCTGATACAAAATCATCATCCGCTTCAAACGCAACCACGATCGGAGATCTTCCCGCCTGATACATCTCAGCCAATAATTGCCATTTCATTTATCTTCTTCATCATCCGCTCTTGGTGTAAGGATTGTAGTAAGAAACTGTTAAAATTCGATTAACCGTTATTTCCCATATCCACATTCAAGCCATTTGCTCCTTCCGGGAAGCGATTCCCTACGTTCCATTGAGGCGTCCCCCGTCTTTTGGCTTTAAATAGCGCACTCCGCCGATATCTGGAGACGCTTGACCGCTGGATTCACCAGGCGGAGATAAACGAAGGCAGGGCCGCTGGGCTCACCAGCGAGGAGCGTGAAAAGCTGCGCCATCTGAGCAGGGAAAACAAACTCTTTAATGAGGAAAAGAGGTACACCAGGAAGCCAGTTGGCTCCTTTACTTTAAGAAAGCAGGTACTTGAAAAAAGTATGGCCTAGGTTCAGATTTAAAGAAGACATTCCCCTAAAAGGGGGATCAGGAACCTAATCAGTTCATCAAGACATCAAACGGTAGACGGCATCGAAGAAGGAGAGTCTTGATATGGCGTACCTAGCAAGTATATTTGGTGTGCTGCCCCGCTTTGGCGGAGGCGGTGAGATTGGACAGGGCCATCCGCTTTGGGTGCTTCCCATCCTGCTGGTTATCGGGGCGATCATCGTTTTTCTTTTCGTCTGGGTCGTATTCCTGCTGGTAAGGTCCTTCTACCGCAGCGAGATAGCTCCCAGGAAGCTTGGCCCAGGGACTCCTCTCGAGATACTCAAACGCCGATACGCCGCAGGAGAGATATCCAGCGAGGAGTTTGAAAAGATCAAACAGGACCTTGGGGAAACCGAAGGCTAACAATGCGCATGAAGTTAAAAGAGTTTTCCGCCCTTCACAGGGCAGGGGCGAAGCTGTAGCCTTCAAGGGCCAAATTACGATCTTCGAAACAATTCTCAAGAACCCAAAACGATACGATATTGATACGATCTTAAGCCGTAATACCGTATAATACCAAATATTACCATGTAACAAACTGGCAGGTAGACCTTAAGTTTAGCCCTCTGAGCTGGAGTTATAAAACAGGCAGTACGGACTGTAAATTCGTTAGCACAGCTTACGATGGTTCAAATCCATCCTGCCAGAGAATATAAATTCTTACTGAGTTTATTAAGGGGCTGAAGGCCCTAAAATCGCCATTTTACGATTGTGGCTAAATTGTGGCCAATATAACGCTCAATATGGTGACATAAGGGGAAGTACGGATAACAACATACCTAAACTCGCAGATCGGCAACCTGTGCATCTGCCAGGAATTTCCATTAAAATGCACCTAGGGTCTCGAAAACCGTTAGGTCTCGCGAGAGGTCTCGTGGGTTCAAACCCCACCCTCTCTACCGAATTAAATTTTGAGCCGCGATTTCCATATCGAATAGAAAGGGTCGATCAACAATTAGACTTGAAGATCTGGGTTACGGCGCATTCTTTGAATCCAACCGCAAAGCGTTAGGGCTGAGCGGTTATTCGATAGCGCGAGTTATCGCCGAATATAGAGGGGCGTACAGGATAAAGAACTTGGCCCATGAATACCTGGCCAAGATTTCCGGAAAACAGGTGTTCAATGCCCCGGCGAGAGAGGATTATCCGGCGGTAGGAGATTGGGTTGCCATAACCGAACTCGACGCTGAACGAGCAACCATTCATCGTGTATTGCCAAGAAAGACGGTACTGAAGAGAAAATACATCGATCAGCTCGAACCCCAGGTAATCGCCTCTAATATCGATGTAGCCTTCATCATCGAATCCGTTGGCAGAGATTACAATCTGAATCGTTTTGAAAGATACCTGGCATTGGTAATTGGCAGAAACATAGAGCCGGTCATGGTCATAAATAAAATCGACTTGATTGCAGGATCGGAATTAAACAGGAATTTATCTCAAGTGACAAAGAGATTCAAGGACATCGATGTTATCCCGACCAGCACCATCCTCGACGCGGGACTGAATGGATTAACGGCACGCATCCTGAGGGGAGAAACATACTGTTTTCTCGGATCCTCCGGCGTGGGAAAGTCCTCCTTGATAAACAAACTGCTTGGAAAGGAAATCATTAAAACCAACACGATAAGCCATCATACCGGCAAAGGGAAACATACGACCACGGGCAGAGAGATGTATTTTATGGAAAATGGAGGGATTGTAATAGATAACCCGGGGATGAGGGAGATAGGCCTGGTGGATTCAAATGCCGGAATAGAAAACGTATTCGAAGAGATAAAGGCCATCGCGAAAAAGTGTAAATTCAAGGACTGCACCCATGTGCACGAACCGGGATGTGCGGTGCGGGACGCCGTTGAATCCGGCGAGTTTTGTGAGGACAAGTATTCGAACTATCTTAAATTAACGAGGGAGGCCGAACATTACGAGAAGACGAAGCTCGAGAAGAGAGGAAAAGACCGGCAACTCGGGAAATTCATCAAGAAAGCGCAGGATCAACAGAAGCAACAAGAGTCTTAGGCAGTAGATAGAATGCTCGGTCCCGGAAAATGTCGTTTGCCCTCTTCAGCTACGACGATCGCGTTTCGTCTCCGGGACATTAGCAAGTAATACAAGCGCCGATAATGTCTGACCGGCTGGGCCGTGGAAATACGATGTCTGTGTCCCGCAAATATACGATTCCGCCTCAATCCAAGATGACGCTCAATGTCAACTCTTACATAGGATCGGACAAGGACGTTTCCATACAGCTTGCTTCCTCCAAGCCCATAGTCTCGGAAAGGCCGGTGTATTCAAATTAATCACGGCTTTGAGGCTGCGACTGGAATAATATTCCTCTAAAATTTAGGCCGGCGATCTCCGATATGAGAGGAGATGCAGGACGGCTGAATACCATCTCCGAAAGGGGCGATGATCATGAGCGGCGAGTTGGAAGTAACGGAGGCGTTGAGGAAGCAGTATGCGGAGGAGACCGCCGCGGCTCTGAAGCGAGAGGGGCTTAACCCGGACAAAGTCGAGGTTTGGGAAGACGGCCATCGAACCGCGGGGCGAAATGACTCCTTCGAGTGGTGGTACTTCGATGCGCAGTTTGAAGATGGCTCTACCGCCGTAGCAGTCTTCTCCACGAAACCCCTAACCAAACCCAAGGGGCCTATGACGCCTTCCGTGCTCATCATATATAAGTCGCCCGACGACGAGCGGCAAAGCTTCAGCTGCAACATCGATCCATCGCAATTCTCCGGCTCGACTAAAGCCTGTGATGTACGTATGGGCCCGAGTTGGGTCAAGGGCGATCTGGCCTCTTATGAGCTGCATGCGGAGGCGGAGGAGTTCGCCGCAGATCTGGAGATAACCCGGGAAAGCCCATCCTGGCGCCCGGGTGCGGCCATCAACTACTTCAACGAGGAAAAAACGAAGTTCTTCGCCTGGGTGGTTCCGGTCCCCTACGGGACCGTTCGCGGGAGCCTCAGCAAAGATGGAAAGATTTGGAAGGTGAACGGCTCCCTCTATCACGACCATAACTGGGGCAACGCGTCCGTGGGCAGCATGATCGACCATTGGTACTGGGGGCGCGCTCATGTAGAAGATTTCAACCTTATCTTCACGCAAATGGTTACGGTAAAGATATTCGGACACGGTGGCATTAAGTTGCCCGTTTTCTTCCTTTCCAAGGGCGACAAGATACTGACCGATGATGGACTGCCGCTGCGCCTGGAAACCTCGGATTTCGTGAAAGGTCCGGGCGGCCAGACTTATCCCACGAAACTGGATTGGCATTGGGAGACGGAAGAAGGGACTGTCGACCTAGCTCTGCGCAATCCGCGCCTGATGGTGGATCTCGATCTCGCCGCCGACTTTCCGGGCTGGCTGCGGCCCTTCATTCACCTCGTAGCCAATCCCTATTATTACGACTTCGACGCCGAACTCGAGCTATCTGTCGATCTCAAAGGAGTTAAGGAAAAGGTAAGCGGACGGGCAGTTTTCGAAAAAATGATGTTCCGCTAACCCCGATCTTTAAGGCGCCGTCCGGGGCTCCCCCTTCAATATCTATTCTCAGGAAGAATATGGTAAACAATTAGATATTCAAGACCTGACCCCAATGCATTTATGGCCCCAATATTCATGCTCGTGCCCTATATTTTTTAGCTTCTTGCCGTCGGCAGGAAGGAAAGGTCTATCAAAACAGGCGGCGGTACTGCCAGACGGCGAGTGGGATACAAACGGCAAGGATAGCGGCGCACCATGCCAGCGACTGCAGCAGATACGAGCCGGTAGGGCCCCCAATCGCAAGCGCGCGTACGGCGGAAATCGTAACCGAAACCGGCTGATACTTGGCGAAGCCCTGCAGCCAGGTGGGCATGGAGGCGACGGGGACAAAAGCGGACGAGGCAAAGACCAGTGGTGCCATGACCGGAAAGGATGCAGCCTGTGCGGACTCCGGGTCACGCAGGGCAAGGCCCACATTGGCGAAGAGCCATGACAGTACGTACGCGAAGAGCAATACGAGCAACATCCCGAAGATGAAAAGGTGCGGGCTGGTGTGTATGCGGAAGCCGACCGCAAAACCCACTCCAGTGATAAGCGCTACGACCAGGACATTTCGCAGCAAGTCGGAGAATGTCCGCCCGGCAAGGAAGGCCGTTCGTGACATAGGCAGGGCGCGAAAGCGCTCCAGTAATCCGCTCTGGACATCGCTAGACAGTCCGATGGCGGTGGTTATGGCCCCGAAGACAACCGTCTGCATAAATATGCCGGGCATCAAATAATCAACATAAGGATAGGGCGAAACGGCGGAAACCGCTATGGCTCCCCCGAATACATAACGAAATAAAAGAACAAAGATCACGGGCTGAATCAGCGTGAAAATGAATAACCTCGGGACGCGCCGAAGGTTGATGAGGTTGCGCTCCGTAACCGCTATGGTATCCCTTATGCCATTTACAAGTCGTATCGGAATAGGCGGTATCTCGACTGCGCAACCCCTGGCCGTGGCTTGCATTATGATGAACCTCCTCCTAATGCGGTCGTTGCTTTCGAAGAAACGGACTGGGTCCCGGTGAGCGTGAGAAAGACGTCGTCCAGACTTGGTTCGCGCACCGAAAGGTCGATCGGAATCAGCGCTTGGCGATCAAGGGTTCGCAAGGCCTCAATCAGAATGGGAGGACCTTTACTCGAGTTGATACGCACCAAGGATCCCTGCCGCTCGATCTGGCCGTTTGAGACCGAACGAGAAAGGAGTTCTTCCGCTTGCGCGGCCTTCTGTTCATTTTCCATTTCCATTTCTATAACCGTATTGCCCAGGCGCGCTTTCAGGGCTGCCGCCGTGTCGTTGGCAACGATACGGCCGAGATCCATAACCGCGATGCGGTCGGCCAATTGATCGGCTTCCTCCAGATACTGGGTTGTGAGCAGTACGGTTGAACCGTCGGCCACAAGCGTCTTGATAACGCTCCATAGTTCGATCCGGCTTTGGATGTCGAGACCGGTTGTCGGTTCATCAAGGAAGATTATGGGGGGTCGCGAAACCAGGGCCGCGGCCACATCAAGGCGCCGCCGCATGCCACCACTGTAAGTGCGCAGGGGCCGGTCCGCCGCATCGATTAGATTGAAAGTACTCAACAACTCGTTGGTACGTGGCTTGATCTCATTATTTGGTAACTGGGCGAGTTTGCCGATCATGCGCAGATTTTCCCTCCCGGTAAGATTGGGATCCACCGCCGCATTTTGTCCGGCCAGCCCAATCTGGCAGCGCACGGCGAAGGGTTGCTCAACCACATCGTGACCCATGACTTCGGCGTGGCCTTCATCCGGATGAAGGATAGTCGCCAATATTCGGATGGCGGTCGTCTTTCCCGCCCCATTCGGCCCGAGCAGGCCGAGTATCGTCCCCTCCTGCACCTCGAAGTCGATGCCCTTCAGGGCTACTACCGATTTGAATCTCTTAACGAGGCCTTCAACCATGATCGCTGCAACCGCCATGCGATTATTCCTTCTTCCCATCGATGTGTATAGGCCATAATTTGGAAGTCGCGGGGTTTTGTCACCAAACCTGACCACACGCTCCTTAATGCATGATTGCCAAGAAAAATGCAGGATAAACCTCGGAGTAGGAAAGCAAGCCGATCATGCGCGCTCTTGTGCCGCCCCCGTGCGATACCCCAGGCCTGGATGTGAAAATCAGAAACAGGCGAAAATAAAGGGCAAGATTAACTCTAACGAGGAACCTTGCGGCAAGGATTTTCATGAACCGGACTGGGCCGCGCACTAGCGCATTAATAGGTAAATAATGGCAATAAGTTTCTTTTAGGCCCCGATCTCGATTCCTTCCAGCTTCCCATCCTTCATTTGATAGGCCCAATCGGCCACGCCGATAATGCTCTCGTCGTGGGTGACGATGATCACACATTTGCCGTCTTGATGCGCCAGCTTGACCAGGATATCCACCACCATCTCGCTGGTAGTCGAATCCAGGTTGCCGGTCGGCTCATCGGCGAGGATGATGTCGGGGTTGTTGGCCAAGGCTCTTGCGATAGCCACCCTTTGCTTCTCGCCCCCACTCATCTTGTTGGCCCTGGCCTTCTTGAGCCTGGCGTCTATTCCCATTCTGTCCAGCAATGCGTCGGCTCGTTGGCGCTGCTCACCAGCGGAGATAGAGGCAATATCCATCGGCAGAATAACGTTTTCGAAGGCGGTCAGCGCGGTTATGAGGTTGAAGAACTGGAAGACGAAGCCTACCCGCTTGCGCCGGTAGGCGATGATATCCGCGCTTGTCTGGCATATGTCTTCGCCGAAGACATCGATCTCTCCCGAGTCAGCGCTCTCCAGGGAACCGATCAGATAGAGCAGGGTTGTCTTCCCCGACCCCGAGGGACCTACGATCACCGTCACCTCGCCCTTGCCCGCCCGGAAGCTTACATTATCGACGGCGGTCACGTTCCCCGCTTTGGCCCTGTAGACCTTGTTTACCTCTCTTACTTCCAAGATGCCTTCCATTATTTCCCTCCTATTCGATACTCAGCACTCTGGCTGGTTTAAGCCGCGTGATCCATATCACGGGTACCGCCATGCCAAGGAGGCCAATGAACACCAGGATGAGTATCGAGTACAGGAACAGGCTTCCCTGGTAGACCACGTTGAGCTGCAGGCTCGTCTGATTATTGGCTGCAGACCCGGAGCTTCCCGCCTTGTACAGGCTGCCGTTGTTGCCAGTGCCGGGAACGCCTCCCCTGAAGTTTTGCGGGCCCTGTTGCCCTGCCTGCGTCGTCTGGCTCTGGTTAACGGTCACCGTTTTATTCCCCAACAGCCAGTTACCCATGCTCTGGGAGATGATGGCCGTCGTCCCCATGGCCAGGATGATGGCAACCAGGCAGATACAGATGACCTCCATGGCGTACTGCGCCATGACCTGTCGATTGGTCGCCCCGATGGCCTTGAGCACGCCCAACTCCCGCGTTCTTCCGCCGATGATGATGGCCATCGCCAGGAGGATGATCAGCGCGCAGGCCCCAAGGGCACCGGCCAGTCCAATCACCGAAGTCTTGCCGACCTTGGCGAGTGGATCGGATATCGCCTGGTAATCAGCCTGATCGGTCACGAATTCGAACTTATTAGTGCTGGTGTTGCTAATGCTAACGGGGTCTGGATCAAAAGCTTGTTGCGCCGCGTTGGCGTTATTTTCGTTGTCAAAGTAATAGGACCCTAGCTGGACGTAACCCGGCGTCGCGTTGAGCTTCTGCACCACGGAGAGGGGAGCGAAAAACCTGTTGCCCGCCGGGTTGAAAGTCTGGTTTTGATTCTGCTGCTCCGCCTGAATCGTCTCGTAGGTGCCTATGATCTTGAGGGGAACCTCGGCATCTTTTCCGGTCTCTCCATTGATCAACGCGGTAATGGAATCTCCGACGTGCAGATTATTCGATTCGGCCAGGTTTTTTTCAATGAGCACCACCGGGTTGGCTTTCTGGTAATCCTGGTAGGTGAAAAAAGCGCCCTGGCTCAGCACCCTGTTTCCGAGCAAGAAATCGGAGGCAGAGGGTGCGCTGGTATTGCCCTCGAAGAAGAACGTATTGGCGGAAAGTTCGGCCGGACCGGCTTGGTTCCCGCTTCTTTGTCTAAGGGAAAAAGAGGACTCCAATTCCGTATTGGTTAAGCCTGAGACGGTGACCCGCGCCTCCAGCACCTTGTCGTAAGTGGTGATCTGGGAAGCTTGAGAGAAAGCGTCCGTTTGGGCCTCGGGCACCAGGAATTGGGCTCTCTGCTCAAGCTGCTGTTCAGGCGTCATCGAGCGTGCCTCTGCGGATCGCTCCGCCTGGGTCTTTGATCGTTCCTGATTGAAGACCTGCAGCTGGTAGTCGGAGCTGACCTTCATCTCCCCATAGTTGCCGACACTGGCCTTTACTTCTTGCACCTGGTTGTCCGCGGCAAGCTTAACGGCCAGCATGGAAAGGGAGAAGGTCAGGCAGACGAAGAGCAGAAGGACAACTACCAAGTTGCGTACCCAATGGCGATGAAAGCTCCTGAAACCTCTCTTTATCGCGCGCATTTTTTATAACTCCTTATTTATTGATCCGGGAATCCGGCCAGGTTTATCTCAACCTTCGTGTCGGTTGTTGTGTCATAGAAGACTAGGTTGGAGCCATCCTTGGTAAAGCCCGGATTCTGGGCAGCGCTCTGAGGGTGGAGATCAAAGAAAAGGAAGAGTTGCTCGACTTTCTCGCCCATCTTCAGTTTGTAGGTCACCGCCTGCAAGGTGGAATAATCGAGGAGGGTGGCCGATATCATATTGCTGGAGACATAAAGCCCATAGGTTCCCGTGGTGCCGTAATAATCGTAATACAGGCTGGCGTCGATGGCCGGGTTCCAGAGGCGGAAGGAATAATTGGTAAGATCCACCAGAGCACTGCTCGCGTTTTCTATTGAAAGCTCCACCCGCAGATAATCGCCCGAGATTTGCCTCTGGTTTCCGGTAGTGACGACTTTGTTGTTGTTATCCCTGATCGCCGAGGTCACCGTGAAGTTGACTCCCGCGAGGGAGGCGGTCTTCTGCGTAGTGCTCGTGGTGGTCGCCGCCTGAGGAGAATTGGTGGAACCGGTCGATCCATTTTGTGTCGACTGCGACTGCGATCCTCCGTTGTTTGAAGTGTCGGTTTGAGCCTGGTCGCCCGCGCCGGGTGGGAGCTTGGTGCCTGAAGCCTGGGCTTGGTCGGTCTTGCTGTTCGTGCCGCAAGACGCAGCGAACAAGACAGTGATTATCATGAGCAGGAAGATGGCAAGCCACTTAAGCGTTACATTCTTGCGAACCTTCATTCTCAACTCCTTTCAATCAATCCGATATTTGATCTTATGTTTAAGAAGTTAAGAATCTGTAAAGAAACCATTAGCTTAGTGTAAAAGCCGGCCAGGCAATCTGCTGGAAGATGATAGCTGGAGGGTTATAGCGAGGATTAATTTCTGGGACGGCTGTAATTCTCCATAATTCCTTAATATTTTTCGGCGATATTCTTATTATGAAAGAAGGCAACCGGCTAGCCGATTATTCGGGGGCGCATATGAAGAACGAGACGATAATGATCGTCGACGATGAGAAGGACATTGTTGGTTTCGTCAAAGCCTATCTCGAGAAGGAAGGCTACCACACCATCGAGGCATACGATGGTGCCTCCGCCTTCAGACTTTGGCGCGAGCACAGACCGGACTTGATCGTGCTCGACGTGCTCATGCCCAAACTGAATGGACTGGAATTGTGCAGAGAGGTAAGAAAAGAATCAAGAATTCCAATAATCATCCTCTCCGCCAAATCCGAGGAAGACGACAAGTTAATCGGCCTTGATATCGGGGCTGACGATTATATGGTAAAACCTTTCAGCCCAAGGGAACTGGTTGCCAGAATACGGGCGGTATTGCGAAGGCATAACACGAGTGCGATGGGAAGCCGGATCATCACCGAGGGCCCATTGGTTATCGACGTCGAGGCCCACAGGGCGACGGTCTTGGATGAGGAAGTATCGTTGACGCCGATGGAACTAGATGTGTTGGTCACTCTCGCATCCCGCGCCATGCAGGTCCTTTCTCGTGACGACCTGATCCTCATGGCCGAGGGTGACGATTACGAAGGATACGGCAGAAATGTCGACACTCATATCAAAAATATACGGCGGAAGATTTCAGACAAGACAAAGGATTGGAATTTCATTGAAACTGTCTACGGGGTCGGGTACAGGTTCCAGGCCAGGAAGAAAACTTAGTCTAAGGGCAGAACTGTTTATCAGCATCCTCATCGTTACCCTGTTATGCGTCTTGTTTTTCGGCTTGCTTTCCAACTACCTGGTGCGAAGGCAGTTCGAGCAACAGTTCGCCAGCGATCAACAACAGGTCCAGGAACCTCTCGGACCTCCCCCTCCTCCACCCAGCGATCAACAGCATAGGGTTAACGTCATTAACCTGAGTTATATTATCACCGGTCTGCTCGGGGTTTTTCTCGCATTTATATTGAGTTATTATCTCTCGAGCCGGATCTCGAAACCTCTTTCCCAGCTATCCATGGCGACCAGGAGCATTGCCGATGGGGAATACGGAAAACAGGTGGATGTCAGGGGAGGCAAGGAAGTTGAGGAATTGGGAACGGCCTTTAACGCCCTCTCCAGCGGTCTCGAGAAAAACGAGATGCTTAGGAAAAATATGGTAGCCGATATCTCCCACGAGCTGAGAAACCCACTGGCGGCTCAGCGTGGATACCTCGAGGCGATAGAAGACGGCGTCATAGAACTGAGTCCGGAAACTATGGACATCCTCGTCAAGCACAACAGCGTGCTCTCGCGACTGGTTGAAGATCTAAGGCAGTTATCCATAGTTGATGCCGGGCAAATGGAACTGGATATCAGGCCCATGCGATTAGACAGGGTTTTTAAGATGGTTGACTTGAGCTTTCAGCACCAACGCGCGGAAAAGCGGATATCGCTGAAAATGGGCATATCCCCGAATCTGCCGGAGGTAAAAGGCGATCAGGCGAGAATAGTCCAAGTCCTCGGTAATCTGATGAGCAATGCCATTCTCTATACCCCTGAAGGTGGTTGCATAGAACTTAACGCTGGCGAGGGAGATGATGAAGTGGTTATATCTGTGATCGACACGGGACGCGGCATCGCCAAGGAAGAGCTGGGCAACGTCTTCGAGCGCTTTTACCGCACCGATAAATCGAGGACGCGGCATTCGGGGGGCACGGGGCTGGGCCTTAGTATCGCCAAGGCACTGGTGGAGGCTCATCAAGGTCGCATGTGGGTCGAAAGCGAAGCCGGCAAGGGAACCAGCATCTTCTTCACCCTCCCTACCAACTAGTTTGGGCTCAAGTTTGAGGCCTGACCCCATCTTTTAACCCCATCTTGTAAGTTTTTACATTTCGCACATTTTCCCTCCACAGGTCCTTAACATCCCGCTTCTACATTGGGGGAAGACGACATCTAGAAATGATTGAAAGGAGATAGTAATGAAAAAATCCTCGAAAGGAAGGAGCGCCATTTTACCCGTTCTCGTCCTGCTGGCGGCTGTTACTTTAATGGCGGCCTCCTGTGGGAGCGGGAAAAGCAGCAGCGATTCTTCTGCGAGTACGACCAAATTGCCGCCGGGGGCTGATTCATCATCTTCGTCGGATACAACGAGCACGACGACGACTCAGACGGACCAAACGACAAGTACAACCCAGTCAAGCAATTCGTCTTCCAGCACGCAAAAGACCGTTTCGCTCGACGGAATCAATTTTACGGTGACCTCGGCAACGAGGGCGACCAACAATAAGGTGGTCGTAACCTCTAGCTCGAGACAAGTGGATGGTGACTATCTGGAGATAGGGCTGACCATCGAGAACGCCAGCAGCGCTATGGCGGCTCTTTCCGATTATTCCTTCCGGCTTTACAGCCCGGGCATCACTGCCAGCCAGTATGACGACTACTATGGCGACACCGGAACCTATGGAAAGTACGTTTCCTCACACGTCATCTCGGCCTCCCTACTGGATCTTTCCAGCCTGCAGACCATCACCTACACCCTGAGAAAGGGCGAGAAGGTCGAAGAGCTATTCTGCTTTTTTGACCTCAACCCGCAGAGCACGACGAAGAACGAGAGCGTCACCAAGGACAACTCCAACCTCATCATCTACGACACGGAAACCGGCGACAAGGTTGAAGTCAATCTAGCCGGCTTTAGCGACTAGGAAGGAGACCATCTGAAATGCGCGCGTTAAAGAGAGGCTTCAGAAACTTCAGGCGCCATCCGGTGCGAAACCTGGTGGTCATCCTTCTGCTCTTCGTCTGCCTGACCTTTTCTCTTTCCATGCTGGCCGTAAAGCTGGCCTCCGACAGCGAGATACAGCAGGTAAAGGAGAGCGTAGGCAACTATGGCGAGATCAAGATCAGCTCCGATTATCAAATGCAGGTCTTCGAGGCGGAACGTAGCCAGAGCGAGTCACAGCGGACGGCGCAGGCGCGGACCATGACGACCGAGCAGGAGCTGGCGCAGAGGGCACAGTTCCTGGTATCCGAGAGCACAACCGATTCATTTTCACAACAGCCCGAGGTCATGACCTACGACAAGGTCCTGGAAGCTCGGATAAGCGTCGACGACCTGACCAATACCGAGGTTCAATCCTTGCTTTCAATGCAGCAGCGGGGCGGAGGTACAGGTCCGGAAGCCCTCAGCTCGAACAGCTTCCAATTCGAGGGCAACACCAATGGCGCCTCCGTTTCGGATTTTATGGTCGGCAGCAAGCAGTTGGTAGAAGGGTCCTTCTACACCTATCAGGACTACGTCAAGGCGAACCCGGTGGTGCTGATAGAGAAGAACCAGGCGGAGACGAACGATCTTTCAGTAGGCGACAGCATCACCGCACTTATAAGCGGCAAGTCCGGAAGGGATGCCGAGGTCGAGCTGAAGATCATAGGGATATACGAGACGGTTCAGGCCGAGCAGAGTCAACAGGGCCAGGGCGAGACTTTCAATCCGGCCGGCAACCGTCTGTACGCGCCACTCTCGGTGGTGCAGCAACTCAACGCGACGCCGGGATACGTGCAACTGGGGTCGTACTATTTTGACAGCGAGGACAGCGTCGCCTCGATGCAGCAGGTATTCGACAACGAACTGGCCGACGGCGACAAGCTGCAGTTTGCGACCGATAGCTCATCCTTCGAAACCATATCCGACCCGCTGACCAAGGTCGGCAAGACTTCCATGATAGGACTGGCCGGCGCTTTGGGCGCCTGCGCCCTGATCATCCTTCTGGCCATGGCCATCATCATCGGCGGCAGAACCCGCGAACTGGGTGTGCTCAAGGCGATTGGTGCGACCAATCGGCAAGTGATGGCCCAATATGCGGTGGAAGTAATCTGCATCTGCCTGGTGGCAATCATCCTGGCCATGGGGGTCTCGGCCCTGATTTCCCAAAAAATGGGAAATTGGCTGATGAGCGGCAACACCGCCACTGCCAGCCAGAGTACCACCGTTTCGGGAACCCAGCAGGGGCAGATGCCCCAAATGGGTCCCGGAGCGACGAATAGCCAGCTGTATAAGGAAGGTTCCGGCTTCTCTTCCAGTTCGCAGGCCGCGCTCAAACTGAACGTGGTCTATAAGGGAAAGCTGTTCCTTTACGGCATACTGATCCTGCTCTTCATAGGACTATTGGGTATGGCGGTGCCGGTGATTTGGATAACCAGGCTCAAACCCGCCCGGGTTCTGAGCATCGAATAGGAGGAAAGAACCATGCAGGACCTACTTGAGGTAAGAGACGTCAGCAAGACATTCAAGGCCAAGGCCGGGAACGTAGCCGCCGTTGATAAGGTGAGCCTGCAGGCGCGCAAGGGTGAGGTGACGGTCATAATAGGCCCTTCGGGCTCGGGCAAGACGACCTTACTTTATATCATCGGCTCGCTCGAGAGCCCTGATTCCGGGGAGATAAACGTCTTCGGCGAAGATGTCGCCGGCTCCGAGATCGACCTTATAAACTATCGGAGGCAGCGGATCGGTTTCGTCTTCCAGTTCTTCAACCTGATAACCGCGCTTACCAGTCTGGAGAACGTTACGCTGCCCATGGACCTCGCTTCGGTTTCCCCCACAGAGCAACGCGATCGGGCGGTGCGGCTACTGGAAAGGATGGGGATCGACGGCAGGCTGCAAAAGGCGAGGGCCAACAAGATGAGCGGCGGCGAGAAGCAGAGGGTGGCTATCGCGAGAGCCTTGGCCAACAACCCCGACATCATCCTGGCCGATGAGCCGACCGGCAACCTGGATTCAGCGACCGGAAAGTTGGTGGTGGATATCCTGGTAAGGCTCGCCAGGGAGGACGGCAAATGCGTGATCATCGTGACTCACGACGAGAGCATCCTCGATGCCGCGGATTGGGCCTACCATATGCAGGACGGCAAGCTGGAGGGTATCGAAGCGGGAGCATGATGGCATGAAAAAGCTCGCGGGGTTGCTATTGATTACATGCTTGGTCTTGGCCCTTCCAACGCTGTCCGGTGGGTGCGGAGGAGGTGATAAGGCGGCGGATATGGCCAGGGCCAAGGAATTTATGCAAACAGGCGATGATTGGATGGCGAAAGTTGAGGTCGATTTTCAGACTATCTCTAAAACAAGGGCCGAGATGATGGACAAGGTGGCCGGTGATGATGCCCGTCTGAACACGGATAAGATAAATAAAATAGCGGAGGATGTGAAATCCGCATCCGAAGCCATGGCAAATTCACTCGAACAGGCCGAATCCGCATACAACGAAATCAACTCCCTCGACGACGCCAAAAATTACAATGATTACGCGAGCGTGATGCTCGAGCTGATCGCGGAATACAACAAGTTCATTTCCATGCAGCAGAACACGCAAGGAAGCAGCCAGCCCCCGGATCTTGAGAGCGGAGCAACGCCGGGCGCCAATGGAAATCAAGCGGCGCCATCGGGTTCATCGCCGGCAGATCCCAACAGCACCATAAACAGCCTCAGGCAAAGGGCGGAGGCCATCAAGAGTGAAAGGAACCTTTAGTGCATCATCCCATAATACGTCCGGAATGGGGTCAGGCCTCTGCATCTGCATTTTCAAGTTTCGCGAATATCCATGCACAGGCTGGCTGAAAATGCAGATGCAGAGGCCTGACCCCATTTAGCAACGGGTTGGCAAGCCAGCCACAAATTAATCGAGGTGATAAAAATGGTTGATTATTTTGATCCGGCGAACATTCCGCCCGAACCCCCCTTCCCCTCGCCGCCGCCGGCACCGAAGAGGGGGCGCGGCATCCTCATAAACGTAGTGGTTACGATTGTCGTTGCCGCATCGGTTATGCTGCTGCTGCCGCTCTTCTTCGGCTCCAACCCCATTGACGTCCTCAGCCGCAAGACTACCAGTCAGGTGCAGGAGGTTCGAACCGTCGAGGAGAGGGTCGTCCAAAGCGGGCAGGAAGCCGTTGTCGACGCTGCCAGCAAGGTGCTGCCATCGGTGGTCAACATCGAGGTGAAGGCGTCTGGCTTCGGCGGTGTCAGCAGCGCCATCGGCTCCGGTTTCATCTATCGCTCGGACGGCTATATCGTGACCAACAACCACGTGGTGGAAAGCGCATCGAGCATAAAGGTCTCACTTAGGGACGGATCTACCTACGATGCCAAGGTCGTGGGCACCGATTCCGATAGCGATCTCGCGGTAATAAAGATCGCGGCATCCAATCTTCCCGCCGCCACCCTCGGCACTTCCGGCGATCTTGTGGTTGGAGAGCTGGCGATCGCCGTCGGGAGCCCGGAGGGGTTCGAGGGGAGCGTTACCTCAGGCATCATCAGTGCACTGAATCGCAATATAACCATATCCAGCCAGGAGTCCCTGTTCGATGTCATCCAGACCGACTCCGCTATCAATCCCGGCAACTCGGGCGGGCCCCTTTGCAACAGCCTGGGCGATATCATAGGCATCAATACCGCCATCTATTCGGAGAGCGGCGGCTACGACGGGCTTGGGTTTGCCATACCGATTGACAGCGCCAAACCGATCATCGATCAATTAATCGACAAGGGCTCGGTCATACACGCCTGGCTGGGACTCACCGGCGGTACCCTGACCGCGGATACCGCGAAACGCTATAGTCTGCCGATCGAAAAGGGAGCTATCGTGCAGACGGTGTACAGCGGCGCCGCCGCGCAGAAAGCCGGCCTTCAGGCCGGAGACATAATCGTTGCCCTGGACGGCGCGCAGATCGATTCCATGGACCAGCTCGTCGCGGAAATCCGCAAACATCAGGTTGGCGATAGCGTTACCATCGATTACTATCGCGGCCAAGATAAAAAGCAGGCCAATGCCACATTGGAGCAGAAACCCACGACGTAATTTACCATGACGCTATGATGCAGGTCGTATTGCTTTATTGCGATTTCGGTTATTTTGATTTGCATCGGGGAATTCTTTTTCTTTAGATGGTTGAAAGTAAAACCGGATGAAGCCATCGTTTCATAAAGGAGGTATTGTTATGGGATTCGGAGATCAACTCCAGACATCCGATTGGAAGACCGAGAAGCACGTGCCCGCCATAGATTGTCGCGGTGAGGTAAACGCTGGCGAGATGTTCGAGATAAAGGTGGAGGTCGGGAAGGAAATACCTCATCCCAATACCACCGAACATCACATCGAGTGGATACAAATCTTCTACAAGCCGAATGACGACAAATTCACCTATGACTTGGGCTACTTCTCCTTCAACTCCCACGGCGCTTCGGCAAACGGCCCGAACGTTGGACCCGCCTACACCCATCCGGCGGTAACCATTTCATGCAAGATCGACAAGCCGGGGAAGATCTATGCCATCGAGCAGTGCAACATGCACGGGCTCTGGCAGTCGGAGATGGAAATCCAGGTGATGGGGACGGCGCAAACTTCGCAGGCGGCACCGGCGGCGGGTTAAATACTCGCTAGGTCAGCCGGGACAGGCGGTAGATCTGCGACAGGTTGGCGAGATCGTTCATCACGTAGACAAAGGCCAGCCATCCCCATTTGCCCCAACGCTGCTTTATCAAGTCGTTTACGGCATCTATGCCCTGGCGCGGTTTCTCGGGAGTCGTCCCCCTGAGAAGCTCGCTCATTATAACGACGCTCCATGAATCAATCGGCGCGCTGGAGCGGCCTACCACTATTCCCGCCGAATACTCGCCCATCCCCGGTATCTTGCGGACGGTTAGGAAGGCTTCGTCCTCGTCCATGTCCTCCAGTTCCAGCATGGAGAGGGGATGCTCGAGCAAATACTGCGCCGCGGCATGGAGCAACTTGGCTCGATATCCCATGTTGGCCCTGGCCTTGAGCTCCTCCACTTCAAGCCGGGCGATACGCTGAATCGGCGGCCACAGGATTACGCTTTGCCCGTCGAAAAGGAGTCTGGTCCCGTAGTATTTAAGGATGTCGGCCATCATGGCCTGGCTGCGCTTTAGCTGCGCCATCTGCAGGCTGATTGCGAGTATCACCCTGCCGAATATGTCATCGAGCCTGCCCGGCCTCATTCCGTAAAGGTCCTCCACCGCCTTGGCCAGTGGGGGCTCTCGGCTGGCGAATTCATAAAAACCTTCCAAGTCCACCTGTTTGCCGAGCCCGCATTCAATCGCGCGCCGAAGGTATCCGGAGTCGAGATCGTCGCGGCTCCGGCTGGAATAAACTCCTACCTTCACTCTCGATTTCGGTTGATACAGCTTCAGGCCGATCGGTCCCTGCGAGGTATAAGCGCCTGCCCAGATCACACCTTCCTGATGCTGTTCTCCCGGGCTGCACCAGTTCCAACCGGCCGGCTTTGCCACCGTCAGATCGAAATTGAAAGGCTGCGGGATAGAGACTTCGAACTCCGACGCCCTCTGTAATTTCTTGCCTCTTAAGGTCATGTAGTTATGATTCCCTGGAGATAGTTCAAAAATAAGGAGTAAAAGAAGCTCAAAATGGTCATGATTAAGATAGGGCCTTTTACGGAACCAGCAAGGCGAAACAAGATTTTCTGAAGGGGGAAGGCGATGCCGTTTTTTGCGATAGACCATGAACTGAACGAAAAACTGGACATCATTATTAAGGCGCGGCGCACAATCAGAGCATTTGAAGCCGAGGTGCCCGAGCCGGAGTTGATTAAGGAAGTGGTGAAGGCCGGGCTGGAAGCGCCCTTCGCCGCCGCCGCCATCGGCGATTATAAAAAATTCCGGCTTTTCTTCGTGATGGAGAAAGGCAGCGAGTCCATGTCCAGGGCCTCGGAACTGATTCGAAGTCGCGTGATCGCTTCGTACGGTTTCCTGAGCAAGCAGGCCGCGGAGAACCCGGACTTCAAGAAGCAGGTTGAGTTTTTTCTCAAACGGCTGCAATCGGTTTCCGAGGGTGGCGAGATAGGGTTCGAATCGGCGCCATATTTTATTGTGCTGGCGGAGAAAAAGGGCTTTCCTCCCGTGGAGCTGCAGTCGCTTGCTCACTGCCTGGAGAATATGTGGTTGAAATGCGTTCCCATGGGATTGGGCTTCCGGCTGATATCGGCGACCTCACAAATGGCCGACGACGAGGAGTTCTGTGCCTTCCTGGGTATTCCCAGGGGGGAGTTCGGCTTGAACAGCTGTGCCATCGGGTACCCAAAGGAAACCCCGACTCCTCCCCGGCGCCTGGTCCTGGAGGAAGTGCTTAAGTGGATGTGATGGCGGCGACCACCGGGAGGATTCAAGAGGATTTGAGTATTTACAGGCGGCCTTATTCTAAAGTGAGGTGATTCTGTTGGGCTTCGGAGATTTGCCTGCCATGGATGTGATCGATCGAACCATTGCGGCCCTCAGGGGCAAGGGCTACAACGTTATGTTTGCCGAGAACGGGCAGGAGGCAAAGGCAAAGGCGATCGATCTCATACCGCCGGGCGTGGAGGTCATGAACATGACATCCATGACCCTTTCCGCCATAAGCATGGTCGACGAGGTTTTGAATTCAGGGCGCTACCAATCCATCAGGCAGACGTGGAATGAAATGGACGACCGCGTAAAGGATATTCACCGCTCCGAGGTCGTTCAAGACTGGGTTATCGGGAGCACGCATGCCCTGACCGAAGATGGGGTTTTGATGGTGGCTTCGAAGACCGGGAGCCAGCTCGGTTCCTATGCTTATGGTGCCTTTCACGTTCTGTGGGTGATAGGGGTGCAAAAAATCGTTAAGGATGTAAACGAAGGATTCAAACGCATCTTCGAATACTGCCTGCCGCTTGAAGTTGCGCGGGCGCAGGAAGCCTATGGCACAGGAAGCAGCGTCGGAAAGGTTTTGACTTTTTACCAGGAAGCGGTCAAGGAAAGGATAAATATAGTTCTCGTTAACGAAGTACTCGGCTTTTAGAGAATCAAGGAGGAAGAATCATGCCTACGGCTACCGTGGAGGGACCGCCGATCAAGGATCTGGACAAGAAGAGGATGCTTACCAGGGAGATAACGGATGCGATGGAAAAGGCATACGGCATACCGAGGGACGCTTACGTCGTCGTAATAAGGGAGAACGAGCCGGAAAACGTCTGCGTCGGAGGCAAGCTGCTTTGCGACCACATCTCCGGTTCCGGCAAGACGCCGCAGGTTTAAGGTACCGTCCTCTAGCATCGCAAGTGGCGGGGTCATCGGCGGGCGACTTATAATTGTTGGCGTAGTTTCGGAAGGGTGACCGAGCTGGCCTAAGGTGATCGCCTGCTAAGCGATTGTGCGGGAGACTGCACCGTGGGTTCAAATCCCACCCCTTCCGCCATCCAGCAAAGGCCGGGAGCCGATGCCTCCCGGCCTTTTCCCGTTGAAACGAATTGCACCGTACAGATATTGACGGCGGTATTGGGTAGAATAGGATGAGAATTTCGGGGCTAATAATCTTTTCCTTTAAGGTTCATCAGTCCTATCTGATTGGAAGCGGAAGGAGGAAATCATGGGTAATAAAGAAGAGAGAAAAATGATGGAAGCGGAGGCCAAGAGGATCAAGAAGGAAATAAAGAGATCCCATAGACGGAAAAAAATGCTGCTGCTCCTTATCGCCTTGGCAGGGGGCGCCGCCTTAGCCGCCAGGTCGTTCATGCAGAAGCCGGTGCCGGGCGGCGGGCAGGTGATAATGAAGGATGAGACCCCCGGCCCGTTGAGCAACATGCTCGGCGAGATCCTCAAGGGCTATATGCAGGATCCCTCGAAGAAGGCCGTAGCCGACAAGATGCACATGTCGATCGCCATAGAGGATCTGGACAATTCCGAGATGAGCACCACCATCAATTTCGCGGGGAGCGATATTACCATGGGCAACGGCGTCGATCCCAATGCCGACATTTATATAGGAACCGAACTCCCCGTGCTTCTCGCCCTCACCAGGATTCCTATGGGGCCTCAGGCCATCCAGTGGTTCATGTCGAGTGAAGAAGGCAAGCAGATAATCAATGCCTTGAAGAACGGGAAGTTAAAGGTCCGAGGGCTCGAGAAACATATCGGGCAGATGATGTTGTACGCGAAATTGATGGCGCCGACCGGCTAGTCGGTGAGTCGAGGTAGAGTCATTCATTGACCCCCTAAATTAAGGACCCCGGTTTCCGGCAAACCGGGGTCAGCAGGGAGGGAGGTGTCCCGATCGTGTGATCGGAACACGGATGAGGTCGTTCAAAAATCTTTCGTCCTTCTCCAGATTGTTAGGAAAAGCTGGACTGTTGAAAACCCCTACCGCTAAGCACTTCGCTTATTAAGCCAGAATGCTACCATGTAGTAACCTCCGTGTAAAGTTTTTATTTATCGCACCGCCCGGAGGCCGCATCGGACCCTTTGTTATAATGGCGCTGGATTCGAGAAACATGGTGGGTGCGTTCAAACGGGTGATCCGGCAGGGAGCTTTCTCAACCATGCTCTTTATTAATCACCATAAAATCTTTTTGGAAGATAATCCATCGCCTGTTTTGTTGTGCGAAACATTAAGGAGGCTTGCGAAATGATGGGAGGGAACTGGGGTAAGATCCTCAAGATCGATTTGAGTAGCAACGAAAGCGAGGAACTCGAGTTCGAGGAACGGATGTACCGCGATTTCCTGGGAGGGAGCGGTCTCGCTGCCAAGTGGTTTTTCGATAACGAGTGTTGGAAGGCAGACCCCCTTTCGCCTGAAAACCCCCTGATGATCATGCTGGGCCCCATATCCGGGCTCAACCTGCCCGGGGTCTCCCGGCTGGAAATCTGTGCGCGTTCGCCGCTTACCGGTATCTGGGGAGAGGCGTGCATGGGAGGCCACTTTGCGCCCCAGCTCAAGCGCACCGGTTACGACGGTGTCATCTTGACCGGAGCATCCGAGAAACCGGTCTACCTCTTTATGACGGAGAAGGGATTCGAGGTACGAGACGCCTCACACCTTTGGGGCAAAGATACCTACGAGACGGAGGAAATGCTTAAGGACGAGGTCGGCGACAAGCGGGCCCAGGTGATATCCATCGGGCCGGCCGGTGAGAATCTAGTAAAATTTGCCTGCGTCATGAACGATCGCGGTTCGACCGCCGGGCGCTGCGGCATGGGAGCCGTGATGGGCTCGAAGAAACTGAAAGCCGTGGTGGCGAGGGGCAACAAGAAGCCCGCCATTGCCGATGAAGACGGCTACAAGGCCGCCCGGGAAAAAATGTCCGAGCTCTTGAAGTTCAGCATGGTCGCCGAGGGGTTCAGGGCTTTCGGTTCCAACGTCCATATGGAATACGGCATGGCTATCGGAGATGTGCCGGTCAAGAACTGGCGGGAAGCCTACTGGGAGGGAGGGCCCGAGAAGCTGGGCGGCACCGCCGTAGCCGAAAGCATACTGACCAAGACCCATTCCTGCTTCGCCTGTCCGGTTGGATGCAAGCGGATCGTCAGGGTGAAGGAGGGGCCATTCGCACTGGAAGAAGGCCCGGGATCCGAATACGAGGCTGCTGCGGCACTGGGCACGTTGCAGCGGTTAGATGACAGGGAGGCAAACCACAAGGCGAATGAGCTGTGCAACCGTTACGGAATGGATGTCATAAGCAGCGGCAGCACCATAGCCTATGCGACCGAGGCATATCAGGCCGGCTTGATCACGGGCAAAGACACAGGGGGCATCGAGTTGGATTGGGGCCGGGGCAAGCTGCTCGTCGATCTCCTGCAAAAGACGGCTCATAGAGAAGGTTTCGGAGACGAACTGGCGGAGGGCGTGAGGGCTATGTCCCATAAATACGGCGGCGAGGACTTCGCAATCCACGTCAAGGGAATGGAGTGTCCCATGCACGATCCCCGGGCACTCTGGGGCATGGCGCTTACCTACGCCACAAGCATCAGGGGCGCCTGCCATTGCGCCGACTCCAACCTCTATGCCGACCTCGGCTTACTCGATCACAAAGAATTGGGTGTTAAGCGGACCTGGCCATACAGCTCAAAAGGAAAGGCCGCCCAGACAGTAGCCGGCCAGAAGAAGGGGGTCCTCTCCAATTCGGCTGTGCTTTGCCAGTACGCCTGGAATGCGGCGGGGGGAAGTATGGAACAGCTGGCGATGATGCTGAACCCTGTTACCGGATTCGATTACTCAGTACAAGAGCTGGCTTCCATCGGGGATCGCATCTGGTACATAAAACGGGCTATCGGTAATCTTTGTGGCATGACCCGGGAGGACGACCGGATTCCCCGACGTCTCCTGGAGCCTCACCTTGAAGGCGTGACCTCAAACCTTGGCTACGCAACCTACCCCACTTTCATGTCGATAGGACCGATGGGCAAATTGCGGGTGGAGGGATTGAAAAAGATGTCAGCCGGGATGATGACTAAATGGCTTTATCCGAACCTCGACAAGCTCCTCCGGCCTATAAGGTTCTTCCCCGGTTTTCGCGGGCATAACAAGGCTTTGCAGGCCGGGGCCGAAGATGAGATAAAGAGGAGGACGGTTCCTTTTAATAAAATGATCGAAGAGTACTATCGATTGCGGGACATCGATGCCGAGGGGCGTCCCGGCCGCGAGCGGCTCGAAGAGCTGGGCCTGGCTGATGTCGCTCAGGCGCTGCATGGTTAATCTTAGCGGCCCGGCTCATAAACACGATGGCATTCCAACGCCGCTACATCCGCTCTCGCCAGGTTCCGCTCCCCGCGAGGTACTCGGGGGAGCACGCCTCAGTCGGGCGCCTGGCACGAGCGGTGTATGGGCCCTCGGTGCATCGCCGTATCTAAGAGACTGGCCACTGGCAGGCGGAAAGGAAAACGGTCTTGATAACTGTGAAGTTTTTCGCGACGTTGCGAAAAGCGACGGGGGAGAAGAGTTATGAGAGTTCGGCCCCAACTGCGGGTGCTTTATTGAAGGAGATCGAAAAACGATACGGCGGAGACATAGGCCGGCATATGAAGAATTGTATAGTCCTGGTCAACGGCCGCAACCTCGGGTATCTAAAAGGAAAGAGAACCAAGTTGAATACCGGAGACGAAGTCTCGATCTTTCCGCCCCTGGCCGGCGGCTAGGGGCGGATCAACCTCCATCTTACATCGGAGTTATTGTCGGAGCGGTTAGGCCGGATCCCGTTCCATGTACCTGGAGTTCGGCCAGTGTTTGCACACCGGCCGCAAGCAACTCCTCACCACCGGCCAGCTTTTCAACCGCCTGACTTAATTGTGAAGATACATCCTCGAGGCTTACGTTTGCGGCCAGAGCCGACCACTGCTTCAACTGATCCATCTCGCGCTCCAGCCTCTCGGCGCTGTGCTTAATAGCGACCTTTAAAGTGACGAGATCTATTCCCTCGCGGCACATGCAAATCATCTCCTCCAATGAGTTGGAATTGCTACACACTGATTTCGGCTGAGAGCTTTCCCAGGTCGACAAGGGCGCGGCGCAGGACGTCCTTGCCGCGGCTCGAGAGTTCCATGAGTGGCAATCTCAGTCCCCCCACCGGGATACCCATCCAATTCAATGCCTGTTTGATGGCGGTAGGATTGGGTTCGCAGAACAGTGCCTCGACCAGCGGAGCGATTCTGTAGTGCAGCTCCTTTGCTTCATCATGGCGGCCTTCCCACACCAGCCTGCACATTCGGGAAAACTCGGCTCCGAGAACGTGTCCGACGGCGGCGATGCAGCCGTGGCCTCCAAGGCAGAGGATCAGGAAGGTGATCGGATCCTCGCCGGAATAAACGAAGAATTCTTCTCCCCCTCGGGTTCTTTCCAGTATGGCGCTCGCCTGCAGAATGTTCCCCGACGCTTCCTTAACGCCAACGATGTTATCTATCCGCGACAGCCTTACGATGGTGTCCACTTCAATATTTCGACCCGTCCTCATGGGGATGTTGTAGAGGATGATGGGAAGCGAGGTGCTGTCCGCAATCGCCTTGAAATGGGCGTAGATACCTTCCTGGTTCGGACGGTTATAATAGGGACTCACTTGCAGGAAGGCGGTAGCTCCCAACCTCTCTGCGGCCACCGTCATGGCGATGGCTTCCCCGGTGCTGTTGCTCCCCGTGCCCGCGATGACCGGGACGCGCCCGCGCACTTCATCCAGGACGATGTTGATCACCAGCATGTGTTCATCGGTTACGAGTGTGGGCGATTCGCCGGTGGTACCGCAAGGGACGAGTCCGTCCGCGGCCTGCTCATCTATGAGGTAGTTCACCAGCTTTCGCAGGGCCGGTTCATCGATGGCGCCGTTCGCATCGAAGGGTGTAACCAAGGGGATCAGGCAGCCCCTGACGTTCCAATATGACATTTCGGTTCTCCTTAGGGTTGCTCTCCACTTGTTAATCCATGATAGCAGAATAATCTTGCCGGGAGTCGATTGCAGGGAGCAGAACCACCCGAGAAAGCGAGCAAATTACGGCCGCCCAATTGGTATATAATGGTAATTATGGACTTTTCGCATGATTTTACCCCCCACCCTATTGACAGCAAGAAAGAGAATGATAGTATTGAAGTCGTTCCGGCCAAAACGTGGAAAAACCTAACTTTCAAGCGCATTTTTTGGGCTTGCGCGATCCGGAACGTAGGTGGAAACCCAGGATGCTGAGTAGATAACGTCGAGTGATTTCGCCGGCGGTCCCAAAAGTATCTTGGGTTTCTGCTTACCATCGAACGGTTCGATGTTCCCAGATGGGTATGGGTCAATGCCTGGGATGTTCTACCCGGGAGAATGGACGGACTCGACCCCTTTACTTAAGGAAATTGAAGCCTGATTACATTACCATAATTTGGTTATTGGCCCTCGGAGAACTGCTAAGATTCTATTCCTTGACGCAAACCATGTTGCGGCCTTGCTCCTTTGCCTCGTACAGGGCTTCGTCAGCTTTGGCCAGAAGATCGGACCGCTGCTCGATTCCGGGAGAAGGATAGGAGGTTAGACCCTGGCTGACGGTAACCTTTACCGGGTTTGATTGGTCGCCTCCGAAATCATGGTTCTCTACCGCCTGGCGGATGCGCTCCGCGGTTAGGTGCGCGCTTTCCATGTCCGTTTCAGGAAGCAGGATAGCAAATTCCTCTCCCCCATAGCGTGCCAGCACATCCATGGTTCGTAGGCAACCCTTGACCAGCCCGGCTATCTCCTTCAATATTTCGTCTCCAAAGAGATGGCCGTAGGTGTCATTCAGACGTTTGAAGAAGTCGATGTCCAACATTATGAGAGAAAAGACCGTGCGGTAGCGGCTGGAGCGCTTGAATTCCTTCTCGAACAGCTCTTGAAAAAAGCGGTGATTATATATTTTTGTCAAACCATCTGTGATGGCCATCCGCTTGGCGTCCTCATAAAGCCGGGCATTATCGAAGATCATGGTCACTTCGTTCGATATCAGGTTGAGGATCGCCGGAGCATCACGGCGGAAGGCGGGGGTCGCCGGTCCGGCAACTGTGAATATCGCCATTACGTGTTTGTGTGCGGTTAGCGGCACGTGTATGTAGGACAGCGGACGCTGCTTCTCGTGGGGGAGATGTACGATTTTATTTGAGTTAATAAGCACCCTCTCGACCATGCGATTCTCCCTCATATCCCATGCATAGCCGGTCGCGGTCTTGAGACTCTCTTCCGCGACTTCTTCCAAGGTGTCCTTGAAAATCGGACGGTTTACGAAGATGTAGAGCTGCGATTCCTCCAGAAAAAAGAGGCTGCCCACCGCGTAATTGAAGAGGCTGTCCAGTATCTCGAAAACCGAACTGATGCTGTCGTTGAGGTCCTGAAGGGATCCGGAGAGGGAGGCTATATCGTTTAGTATCGTCGTGTCGTAGAGCTTTCGATCCAGCAGGTCGGTGATCTTATCAATGACGTAGTCCTCGGTGACATCCTTCCGCCTCTTCCTCGACGACTCCCTGGCATCCGGTGTCTCCTCCGACTTGGAGAGCAACTCCTCCGCCTTTTCCAGTAGCGACTCCGGCTTGAAGCCCTTGGTGATGTAGGCGTCCGCGCCGGCTTTCAAGCCCCAGAACATATCGCTTTGATGTTCCCTGCCGGTGAGCATGATGATCGGCATCCAGGAAGTCAGGGGGTCTTCCTTGAGAAGGCGGCAAACCTGATACCCTTTTATCTTGGGCATTTCGACGTCGAGGACCACCAAGTCGGGCAGCAAGGAAAAGGCTTTCATGGCAGCCTCGATTCCGTCCCAGGCCACGTCTACTTCGTAGCCGGCCTGTTCCAGGATGGAACCGGTTACCTTTACCACCAACTTGTTATCGTCGGCGAGTAAGATCCGCCCCCTTTTTGCCATAGCTTCAACTCCATGTGATAGGTTTACACCTTTGCTTTATCGGCTTGTGCTTATTAAGGGTTGACAGAGAACCGGGGAACGGAAACAGACGGGGGAGAACGGTTTCGTTCAGCAGTTGAGGGGATATTCACAAGGGGCGGGTGCCCTGTCCGGCTCGCAGAACCAGTTCCACCTTCCCCTCCTCCTCGGCTGAAGCCATCCGGCAGGCTTCTTCAGACGTCAATTGCAGCAGGATACAAGGCTCTTCCGGCTGCGAAGATCCCGAGTAGCTATTGGTTGGAGATGAGCTCTTTCTGCCCGAAACGCCCAGAATCTCTACGTTTTCCATTAATGGCCTAGTTGCCTGCTTGCCGACCGCGATGATATCGACCCTGGTTCCTTGCGACAATTCGCTTATGGGAAAAGAAACCGCACCGGCGGGCAGCGGGTAGGCCCGAAAGCCGGGGTCAAGTGCGTTTTGGGCGAGGCCACCGCTTTGGGGCCGGAGCAGGGAGCTTTCGAGAAAAGGCTCCCCGGTCGCCAAGCCGTAACGCAAGGTATTTCCGTTTAATTGCGAGACGTCGGTGAAAGTGCCGGGGAGCAGATAGCGATCGGGGAAATCTACCACTGCAAGGCAGGATGAATCGAGGAATTCACCCGCTTCGAGGTCTCTTGCCGCGACAACCACTTTGATCAGGCGGCCGCTTTGCGCAATGCGGGAACTGATGCTCTTGAAAAAACCGAAGAGGGTCAGGGCGGCAAGCACGGCGCCGAGGATGGAGAGGGCCAGATACAGTTTTGAGGTGCGCAAGGGAATACGCTTCAAGAGGAGCTCCTTTCTACGAAGAGATGACTCATGGAAGTGGCCCGTCCCGTAAATACAATGGCATTCGAACGCCGTTGCATCCCCTTCAGTGCGTTCCGCTCCCTGCGACGTACTCAGTGAGTACGCCTCAGTCGCGCGCCTTGCCGGCGCGGCGCATCAACGTTCTCGGTGCATGACCGTATTTATGCGGCTGTCCACAAGCTATCGGTGCGTCACTCTATTCAGGGGACGGTCCACTGATTGAAATAAACTGGTAGAGGTTGGTCGCGGTATCGAGAAGCAGGAATCCGTTTCGCAGTAATTCACCACCGCAGACGATCTTCACCGCCTCCTGCACCTGCAGGGCGGCTACCAGGGCCGGTGTCGTGGGGGGGTTGCCCTCGCTTGTCTCCACCCCTTTGTCCGCGCCCTCAACGTAGATACATTTAAGCCCGGGATCGCCCGGGAATACCGTCATCACCTGCCCGCAATTCCCGGCTATGGCGCCGTGTACCAATGGAATTCCAAGCCGCCGGCATCCTTCCTCCAGATCGAGCCGGCATGAAACTGTATCCAGAGCATCGATGACCAGATGCGCTTGCGAGAACACCAGGGCGGTGTCATCGGGTTCGATCAAGAGTTGATGAGTGGTTATTTCGATCGAGGAATTTATGGAGGCGATCCTTGAGGCGGCCACTTGGGTTTTAGGCCTTCCCAGGTCAGCCTCGGTGCATAGAACCTGGCGGTTGAGATTGTTTTCGCCGAAGACATCGCCGTCGGCGATTATCAGATGCCCCGCCCCATAACGGGCAAGCAGCTCTACCAGGTGTCCACCCAGCCCCCCCAATCCACAAATTCCGATGCAGGAGTCGAGAAGTTTTATCTGGCCCTCTATGCCAAGGGTTCCTATATTGCGTTCGTACCTCCGGGGAATGATGCCGATCTGCAGAGCGCTTTTCTCGATCTGCAATTGAGAAAGCCCGCTCTTTGCAGCGAGGTCTTTCACCGAGTGCAGGCTGATAACGGAATACTCCTCGCCCGCCGGCTTGCCGGCGGTCTTTTTAATGAGAGCAGTTATATCTTCCATAGAGGGAATTATATAAGATTAATAACTTGTATGACAAGAGCCAAGTTAAAC
>Ga0209747_1000158_pt1 | contig 34488 bp, 25 predicted proteins | sample BarGraNGADG00311_FD_184498 | JGI IMG/M metagenome (GOLD analysis project Ga0209747, IMG submission 184498) | Arctic peat soil microbial communities from Barrow, Alaska - Barrow Graham LP Ref core NGADG0011-311 (SPAdes) (version 2) | ecosystem: Environmental > Terrestrial > Soil > Wetlands > Peat...
GCTGGTTCTGCTCGTCATCGGATGCCCGTGCGCACTGGTGATCTCCACACCGGTCAGCGTCGTCGCGTCGCTCGCCGCTGCAGCCCGCAACGGCGTGCTGATCAAGGGTGGGGCCTTCGTGGAGGCTCCGGCCACCATCCGGGCCATCGCGCTCGACAAGACCGGCACGCTGACGGAGGGACGGCCGGCCGTCGTCGCCGTCCTGCCGCACAGCGGTCATAGCGAACAGGAACTGCTCGCCATCGCGGCGGGACTGGAAACGCATAGCGACCATCCCCTCGCCCACGCCGTGCTGGATCACGCCGAGCGCAAGGCCGTGGCGCCTGCCAAGGTGACGGACTTCACCATCCTGCCAGGCAAGGGCGCCACCGGGACGATCGACGGGGTGCCGTATTGGCTGGGATCCCACCGCTATCTCGAGGAACGGCGTCAGGAAACCCCAGCCGTGCACGCCGAACTCGAGCAACTCGCGAGTACAGGGCGCAGCGTTGTCGTCGTCGGCAATGCCGAACATGTGTGCGGCATGATCGCCCTCGCGGACGCCGTCCGTCCCGCGACGCATGAAGCCATCGCACGTCTGAGAGCGCTCGGCGTCCGCCACGTCGTGATGCTGACCGGCGACAACCGGCCGACGGCGGAGGCGGTGGCAAGGGACGCCGGCATCACCGAGGTGATGGCCGAGCTGTTGCCCGCGGACAAGGTCAATGCCGTGGAAAGCCTGGCGGACAGGTATGGCACGGTTGCCATGATCGGAGACGGCGTGAACGACGCGCCCGCGATGGCGCGCGCGACGCTCGGCATCGCGATGGGCGCCGCCGGCAGTGACGCCGCCATCGAGACGGCGGATGTCGCGCTCATGTCCGACGACCTCGCGAAAGTGCCGTGGCTGATACAGCACTCGCGCCGCACCCTGGCGATTATCCGTCAGAACATCGCGGTCTCGCTTGGAGTGAAAGCCGTCTTCGTCGTGCTGACCCTGTTCGGGGCCGCCTCGCTGTGGGCCGCCATCGCGTCCGATATGGGGGTGTCGTTGCTCGTGATTGCCAATGCCCTTCGCCTCCTGAAGATCCGGTCATGAATGAGAGGACAGCCGGCGACCGCCTGACGGAATCGGAAGGGTCCGCGGCAGAGGGACTTCGCGCACCGAGGTGGGATTGGCCGCTGGTCGCGATCATCGTGATCGGGCTCGCGCTCCTCGTGTTCTTCTTCGCGGATTTCTGGATGCCACGCCCGTTCCCGCACGGCTGAGCTGTCGCCAGGAGATCGTGTGAGACGGAATCGGTCACCGTCGCCGTCGCGTCGTTCTACAGCGCAATCCCCGGGCACGGGAAGCCCGCGCAGAGGTCGCGGACTTCGGCGGCAATCGTATCGAGCTCGGCTTCGTTGGCCGCGTTCTCGGCGACGCGGCTGAACCAGGAGGCGATCTTCGCCATCTCCGGTTCCCTCATGCCGCGCGAGGTGCACGCGGGCGTCCCGAGCCGGAGGCCGCTCGGGTCGAACGGCTTGCGCGGGTCGCCGGGCACGGTGTTGTAGTTGCACTCGAGGCCTGCGCGGTCGAGCGCCTTCGCGTACGCCTTGCCGGTCATCCCGCGCGGCGTCACGTCCATCAGGATCAGGTGATTGTCGGTGCCGCCCGACACCAGCTTGAACCCATATCCCGCGAGGCCTTCCGCGAGCGCGCGCGCGTTCTTGACGATCTGGTGGGCGTAGGCCTTGAACGTGTCGGTGGCCGCCTCGCGCAGCGCGACGGCAATGCCGGCGGTCGTGTGGTTGTGCGGGCCGCCCTGAAGGCCCGGGAACACCGCCTTGTCGATCGCCTTCGCCATCTCTTCCTTGCACAGCAGCATCGCCCCGCGCGGCCCACGCAGCGTCTTGTGCGTGGTCGTGGACACGACGTGCGCGTGCGGGATGGGCGTCGGGTGCGCGCCGCCCGCCACCAGGCCGGCGATGTGCGCCATGTCCACCAGCAGGTGGGCCCCTACTTCGTCGGCGATCGCGCGCATCGCCGGGAAGTCGATGATGCGCGGGTAGGCGGTCGCCCCGGCGATGATCAGCTTCGGCCGCTCCTTGACGGCCAACTCGCGGACCTGGCCGTAGTCGATCAACCCGGTGTCGATCTGGACGCCGTACTGGACGCTCCGGAAGAACGTGCCGGTAATCGACACGTTCCAGCCATGGGTCAGGTGGCCGCCGTGCGGCAGCGACATTCCCATGACGGTGTCGCCCGGCTTCAGCAGCGCGAAGTACACCGCGAGGTTAGCCGGCGAGCCCGAGTACGGCTGCACGTTCGCGTGGTCGGCCCCGAAGAGCGACTTTGCCCGCTGGATGGCGAGCTGCTCGAGCGGGTCCACGCACTGCTGCCCCTCGTAGTACCGCTTGCCGGCGTACCCTTCGGAGTACTTGTTGGTGAACACGCTGCCGGTCGCCTCGAGCACGGCGCGCGACACGTAGTTCTCGGACGGAATGAGGCGGATCTTCTCGAACTCCCGGCGTTCCTCGGCGGCCACGAGAGCCGCCACGTCGGGGTCAACCTGGGCGAGATGCGCGTCGATCATGAGTTCCTTCTCAAAATGAAAACTGCCGAGCGGGCAACGGACGAGTCAGGGTCCGGCGCCGACATGTCGCCGACGAGGCACCCTCAATCATCGACCGCCGGTCGGCAGCAGGTCAATAGCCGCCCTACCGCGCCGCGAACAGGCCCGTGAACCACCTCTCGAATCGGACATCGAGGCAGTCGAGAGACGCGGTAGAGACCGGCCCTACCGCGGGACCCGTCGCCGCCCCGTTGACGGGGAGAGCGGCCATCGGCGACCGGACCGCATCCCAGATCGCGTCCGGGCCCTGGCTCCCCACCTCGACGTACCGGTAGATGGGCGCCACGCGGCGGATCTCCTCGAACACCTCGGACGGCGCCAGGTAATTCATCTTGAAGCGCAGTCCCATCCTGGCCGCCAGCTCGGTGATGATGCGCCAGGTCTCGATGCCCGACCGCGCCGGGATCGCCTTCCGGAGCAGCTGCACGCGCCGCTCGGAGTTGGTCATCGTCCCCGAGGTCTCTGGCGTGCTGCTCATCGGGAACACCACGTGCGCGGCCCTGGCCGTCCTGGTCGCGAACAGATCGGCCACCACCAGGAACTCCGCGGCTTCGAGGCCCGCTCGAATCTCCGCGGGCAGGTCCTCGGCGCCCAGCGGATCCTCGCCGAGCACCACCGCCACCTTGATCGCCTTCTCGGCCAGCAGGCGAGCCACGTCCACATCGCCGGTGTCGAGGTCCCTCAGCGACACGCTCCAGTCCTTCTCGAGGTCCTCGATGGTGCCCGCGTCGGTCACCGCGCGATAGCCCGGGTACCACGCCGGGTGCGCGCCCATGTCGAGCAACCCCTGGGCATTGGACTTCTCGTGCAGCGGCAGCACGCCGCACCCGAGGGCGGTGCCGGCCGCCGCGAGCCACGAGACGTCGCCCGCGCGCCGGACGCCGCGGTAATCGCGGTTGAAGATCAGCACCTTACGCTGGCTGCCCGCCAGGATTTCTGCGGCCTCCGTGATGGCCGCGGGATCGACCCCCGTCTTCTCGCCGATCTGCGCCGGCGACAGGCCGGCGATGGCCCCGACCAGTTCCGCTGCCGGAGGCTGGCCGGCCAGGCGCGACGCCTCGGCGACGATGGCCTGCACGACAAGCGTCTCGGAGTCCGGCGCGCACTCGAGGAACAGTTCCGCGACCCGCGCGCTCCGGTTCTCTTTCGGCCCGATGTACACGAGTTTCGCGCCGTCCCTGATGGCCCGCTTGGCCACCAGGTCCACGACGAAGTGCTCCTCGTCGAGCCCCGAGTTCACCACCAGGATCGCCTGCGCCCGGGCGAGTTCCGGGTAGGTCGTCGTCGCCAGCACGTCGGGAGCGAACAGCTCCCGGTTCACGAGGTGGCTGAACGAGGTCACGTTGTGCGTGCGGAGCGCCACCCGCGCGAACTTCTGCGCGAGGTAGATCTCTTCGTTGGTGAGCCTGGGCGAGACGAACACGGCGATTTCCCGCGGAGAATACTTGCGGGACAGTTCCTTCAGCCGCAGCGCCGCGAGGTCCAGCGCCTCGTCCAGGGGCACCTCGGTCGCCGCCTGCCCGTTGTGCACGCGCGCGGTCAGCAGCCGGTCGTGCGCGTGGACGAAGTTGAACCCGAACCGTCCCTTCCGGCAGTGATTGCCGAAGGTCACGTCGTTGTGTTCGTTGCGCGACACCTTCACGAGGGTGTCGCCGAAGGTGTCGTAGTTGATCCGGCAACCGACGCCGCAGTAGTGGCAGACGCTCTCGGTCGACTCGGTTTTCCAGGGCCCCGGCTTGGCCAGCGGGAGACGCTGCGCAATCGCGCCGGTCGGGCACGTGCCGATGCACAGGCCGCACGCCACGCACTCGGTGTCCAACAGCGACCCGCCGAGCGCCGGCGCGACCACGGTGCTGAACCCGCGGTTGATGAAGCCGTACGCCGAGACGCCGACGACGTCGCTGCAGATCCGGACGCAGCGGCCGCACAGGATGCACTTGTTGGCGTCGAGCTCGATCAGCGGGTGCGAGATGTCGCGCTCGTGCTGCCGCGCCTCGCCCATGAAGTGCTTCACGTCCACGCCGTACTCGGTCGCGTACTTCCGGAGGCCGCAGTCGAACAGCGCGACGCAGCCGCACTCGAGGCACCGGGTCGCTTCCTCGTTGAGGTCCGCGGACGAGTACCCGAGCTCGACCTCGACGAAGCTGTTCACCCGCTGATCGATGGGGATCAGCGGGATGTGCCGCTTCGCCTTCTTCTCCTGCGACCGCAGGTCGTGGATCCCGACCTTCGAGAACACGTCCTTCCGGCTGAGGAACTCCTCGGGCTCCGGCCGCACCGTCCCCTCGCGGATGTAGGTGTCGATCGCGTACGCCGCCTTGCGCCCGGCCGCGATCGCCTCGATCGCGGTGGCCGCTCCGGTCACCACATCGCCGCCCGAGAACACGCCGTCCACGGTGGTCTCGAACGTCTTCTCGTTCACCTGCACGGTCTGCCAGCGGGTCAGGCCGAGCGACTCGCCCTGCGGCAGAAAGTTCGGGATCTTCCCGCCCACCAGGTCGGCGACCGTCGTGCTCTGCCCGATCGCCGAGATGATGAAGTCACACGGCTCGAGGTATTCGGAGCCGCGGATGGGCTTCGGGCTCCGCCGCCCGGAGGCGTCCGGCTCGCCCAGCTCCATGCGCTGGCACTCGATCCCCTTGAGCGCCCCGTTCTCGTCGGTGACGACCCTGGTCGGCGCGATCAGGAACTGCATCGTCACGCCTTCCTCGATCGCGTCCCTGATTTCCGTGTCGTTGGCGGGCATCTCCACGCGCGTCCTGCGATACAGGAGCTTCACCTCGCCCACGCCCAGGCGGATCGCCGTCCGGGCGCAGTCGATCGCCGTGTTGCCGCCCCCGACGACGGCCACCGTGCCGTGGATGTCGATCTTCTTGCGCAGGCCGAAGTCCTTGAGGAACTCGATGCCCGAGAGCACGCCGGCCGCGTTCTCGTTCTGGACGCGCATCAACGAGCTGCGCCACGCGCCGATCCCCAGGAACACCGCGTCGAACTGCTCCCGCAGGCTGGCCAGCGTGAAGTCCTTCCCGAGGAACGTGTTCGTCTTCAGGCGCGGCCCGAGACCCAGGATCTGGGCAATCTCGAGGTCGAGCACGTCTTTCGGCAGGCGATACTCGGGGATGCCGTACCGCAGCATGCCGCCCGGCTCGGGCTGCCCTTCGAGGATCTCGACCTCGTACCCCTTGATCGCCAGGTAGTACGCCGCCGAGAGCCCCGCGGGCCCGGCCCCGACCACAGCGACCTTCTTGCCATTCGAGGCCGCGACCTTAGGCCGGTACACGTCGGGGCTGTTGAGGTCGAGGTCGCTGATGTAGCGCTTGATGTAGTCGATCCCGACCGCCTCGTCCAGGAGCGTGCGCCGGCACCCCTTGACCTCGCACGGCCGCGTGCACACGCGTCCGCACACCGACGGCAACGGGTTGTTCTCTTTGATGAGCGCGATCGCGTCCTTGTATTTCCCGATCGCCGCCAGCGCGATGTAGCCCTGGATGTCGATGCCGGCCGGGCAGGAAATCTGGCAGGGCCCGACGCAGTCGGCGTAGTGATCCGACAGCAGGAGCTCCAGCGCGGCCTTGCGCGACTGCCGGACCTCGGGCGAGTTGGTCTCGATGACCATCCCGTTGAGAACCTTGGTGGCGCAGGCGGGCATCAGCGACCGCGCCCCCTTCACCTTCACCACGCAGACGAAGCACGAGGCAAACGGCTCGAGCTGCGCATCGTCGCACAGCGTGGGAATGGTCTGGATGCCTTGCCGACGGGCGACCTGGAGGATCGTCTGGTTGCCGTCCGCCATCACCCGCTTGCCATCTATTTCCAGCTTCACAAGCGCCATAGGAGTGCCTCTCAGTCCTTCGCAATCGCGCCCAGGTTGCAGACCTTGTAACACTCACCGCAGACGGTGCACTTCGCCTGGTCGATGACGTGCACCTTTTTCCGCTCGCCGGTGATGGCGCCCACCGCGCACGCCTTCAGGCAGAGCATGCAGCCGCTGCAATCGTCGGTGATCGTGTAGGTCAGCAGCTTCTGGCAGTGGTGGGCCGGGCACTTCTTGTTGGTGAGGTGCGCTTCGTACTCGGACCGGAAGTACTTCAGGGTCGTCAGCACCGGGTTGGGCGCCGTCTGTCCGAGGCCGCAGAGCGACGAGTTCTTCACGCGGGCGGCGAGGTCCTCGAGCAGCTCGATGTCGCCGTCCCGCCCGTCACCCTCGGTGATCCGCGTCAGCACCTCCAGCATGCGCTTGGTGCCGATCCGGCAGAAGGTGCACTTGCCGCACGACTCGCGCTGCGTGAATTCCAGGAAGAACCGGGCGATGTCCACCATGCAGGTGGTCTCGTCCATGACGACGAGGCCCCCCGATCCCATGATGGCGCCCGTCTTGTTGATCGACTCGTAGTCAATCACCGTGTCCTGGAGCTCGGCCGGGATGCAGCCCCCGGACGGCCCGCCCATCTGGACTGCCTTGAACTTGCGATCGTCGCGGATGCCGCCGCAGATGTCGAAGACGATCTCGCGGATCGAGATGCCCATGGGCACCTCGACGAGGCCGCCGTGGCGGATCTTCCCCGCCATCGCGAAGACCTTCGTGCCCTTGCTGTTCGCCGTGCCGAGCGAGTTGAACGCCTTCGCGCCGTTGATGACGATCCACGGCACGTTGGCGAAGGTCTCGACGTTGTTGATGGAGGTCGGCTTCTCCCACAGCCCCCTGGTCGCGGGGAACGGCGGGCGGACGCGCGGCATCCCGCGCTTGCCCTCGATCGACATCATCAGCGCGGTTTCCTCGCCGCACACGAAGGCGCCCGCGCCTTCCTTCAGCTTGACGTGGAACGAGTGGGTGCTCCCGAGGATGCCGTCACCCAGGAAGCCGCGCTCCTGTGCCTGCGCGATCGCGATCGTGAGCCGTTCGATCGCTTTCGGGTACTCCGCGCGCACGTAGATATAGCCGTGGTCCGCCCCGATGGCGTACCCGGCGATGATCATCCCCTCGATCACCGAGTGCGGATCGCTCTCCAGGACGGACCGGTCCATGAACGCGCCCGGGTCGCCTTCGTCGGCGTTGCAGATGATGAACTTCTCCGTGCCGGGCGCCATGCGCGTGAAGCGCCACTTCATCCCGGTGAGGAAGCCCGCGCCGCCGCGGCCGCGCAGCCCCGACTCGATCATGACGTTGACGAGACCGTCCGGGTCCTTCGCCTCGATCACCTTCTGCAGCGCGAGGTAGCCGCCCGTCCTGATGTACTCGTCGATCGACTCGGGATCGATGTTTCCGCAGTTCCGCAGGACGATGCGATGCTGACGCGAGAGGTAGGCGTGATCGCTGCCCTTGCCGCCGCTCGTCCAGACCAGCCAGTCGGTAATCGGCGCCCCCTGGCCGAGGTGCTCGTCGATCAGCCGCCCGACCTTGTCGGGGCTGATGCGGCCGTAGAGATACCGGACGCCGTCGTCGTTGCTGATCTCGACGAGCGGTTCCTGGTAGCACATGCCCACGCACCCGGTGCGCTGCAGCTCTGGCGCGTCCGGCAGGCCCGCCAGCTTCGTCTCGAGCGCCGTGAACGTCTCCTCGGCGCCAGCCGCAATCCCGCACGTCGAAAGGCCAACGGTGACCCGCGTCATGACCGCTCCCCCTTCTGGTACTTCTTCACAACCTTCACCGCGGCGGACGGGCTCAGGTTGCCGAACGTCGCGCCGTTGATCATCATGGCGGGCGCGAGCGAGCAGCACCCGAGGCACGACACCGTCTCGATGCTGAACATCCGGTCGGCCGTCGTCTCCCCGTTCGGCACGCCGAGGTGCTTCTCGACCGCCTGGCTCAACTCGACCGCGCCGCTCACGTGACACGCGGTGCCGTGGCAGGCACGCAACAGGAACTTGCCCACCGGCTTCAGCCGGAACTGCGCGTAGAAGGTGGCCACCCCATAGATGTGTGCCAGGGGGATCCCCGAGAGCTTGTGGATCTCCTCGAGCCGCTCACGACGCAGATAACCGTCCTCGGTCTGCGCCTGCTGCAGGAGCGGGATCAATCGCCCCTCCTGCCCCGCGAAATGCTGGTTCTTGAAGTTGTACCGCCGGTGGGTGTGCATAAGGACTCCGAAGCCGCCCTAGTCGTGCGGGATCTTGAACATCCGGTTCAGGAGGTCGGTCATCTCGTCAACGTCGCCGAAGCCGCCCAGCGCGTGCCCCCGGCAGCCCCGTCGCCCGCAGAACTCCATCGTCTCGCCACTCGCGAGGTTCACCGACGCGAGCGGCCCGCCGCACAGCTTGCACGGTGTCTCCACCATCAGGCTTCGCTCGCAGGACGGGCACGTGAACGTCGCGACGTCCCCGTCGCCCATCGCCAGGTCAGTCTGGACCTGGTCGTCGCCGAACAAGGCGCTCAGGCAGATCTCGCCATCCTGGTGGGTCGCGACCAGATGCGCCCCGAGAATGACCTGCTGACCATGCGTGAGTGCTGCCTGGCAGTTCGGACAATAGACCTCGAGCAGAAGCAGTGGCTGGCTCATGCCGTCCGTCCTCCACGGCCGCGGGCATTCATCCCGCGGGGATAGATCAGTACCCGTCCGTCCATCAGAGCCCCCCCTCACGGGGCGTGAAAAACAGGCAGAGGGGATTTCGAGAAAACAGGAGGGCACAACGAGTCTACCAACAACCGCCAGCCAGCGACAAGCTGCGCTGTAGCAATTGCTTAAATGCAACGTCCGCCCGCCGGTCCGCCGGCCCGCCGCTCCTACCGTTCTTTCTTCAGTCGTTCCAGCGTTTTCTTCAGTGACTCGAGACGCTGACCCGCCTCGCCCAGCTTGCCTTCGGCCGTCAGCCGCTGGTAGTCCACCAGGTCGCGCGCCGCCTGGTCGATCAAGACCTGGACTCCCGGGGGCACATTCGCACCACCGGCGGCGGCAGGCTGTCCCGGTGCGGGAGACGGACCGGGAGGCGCCGGGGTGGCGGCTTCGGCCTGCACCGTTCGTTCTGCCCCCTCGCCGAACAGGCTAGTCATCGCAGCATCGAATGTCGGGCCGTAGCCGAGCTGCTCCTGCAAGGCGAGCACGACCAGCCGCAACTGCGGCATCGGGCTTCTCTCGGCCTGCAGGTAGATCGGTTTGGCGTAGAGCAGCGCCCGTCCGATGGGGATCACGATCAGGCTGCCGCGGCGGACGCGGGATCCCTGCTGGTTCCAGAGCGTCAACTGCGAGGACAACTGGGGATTCTGATCGATCCGGGCCTCGATCTGCAGGGGGCCGTCCACGAGACGCGATTTCGGGAAATCGTAGGCGAGCACGCTGCCGTAGGCCGCGCCGTCGCAGCGGCCGGCGATCCAGCCAATCAGGTTGTTCCGGTTCGACGGCGTGAATGGCAGGATCTCGACGAACTCGAGCCCCTTCTCGCCGGGCAGCGTCATCAGCACGAAGTTCGGGTCGAGCGGACGGGTGACCTGCTCGCGGTCCTCGCTCAACGTCACCTCGCTGGCCACGCTCCACAGGTCTTCCCGGTTGTAGAACATTTCGGGATCGCGCATGTGATACAGGCTGAACGCGGTCGCCTGCACCTTGAGCAGCATCTCGGGGTAGCGCACATGGGCGCGCACGTCGGCGGGCATCCGGCTCCCGTCCGCGAACAGCGTCGGGAACATCCCGCGGTAGGCCGCGATGATCGGGTCGTCCTGGTCGAAGACGTAGAAGGTGACGCTCCCGTCGTAGGCGTCCACCATCACCTTGACGCTGTTCCGCATGTAGCTCACGGCCTGGTCGCCGAGCCGGTAGTGCGTGGCATATGGGAACATGTCCGACAGGGTGAAGCCGTCCATCAGCCAGAACAGCCGACCCTGGCCGCTGACGACAATGTAGGGATCGGGGTCGAAGACGAGGAACGGGGCGAGCGCCCGCACCCGCTCGCGGATGTTCCGCCGCATCAGCAGGAGGCTGTCGGGGGTGATGTCGTCGCTGAACGGCAGCTTCGACAGGTCGGCTCCGCCACGGCTCGCGGCAATCAGCAGCCGGCGTCCGAACGACCCGATCGGGATCCCGCCCTTTCCCTCGTAGGATGTGTAGCTGTTGCTCTCGCCCTGCGGGTAATTGAACTCCTTCTGCCTTGTGCGCACGTAGACGTCGGTGTTGGTCAACTCGCCGAAGTAGATTTCCGGCCGCGTCACACGGATATCCGGCGAGGTGCTCCGGACCGGCATGTCGCTGAGGACGAGCTGAGGCAGCCCCTCCGGCGTGAACCCGTTCACCGGGTTCATCGTCACGCCGTAGCCGTGCGTGTAGATCAGCTTCTCGTTGATGAAATTGCGGCTGCTCTCGGGGAGCTTCTCGACGTTCAGCTCGCGCGCGGCCACCATCATCTGCCGCTCCTGGCCGCCGATGTGGTAGCGGTCGATGTTGATGTAGGGGAAATCGTAGTAGGTCCGGATCCCCTGGATTTGCCGCAGCGTGTCCTGCAGCGCCCGCGAGTCCCACAGCCGGATGTTCTGGATCGTCGCGCTGTTGTTCGCCAGGTCCACCGCGGCGATCCCGCTCTCGGCCGGGAAGGCCCGCTGCTCGATGCGCGCCAGGTCGAAGGCGCGGCGCGTGAAGTCGATGTTGTGCGAGATGTACGGCCGCTCGCGAACCAGCTGGTTGGGCTTCACGATGAAGCCGCTGACGTACCAGGACACGACGGTCAGGCCGGCGTACACGAGCACGACGGGGGCGAGGGCGCCCAGCAGCGTGACCAGTCGCCGGGGACCGATGCCGTTGTAGATGGCGACGACCGCGCCGACGACCAGCGCCAGCGCCACGATCAGCAGCCCGGGAATGAGGATGTGCGCCTCGGTGTAACCGGCGCCGGAAAACACCGTGTGGTCGTCGAACAGCCGCTCGTAGCGCGAGAGCACGACCCGGGCCGCGATGACGAGCATCAGGAACGCCACCGCGAACGAGACACCCCGGTATCCCGGTCGTCGTTCGCGCATGCCCGCCAGCACCAGGGGGTTCTCGGCGTTCGATAGGAGCAGGACCAGCAGCGCGGCGACGAGGATCACGAGGCTGATGGTCGTCAGCCAGGTGGCGATCAACTGCCACACCGGCAGCGTGAACAGGTAGAACGCGATCGGGCGCCCGAAGATCGGATCGGTCATGGCCGTTGCGCCGGCGACGGCCGGAGCGTGCAGGTACTGGCCGAACGTCGTCCATTCCGCCATTAACCCGGTCCCGGCCCCGAACGCGACGACCAGCGCGACCACCCAGGACACGACGCGGACGACGGACTGCAACGGGAGCGAGACGGGCTGCCCGTTGACGTAGAGCAGGCGGTTGTCGAGCTGGGACGGCTGCAGGAGGCGAAGCGCCACGTACACCAGGATGAAGGTGACGAGCGTGAAGCCACAGAAGAGCGTGGACTTCAGCTCGAGCGTCTTCCAGAACACGTCGGAGTAGCCCAGCGATCCAAACCACAAGGCCTCGACGTACCACGACAGCATGCTGCTGGCACCGAGCACCAGCCCGACGGCGATCGCGAAGAACACCAGCCGGCCGCGACGCTGGTGACTCGCACCCGTCGCGCGGCCGCCCGGCTCACCACCCAGTCCTAATAATGGCATAGCTCCCCCTGCGCGGGGAGTTTAGCATCCTTCCCTCTTCTTGGCAGGCGCTCCCTTCTTCGCGGCTGGTATCGGCGGCACCGGAACGACCGCCTGCGCGACGGCTAGCTCGGGCATCGTGTCGCTGGCAGCGGCCGTTTCTCCGCTGCGCGGCGCGCCGCCAAAATGCGCACTGATCGCCTCGAGTCTCGCGCGCTGGGCGGCATCCACGCCGTCCACGCGCGGATACATCACCTGCTCCCGCCAGCCACGCAGGCCGCCCTCCACGATGCGGACCCCCTTGTATCCCTGCGCCTCGAGCAGGAACCACGCCTGCGCGGCCCTCGCCTCGTCGTCGGCCACGAGCAGGATCTTCTCGTCGCGGGCGAAGCCGGCCTGAGCCAGTGTTCCGATCGGAACGTTCTCGGCGGTGGGAATCCGGAGACCGGCGGCGAACGCTGCCGGATCGCGGAGGTCGATCAGGCGAAAGTCGGACCGCGTCTGGATGATCCAGTCAGCAAGCGTCCGGGCGGGCACGCGGTCGGCGCCCTTCTCCATGAGGAGCGCCATCTCGCGGGCATCGACCGTGACGCGCCCGCCGCGCGCGGGCGTGGCGGCAATCGCCACAAGCCCGAGCACGAACGCCAGCAGCGCGAGGCGCTGGTTGGTGGACAGTGTGGTGAAGAACTGAAGCATGAGAACTCTTTCGCTGCCGGGAGTCAGTGGCCAAGGGTCAGTGGCCAGTTGTCGGTGGCCAGTTGTCAGTCTGTCACGCGTGCATGGATCGTATGACACGAAACCGGCGCTCAACGTTCGCGCGTGATCGGCTCACCACTGACAACTGAAAACTGGCAACTAGCCACTACGGGTTCACGACGCAGTCGGTTCAATCGTCCTCTGAGTCGCCATTTTCTTCTCCACCCAGCCGGCGCCCGCAAAACCGCCGAGCGCCATCAGGACGACCGCAAACACCACGAGGCCGTACGGCAGATTGAAGTACTGCGGGATCGTCGTCTGGCCCATCGGCGTCGCCGTGTGCAGCCCCTTCACCAGGGGGTAGGCTTCGGCGAACAGCAGCGTGCCCACGTAGAGCCCGGCGCCGTAGATCAACGCGTCCACGCGGCCGGTCGCCGTCGCGGCGAGAGCCGTTCCCGGGCAGTAGCCGCCGATCACGAAGCCTGCGCCGAGCACCAGCCCACCGACAATCTGCGGAAGCAGGTTCGTCGGCACAAGGTAGACGAGCGAGAGATTCAGGAAGCCGATCCACGACAGGTAGGTGACGCCCAGCATGGCCGTGACGATGGCCGTGAACATCACCTTGAAGACCGCCAGGTCGTCCAGGTAGAACTGCGACACCAGCTTGCGCGCGCTGCCAAAACCCGCCCGCTCGAGCGCGAAGCCGAAGCCGATTCCCAGCAGGAACGCGACGACCAGGCTCGTCTCGCTGCCGAATGCGCCGTACTTGAGGAATGGAGCCATCATCGCCATTGCCATTTCACGAACGTCGCGACCGCGTACGCGCCCGCGAACACCATCAGCATGAACGCCCAGCTGCCGAGGTTCAGCAGCGCGCCGCCGGTCAGCGCCTGTCCACTGGTGCAGCCGCCCGCGAAGGCTGCGCCCACGGCCATCAGTGACCCGCCGAAGAACGCCATCAGCAGGCGCGCGCGCCTCGAGACGCGCGGTCCCTTCTCGATCACGACCATCGCCCGCCTCGCGAGCAGGCCCGACAGCAACGCCCCGAGGACGACGCCCATCCCCTCGAACACCAGCCACTCCTTGAGCGGGCTGGCGTCACCAGCCAGGCGTCCCGACAGCCACTCCAGCCGATGCGCGTGTTCGGGCGCTATGACGTGCAGGCCGCTCGCGACCACCGCGCTCACCCCGCCAGACGCGCCAAGCCCGCGGCCGACGAACACGAAGGCGGCCAGCAGCACGAGGCCCAGGCCGATACCGGCGAGATACGGATTCGAGTAGGGCGCCGGTGCCCGCGATGCGTGTGTGTTTGAGACCATCTTTCTCCGTCCTCTGCCGGACAACACCTATACCTTTGCCCAGTGACTCACCTGTCCCGCCGCGACGATGACGAAACGAAGGGCGAGCCCGCCAGCCATCACCAGGAGCGGCCCCACCGGCGTGTGCGCGATCCTGTGCGTCACCGCGAGCAGCTGGATCATCAGGGGAATGACGATGCCGGCCCCCACCACCAGCACCCAGAACGGCGCGGTGAACGGCCCGCCAAGCACGAGCCTCGCGGCGGCAACATGCGCCTGTGAGGAACTGAGCAGGCCAACGAGGAACAGCGCGACCACGAACAACTCGATGGCCAGGAACACGTTGTCGCTCCTGGCCAGCAGCTCCCGCTCCTCTTGATGACGGGCCACCATGTGCCCGAATGCGGCCGCCGACGAGAGGCCGGACACCAGGAACAACGGCCCGAGAATCGCGCTGTTCCAGAACGGCCGCGCGCCAAGCGCGCTCAGCAGGATGCCGGTGTAGATTCCCAGCGCGATGCCGAGGACGAGGTTCGCTGCCGCGATGCCCCTCACGCCAACCGGGGTGTCGAGGCGCCGAGACAGCCGATCGACGGCCGGGAACAGGTCACGCAGGATCCCGGGTGGGCGCAGCGCGAAGGCGGCAGCCAGGGCCGGGTAGACGAGGAGCAGGATCCACGCCCCCCAGGACATCGGCGACGTCACCTCGAACGTCGTGTACAGGCGCCAGACGTAGAGCTTGTGCTCCAGATCGAGGAACAGCGCGCCCATCCCCAGGCTCAACAGCACGAAGCTGGTCCCCGGCAGAACCGAGCACACGCAGGTGTCTTCGCGGTTGCGGCCCCGAAGCAGGAAGTAGCCGACGAGGATCATCATCCCGGCCACCCATCCGCCCAGGAACAGGTAGACCGGAATCTCCCAGCCCCAGACGCGAACCAGGGGATCGATCAGTTCGTTGTGACGCGTCAGGACGAGTTCTCGCATCGCGTGCTCCCGGCAACCCTGCGTGGTCCGCCGCCTACGTGAGATAGAAAATCCGGGGTTCGGTCCCGGCCGCGGGCATCAGCGCGTGGGGCGGGCGTGATGCGAGCTGGCGGTTGACCTCGCTGTTCGGATCGTCGAGGTCGCCAAACGTCATGCAATGTGTCGGGCACACCGACACGCAGGCCGGGTCGAGCCCGTCCTTGACCCGATGGATGCAGAACGTGCACTTGTCGGCGTAGCCGTCGGGGTGCACGAACCGCGCATCATACGGGCACGACGCCAGACACGCCTTGCACCCGATGCACATCTCCGGCGTCACCAGCACGATCGCGCCGAACGGATCCACGTGGCTGGCGCCCGTCGGGCAGCACGCGACACACGGCGGGCTGTCGCAGTGGTTGCAGCGCTCGGTCCTGATCTCCAGGTGCAAGGTCGGGAAGCTGCCCGTGGCGTCGTCGGCAATCCAGTCGCGGTTCAGTCCCTCGGGCACCTGGTTCTCGGTCTTGCAGGCGACGACGCAGTCGGTGCAGCCCACGCACTTGCGGGTATCGATGACCATGCCGTAACGCGCCATCGCCCTATGCCTCCGCCTCGAGGGTGACGAAGTTGACATTCATCCCGGTGCCTCCCATGAGCGGGTCGGTAGCATAGCGGGTCACCAACTGCGCGTCGCTCGCGCCCTTGCCAAGCGCGCGCGTGAGCCTCTTCGAGGTGTGGCCGAAGCCGTGCACCATGTAGACGCAGTCCGGCCGGATGCGCTCGGTGGCTTTCAGCCGGATGCGCGCGCTCAGCACGCCGTCCTGGTTTCGCAGCCGGACGTAGGCGCCGTCGGTCAGCCCCAGCCGAGTGGCGACGTGCACGTTCACCCACACTGCGTTCTCGGACATGCCGTCGTGGAGGATCGGATTCGACTGCGTGCGGCTGAACGAGTGCATGGGCGCGCGGCCGAACAGCAGGCGGAACGAGCCCTCTGGCGGCGGCTCTGGGCGCGTGAACTTCGGGACCGGGTCGAAGCCGGCCTCGCGCAGCGTCGTGGAGTAGAAGTCGATCTTGCGTGAGGCCGTCGGGAAACTCGCCTCGGCTCCCTCGTCGAAAAACACCGGCTGCTTCTCGCCGTGAATGATCCCCTGCTTCTTCAGCGTGTCGAAGCTCAGGCCCGCCTTCGTCAGGCGGTAGTCCAGGTACTCTTCGATCGTCGTCCACGGGTAATAGGCGCCGAGCCCGAGCCTGAGCGCCAGCTGCCGGGCAATCCACCAGTTCGGCTTCTGTGCGTGAGGGGCGTGCACGACCGGCTGCCGCAGGGCCACGAACGGCTCGCGGAACCACTCGACGTTGAGGTCGTCGTAGCGTTCCAGGTAGGTGGTCTCGGGCAGCACCACGTCGGCCCACCCGGCGATCTCGCTCGGGATCACGTCCACGACAACCAGGAGATCCAGCGCCTGGATGGCGCGAATCGTCTCCCGCTGGTCGGGCATCGCGTGCAGCAGGTTCGTGGCGTAGACCATCCACCCTTTCACCGGGTACGGCGCGCCGGTGATCGTCGCCTCGCGGATGCCGGTGGTCAGCGCCTCGCTCGCGAATGGGTACTTCCCGTTCGGGTTGTCCACCTTCCCCTTGTCGGGCTTCGGATAGGGTGGGTACGGATAGCCTGGCACGGTCATCTGCACCGGCTTCCAGAACCCGCCCTTCCGCCCCCAACTCCCGAGCAACGCGTTCAGCAGCGCGATCGCCCGGCTTCTCTGCGTATCGTCGCCGTACCAGGTCGCGTGGCGGCCGGGGTGCACGAGCGTCGCAGGCCGGTGCCGGGCCATCTCGCGGGCGGTTTCACGGATCACCGAGGGCTCGATGCCCGTCTCCGGGTACGCCCACTCCGGCGTGGAACTCGCAATCTCGGCCTTGAACGTGTCGAAGCCGAAGCCGTGTGCGTCCACGTACTCCTTGTCGTAGAGCCCTTCGGTGACGAGCACGTTCATCCAGGCCAGCAGCAGCGCGAGGTCGGCGCCGGGCTTGATCGGCAGGTAGTGCTTCGCCTTGCTCGCCGCCACCGAGAACCGGGGGTCGACGACGATGATCGACGCGCCGGCGCCGATCGCCTCGGCGAACTCCTGCGCCTGCGTGTTGTGCATGTTCTCGCCGAGGTGCGAGCCGATGAGCACCAGGCAGCGAGCGTTGCGGATGTCGGTTCGTTCGGGCGACCCGACTTCCTCACCGAAGGTCAGGGCGAACCCCACGTCGCGCGGGCCGCGGCACTGCGCGAAGGAGGGCGCGGCCATGTTGGGCGTGCCGAACGCGCGCAGCGTGTGCTTCAGGAAGGTGCCGCCGATGCCGTGCGAAAAGAGCGCCACCGCTTCCGGGCCATACTCGGCCTTGATCTTCTGCAGTTTCTCGGCCACCACGTTGAGCGCTTCGTCCCAGGTGACCTCGGCCCATTCCTCCTGCCCGCGCTTCTGGCGCCGGACGAGCGGCGCCTTCAGCCGGTCGGGATCCACGTGCGCGCCGACACCGCCCGTGCCACGCGGGCACAGTCGTCCTCGGCTGAGAGGGTCGGCCGGGTTGCCTTCGATTTTCCAGAGCTGCCCATCCCGGACGTACGCAATCGCCCCGCACTTCCAGAAGCAGATGTCGCAGTAGGTGGGAACCGTCCGGACACCCGTCTCGGGCGCCTCCGCGACCGCACCGCCCCGGGCGAGGCCGCCCGCGACCGAGCCGGCGGCGGCCAGCCCGGCTGTTGTGCCGGAAATCTGGAGGAAACGTCGCCTGGAAACCGTGATCATGATGACCGTTCCGAGCGGCACCCGCGGTTCTGGCCGGATGCGCGCACTTGTGAAGACGAGCACAATCGCCGGCACAGGCGGGGCCGGCGCTATCCTTCAGGACAAGAGATTCAGGGTCGGCGGGACTGGTGACAGCCACCTGCCAGGGCGAACTGCTCGATCGCGGCGGCGACTCCACCGGCGTTGTTGTCGAGGGTGACCGGCCAGCCCAACCGTTTCAGATCGTCCACGGCGTTGCCCATCACCACGGGCACGCCGGCGAACTCGAGCATTTCGCGGTCGTTGAAATTGTCGCCGACCGCCATCACCTCGTCCCGCCCGATTCCCTGGCTCGCCACCCATTCCGCCAGCGTCGCGCCCTTCGTGCACCCCGCGCGGTTCACGTCTACCAGCGAGAAGTCATGCGATTCGTACTCGGTGAGCGCGATGGCCACCCGTGAACCGACCGAGAGGCTGCCCACCCTCGCCACCAGCTCGCGCATCCGCGCGACGCCGCCAGAGTACATCACCTGGATGGGATCTTCGGTCAACGCCGCTTCGAGCGGCACGACCTCGGTGATGAAATCGCGGTTGCGCTGGAAGTACGACCGACGATGGGTGTCGCGGATATCGAGCCGCTCGTGGACCACCTGCGCCGCGCGCGGCCGGTCGAACACCACCGCGGTCGCGTCCCGGAAGTCAGCCGTGCCCTCGACGACCTCGCGCGCCACGACGACGGGTAGCAGGTGCCGGACGAGCGTCTCGCCGTCGCGCCGCTTGACCAGGGCGCCGCCGCTCACGATCAGCGTCAGCGGGGCCTCGATCTGATCGATCACTGGCCTGGCGAAGTCGAACCGTCGCCCGGTCACCAGCGCCACCTCGATGCCGGCGTCGGTCGCGCGCCTGATCGCGTCGCGGTTGACCTGGGGCACCTGCCACTGGCTGTCGAGCAGCGTGCCGTCGATGTCCAACGCTATCAGACGGATCATCGGTAGTCGGAACTGACGATGAGGAGTCGGGAACCGACGACAATAGTCGGAACTGACGATGCGAGTCGGGAACCGACGACGCCAGTCGGAACTGACGACGCCAGTCGGAACTGACAGGCGTCAGGGATTATACGCCCGTGCCGAGGGCGCGAACGATCATAGAATCGTCACGTGACACACTCGCCGGTCCGGCGCATCGTTCACGTGGACATGGACGCGTTCTACGCGTCGATTGAGCAGCGGGACGACCCCTCCCTTCGGGGAAGGCCGGTGGCTGTCGGGCGCGAGCCTTCCGAACGCGGCGTCGTGGCTGCGGCCAGCTACGAGGCGCGTACGTTCGGCGTCCACTCGGCGATGTCGAGCGCGGTCGCGTTGCGCCTGTGCCCCGACCTCGTGCTCGTCCGCCCCGACTTCCCCCGGTACCGTTCGGTCTCGGACACCGTGTTCGGCATCTTCCGGTCGGTCACGCCCCTGGTTGAACCCCTGTCGCTCGACGAAGCGTACCTCGACGTCACGGAGAACGCCTGGCACGAGCCGCTCGGGATGACGGTGGCGCGGCGGATCAAGGATGACATCCGCGCGACGACCGGCCTGACCGCCTCCGCCGGTGTCGCGCCGAACAAGTTTCTCGCGAAGATTGCCTCCGGCTGGAAGAAGCCCGACGGGCTGACGGTGGTCGCACCAGGGCGCGTGGAGACGTTCCTTCGCGCGCTCCCCGTCGATGCGCTGTGGGGCGTGGGCCCCGTCACCGCGCGGCGGCTGCGGGCGATTGGCGTCACCAAGACGGTGGAACTGCGGACGATCGATGCCGCCAGGCTCAAGGAGGCCGTGGGCAGCGCGGCCGAGTGGCTGGTGCAACTCGCGCACGGGTTCGACCACCGGCTTGTGGAACCCGACCGCCCGACGAAATCATCGGGCACCGAGAACACCTACTCGCAGGACGTCGTGGACCTCGGCCGGATCAGAGATGAAATCGCCAGGATGGCGCGGGAGGCGGCGACGTGGCTGGAGCGGGAGGGGCTCTACGCCCGGACCGTGACGATCAAGGTGCGGTATTCCGACTTCACGACGATCACGCGAAGCCACTCGACGCTGCCGGCCTCGCGGGACGGGGAGGAGATCGCGCGCCGCTCGCTCGACCTCCTGCATCGCACCGAGGCCGGCAGGAGGCCGGTCCGCCTGCTTGGCGTCACGGTCTACAACCTGGCCGACATTCCCGGCGAAGAGCAGCCCCGTCGCCGCCGGAAGCCGCTGCCGCTCTTCGACGACCCGCCTGACGCCGAGACCTGGAACGTACAGAATCGATAGTGGGCCCGTCTCGGAACAAGGCCTCCGACGTCCACGCGAATACCTGGGACGTTGTGGTGATCGAACCGGGTGATCGCGATGTCCCGGGAGGCGGGCGTGGAAGCGCCTGTGTTCTCGGAGGATCACCGGGGCCGCCGTGGTGACGTTCCGGGTGCGAGTGGGCGCGACGGCCGAGCAGCCGCCCCCGCAAGGCGCCCCGCAAGTGTCCAGTCAAGTCGCCCGGGAGCGGTTGTGCGCATCAGTAGTCAGGACACCATGACGACGAAGCAGAAGCTCGAACTGACGTGGATCGGCAAGGAGAACAGGCCGCGGCTGGAGCCGCGCATCCTGCTCGAAGACCGGGAGAAGTCGTACCACGCCAAGCACCGCGTCACCGACCACGACATCTTCGACAACCGGTTGATCTTCGGCGACAACCTGCTCGCGCTGAAAGCGCTCGAAGCGGAGTTCACTGGGACAATCAAGTGCATCTACATCGACCCGCCGTACAACACTGGCAGCGCGTTTGAGCACTACGACGATTGCGTGGAACATTCGCTGTGGCTCGCGCTCATGCGCGACCGACTAGAGCTGCTTTGGAAGCTGCTGTGCAAGGACGGGGCGCTGTGGATCAGCATCGACGATACAGAAGGGCACTACCTCAAGGTGTTGTGCGACGAGGTATGCGGCAGGGAGTCGTTTGTTGCCACAGTGGTGTGGGAGAATTTCTACGGCCGTAGTAACGCCGCCGCAATCTCGCCAGCTCACAACTACCTCCTGGTGTACTCCCCGATAGGCGCGGACTGGAAGCACGTGCGTACGCTCCTTCCTCGCGATGAGAAGAGTGCGAGCAAGTACAGGAATCCAGACAACGATCCCCGCGGGCCCTGGCGTCTCGGACCTGTCTTCGCAGCCGAGGAACGTCATGAGGGCCTGATGTACACGATCACGACACCCTCCGGACGTGCGATCAAGCCGCCTAAAGGGAGCCACTGGCGCATAGTGGAAGAGGATTTTTGGAGGATGGTCAAGGATGGCAGGATAGTCTTCGGTGCGCGCGGCGACAATGTCCCAGCTGTGAAGCTCTACCTCCGCGAGGTCCAAGGAGGGCTTGTGCCACGGACATGGTGGCCCCACACGGAAGTGGGACATTCCCAGGAGGCCAAGCGCGAGGTGCAGGCTCTTTTCCCTGGGGTCGTACCGTTTGACACGCCGAAGCCCGAACGTCTCCTTTCCCGTGTGCTCCAGATGTCCACAGAACCCGGTGACTGGGTCCTCGATTCCTTCGCCGGATCTGGAACGACAGGCGCGGTGGCGCAGAAGATGGGCCGCCCCTGGATCATGGTGGAGCTTGGGGAGCACTGCCAAACGCATATCGTCCCACGGATCCGAAAGGTGATCGACGACGATGATCCAGGGGGAATCACGGCGTCAACCGGTTGGAAGGGCGGCGGGGGCTTCCGCTACTATCGGCTCGCGCCCTCGCTCCTCGAGCGCGACAAGCGGGGCAACCGGGTCATCAACAAGGCGTACAACGCCGGGATGCTGGCCGAGGCCCTCTGCAAGCTCGAAGGGTTCGAGTACGCGCCGAGCGACTCGGTCTACTGGCAGCACGGGCATTCCGCAGAGCGCGACTTCATCTACGTGACGACGCAGAAGCTGAGCGGGGACCAGCTCCAGCAGCTCTCGGATGACGTGGGACCGGCAAGGACGCTGCTCGTCTTGTGCACGGCGTTTCGTGCGAAGGCCGACAGGTACCCCAATCTGACCGTGAAGAAGATCCCGAAGCAGGTCCTCTCGCGCTGCGAATGGGGCCACGACGACTACAGCCTGAAGGTGGAGACCCTACCGAAAGCACCTCCGCAACCCGGACAGGGAGACCTGTTCGACAGGGAAGGAGGCGCACAGTGAACCGTCATGCGCTGATGGGCGGTTCCGACCCACGCAAGGACGGCCTCGCGATCGCGTTTTGATCGGTTCCGACCGATGGAAGCGCACGCCGTCTTGCAGGTATAGCTACATGTAGCTATACTTGGCGCATGATATCCGCAGGTATCCGCGACCTGAAGAACAACCTCAGCCACTACGTCCGGCGGATCGAGGCCGGAGAACGCATCAGGGTGACGGCGCACGGGCGCGTGGTGGCCGAGCTCGGGCCGCCCGCGAGCACCACGAGCACCGGGCGGCAGGACCGGTACGACGAACTGGTCGCCGAGGGCATCATCCGCCCGCCGGTCCAATTCGGCGATCCACTCGAGGGGTGGCCGGACCTTCGGCTCCCGGCTGGGACCGTCACCCGACTCATCGAGGACGACCGTGGCAACGCGTAGGGCTGGGCCACCGCCAAGCCGGAGCGCACGCGGATCGTCCCGTCTCTCGGTTGGCAACGGGGCGTCCGTCGCCTTGCGCTACGTCGAATCGAGCGCGCTCCTGGCCGCGTTGCTCGAACACGACACGGCCGCGCGGGCGGCGCTGCGGGCGGACGGTCGGCGGGTGACATCCGCGCTCACATTCGCTGAGGCCTCACGCGCTCTCGTCCGGGCTCGGGTCGCCGGTCGTCTGACGCCAGCGCAGGAGAAGGCCGCGCTTCGGGCGCTGCAGACCTTCGAGCGCCGCTGCGCCGTCATCCCCGTTACGGACGCGGTTCTCGCGCGCGCTGGGCGGCCGTTTCCGGTGGAGCCGATTCGTACGTTGGATGCCGTCCACCTGGCGACGGTCGCGTTCCTCGACGAGGCCCTGCAGTCGGTGACCATCATCACGCGCGACGCTCGGGTTGGCGACAACGCCCGAGCGCTCGGATACGCAGTGGAATAGCCTTCCCGATTCCCGAGGCCGGAACGACCCGCCGGGAATGGGCCGCGTCAGACACTGCCGACGCCGCCACAGCGGATCCTGACAACCCGTCATCGTAGCTTCGCTCCAGACCACGCCGTTGGCATTCCAGTACATCGCTCGTTCGACGATGATGGGAACGCCGTTGGTCGAGGTGCCCAGAGTGCGCGGGTGACTCTGCCGACGTCCCAGTAGACGTAGAATAAGGTTGCCGCTTGGCACCTTCGACCGTGACTTCGCCAGTCGATCGAAGGCGCCGTCAAGCAGAAGGAGTGACGTTGTCGTGAGCATCAGAACCATCGCCTGCATCGCCGTCGTGTTGGTGGTCGTCATGGTCGGAGTCGTCACGGCGCAGTTGCCCGGCGACCGACCCGCGCCCAATCCGCGCTCGACGCGATCGGTCGTGATGGCCCGCCGCGGCATGATTGCCACCAGCCAGCCGCTGGCGTCCGCCGCCGGACTGCAGGTGCTGCGCGAGGGCGGCAACGCGATCGACGCGGCGGTCACGGCTGCCGCGGTGCTCTCCGTGGTCGAACCGACGATGAACGGGATCGGGGGAGATCTGTTCGCGATCGTCTACGACGCGAAGACGAAGCGGCTGACAGGGTTGAACGCAAGCGGCCGCGCCGGACGCGCGGCGACACCTGAGGAATTCGCGCGTCGCGGCGTCACGAAGATGCCCGAGTTCGGACCGCTTGCCGTCACCGTGCCCGGCGTCGTTGACGGGTGGAGCAGCCTGCTCGAGCGGCACGGCACAATCACGCTTGGTCGTGCGCTCAGGTCGGCCATCGAGTATGCCCGCGACGGCTTCCCGGTGTCCGAGATCATCGCCGAGCAGTGGAAGGGTGAACAGAAGAGACTTGCGGCCGACCCGGCCGCCGCCGCGACGTTCATGCCCGACGGTCGCGCGCCGTTGCCGGGGCAGGTGTTCCGCAACCCTCGCCTGGCTGCAACCCTCGAGCAGGTTGCCGCGGGTGGGCGTGACGCCTTCTACCTCGGGCCCATCGCCGCCGCGATCGCCGCCGACATGCGCAAGCGGCAGGGATTGCTGGACGAGAACGACTTCGCGGAGCACCGTTCAGACTGGGTGGAGCCCATCTCCACGAGCTACCGCGGCTACGACGTCTTCGAGCTGCCGTTCAACACACAGGGCTTCGTCGCGCTCGAGATGCTCAACATCCTCGAGGGCTTCGACCTGGCGCCGCTCGGGCACAACTCGGCGGCGTATCTTCATCTGCTGGTCGAGGCCAACCGAATCGCCTTCGCCGACCGTGCTGCCTACCTGGCCGACGCTGGCGCCGTGCCGTCCTCCACGATGACGATGCTGATTTCCAAGGACTACGCGACGGCCAGGCGGAAAGAGATCCAGTCGGACCGCGCGGCGGCATCGTACGCTCCCGGCCGGCCGCCGACCGGCGGCAATCACGCGGCGCCCCTCGCGTTCGACATTACCGCCACCGGCGACACGATCTACCTGACCGCCGCGGATGGACAGGGCAACGTCATCTCCCTGATCCAGTCGCTCTATGACGCCTTCGGCGCAGGAATCGTCGCAGGCGAGACCGGGATTGCGCTTCAGAACCGCGGGGCGCTGTTCACGCTGGAGAACGGACACCCGAACCGGATCGCGCCGGGCAAGCGCCCGTTTCACACGCTCGTGCCGGCGATGGTGATGAAGGACGGACGTCCGTGGCTCTCGTTCGGCGTGATGGGCGGCGACATGCAGCCGCAGGGACACGTCCAGGTGCTGCTCAACCTGATCGAGTTTCGCATGAACATCCAGGAGGCTGGAGAGGCGGCCCGCTACCGGGTGACGGCCTCCGGTGTCGCGCTCGAATCGGCGATTGGGGCCGACACGAGGGCCGGCTTGACCACGCGCGGACACAACGTGCGGAACGGGTTCGGGATGTGGGGCGGGTTCCAGGGAATCCTGATCGATCCGCGAACCGGCGTGCTGATGGGCGGTTCCGACCCCCGCAAGGACGGTCTCGCGATCGGGTATTGAGCCGCCTCCACGAACAGATCGACGGTGGTGACGCGCGCCCCGCGAGGCCGAGTGTATGATGTGCCGTACGACCTTGGCCCCACCCTCTCTTCGTTCCCTCGCCGAGACCTCAAGATGCCGCGATTCACTCGCCCGAATGCCAGCCCCTCGAAGTTGACGCTGCGCCTCCTGACGTTGGTGGGTGTACTGCTCGCCACGGGCGCGCCCTCAGGACAGGAGCGCCGCGCTGAGGGACCTCGCCCCATCACCGCTGCCGACTACGCCCGTGCCGAGCGCTTTCTTGGACCAGGCGTGAACCCGTTGGTCATCGGCGGCCAGGTCACGCCCAACTGGCTTTCGGACGATCGATTCTGGTATCGCAACCAGGTCTCCGACGGGTACGAGTTCATCCTGGTCGATCCCGTCGGCCGGACGCGGAAGCCGGCCTTCGACCACGCCAGGCTGGCGGCCACGCTCTCGGCCGCGGCCAAAGGTTCCTACCCGTCCCATGCCCTGCCGTTCGAGTCGATCGAATTGTCCGGGGACATGAAGACGTTCTCCTTCGACCACAACGCCCGCCGTTGGACCTGCGATGTCCTCGGCGCGCGGTGCACGGACACCGGCATCGCCACCGGCCGCAGCACGGCCGCCGGAGCGGGGCGCCCGGCCGGGCGTAGCCAGGGACGTCTCGACGTGCCGTCACCGGACGGAACGCGCACGGCATTCATTCGCGACTGGAATCTCTGGGTTCGCGATGTCGTTACGGGACGGGAACGTCAGCTCACGAGGGACGGGGTCAAGTATTTCGGCTACGCCACGGACAACGCCGGCTGGAGCAGCAGCGACCGCGCGGTTGTCCTGTGGTCACCCGACTCGAAGAGGATCGCCACCTACCAGCAGGATGAGCGGGAGGTTGGCGAGATGTACCTGGTCAACACGCCGGTCTCGCCCGTCACACACCCGACGCTCCGGGTCTCCAAGTTCCCGCTGCCCGGCGACACGGTCATGGCCATGCTCCACCGCGTCATCATCGATGCCGACTTGGGCCAGGTCCTGCGCCTCCAGATGCCGCCGGACTTCCACCGCGCCACGCTCGGAGACGACGTGAGCCTCGACGACTGGAAGTGGAGTCCCGATGCGCGGCAGTTCGCGTTCATCTCCACCTCGCGGGATCACAAGGAGGCGGTCCTGCGTGTCGCGGACGCGACCACCGGTTCGGTGCGGACCATCATCAGCGAGAAGGTGGCCACGCACTACGAGTCCCGGATCGGCTGCCAGGTGCTGTGGAGCTCGAACGAGGTCCTGTGGTACTCGGAGCGCGACAACTGGGGGCACCTCTATGTCTACGACCTCACCACCGGCTCGTTGTTGCACCAGGTGACGTTCGGTGAAGGTCCCGTGATGCAGCTGCTCCGGATCGACGAGAAGACTCGGACCGTGTGGTTCCAGGCCCAGGGACGTGAGCCCGGCGAGGACCCGTACTTCCGTCACGTGTACCGCATCGGGCTGGACGGCAAGGGCTATACATCCCTGACGCCCGTCGTCTCCGACCACACCGCTCAACTCTCGCCGTCCGGCCGATTCCTGATCGACACCTACTCCCAGCCCGACCAGGAGCCGGCGGTCGCCCTGCGGGATGGCGACGGCAAGTTTGTCATGATGCTCGAGAAGGCCGACATCTCGAGACTCAGGGCCACGGGCTGGCAGCCGCCGATGCCCATCAAGATGAAGGCACGTGACGGCAAGACCGACATCTGCGGCCTCCTCTTCAGGCCCACGAACTTCGATCCCGCGCGGAAGTATCCGATCGTGAACAACGTGTACCCGGGACCGCAAACGGGGTCGACGGGCAGTCGTGCGTTTGCCGCCGCGCGTGGCGACCGCCAGGCCCTCGCCGAACTCGGGTTCATCGTCGTCACGATCGACGGCATGGGCACGCCGGGCCGCTCGAAGTCGTTTCAGGATGCCTATTACGGCGCGATGGGTCGCGACAACACGATTCCGGACCAGATCGCGGGCATGAAGGAACTTGCCGCCAGATACTCATGGATCGATTTGAGCCGCGCCGGCATCTGGGGCCATTCCAGCGGCGCATTCGCCACGACGACGGCCATGTTCCGCTTCCCCGATTTCTTCGCGGCGGGCATTGCCGAATCAGGCAACCACGACCAGCGCCTCAACGAAGACGACTGGGGCGAAAGGTACCAGGGCCTGGTTGTGAGCAACCCAGACGGCACGGATAGCTACGCAGCCGAAGCCAACCAGGACTTCGCGAAGAACCTCAAGGGGCACCTGCTCCTGGCCCACGGCACCATGGACACCAACGTGCCGCCGTACCAGACGATGCTCGTCGTGGACGCGCTCATCAAGGCGAACAAGGACTTCGACCTGCTGATGCTGCCGAACCAGAACCATGGCTACGGATCGGCGTCGGCCTACATGATGCGCAAGCGCTGGGACTATTTCGTGAAGCACGTGATGGGCGTCGAGCCTCCGAAGGAGTACCTGATGCAGCAGGCGGGCACCGGGCGGGGAACCGCTCCCGGCGCGCCCCCGGCACCCGGCGCCGCCCCTGCCCCGGCGGCGCCGACGAAGGCCGACCTGCTGCGCGGCGCCTACGGGCCGTACCGCGCCAACAACGACCTGCTGTCGTATCACCTCGACATCCGCGTCGACCCTGAGAAGAGGTACATCAGCGGCAAGAACACCATCCGGTTCAGGATGCTGAAGGATGGCACGCGCATCCAGCTCGACCTGGTTGACGTGCTCAGCGTCGACAAGATCCTGATTGGTACGACTGCGCTGAAGTACGAGCGCGACTCCGGTGCCGTGTTCGTGGACTTCCCGGAGACCCTCAGGCGCGGAAAGACCTACGCCATCGACTTCTACTACTCAGGGAACCCGAAGGAGACCGGCCGGTTCGGCGGCATCGCGTTCCGCAAGGACCCGGCGGGGCGTCACTGGATCAACACGGCGTGCCAGGGCATCGGCGCGAGCGTGTGGTGGCCGAACAAGGACCAGCTCCAGGACGAAGTGGAGAGCATGCGCCTGAGCGTCTCGATCCCGAACGACCTGGTCGATGTCTCGAACGGGAAGTTCATGGGCAAGACCGACCTCGGCGACGGCTACACGCGCTGGGACTGGTTCGTGCAGTACCCCATCAACAACTACAGCGTGTCGCTGAACATCGGGAAGTACGTGCACTTCACCGATACGGCGAACGGGATGACGCTGGATTTCTACAGCCTGCCCGAGAGCCTCGAGAAGGCGAAGAAGCAGTTCGCGCAGGCGAAGTCGATGATCGAGTGCTTCGAGAAGTACTTCGGCGAATACCCGTTCAAGAAAGACGGCTACAAGCTCATCGAGGCGCCCTACTCCGGTATGGAGCACCAGAGCGCCGTCACCTACGGCAACCACTTTGCGAACGGGTATCTCGAGCGCGACTGGACGGGCGTTGGCGTGAGCTTGAAATTCGACTTCATCATCATCCACGAGAGCGCCCACGAGTGGTTTGGGAACAGCATCACCGACGCCGACGTGGCCGATATGTGGATCCACGAGGGCTGGGGCACCTACATGGAGTGCCTCTACGTCGAGCACATGTTCGGCTACGACGACGCGCTGAAATACACGAACGGCTACAAGTCCAAGGTGCGCAACCGCGAACCCATCGTACCGCCGCGCGGCATCAACCGCACGCCGCCGCAGGACATGTATTTCAAGGGCGCGCTCTTCATCCATACGCTGCGCAGCATCGTCAACGACGATGCCCGCTGGTGGCCGCTCGTGCGCGAGTTCTACCAGCACTTCAAGTACCAGAACATCACCACCGACGACGTCATCGGGTTCTTCAACCAGAAGGTCGGGAAGGACCTGACACCGATCTTCGACCAGTACCTTCGGCAGGCTCTTCTGCCCACGCTGGACCTCCAGTTCCTGGAGGGTGGCCAGGTAGCCTATCGCTGGACGGCGGGCGTGAGAGAATTCAACATGCCAATCAAGGTCGGCCAGAAGGGCAAGTGGCAGGTCATCACGCCCACCGCCGACTGGAAGGTGATGACGACCGCCTTGGAGAAAGAGGACTTCGACGTCGCGACGGACCTGTACTACGTGAACGTCAGCAAGCAGTAGCCGCGCGCCGTGGAAGCACGAGGTTCCGCATCGGGGGATCCGACGCGCGCTCAGCGATCGACCCTGCTCACGCACGCGCGAATGACTTCGATCGCCTCCCTCGGTTTCTCGCCGTCCACCGGCGTGGCCTCGATCGCCTCCACCACCGACATCCCGTCCACGACGCGGCCAAACGCCGTGTAGACCCGGTCGAGTCCCGGCGCGGGCGCCGTACAGACGAAGAACGACGTGGAGGCGCTGGCCGGGTCGTCTCCCCTCGCCATCGACAGCGTGCCCTCAGTTCGCAACCATCGCGCAACGGCGCGCGACGGCGCGCAACGGCGACCCGGAGGCCGAGTGGCCGCAGGAAGTTGCCGGAACGGAGCGGGCGAGGGTATGGTAGGCGCGATGGCCCTGCACGATGTGAACGGAGCCGACAGGTACCGGGAGGCGGCATCGCGCCACGCGGGGGAACGCGGTCGCCATGCACAGCGCTCGCGCCGGCTGTCGTACGCGCGGCTCGCGGTGTTCCTGGCCGCAGCCGCGAGCGTGTTGTCGGCATTCCCTGGCCCCGTCTCCTTCGCGTCGCTTCGGATCGGGGCTGGCATGGCAGGCTTCGTCGTGTTCTTCATCCTCGTCTACTGGCACAGTCATGTGGAGGCGTTGGAGCGCTGGTTCGCGACGCTGGCGCAGGTGAACATCGACGCCGCGGCGCGCGTGAACCGCGAATGGGGTCGGCTGACGCCTGCCGCCATCGCGGGCCCTGGCCCCGGGCATCCGTACGCCGACGACCTCGATATCTTCGGCCATGCGTCCGTCTTCCAGTTGCTCGGCTGGGTTGGCACTGAAGCGGGGCGCACGACGCTGGCCGACTGGCTCACGCGAGGTGCGAGTCCCGCGACGGTTCGCGACCGCCAGCAGGCCGTCGCGGAGCTGGCGCCCCTCGAACGCGTGCGCGAGGAGTTCGCGGCACTCGGCCGGATCGTCGAGCCAGCCCCCCACGCGCTCGAAGGCCTCTACGCGTGGGCGGAAGCGGGCCCATGGTTCACCAAGACATGGTGGGCGGCCTGGGTGGTCCGGGGACTGTCCGCCCTGATGCTCGGCCTGCTGGCCGCGCACATCGCCGGCGTCATCGACCGGCCCCTGTGGCTGTATCCGCTCGTCGTCTCGATCGGCCTGATGGTGGCGTTCGGGAAACGGACCGCGCACACGTTCACCCACGTCTTCTCGCGCTACGGCCTGCTCCAGCAGCACGGGGAGCTGTTCGCCCGCATCACCGGCACGCCGTTCACGTCGCCCTGCCTCAGGCGCCTGCAGGCCGACCTCCAGAAGTCGGGGATGACGGCCGCCCGCGAGATGGCCCGGCTCTCGCGGATCGGACAGTTCGCCGACCTGCGCCTGGTGGTGCTGTTCCACCCCGTGATTACCCTGCTGACGCTCTGGGACTTCCACGTGCTCATCGAGCTCGAGCGCTGGCAGGTCCGGACGGCGCCTCACCTTCGACGATGGTTCGCCGCGCTCGGTGAGTTCGATGCGCTTGCGGCCCTCGCGTCGCTGTCGCACGACAATCCTGGATGGGCGTTTCCGGAGATCGTCGAATCGGCCACCGTGATCGAAGCCCGACAGATCGGCCACCCGCTGATTGCCGCGGACCGCCGGGTGCCCAACGACGTGTCGGTCGGCCCGCCGGGAGGCTTCCTCCTCGTCACCGGCTCGAACATGTCGGGCAAGAGCACGCTGCTGCGCGCGATCGGCGTGAACGCGGTGCTGGCACACGCGGGCGCGCCGGTCTGCGCCGAGCGCATGCGGTTGCCGCCCCTCTCGATCTGCACGAGCATGCGCGTGCAGGACTCGCTGGAGGAGGGAGTGTCGTACTTCATGGCGGCCCTCCAGCGGTTGAAGCTCGTGGTGGCCGCCGCGAGGACCGTCCGGGATGGCGAGCCGATGCTGCTCTACCTGCTCGACGAAGTGCTGCAGGGCACGAACACCGCCGAGCGCCAGGTCGCGGTTCGCCGCATTCTCCGCCATCTGCTGACGCTTCGCGTGGTTGGCGCGGTCACGACCCACGACCTGGAACTGGCGGCCTGCGACGAACTCGAAGCAGGATGCCACGCGGTGCACTTCAGCGAAGCCGTCGAACACCACGAGCAGGGGCTTCGCCTGTCGTTCGACTACCGGCTGAAGCCCGGCGTCGCCACCTCGCGCAACGCCCTGAAGCTGCTGCAGATGGTGGGGCTGGACTGACAGGCGTGGGGGATCGTCAGCGGGAAGGCGCTACTGGCCGGGGCCTGCGATCGCCGCGCGGCGCGCGAGGTCGAGAATCGCGAGGACGCTATTCCACTGACCCTGCTTCGTCTCATACGCGAGTGCCACGGCCACGCGCGAGGGGTCCAAAAGGAACGCGTTGTCGGCGGCAAACACGCCGTCGGCCTCGGCCACCTTCGCCCGGAACCAGGCGTGATCCCGCCAGCCGCTCTCGTTGAAGAACGTCAACCGCCTGGCGCCCGTGCCGTCGCGGTTCATCATCCACAGCTCGGTCTTGATCTCACGACGCCAGTTCACCCCTTCGATCGAGTGGAACCGGACGTTCAGGCCGCGAGATGAGGCCCAGAGGATCTGACGGCCGCTCGGCGAGTAGTGGGCAAACTGATCCCAGTCCCGCGTACGGGTCAGCGCGCGGAACGTCCCCGTGTCGATCTCGTACTCGCAGACGTCCTGCTCGCTGACCGGCTGACCGGGCCGCGGATTCGCGCTCACCAGGACGCGCTTCCCGTCGGCCGACCAGTCGTCGAGCTGATAGTAGCTGTGCTGGTCCCCAGGCTGGAGCGTCCGGATGTTCTTCAGGGCCGGCACGCCGGCCTGCACGTCGAAGTCGGCCAGGAAGAGCGCCCACTCACCCCATTCGTGGCCGGCCGTCACCGTCGAGGCGTCGACCGGGCCCGACCAGCCCAGGCGCTTGCCGTCCGGTGAGAAGTGAGGATGGACCACGCCGCGCGGGTTCGCGACGTCGGTTTCATAGTCGGTCAGGCGCCACGCCTTCGATCCATCGGCGCTCGCCACCCAGAGGTTCGAGTTCAGGCCGATGCCGGGCTCGGCCAGCCGGTCACCCTTCCTCGACCGCACATCGTCGTTCTCGCCTGAGAAGGCGACGAATCCGCCGGAGGGATGCCACGAGACGCTACCGCGGTGCTTTGCCGGGGCCGTGAGGTCGCACGTGAGGCAATGGCGGCCGCTGCCCGACGGCCGGACCGCCCAGATGTCCATGTACCAGTCGCGCGGATCCCGTCGAGGATAGGCGAGCCACTTGCCATCGTGAGAAAGATCGAGGTCGGCAATCCACTCGTCGAGAAGCGTGATTCCGTTGTCGGGAAACACCTTCGGATAGCTGGCAGACAAACGCCGCGGGCGCTGCTCAGCGGCCAGGATGCAGGCCGTTGCCAACGCGATCGCGAACGCCACGACCGACCACCGATGCCCCCCGAAGAACTGACCCATTCACGCTCCATGAAGACGCCCGGCACGGGTGCGCGGCCGCACCGATTGCGAAGTACTTCGACCCGCACTTACGGCCACGATTCCCCTCCGGCGCACGTGGCCGGCTGTGCTCGCTCAGCACTTGGTCCTGAGGGCACAAAGACGTCGCCGTCTTTGTGCATCGAAGGACGAGGCCCGCCCATACGATGACACAGAACCGGGTGAGGTTGAAGAGCGTGCCTGCGGAGATGTGCAGGTGATCGACGCGTCCCCCGCCGGAAATCCGTCAGTGCCAGATGGGTCCTGCCGGCGCCCCGGCTGTCTGACGTTCGGTCTTCGGGCTGTTCTGGTGAATTTCTTCCGGAATCTGGGCGGCGCGCAAGTGGCACTGCCTTTGCGATCTCGGAAGACGTCACGGTTCGCCGCTCGTCACTCGACTCCCTGCGGATGGGGGCCCGCAGGCGTTGGGCGTGAGCGGCGGGCCTGACGTTCCCTCCTCGATTGCCCAATCACCACATCTCACCCGTCGCGGTAGCTTGTCCAGCTGCGCGTCTGTGCGCGACGCCGTTCACATTTGATTCCTTCGCTCTACAATTCCACGTTGTATCATGCTCACCTGGGAGTCGTGGTGTCCGACCGCTCCCTCGCGCTGTGACCCGGTGGTCGCAGCCCAGTCGAGTCAACGTCGTTTTCCTATCACTCAAGGAGGCTCCATGATCCGTTCGTGCATCCTGGCCGTGACCGTGCTCGTTTTGGTGGCATTCGCCGGCGGCAACGCTCTGGCCGCGCCGTCGAAGACCCTGGACAACCTGATGGCCGCCTACAACGGCGAGTCGAATGCCAAGGCGAAGTACGTCGAGTTCGCCAAGAAGGCCGACCAGGAAGGGTTTGCGGGAGCCGCCGCGCTGTTCCGCGCTGCGGCGAAGGCCGAGGAGACTCACGCCACCAGGCACGGCGAGGTCATCCAGAAGCTCGGTGGCACGCCGAAGGCCGAGATCAAGCTGCCGGAGATCAAGACGACCGCGGACAACCTGAAGGCCGCCCTCGAAGGCGAGAGCTACGAGCGCGACAAGATGTATCCCGAGTTCATCGCGGAAGCGAAGGCGTCGGGCAACAAGGAGGCGCTGCGCGCGTTCAATTTTGCGGTATCGGCCGAGGCCGAGCACGCGAAGTTCTACAGCGAGGCAGGCGCCAACCTGCAGGCGTGGAAGTCGGCCAAGGCGTTCTTCGTGTGCCCGGTGTGCGGCAAGACGGTCCTCGCCGTGGGTTTCGAGAAGTGCCCCGTGTGCTTCACGCCAGGAGAGAAGTTCGTCAAGATCGCGTAGGTGATCGATGGCGGGGCCGGGAATGACCTCCCGGCCCCTTCTGAAAGGACGTGCGCATGCTGCCGCCATGGCCGGGCTGGGACGGTCTCCATCCGCTTGTGATCCACTTTCCGATCGCGTTGCTGCTCACAGCGCCGGTGTTCGTCCTGCTCGCCATGATTCAGCCGAAACGCGGGGCGTCCTTCGGCCTGTCGGCGCTGGTGATGCTGGTGCTCGGAACCGCAGCGGCGTTCGTCGCGGTCGAGACAGGCGAGGCCGCCGCCGAACTCGCGACGCGGAGCGAGGCGATCAACGCGGCGATCGAAAGTCACGCGTCGTTGGCGGAAACCACCCGCGACCTGTTCGCCGGGTTGACGATGCTCTACGCGCTGATTCTCGTCGTGCCGCTCGTTCTGAAGAAACTCGCCACCCGCACGTGGGTCGTGGCGACCAACGCGGTGTTCCTTGGCCTGCTGCTCGCGGGAAGTCTCATGCTGGCGAACGCCGCGCACCGGGGCGGCCTGCTGGTGCACAAGCACGGCGTGCACGCGATGCTCCCGCCGGGATCGTAGGCGACGGGGCTCTAACCGCAACCCGGCCATCCGGTTTGCGACTTGTGGCTTGCGACCTGCGGCC
>Ga0209747_1000162_pt1 | contig 34060 bp, 27 predicted proteins | sample BarGraNGADG00311_FD_184498 | JGI IMG/M metagenome (GOLD analysis project Ga0209747, IMG submission 184498) | Arctic peat soil microbial communities from Barrow, Alaska - Barrow Graham LP Ref core NGADG0011-311 (SPAdes) (version 2) | ecosystem: Environmental > Terrestrial > Soil > Wetlands > Peat...
AGGATCTTCGCTATCCCGCCGTAGCGGAAGCGCGCGCCCTCGACCGGCCACGCGAGCTCGTCTTTTACGATGTCGCTGCGACGGCGCAGGTCCTCAGCCTCGAGCTTGATGCGCGCGAGCTCGTCGTCCCTGCCATCCGATGCGGCCGCGTTCACCGCGTCCAGCCGCCGCAGGAGCGCGACGTTGTCCCGGAGGAAGCTTTCGACCTCGGCGGCCGGGCCCGAGGAGATGCGTCCGTGCTTCGCCTTGGCGCGGTTCAGCTCGAGCAGCGCATCGTAAGTCACGTCGACGATGTCCTGCCGGGTCATCCACCGGGTCTCGTAGCCGAGCATGTCGCGCCAGTGCGGCTCGGTCAGCGCGCGCCTGTGGTCCTCGAGCGAGTCGAAGAATACTTTGTATCCGTGCGCCTCAGCGTTCTCCCGCAGGATGCTCCCCGGGTCGAGGAACGGGGCCAGCGGGCCGATGAGCGGGTTGAGCCGCGGGCCGAACTCGCCCAGCAGCATGTCGCAGTATGCGACCGTCTCGCCGACAGATTGTCTCGTCTGCCCCTCGATCCCTATCATGAAGAATAGATCGAACTTCTTGCACCCGGCCTCAAGCGCCAGGGCGACGGTCTCTTCAACGGCAGCCGCAGTGTAGGGCTTGCCGGCCGTGCGGCGAAGCGCGTCGTCGTGCGTCTCCGGGGAAAGCTCGATGTCGAAGTTGGGCAGGGCGGACGCCATCTCGAAGAACTCCGCGGGCGCCGGCTCGAACAGCTCGAGCACCACGTGGTTGGACGGCGCCAGCTTGCCGAGGCGCTCGAGGACTTCGGCCGCGTACTCCTCGCCGGGCTGGCGCAGGTCGCCGATGATGAAAATCGGGGCACCGGTGAACGATGCCAGAGACTCGACGTCGCGCGCAACCTCTTCCGGGGACCGAACGGCTATGCCGCAGCGCGAGAAGCACTTGTTCATCGACCACGCCGAGCCGCCGCAGAACGTGCAGTTCCTCGAGCAGCCCTTTACAGTGAGCACCGCGCTGACCGGGTACGACCACCAGCCCTTGAAGGCGCCCACGCCCCTCGGGTCGACGTTGCGCATGGCCGAGCGGATCATGAAGCGATAGTTGTCGCCGAGGTGCGAGAGGTCCGACGGGACGAAGGACATCTCGCTCGAGAAGACCTCGCCGGGAGCGTTGCCCCTGTACGTGAGGTTGGGGATGGGGGAGAGGTCGCCGTCCTCCTGCAGTGCCTTGAGCAGCCTTCGAAGCGGCTCTTCGCCCGAGTCCCCTCTGACGACGTAGTCGACCTCGGGATAATCCATCAGTTCCTCGTGGAAGTAACTCGCGCTGTAGCCCCCCATGATGACGGGCGTGTCGGGGTGCGCCGCCTTGCACAGGCGGGCGACCTCGACCGCGCCATGAGCGTGCGGCAGCCAGTGGAGGCCGATCCCGAACGCGGCCGGGTCGAGGCGGGCGATCAGCCGCTCGACGTCAAGGCCCGGTTCGCCGAGCATCCGGGCGGCGAGGTTGACGACCCGTACCTTGAAGCCGTGTCTCTCGAGGTACTCGCCGAGGAAAGAGAAGCCGATAGGGTACATCTCGAAGAACGGCCCGGACGGGACGAGGTCCGCGATCGGGCTCGGAATCACGAGCTTCTCGCGAAAGTCATAAACGCTGGGTGGGTGCAGCAGCACCAGGTCGGTCTGTCCTCTAAGCCTCACGTCTAGAAATACTCCGGGAACTCATCCGGCCTGAATCGGCCGGTGCGCGGTAATGGCCAAAAGCATGCGCTTGATTCTACCAGAGAACAATCCGCCGTTCACTCACCCCCGCTACCGGACCGGCAGCTTTGTGAGCGCTCTCTCTATCGCTCTCGTAAACGCCTCCATGTCCCTGGGGTCCCTCGAGGTGATGAGGTTCGCGTCGATCATGACCGGCTCGTCATGGAAGTGCGCGCCCGCCTCGAGCATCTCGTCCTTGATCTTCGGGTAGCCGGTGATGTCTTTTCCCGTGAGAAGCCCGGCCTTGGCCAGCATCTGCGGGCCGTGGCAGATCGCGGCGACCGTCTTGCCGGTCTCGAAGAAATCCTTCACCAGTTGGACGGCCTCCGGGAACTCCCGCAGGTGCGCGGGTGAGCGCCCGCCCGGGATGACCATCATGTCGTACTCCGAGATGTCGACCTCGCCCACGAGCTTGTCCACGTTTATCTGCGCCCTGTGATGGAGGCCCTTGAGCTTGCCCTTCTCGACGCTCACGACGTCGACGGTCGCCCCGTTCTCCTTCAAGAACGCCAGCGGCTCGCTTGCTTCCTCGTCCTGGTACTGCCGGCCCAGCAACATAAGCACTCTTCTCGAAGACAGGTGATGCATCTGATTCAACCTTTCATAACCGGGCGCGGACGCCGGGCCCGCTCCCTCGATCCCTCATGGGCCTCGTATTCGCCGGGCCCTCTCGCCATCCTCCCCGCATGGGCGCGCCCGAAAAGGAATCAAGCTCGTTTTCAAGAAGAAACTGACCGGGTGTAGGAGCGCCAGGACGGCGGCGTGAGGGTGGAGACATGGCGGCTCAGGCAGCGATGAAAAAGAAGTTCCTGCTCAGGTATAAGAAGCCGGCCCGGGTCTTGGTGCTGGTACTGGCCCTCGCGGCTATCTCGGCGCCGGCTCTGATAGTAGGGCTCTCGCCGGGCGGCTTCTCAAACGTGTCGTTCTCGGCTCTCCGCGTACTCGGCCTCTACGCGTTCACCCTGCTGTTCATGAGCATCGTGACGGGCGCCGCGCGGACCCAGTTCTACATGATCTTCAAGCCAAAGCGGGTCTACAATTTTCACATCGCGGCGGGGGTCCTCGGCTTCGGCTTCGCTCTGGCGCACGGGGTCATCGTGCTCGTCACGAAACACTACGTGGGGCACAGCGGCATCTGGGTGATAGGGCCGGTCACGCTCGGGCTCCTGGTCCTGACCATCTACGTCGCGCTCGATAAGCGGAGGCTCGCGCACGTGTGGCGCGCGATACACATCATCAACTACGCGATATTCGTGGGCATCTTCATCAAGGCAATGACGATAGGGACAGACGTGCGCACCATCGACACGACCGCTCACGTGATGCGGGTGATCATGGTCGCCTACGTGGTAATCGCGGCGGGCGCGGTCGGGCTAAGGCTGCGCGGGATCGCGGAGAGGCGCAACCGTGCGCGCGGAAAGGAAGAACATGGAAGAATCGCGACCGACTAAGGCGGCGACAAGGGACTACAGGCCGTTCTCACGCGGCCCGTGGACGCTCTGGGATACGCTTTTCGCGCGAAGGTCCCACCGCAAGTACGTGCCCTCCGAGATGGAGCCGGCGACCGCGGCCGGCCTCGACGCGCTACTGGACCTGTCGTGCGAAGCGCGCGGCGTAAAGAGGGACACGGTCATCGCGGTCACCGACGCGGGCGCCGTCGATGCTTTGAAGAAGCGGGCCAACAAGGGCATCGCCGGCAAGATCAACATCTGGATGAGCAGGGCGCCGCTCACGGGCCTGCTCGTGATGAACCTGCCGTCCGGGGACGTGCACGCGCTGCGGCCGGTCGAGCTGCCCGGGGCGGCGATCGTGGTCGAGGACGCGGTCCTCTGGCTCACGGAGCGCGGACTGGGCACGTGCTGGCTCGCGGGGATCAGCGAACGCGAGATCATCGCCGAGCAGGGGCTGGCCCGGGAGAGGGCCGTTCCAGCTGTCATATCGATCGGGAAGCCCGCCCTGGAAGCGCCCAGGACCACCAGCTACGGCGGCATCTCTTACCAGATGATGTCCCGTCGCAGAAAACCATTGTCCAGGATCGCCTGCGTCGAGAAGGCGAGCGCGCCCTACACGCTGGCCAGGCTCGAGACGGAAGAGTTCTCGGCGGTCGAAGGCGGCGTAGAGCGCTTGCTCGAGTTGATGAGGGACAAAAAGGCATGCGGCGCGGGCGTGTCCGCGCCGATCGACCTTGCCGTCGAGGCGTGCCTGGAGTCGGCCCGCGTGGCGCCCAGCGGTAACAACGCGCAGCGCTGGCAGTTCATCGTCTCGCGCGACTCAGCGCGTCTCGGGCAACTGGCCGGGTTGTGCGCCGCGGACGGGGAGGGATGGAAGGCGGCATTCGTGTGCTGCGGCAGCAGCGGAAAGCTCGAGAAGATCCTTATGGACAAGCCTTTCTGGGCGCTCGACGTGCCCATCGCGATGTCCCACATCTCGCTCATGGCGGCCTCGATGGGGTACGAGCCCCGTGTGCTGATCGACGGGATAGACGAGCCCGCGATCGCCGGGTTCGTGGACCTCGCGTCCGGCACGCGCGTCCTGGGCGTGATCGCTCTTTGTTGAGGTACCCCTCACCCCGGCCCTCTCCCCCAAGGGGAGACGGAGAATCGCTGCCGCGCCCCTTTGATACAATCTTGGCGACGGACTGACATTAAGGAGAAGCATGGGACGAGTATGGGCGGTTTCATTCGGCGAGAGCGAGCGGATGGAGCTGGAGCGGATAATAATGGACGAGGACCCTGCCACGGCCCTCGATTTCGTGATGAAAGTGATCTACCCGAAGGTCAAAGAGGCCGAGAAGCCCGGCGCCTGCTTCCACGACGTGGACAAGCCGGTCGACGACGTGGGCAGGCAGGTCAGCAGGCACAAGCGCCTCGGGACTTTCGACTGATCTTTTCGGAGGCGGTTAGCTTGGTCCAGTACATCCAGCAGGAGAAATATATAGACGTCGACGGGCGCAGGATCTGTTACGTGGACGAAGGGCAGGGCCCGGTGATCGTGATGGTGCACGGGCTCGGGGGGTCGATCTGCAACTGGGCCCCGACCATCGAACATTTCAAGCGGACCCACCGGGTGATCGCGCTCGACCTGCCCGCTTTCGGCAAGTCCTCCGGAACGGACGCGGCCTGCTCCCCCGAATTCTTCGCAGGCGCCATACGCGGCCTGCTGGCGGAGCTCGGCGTCCAGCGCGCGACCTTCATGGGCAACTCCCTCGGCGGGCTGATCACCTTGCACATGACGCTCGATCACCCGGACGTGGTAGAGAGCGTGGTCCTGGTGGACTCCGCCGGCGCGCACGGTTTCCCCGAGCTCGCTAAAGTCGCGCTCGGCCGGCTGCCCGCGAACTTTGTGAAGCGCGGGATCCTGTTCCTCGTCTCCTACGTCGTGAGGTTCAGATTCGCGTACAGGATGGCCGGCATGTACCACTTGAACGAACACACCAGGCCGGTCCTCGAGGAAGCCATTGCGACTGCTTCGCGCGAAGACCTGGACGAGTACCTGGACAACTACCTCAAGGCATCGCGGACAGCGGTCAACGTGCGCTACGACGAGCGCCTGGGCGAGATAACGAAACCGGTCCTCATCGTCTGGGGGCAGAAGGACATGGGAGTCCCGCTCAAGGTCGGGCAGCGCATCAACAAGCTGATCAAGGGCTCTTTCCTGGTGGCGATACCGAAGGCGGCGCACGTGCCGCAGCTGGACCAGCCCGAGGCGTTCAACATGGCCGTCGACCGGTTCCTCGACGGCGCGCGCACCGCTTGAATTCTTGTCAGGCACGGATTCAAGGGGCACAGGAGGCGGGAGATGGTTGATGTGGCAGGGCCCGGGCGCGAGCTGCGCGTGGAGGACAGCCTGATAAAGTTGCCGGTCGTCTACGTCCCGGGGTTCTTCTCGCCTTTCACCTACGCCGTCTACTTCGAGCGGATGTTTGCGAAGCATGGGTACGACTTCTCGCAGGTCGCCTTCCCGAGGCTTGCAATCGGCGACATGGTCGAGATGGCATCCGAGCTCAAGACGCACGTCGAAGGCCTCGCTGGCGAGTTTCTGAGGGTCAACCTCGTGTGCCACAGCGCCGGCGGCCTCATAGCGCGCCACTACCTGCAGAAGATGTGCCGCAGCGCCGCTGTCTCGAGCGTGGTGTTCATGGGCACCCCGCACCAGGGGACGCGCGCCGCGTACCCTGGGTTCTTCACGCGGGCGTGCCGGCAGATGGCGCCTGGCTCGCGGTTCATGCAGGAGCTGGACGACGGGGGGCTCGGGCGCATCCTGACCAACAGGTCGCTTTCGATATACGCGAAGCACGACCTGCTGGTCATCCCCCGCGAGAGCGGGCGGCTGGCCGGCGGGCGCAACATGTACCTGGGCGGGCCGTTCGGCCACGTGATGCCGCTCGACCCGAGGGCGTTCGCGGCGGCGCTCGCTTTTATCGAGGAGATGGCGCCTGCCTGAAGGGAGCGCGTGACATGGAAAACGAGGGAAGCAACCCCGAAAAGGCCGTTTACGTCGAAAAGCACACGTTCGGCTTCTGGTACGTGCTGCTCCTGTCGGTCCTCGTGGTCCTGTATGTCGCGCTCACCATCGGGGCGATAGTGAAGCACAACTGGGGCACCGCCGCCTGGGCCGCGCCGATCGGCCTGGTCCTCATCATCCTGATGGTCAATTTCCTGAGGCTTGTCTTCGAGGTCACGGACTCTCAAGTCATCTTCGGGTTCGGCCTTGTCAAGAAGAGGTTCCCGCGCGCGTCACTCATGTCGTGCGAGCCCTACGAGATCAGGTTCGGCAACTACATGGGGTACGGGATCCGAGCCGGCCTCGACCGTACTGTCGCGTATAACACGCGAAGCGGCCCGGGGGTGAAGCTGACGTTCGATGGGGCGAAGCGCCAGTACGTCGTGTCGGTGGACGAGCCGGCCTACATCTGCAGGATCCTCGCGCCGGGGTCGCAGCCTGCCGATCCGGCGCCGTGATAAAATCATCTGTCGCTGGCAATACCGCGAATACGGAGGTCCAATGAAGAGCGTCCCGCCAGTCCACAAAGTAACCGGTTACGGAACCGGAAACGTATACATCATCGAGACCGAGGACGAGCTCGTCCTGGTGGACACCGGCGTCCCCCAGGACTACATGCTGCTGGTCGACCGCATCAAGAGCCTCGGCCGCTCTCCCGTCGAGGTCGGCCACATACTGCTCACCCACTACCACGTCGACCACGCCGGCTCGGCGGCGGCGTTCAAACGCCTCTCGCACGCGAAGGTGTACGCGCACGCCGACGATGTGCCGTACATCCAGGGGGACGACTCCATTACGAGCATCTACAAGAAGGGCGTCATCGGCAGGCTCGCGTCGCTGGTGCCGGTCGTAGGCGCGGCTCTAACCCGCGTGCCGCCGGTGCAAGTCGACGTTCCGTGCGCCGACGGCGACATCATCCCGGTGCTCGGGGGCCTGCGCGTCATCCACTGCCCGGGGCACACGCCCGGCAGCGCGGCCTATTTCTGGGAGGAGAAAGGCCTGCTCTTCACGGGCGACGCGATAATCAACACTTATCACTTCCTTACCCTGCCGACGATCGGGTTCTCGGTCGACTTCGGCCAGGCGGCCCGGTCCATCTGCGGGCTCATGGACGCGGTCGAGGACGAGGGCATCTGGATGCTCGCCTGCGGGCACGGCCCGATGGTCGACGACTATCCCAAGGAAAAACTTCTGAGGCTTCGGGGCAGGATGATGCGCCAGGGGCGTGTTTGATATTTATCATCGCGCCTTGCGCTTGCTCGCTTTATCGTCAAGAGGCGTTGGGACGATAATATAGTTGTGCATCGCGCCGGCATCGGACGCCGGCAGCCGCCTGGAAGTGACCGCCCCGGCTCCCGCCGTGGTGGGAAAGGCCTGGAAGTAGCATGAAGCACCGCACACACGACCACAATACCTGCGAACACGGCCGCGAGCCCTGCGAGGGCGAGCGTAAGAGCAGGTGGGCCAGGCTCCGTAAGTACGTCTACGGGAACATGACCCTCCTCGGGATCCTCTCGCTGGTCTGGCTCATCGTCCGGACCGGGCGCAAGCCTACCCGCATCAACTATCCGTGCCAGCGCGCGGCGCTCGCTAACGCGACCGTCCTGCTCGGCGGAGTGGCGGTCCCGATCGCGACGCGGCTCCCCAGGGTCTTCTGGCGCGAGCGCGTGGAGAGGTCCCCGTGGGTGAAGAAGCTCCTCGGCGCGGTCGAGCTCCTTGTCGCCGTCGCGCTCGTCGTCGGGATAACCTTGTCGCTGACCGGCCTCGGCGGTCCCGGAGGGCGCTCGATGACACAGATGAAGGCCGCCGCGGCCGCGCTCACACTCCCTGAGCTGCGGAGCACCGCCCCGGACGCCTCGAACCTCTACGTCGCCGAGAACATCCCGACCGCCTCGGAGCACGGCGTCGACTACCTGATACAGGTGATGGCGGGCAACGGCCTCGACTTCTTCAAGTCCGGCAATGCGGGGGCCGGGTCCGGGCCGAGCGGCCTTATCGCCAAGAACGACATAGTCCTCATCAAGGTGAACGGCGAGTGGAAGTGGAGGGGGGAGACCAACAGCGACGTGGTCAAGGGCCTGGTGAACGCCATAGTGCACCACCCCGACGGCTTCACCGGCGAGATCGTGATCGTGGAGAACGGCCAGTGGGACTCCTACATGGACAACCTCCCCGTCAACCAGAACCCCGACGCTGCAAACGCCGAGGACCACCGCCAGTCCTTCAACGATGTGGCCACGTCGTTTGCCGCGGGCGGCCACAAGGTGTCGGTCTACGACTGGACGCAGGTTCAGACGAACGACGTCAGCGAGTTCAGCGCGGGTGACGCGCGCGACGGTTACGTCTACGTCCCCGAGATAGAGGAAGGGTACCCCAAGTTCACCACCCCATACGGCACTCAGATCTCGCTTCGGTACGGGCAGTGGACGGGCGCCGCGTTCGACAACTCGCGCGTGAAGATGCTGAACGTGCCGGTTCTCAAGGACCACGGGAACATGCCCACAAACGCGGTAAAGCACTGGATGGGCGTGCAGGACCTGTGGAAGAGGACGCAGAACGCGCCGCACACGCCGATGGTAAGTGAGGGGATATTCGGCAAGGTCATGCTCAAGAGCCACTACCCCGAGCTGAACATCTCGGACTGCATCTGGGTCACGCCCGCGGGTGGGCCCAACGCGCCGTACGACAAGGCGGTGAGGCTGGACAGGCTTGTCGCGAGCCAGGACCCGATCGCACTCGACTACTATTGCGGGAAGTACGTGCTCGAGCCGGTGAGCGGCAACTACCAGCATGACCCTGTCAACTCGCCGGCGTTCCACCAGATGCTCACGACCACCCGCGACGTGCTCGCCGCCGGCGGCAAGCGGGTGACCATGGACGAGAGCAAGATGAACGTCTACAAGGTGTGGGCGCCCGACGTTCCTCCGGCTACGAAGTACCAGTACTACCTCGCCGAGGGGTGCACGGCGTACGGCTTCGAGACGTGGGTGCTGGTCGCGAACCCCAACGATACGGATGCCACGGTCTACATCACGTACCTGACCGAGAAAGGCGCGATAAACAAGGACCCGGTCGTCGTGCCGGCCCACTCGCGCCTGACCGTGAACGCGGCCTCCGACGCCTGGGCGATGAACACCGGGATCAGGGTCGGGTCGGACAAGCCTGTCTACACCGAGCGCGCCATGTACTGGAACAATCGGGTGGAGGGGCACGACTCGATAGGGACCGCGGCCGGCGCCACCGACTGGTACCTGGCGGACGGCCACACGTCCGACGGGTTCGAGACCTGGACGGAGATCCTCAACCCGGGGACCAAGGAGACCACCGCGACGCTCACTTACCTGACGCCCGCAGGCAAGGTGCCAGGCCCGACCGTCACCGTCGCGCCTTACGCGCGAGTCACCGTGAAGGCGAACGACACGGTGCCGTCGGGGGACGTGTCGACCCGGGTGACTTCGGCGGCCCCGGTCGTCGTGGAGCATTCGATCTACTGGGACAACAGGCGGGGCGGCATGGGCTCGAACGGCGTCCATCTGCCGTCGCAGGACTGGTATTTCGCCGAGGGGGCGACCCACTCCGGGTTCCAGACTTACGTCCAGCTGTTGAACCCGGGAACGGCGCCCGCGAACGTCTCATTGAACATGATGACCTCAGCGCCGAACGGCTCGGGCGCGAAGAAGACGGACGTCACGGTGCCGGCCGGGACGAGGCGCACGGTCAAGCTGAACGATCTCGTGGCAGGCGTCGACGTTGCGACGCAGGTCCACTCGGACGTGCCGGTTGTGGCCGAGCGCTCGATGCTGTGGCCCGTTGCGGGCGGCAGGGCAGGGCACGAGACGATAGGGATGACGAGCCTCTCCAGGGACATCTTCATGCCAGAGGGGTGCACGGCGTACGGCTTCGACACGTGGCTGCTGCTCCAGAACCCGGGCGCGTCCGGCTCGAGCGTGAGCGTTTACGCGATGACCTCCGGAGGAGAGAAGAAGATCCTGGACGTGGCGCTCGCCGCCGGGCAGCGCAGGACTTTCAAGCTGAACGACTACTTCCAGGGCAACCTCTCGGTGCGCCTGCACGCCTCACAGCCGGTCGCCGCCGAGCGAGCGGTCTACTGGAACAACAAGGGCGGGGGCACCTGCTCCATCGGCTACTACTGACGTCGTTCACTGTCCCCATCAAGAAGAAAGGCGGGCTGTGAAAGCCCGCCTTTCGGTGTATCTAGAGCCTTTGTGCCTACGCCGGCTCGAAGTGCATCAGGAGCATCGGGTGGCCGACCGGCTCGGTCGCGTATGCGACCTTGACCGGCATGCCGACCTTGATGGCGTCAGTAGAGTCGCCATAGTTCTGCAACTGGTGCGTGAACAGCGTGTCCGCGCCGTCCATCTTCACGATCGCCAGCACGTAAGGCACCTCGACCTTCATGAACGAAGGCACGAAGTACGATACCGAGAAGCTAGCGAGCGTCCCGGTTCCGGGAAGCTCCTTCCACTTCGTGATGGTAAGGCAGTCTGCGCACAGCGGCCTGGGGATGCCCCACACCTTGCCGCAGCCCGGGCACTCCGTCGTCATGAACTTGCCGTTCGCGAGCTCGATGAAGAACTTCGAGTATTTGCCAAGCACGTGCTTGTACGTGAAGTCCATCTTCCACTCGATGCGCATACCCTCGCGGAAGTCAGCCCACGGGTCGCCATCGGGATGTGCGAACGGCATCGGGTCCTCAGCGGTGAAAACCTCCATGAGGTTACTGATGAGTTCCAGTCCCATGATCAGTCCCTCCTCTCGAATATGTTGAGCGCGCAGAACGTGCCGGTCCCGCCGTGCGAGTCCATGCCTCCGCGCTTGGAGTTGAGCTCCACCTGGCGCCTCGGGTCGGCCTCCTGGCGCAACTGGCGCAGTATCTCGACGCCCTGTGCGACGCCGGTCGCTCCGACCGGGTGCCCGAAGCCCATCAGGCCGCCGGACGTGTTCGTCGGCAACTCTCCGCCGAGGTCGAAGACGCCCTTGTCCATGAGCTTCCCGCTCTCGCCTTCCTTGCAGAAGCCGAGGTCCTCGTAGGAGACCAGCTCCGCTCCAGAGTAAGCGTCGTGGACCTCGAAGCAGTCGAAGTCCTCGATCGGGTTCTTGACTCCCGCCATCGGGTAAGCCTGCTCGGCCGCCGTGCGCTTGCCACGGAAATGCGTGAGGCCCGGGTATGGATGTGGACGGTCCGCCATCCTCATGAAGTCGGTGCCGCATCCGGTGCCGGTGAGCTCGATGGTCGGTTTCTTGTCCCACACGGAGCTGTGTTTCTTGGCCCACTCCTCTGTCGAGAAGATGAGGCAGGCCGCACCGTCCGAAAGAAGACTGCAGTCAAGCTTCTTGTACGGGTAGGTGATCATCTTGGACTTCAGGACGTCATCCACCGTGATGTCCATCGGGTAGTGCGACTTGTTGTTGTACATCGCGTTGCGGTGGTTCTTGACGCTGACCTTCGCGAACTGCTCCTCGGTCGTTCCGTACTGGTCCATGTGCGTAACCATCATCACGGCATAGTATGCGATGTAGAAACCGGCCACCTGGACTTCCCAGTCGGTGTCTGACGCGAGCGCGATGAACTGCTGCGCCACGTCCGAGGGAACGCATCGTCCCATGTTCTCAGACCCGAACACGATCATCGAATCGCAGAGGCCGGACATTATGTACGCATATGCGTTGCGGATGGCGAGGCCTCCGGTGCCTCCGCCTCCCTCTACGCGCACGTTCGGCTTGGGACACATCCCGATGTTGTCATGGAAGATTGCCCCTGCTTTCAACTGCTTGTCGAAGTGGTCGCTGAAGTAGCTGGTGGTGCTGTGCTCGATGTCGGGGATCTTGGTGCCCGAGTCCTCGAGTGCCTCCAGTACCGCCTCGTTGATCCAGTCGCGCATGTTGCCGTCGACGCGCTCCGCGGCAAACTTGGAGATACCGCCACCAAGGACGAATACCCTGCGTTTCTTGTCGAGAATCTCCATATCCTCCCTTCCTTCCTTTTTGTCTCGCCCTGCATCTGATATAGGTCGAAATATGAGTTCCTCAGCCGCGCGGGGATGCGCGGTCTCAGGCAAACGACGTCTTAGTATATCAGACTGACCAGCGGCGCAAACCGGCCTTGCCGGGCCGGGCGGCCACAGGGCCTGATTGTGGTGAGGCACCGACTTGTCGTATTGTTTTCCGGGGAATCACAGGGCTGTGTCAGGAGGGCGGGAGCGGGCAATTGCACGAGCATTTCGACGCACAGAGAGCGTTCACACACACCGATGAACTCGCGAAGCTGAGGCGCCTTGCCGGCACCCCGGGAGAGACCGAAGCCCAGGAGTACATCAAGACGGCGGGCGTTGAGACCGGCGTCGAGATGCAGGAGGAGGAGTTCGCCTACTCGGAGCTGCCGCTCAAGTTCGCGCTGCCGGCGATGTGTGTCGCGATCGGCGCGGTGAGCGCGATGGGCTCGCTGGCCTACCTGTGGCGCACGACGCTCGTGATCGTTCCCGGCATTGCGCTTCTCGCCGTGGTCTATATCGGGTTCAAGTGGTCGAGCGTGTTCGAGCGGTTCGCCTCCAGGGGCAGCAGGCGGTCCAAGAACCTAATTGGGGAGATCGGCGGCAGGGAGCCGACCGGTACCATCCTCCTCGGGGCACACTACGATTCGAAGAGCCAGCTTATGCCGGTGGTCGTCCGGGCTTCGTGCTTCATGCTCGGATTCGCGGCGGCCATCCTGTTCGGCTTGACCCTGGTCGTCACCGGCATCCTCACCGCGGCGGGGGTGGAGTGCCTGGGCAGCCTCACCGGATTCTACGTGTCCCTCGCTGTGCCCGTGCTCATGCTAGCGCTGGTTTTCAACGCGACCGGCAATGTCTCGCCGGGCGCGCTGGACGACGCCGCCGGGGTCGGCATAATCCTCGAGATGGGCAGGGTGCTGGCGCTGAGCCCCCTGGAGAACTTCGACGTCCGCGTCGCCGCCTTCGGGTGCGAGGAGATCGGACTGTGCGGGTCAATCAGCTACCTGCTCGCGCACGAGGACGACCTGCGGCTCAAGCCGTTCTACATGCTGAACTTCGACACGCCTTTTACCGCGTCGGGAAACCTGATGCTCAACACGGGGTTCGAGCTGCCACCGGTTCGCACGAGCCGGCACCTGAACGACCTCACGAGGGTTGCTTCAGAGAAGATGGGCCTGCGCATGAGCGGCGCGTTCCTGCCGGTCGGCGCCGGGGCGGACCACATGCCGTGGGTGAAGCATGGCTTCGAGGCCACCTGCTTCGTCTCGGCTGGCCCGACCATCCACAGCTCGCGCGATTCCATCGACAAGGTCAACAGGGAAGGCCTGAGGCGGGTCGGTGAAGTTGCAGTCGCGGTGCTCCGCGAGCTCGATCAGGAAGCCTCGTCGCGGTCGAAGAACCCTGGCTCCCAGGAGGAAGAGGACTCCTGACCTTGCTGCGGTCGTGAAGACTGTGATGAAGCGGCGGGCCCGGACTTCGAATCCAGGTAGGAGGCGATGCCGAGCGCCGCACGTCGCCCGTCGGCGCAGGCCTTGACGACCAGTCCGCCCTCGCCGGTGAGGTCTCCCCCCGCGAAGACTCCCTGCCTCGAGGTCATCATATCTTCGTCGACGGTCACCCTTCCGGCCTCGCCGAGCTCAAGGTGCCCTGACAGGTACCCGGACAGCGCCGGGTCCCCTTCCTGCTCCCAGGCAACGATGACGGTGCCCACCTCGAGGGTGCCCGGCAGCTCTTCGCCCTCGATCCCCGCCGGCTCGCCGGACGCGTGAGTGCGGAGCGCTTCGACCCTGCCGTCTCCAATGATCTCGATGACCTTCCTGTTCGGCGCTATCGTCACACCGGCCTCGGCTGCTTCCTGCACCCGCTCGGCTGAAACGTGCTCCCCGCCCGGCGCTTCACGCGAGACGAGGTAGACGACCTCCGCTCCCATCTCGTGCGCCAGTACCGCTGTGTCGATCGCCATGCTGCTGCCGCCGATGACCGCCACGTGAGAGGCAAGCTCGCGCTTGACCTGTCTGCGGGCGGCTCCGAGGAACGAGAGCGCGTCTATCACCCCGGGCATGTCGATGCCCTTGACCGACGGCATCCTGATGGACTGGAGACCCGTGCCGAGGAACACGGCGCGGAAGCCCTCCCGCAGGAGAGAATCGAAATCGATGTCGTCCCCGAACACGGTGTTGCCCCGGAACTCGACGCCCGACATCAGCGAGCCCTCGAGCTCCCGCTCCAGGATCTGCTTGTGGAGCCGCGAGCGAGTCATGGCGTGTCCCGGGAGGCCGCCCGCCTCGATGCCCTCCTCGAACACCTCGACGTTGAAGCCGAGCAGCGACAGGTAATAAGCGCAGGAGATCCCGGCCGGGCCCGAGCCCACGACGGCGACCCTCTCGCGCCTTGCTCCGCGGAACGGCGCGGGCCAGCCCTCCGCCCCCTGCGCCACCCCGCAGATGAAAGCCTCGAGCTGCCCGACCTGGACCGGGGCGTCCATGTCCTTGCGCACGCAGGCGGCCTCGCAGAGGCTGTCGGCCGGGCAGATGTAGCCGCAGACCTCCCCGAGCGGGTTCATCTCGCGGACGAGCCTCGCCGCGCCGGCCGCGTCGTTGCAGCCGATGCGCCTGATCACGTTCGGTATGTCGATCCCGGCGGGGCAGGCCCGCGCGCAGGGCGCATCATCGCACTGCATGCAGCGGTGCGACTCCAGGACCGCGGAGATCGAGTCCACCACCATCTGCGACGATATCTCCGGCCTGACCGGCACGGTCTCGATCACGAAGCTCTCCTTCTCGGGCCCGAAGCGCGGCGGGTGCAGCGAGAGGTAGCGCATGGCCGTGCTCGCGGCGTTGATGCCCGAGGCGGTCGCCTCGGCCACGCCGCGCCCGTAGAACGTAGAGTCGCCCGCTATGAACAGGCCCGCCAGGTCGGTGACGGCGCCGGGCAGGCTCGCGGGGACCAGGCTTCCGGCGGGGTAGGGGGCCGCAAACGCCCCGGCCTCCCGGCCGATGATCCGCTCGAACGTCGTCGGGCTCGCGATCCTCCAGGCCACCGGCTCGCCCATAATTCCCGGGATAAGGGGCGCGAGGCGGGTCAGCACCTTGGTCGCTTCTTCCTGCTTGTTGTCCTCGTACTGGTCGCTCCGGTAGGCGGGGTCGGCCGCCCGCGGCCAGATGGCCGGGTCGGTCACCGCGTGTATCGATATGCAGTGATAGCCCTCCGGGGAGAGGTTCGGGTCGAACAGGGATGGGACGCTCACAGAGATGAAGCGCGAAGGATCGCGCTCGGGGTCGTCAACCACCACGGTGTTCGGGTTGAAGCCTTCGGGGATCACGTCCTCGGGGACGCCCAGGTAGATGGCGAATGCCGAGCTCGCGGGCGTCAGCGCCTCCAACCATTCCTGCGTCGCCGGCTTGAGCGTCTCGCGTGGCATCAGGCGGCCCAGGAGTTCCCGCGCGGAAACGTCCGAGATCACCACGTCAGAGCTGATGCGCCTGCCGCCGGCGACCTCGACCCCGGTCGCACGGTCTCCTTCGTAGAGGATGCGCTCGACCGGGATGCGGTACTCGACCCTGCCCCCGCGCTCGACGATGCTCTTCTCGAGCCTGTCGGGGACCCGCTGGGCCGAGCCGATCGCGTGGTGCGTGCCGCCGATGTGCCGGTCGATGACGGCGAGCGCCAGGTGCGGGGCCGACAGCTCCGCGAGTCGATAGCCGGTGTAGAAGGATACGTCCGCGTCGAAGAAAGCTCTGACCATCGGGTCGTCCACGTGCTTCGCGAGCACGCGCTCGGCGCTCATCCTGCCGTATTTCGCGAGCCGCATCGCGCTGCCCGGGTGACGCACGAGCATCCCGGTACGCGAAAACCCCGAGTCCTCGCCGCGGGGCCTCGGGGGCCCGGAGCAGTCCAGAAATGCGTGGTAGATATCCTCCAGCTCCCGGATGAACGACAGCAGGCTGCCCGCCTGAGAAGGGAACATCGCGCCCAGGTCCGCGGTGAACGCCTGCCGGTCCCGGTGGAAGACTATCGGCTCGTCGCCGAAGAACATCTCGTAAGCGCTGTCGCGAGGGATGAGGTCGACCTGCTGACCGACGAAGTCGAACAGCGTCCTCTGCACGTGAAAGCCCACTTCCCCGAAACCCTGCAGGATGGAAGCGGCCGTATCGAACGTGAAGTCTCCGACCTTGAAACTTGAGCAGCAGCCGCCCGGCTTGCCGGCCTTCTCCAGCACGAGGACCTCGAGCCCCTCGTGCGCCAGCACCGCGGCGGCGGCAAGGCCACCGACGCCTGCGCCGATGACTATTACTTCATATCTGTTTTTCAGGATTGGCTCTGATGCGACCAAGTGATGTCCCGAGGTTGCGGATCATGATCAGGGCAAGCGGCCAGCGGGGTGCATAGCCACAGTCAAAATGATAGACGAGTGGGCGGTGCAAGGCAATTTGGAGAAATGATAACTATATATAATATATATTGACAATTGGATGTAAATCATTATATATATCATATAGATATGACTACAGATGGGGAGTATGCCAGGAGGGAACCGAAGAAGCAGGCGAATTTCCTCCTGCCGGAGCAACTGATATCGGAGCTGCGCAGGACCGTACCCGCGAAGATGCGCAGCCAGGTCGTGGCGACCGCCCTCGAGCGCGAGCTGGCCCGGATCAAGGCCCGCCATGCGCTGGCCGACTATTTCGGGGCGTGGAAGCCGACGGCTGGCAAGGCCTGATAGTGAAAGGGGCGTCCACTGAGGGACGTTGTCGTCGAAAGTGAGATCCTGATCGATTTTCTAAAGGGGATCGATGGCGCGCGCGAAGCGCTGGTGAAAGCCGCAGACGCCGGCGTGATCCGCATCAGCGCGGTGAGCGCGGCCGAGGTGGTGGCAACATCGACGGACGCGAACGTCGATAGCGCGCGCGAGCTGCTCGATTCGTTCGGCATCCTGCCGGTTGACAAGGAGGTGGCTTCTCTTGCCGGACTTTACCGCGCTCATGGCCCTGGAAGTAAGCTTGAGCTCTGTGCTTGTCTTGTTGCTGCTACTTGTGGGCAGCTCGGAGCGGTACTTCTGACAAAGGACCGCTCGAAGTACCCTCCCAAGGGCTTCGACGTGAAGCTCGCCGGCTACTAGCCGGCATTCTTGAGCGCGGGCTCTCAGCCCGCATGCCGGATCAGGCCCGCGCCTGAGAGAGGCGCCTCGATCTCCGGCACCCCGCACGCCTTTTGTCTGCTATAATAGCCTCTCCAAATTCCCACCGGCCCGAGAGGATGAAAGTGAAGCATCACGTAATCTCTTTCGCCAACCAGAAGGGCGGCGTAGGCAAGACGACCACGTGCATCAACCTTGCCGGCGCGCTTTCCGAGGCTGGCCTCTCGATCCTCCTCGTGGACATGGATTACCAGAGCAACCTCACGCTCGGGGTCGGCCTGGCAATGGACAACGGTGAGAAAGGGACCGGTGACTTGCTGCTCTACCCCGAGGTCACGTTCCGCGAGATCATCCACGAGTCCTCGATACCCAACGTCGACATAGCGCCCGCGACCCTCGACCTCTCGAAGGTGGACATCAACATCGACAAGCGCCCCGAGAGGCACAAGATACTGCACGACAAGCTCTACGAGGTCAGCGGCAGCTACGACTACGTCTTCGTTGACTGCCCGCCTGCCTTCAACCTGCTCACCGTGAACGCCCTGTCGACGTCCGACGGGATCATCATCCCGATCCAGTGCTACCCGTACTCGCTCGCGGGCCTGAACACGCTGCTCGAGATCATCGATGACATCAGGTATGCGTACAACTTCGACCTCGAGATCGCGGGGATAGTGCCGACGGCGTACGAGACGAACACGAGGCTGGCGGAGGCTGTGCTGCGGGAGCTGCACGACCGTTACGGCGGCAAGGTGTTCGACACGATCATCAAGAAGAGCGTGAAAGTCGCCGAGGGGCCGATCCACCAGCAGTCGATGGTGCAGTACGCCAGCAGCCACCCCGTCGCGCATGCCTACCGCGCGCTGGCCGCGGAGTTCCTCGCCAGGGAATCCCGCTAGGCCCGGTCGAGCTCTCTTATCATCGCGAGCGCGAGGTCGCGCGCCCGCTCGATGACGCTAACGTCGAGAAGGTCAGCCGTGTCATGCGGCGTGTGGTAGTTGGGCACGAAGTTGTTCTCGTTGAACCCGAAGATCGTGATCGCCTTGAAGCCTCGCACCAGGGGGACCATCGCGTCCGTGCCGAGCCTGACCTCGTACGTGCCTATCTCGGGGAACTCTCCCGATTCCTTGAGACCCTTTGCGATGCCCACGAGCTCCTCGGAATACGGTCGGACCCTTATGAAACCTTCGCTTGTCCCGTAGCGCACCGTCCCGTACCCGATCGACTCCAGGTTGATGAAGTAAGTGTTGTCACGGTCCAGCTCGCGCCCGTGTTTCTTCATGAACTCGACCGCGCCCATCATGATGGCTTCCTCGCAGCCGAAGCCGACGAATTCCAGCTCGCAGTTGGCGAGCGGCTCTGCTGAGATCTTCTCAACGATGGACATGCATGCCGCGATGCCGGAGAGGTTGTCGTTCGCTCCGGGGACGTAGACGCCGACGCAGATGTCGAAGAAGCCGACGGCCGCGACGACGAGACCTATCGTGCAGACGCCCTGGATGATCCAGGTCACGATCCACATCGCCGTGTCGCTCGGAACGATCGCGCGGACTATTGCGACGACGCACAGCCCGACCATCGTGAGCAGGATCGGCATCATCACGTTGGGGGTTGAGTCGAACTTCTCCTTGTAGAACTTCGCGATGGCCTCGTCGAGGTCGGGGTTGAAGACGAGCTCGCCGACCTTTGCCGCGTCGATGTGCGCGCTGACGATTATCTTCTTCTTTGCCTTTTCGTTGGGGAGGACGCCGACCACGTTCTGCGACGGGTAGCGGGGGATGACGTTGCGGATGAGGTGGAACTTGGTCGTGAGGTCGCCCCAAAAAGATACGGCGATCAAGGCAAGGACGGCGGCCATGAGCCAGGGGATCCACGCCGGGCGTGTCCAGATCGTCGCAACGCCGGCGAGTATCGCGAGCACGGTATGGGTGAAGTAGACCCAGTAATAGTGAGGGCTGATCTTGAAAGGCTCGACGACGGTCTCCAGCCCGAGCTCTCCCATGCGTCCTGCGAGGTACTCGGCGGCCTGCTTCTCCCCAGGCTTTGTCGGGCCTCGCACGGGGATCGCGGACATCGTCTCGATCTCATGCAACATATCTACAGCCATGCCACCCTTCCTACCAGTTCTGGTCGCGGACTACGCAGGCCGAGGCGTTTATCCCTGAGATCATCACCAGGGGGACGCCGCCCCCGGGGTTCGTGCTCGCGCCGGTGAGGTAGAGGTCCCTGATGACCGGCGAGCGCCAGGAGGGGCGGAACGGCCCCAGGTTCGGCAGGCTCATCTCGAGCCCGTAGATCGACCCCTCGGGGAGCAGAAGCTCGCGCTCGAAGTCGAGCGGCGTGCGCATGTCTTTCGCCTCGACGGTGCCGGCCACGCCGGGAAGCATGCCGCGGTCGAGGTGTGCGAGCGCCTCGTCGATGAACGCCGGCTTCAGGTCGTCCCATGTCCCGTACTTAAGGTGGTAAGGGCTCGCTGTCAGAAAGCCGAGGCTGAACTTCCCGGGCGGCGCGAGGTCGGGGTCCGTCATGCTCGGGCAGATCAGGCCATGCGGGAGGTCGTCGACCGGCGGCACCAGCCCTTCGCCGTAGTACTCGTCCCAGTAAGAGTTGAGCTGCTCGGGCGGGGGCACCATGACGGTGAAGTGGCTCCTGATCTCGGCGGGCTTCTTCGAGAGGCCGTAGTAGACCATGGGCGCGGGAATCGAGAGCGTGTACCTCTCGATCGCCCGCGCGAACCGGGCCGGCAGGTGCTGCCTGCCCACCAGGTCGAGGTATGTCGGGATCGCGCTGGCGTTCGACACGACCACGCGCGCTCGGACGGTCTCGCCCGTCGCCAGCTCGACCCCGGTCGCGCAACCGTTCTCGACCACGATGCGCGTCACCAGCGTCTCCATGCGTATCTCCGCGCCGTTCTCACGGGCGATGCGGGCGAGCGCCTCGGGGACGGCGCCCATGCCGCCCTTCGGGTACCAGTAGCCCTCGTGGGAGAGGTAGCTCATGACCGCGAACAGCCCGCTGATGCGATCGGCGGGGATGCCCGCGAACAGGTTCTCGAACGAGACGATGGTGAGCGACTTAGGGTCTTTCATGTAGCGACGGTTGACCGCGTCCTGGTTTGTGAACGCGACCGAGAGCATCGCGGGTATGGCCTTGAGGAGCTTCATGCTCATCGCGGTCCGGGCCAGGTGCGCCGGGGTCCCCACGCGCTCGAGCGGCGGGAACGGCTTCTCGACCAGGACCTTGGCCGCGTCCCAGACCTTCCGCATGTCCCGGCAGAACGCGAGCCAACCCTCGCGGTCGGTGGGGGCGAACTCGGTGATGGCGTCGGCGCACTCGAGAGGGTCCATCGGAAGCAGCAGGCTGGTGCCGTCCCTGAAGCGCATGTCGTACACGGGGTCGAGCAGGCGCAGGTCCAGGTAGTCCTCGAGCTTGAGGCCCAGCATCTCGAAGAAGCGCTCGTAGAGCTCCTTGTAGAGGATGAAGATCGCTCCGACGTCGAACTTGTGCCCGTCGAGGTCATAGGTCGCGCAGCAGCCGCCGAGCCGGGCGCTCTGCTCGAGGACGAGCACGCTCTTCCCGCGCCGCGACAGCAGGTCGGCGGTGGTGAGGCCGCCTATCCCCGAGCCGATGACGATCGCGTCGTACAAGCGTTCCCCCTAGCGCTGTGAGACCCTCCAGCCCGGGATGTTCTTCGCGAAGCGCTTCGTAGCGAACTCCTCGAACTTCGGCATCAGCGACAGGCCGGTCCAGACTATCGGTTTCTTGATGGTGTCGGGAACGTGGTTCCAGACCCTCTTGGCGACGTAGTTAGGGTAGTAAGAGATGACCGCGCGGCGGAAGTCGTCGTAGGCCAGCGCCTTGTCGTCGATGGCCTTCGCGGCAATCCTGCCCGACACCAGCGCGCCGAGCATCCCGAAGAACAGGAACGGGTCGATGACTCCGGCGATAGTCCCGGCGAATATCTTCTTGCCCTTGAAGAGCTGCGGGTTGCGGATGCTGCCCACCGGGCACGCGCCTCCCATCAGGTCGTTCCAGTTGTCGAACTCCCATCCCATGTGTTCAGCGACCATCTCGACGAACTTCTCCTTGCCGGCGCGGGTCAGCGGGATGTTGCGCTGGAATAGGAGGGCGAAGCAGACCCCGTTGATCGTGCAGTTGAAAGCGTAGTCCTTCGTGTACTCGTCCATCCACAGCGAGACGATCGTGCGGTCATGGTCGACCTTGCCTTTGGCGAAGTACCCGTACAGCGGCTCGTAAGGTACGCCTAGTGCTTCGTAAGGCTCGATCTGCAGCCCGGTCGCGACGATCGTGTTGTCCGGCAGGCGCGCGAAATCGCCCTGCGTGAGCACCGCGTGCCCGAACTCCACCTCGACCCCGAGCTTCTGCGCTTCCGCCAGCAGCAGGCTGTCCAGGGAAGTCGAGCGCGAGCCCCTCTCGACCATGTACATGCCGATCGAGCTGCGCATGGGAAGCACGAACTTGCGCCCCCAAGCGAACGTGCTCGACTCGTCTATGACCTTGACCGCCGGCGAGATGTCCACGCCCGTCCAGCGCTCGAGCGCGGCCAGGTCGAACGGGCTTCCGGCGGGGTCGGGCCTGAACTCGGGCAGCCCGCCGATCCTTTTCTCGCGCTCCAGGATCTGCACCTGGTGCCCTTCTTTCGCAAGGTTGATGGCGGCGATGAGACCGGATAGCCCCGCGCCGACGATAGTGACCTCAGACATCCGCCTTACCCCCGTTGTCTAGCGCGGTAGCTCCTGGTAGCCAGGCAGCGCCTTGAAGAAGTTGTTCATCGCGAAGCCGAATTTGTCCACGTGGTCTTGCGAGAACTGCAGCTGCGGCCCCATGATCCTTCTCTTGATCGCGAGCGGCGTCCCGTCGAAGACCCTTCTCATGAACAGGTTGCGGTTGTAGAAGCGCGTGTACTTCTTGAAGAGAGCGAAAGCCTCGGCTTTGTCGGTCAGCGCGATCGCCGCGATCTTGCCCGTCACCAGCGAGCCGTGGACGCCGAACAGCGCGAAGGGGTCCATCCCGCCGGCGAGCGTCCCCGCGAGTATCTTGTCCCCCCAGAACAGGCGCGGCGTACTGTAAGCCGCGGTGGGCACGAGCCCCTCGTGGTAGACCCACGACGAGCACTCCATCCCCTCCTGCCCCTTGAGCTGCACTTCCTTGAAGCGCTCGAACTCGCTCTCTTTCACGGGCTCGCGGGCGAAGTACAGGCAGAAGACCGCCCCGTTGCTCGACCCGTAGTACGCGTAGTCCAGGATGTAGTCGTGCATCCAGACGGCGCAGTACGGGAACTTGTCCGTCTTGCCGCGCCCCATATAGCCGAAGACTTTCTGGTAGGGGATGTTGAAGGACTCGAACGCGCCTCCGGGGTAGAGCCCGGTGGCGATGATCGAATCGGGCGGCAGTTGCGCAAAGTCGTGCTGGGACTTGAAATCGCGCCCGAACTCGAACTTCACGCCCGCTTCCCGGCACAGGCCCTCGAGCTGGGCGTCGAGCGCGGTCTTCCTTGGCCCGCGCTCCACGCAGTGGAGGTTGACCTCATTGACCTTCATCTCGACCTTGTGGTCAAAGGCGTAAAAGTTCCAGTGCTCGCAGGGCACGATCTGCGGGGCGCCGAGCTCGACCCCGATGAACTTGCTCACCGGGCCGACGTCGAACGGGGTCACGTCCACTGCGGGCCGGACCTCCGGCATCCCACCGACCTGGTCGTACTTCTCGAGCAGGAGGACGTCCCTGCCTCCGCGGGCGAGGTTCAAGGCCGCCGTCATGCCGGCCAGCCCGGCGCCTACCACGATAACTTCGTTAGAGACTTTTGCCATTCTGATACCCCCTGAGGTCGTCAGGTGAGCAGCCTTCGAGGCATCTCGCGAGCCTCGGAGAGCTGCTTTTTCAGGTGTTTCTTCCTGCCTTCATCCAGGCGGAGGGCATAGAGGAATCCCAGGGCCGCGGCCGCTCCCGCAATGACGACGGAGCGCACGAGCCGGCTGTGCCTTGCCGCGAACCTCAAGTCGTCACCATCTCCTCTAGAAGAATATCTTCTTCATGCAGCCGGTGTCGTACTCCCAGCGCCGGTTGGATATGTTGTTGGGGTCGAGCGCCATCTTCATCTTGGTGAAGGCGTCCATGAACTGGACCATGTTGGGCTGCCCGGCCTGCATCGCGAGGTCCATCATCGGGACGACGCCCTTGATCAGCGCTCCGGCGCCCGCGGCGATGATCATTCCCTGGCTCATCGCGGTCGCGGTTGCGCGCCCGTATCCCATGAGGATCCTGATGAGGTCGTCCTTGTCGGCCTGGTTGGTGTACACGTCGTACTCCATGTAGGCGCTGCGGCCCATGTGGTAAGGCTGCAGGTACGTGGATGCGTCGTCCGGCGGGATGGCGTCGTCGGTCGTCCCTATCTGGTTCGTGCACGCGGTGCGCATGAGCGCCTCGATGCCGACCATGTTGTTGAGCTTGTCGATCAGGGCCCCGATCATGAACGAGCCGCGCACGCGCTGCACGCGCACTGTCACGTTGAAGAACTTGACCCACTTCTCCATGTCGATGAAGTCATAGTCTTCCGTCATGTCCAGCAGCGCCTCCTTGGGGAGGTAGTCGAACATGGGGAACTTCTCCTCGAGCATGGCCTTGGTGACGTCGGCTTTGAGGTCGGCTTCCTCCTCGGTCTCGCCGCCGAAGATGGTGAGCAGGTTGTGGCGCGGCATCAACTCGGCCACCTTGCTCGCTTCCTTGTTGTTGTCGCCCATGAATATTCCGTAGAAGGAGTTCATGAGGTGCGCGAGCTCGAGGGACAGGTTGTCCTGCGCGACCTCGTAGAGCGAAGCGGCCAGGACCTCGAGATTGTCTTCCTCGTAAGCGGGGAATATCTGCTGGTGGAACGGCGCCTCGGGGTAGAGCCTGATGGTCATCTTGGTGACGATGCCGTAGGTCCCGAACGCGTACCTGAACAGGCACGAGACGTCCGGCCCGGGGCCCGCGACCACGCCCTTCGCCGCGCCGTACGCGGCCGCGCCGGTCTTGAGGATCTCGCCGGTCGGCAGTACGGCCTCGACGTCGAGGATGTTATCCATGCCGAACCCGTACTTGGACGCCATCGTGTTGATGTTGCAGAAGAGGTGGTTGCTGATCACGCCGGCGGTAGCCGACGTCGAGGGGTTCAACAGCCTGCAGCCGACTCGCTGGGCGGCGGCCTGCAGCATCAGGTAGTTCACGCCGGGCTCGATCGTGGCGTACATGTTCTCGCCGTCGATCTCGACGATGCTGTCCATCCTGCGGAGGTCGCAGAGTATGCCCCCGTAAGGCGGCAGCGCGAGCCCCGCTGTGGTCAGGCCGGTGCCGAACGGCATCACGTCGATGAGGTACTCGTTGGCGATCCTGTAGACGTCCTGCACTTCCTTGGTGCTGGAGGGCAGCGTCACTATGTGCGGGTAGGACGCCGGGGTGAAGCTCTGGTCGCGCGCGTAGCCGCACAGCACGGACGGCGCGTCGCTCGCCCACTCCTCGCCGAGCGCTTCCTTGAGCGCGTCGAGCGCCTTGCCGAGGTTCTCTATGCGGTTGTGGTCCGGGTCCTTCTCCATGACCAGCGGCCTGTGGACCACCCGCCTCGCGCGAAGTTCCTCTCGAATCCTGCTGTTTGTCGATTTGATCTCCATGAGAGTCCCCCTATAGCGATTGGTCGAGTATCTCGGCCAGGTCGTAGACTTTCAGCTTTGACTTTGTCTCCTTGATCGCGTCCTCGAACATACGAACGCAGATGGGGCACGCGGTCACGATCGCCTCGGCCCCGGAGTGCTCGGCCTCGAACAGCCTCTCCTTGGTGACCCACATCGCGAACTCGGGCTCCCAGAAGAACACCCCGCCGCCTCCGCCGCAGCACAGCGCGTTCTTCCGCGCGCGCTCGAACTCGAGCAGCTCGAGCCCCGGGATCGCGGAAAGCACCTCGCGCGGCTCGTCGAAGACGCCCTCGCGCCGGCCCAGCCTGCAGGGATCGTGATAGACGGCCTTTACCTTGACCTCTTTCGAGGGCTTGAGCTTGCCGTCTTTGATCAGTTTCGCGGCCATTTCCGCGAAGCTCATGACCTCGAGGTCGAGGGCCTTGGTGTACTCGTCCTTGATGGCGCTGTACGCGTGGCAGTCGGCGGTGACGATCTTGCTCACGCCGGCCTGCTCGAAGAGGGACATGTTAGCGTCGGCGAAGGTCTCGAAGAAGTCGCGGTCGCCTATCAGGAGGAGCGGGCTGCCGCTCGAGACCTCTTTCTTGCCCAGCGTCCCGAAGTCGACGCCGCCCTTGGCCAGCACGCCGGCCACGGCCTTCATCCTCGGGGTCAGGCTGTCAAAGCTCGAGTAGTCGTCGCCCACGAAGAGCAGCCACTCGACCTTCTCGTCGAGGGCGTTCTTGATGTCCATTCCCTTTTCCCAGGCGACGCGCTTGTCGGCCGTGACGCCGTAGGGGTTGTCAGTCTTCTCCATGCTCTCGAGCATCCCGGAGAAATACTCCAGTGGCGCCCACTCGTCCTGCACCGCCTGCTCGCGCAGTAGTTGTATCACCCACAGCGGGTGTAGCTGCTTGACCGGATAGCAGCGGTCGTCGCACGAGCCGCACTCCATGCACGTGTAGAGCGCGTGCTGCATCATCTCGTCCGGCTCGATCTCGACCAGGTCGAGGCAGCGGGCCATCTCGAGCTTTCCGGGGGCGTAGTAGGCCTCATACCGGAAGCGGGTCCCCGACGGGCAGTTCCTCCAGAAGCGAGGGTCGTCGCACTGCTGCGCCATGACCGCCTGGCAGAGCTTGCACTTGCCGCAGAGCGAGAAGTCTTCCCGCAATTCCGCAAGCGCCTCGCGCGGGGCCGTGATTCTGCGCTTCATCGTCTAGACTCCTTCCAGTAGCTGGTCCGGGTTCACGAGGCCCTTGGGGTCCACCGTCTTCTTGAAAAGCTTGATCATGTTCAGGTACGAGGGATCCATCACCGATTTGTACATCTTCTCGGCGACCTGGCCCCGCGGCCGGTCGATGAATGCCTTGGCCTCGATCAACGAGTCGTAGGCCTTGAGCTGGGCGGATGCCGCCGCAGCCGCGGCCTTCTTGTCGGCCGGGTCGAAGTAGAGGTCGGCCTCGCAGTACGCGGAGGCCCCGAAGTAGATCGGCACGATGACCTTGCCGAGGTCCTCGGGCTTGTACCCGGCGGAGGCGGCCTGCTCGTCGATCGCGGCGAAAGTGTCAGGGACGTTCTTGAAGTAGTTGTAGCAGTTCACGTCCTTGGTGCGGCCCTTGAAGAAGTCGCGGTCGTAGATGTTCCAAGGCCCCATCAGGGCTTTCTCGCACATCTCGGGCACCTGGCCTTTGAGCGCTTTCGCGCCCAGGTCCTTCGCCGCCTCGCGTATGTACTTGTCCCACAGCTCGACCAGGTCTTTGTAGTGCTCCATCGTGAAGACCACGGTCCAGGGGTTGAGCTTCTTCTTCATGCCCGCCACCGCGCCGGCGTCGCCGTCGGCGAGGATGACCGACAGGTAGCGGTCGTTCGCGGCGAAAGCCTCGAAGCACCACTCCGCCCGGCTGACCTTGTAGAGCAGGTCCCTCGCCGAGGCCAGGTCGTCGAAGCCGAAGGCGGCAAGCTTGCGCGCCTCGCGGTTGGGGTACGTGTAGACGAGGCCGTAGTAGGGAATGCCGAAGATGTCCTCGGAGGCCCCGAAGAACGGCGAGAACTGCGGGCCCTGGTCTTCCCTGAAGTCGGCGTGGCCTTCGTCGGTGAGCTGCTGCGAGCCCGAGACCCACATCTCGCCCGAGGCCATCATCGCGTGGAACACGGAGATGTGCGGGTGCCTGTACCCGCCCTCGCCCATGAGGACGTCCCGGTCCATGTAGGACCTGAGGATGTAGGGCGAGGTTCCCGCGATGGGATAGAGCAGGCGCTGGTTCTCTTTGGCGAGCTCCTTGGCCAGCTGCTCGAAGGTGACCCCGGCGTAGACGTTGGCCGTGAGGTTCTTCACGTCGATCTTCTTGATCTTGTTCATCCCCGAGAGGTCGACGAGGATGCCCTTCCTGCCCGAGAGATTCCCGCCGTCTGTCTTGCGCTTGATCGAGAACAGGGGTATCTCGTTCTCGCTCGAGAATGCCGCAACGTCTGCGAGCTGGTTGACGTCGCGCGGCATGACCACTGTCATGTCGGCTCCCTCGACCGGCTCCGCGAAGTACGATGCGAGCGCTCTCGGCCCGGTGCGGACGCTGCCCTCACCGAGCAGTCTCTTCAGCTCTTTTGCGGCGCTGCCGTTGCCGTTCATAAGATCCTCCAGGTCGTTGCGGCCGGCCGGGGGCCGAGGCTCAACTGACGTCGATTATCGATTCGAGGCCTTTCTCGGTCAGAATTTCGGGATACATCTTGAAGGCCGGTTTGATCACGGGAAGCATCTTCAGGAGCTTGGGCACCGAGCCCTCGGACTCGATCTCTCCTGAGGTAAGGGCCTTGATGAGGTTCAGCTTGCCCAGCCAGAACTTGTGCGCGGTGTCCGTGGCCATCTTCAGGGTAGCGTCCGGGTCGGTGAAGTCCTGGGGGCCCGAAAGGAGCTGCATCTGGTCGCCGCGGCAGTCTATCCAGACCTCGCCTTCGGGGTCGTTGTAGACGAAATGCACCAGCAGCTTCGACGCGAGCGCCTTCTCGTTTATCGCGGGGTCTGAGGAGAGTTTCACGAACAGCTCACCGAGAGAGTCATAAAAAGGCTGGATGTCACTGAAGTACGGCATTCCTGCGTCTCCTTTCGTTACAACCTTGCGGCCTGTACCAAAGTAGATATGGAGCGCATTCAGCTCGGCGCAGCCTTGCGACCCATTCAGCGACAATAATTATTAGTGCAGCGGAGTGGAACTGTCAATTGACCCGGCAGTTTAGTTATACTATCAGTTAATCCGATCCCGGGGCGAGGAGCTTTAGATGGCACAGAACATTGTTGTTGGGGCAGGTCTCGCTGGGTTAGTGGCCGCTATCAACCTGGCCCGCGAGGGGCGGGACGTGCTCGTCCTGGACAAGGAGCCCAGGGTCGGCGGGACCCCGCTGTATCACCCTTCGCCCGAGGGCACACCCCTCCACCTCGAGGGGCTCGAGAAGTACATCGGCATAGACCTCAGCCCCCAGGCCGCGGGGCCCGCGGTGTCTCCGTTCCAGGTCGGCAGGGCCGTCGCGTACGGCGAGATGATCGCCATAGACATGGACGCGATATCTTCTTACATGATCGAGCGGGGACCGCGGTCGACGTCCCTGGACAGCTACCTCTACAACATCGCGCTCGATGCCGGGGTGAAGTTCGAGTTCGACCACGCTCTCATGTCCAACGACGACGCGGCAGAGCTGCCCCCCGACTCGATTGTCGCAACGGGCCTCTACTTCGAGGGCTTCGACGCGATGCGAGTGCCATACCTCACTTCTTTCCACTTCGTGGCAAGGCAGATGATCGAGGACACGGCCAGCAACCACGTGACCGTCTACCACGGCGAGTTCACCCGCGACTATTCGTACACGGCCTCGGTCAACGGCATACAGTTCGCGCACGTGTTCCAGCGCAAGCCGATCGGCAAGGACACCCTGGAGGCTTTCAAGGAGCAGGTCTACATATCGGAAGGGATCGAGTTCGACCACTGGACGCACTTCACTTTCCCGGTGCCGGCCGCCTCGGTGCACAACCCGCGGCTCTTCGCCGGCGACAAGATCCTCGCCGGCACGCTGTCGGGGTGCATGGAGTCGTTCATGTTCTTCGGGATGCTCGGCGCGCTGGTGTCGGGCAAGATCGCGGCGGTGGCCGTGACGGACAAGGCGCGGGCGCTGGAGGAGTTCAAGCTCGCGACCTCGTCGTTCGCGGGCGCCTACTATGCCAAGAAGATGTCGAACCTCGCGCCGCACGCCGTGCAGAAGGCGGCCATGCCGTTCGCGCTGCGGCACGCCTTCGACATGCCGGCGGTCCCCGAGATCGTCAAGCGCGCAATGCCCGGCTGGAAAAACATCGCGGGAGGAGTGGGATGAAGAAGGTAGTTGTCATCGGTTGCGGACCCGGCGGTAGCGCGTGCGCCGCGCTGCTCGCGAGCCGCGGCTTCGACGTTACCGTCCTGGAGCAGAACGACTTCATCGGCGGCAAGTGCTCGACCTACGAGGAGAACGGCTTCAAGGTCGACACCGGCATCCACATGTTCGCGACCGGCCCTTCGGGCCCCCACGGCCAGACCGCGCGCGAGCTCGGCATATCCCAGCCGTGGCTCAGCCGCGACCCGAGCGAGACCATGTGGATGAACGATAAAGGCTTCTTCTACCTGCACCAGAAGACCACGAGCCCCGCGGCGCTCAAGGAGCTCGCGATGGCCAACATCACCGGCAAGCAGAAGGTCGACGTGCTCAACTCGCTCCGCCGCTCATATAAAAGCTTCGGTTTTCCGGGGATGCTCCGCGAGCTGGCCGGCGTGGCCAAAGCGCTGCCCGGGATCATCGCGAAGTACGACGACGTGACAGTGAGAGATTTCCTGTACCTGTTCACCGAGGACGTCGGCATCCACAGGGCGATGAACTGCCTGTCGATGCTGCTCCTCGTGGACCCCTACGACAAAGCGTCGGCCGGAGAGTTCATCCTCGTGGTCTCGGACATCTTCCGCTACGGGACGCTGGGCGTTCCGAAGGGAGGGGCGATCGGAGTGCCGCGGTCGTTCATGCGAGCATTCAAGCGCGACGGGGGCAGGCTGGTGCTGGGCGTAGGCGCGAAAGAGATCACGGTCGAGAACGACCGCGTCACCGGGGTCGTCGGCTCGGACGGGGAGCACTACCCCGCCGACGTCGTCGTCTCGAACGCCGGGCTCAAGCAGACCGTCAAGCTTGCCGGCGAGGCGAGCTTCCCGGGCGAGTATGTCGACTACATCGACTCGCTCGAGCTCTCGTACTCGTGGATCGCGAGCAAGCTGTTCCTGGACCGCAGGATCATGGACCTCAAGGCCCCATCGTTCTTCCCGATCCCCGAGAAAGACCCCGACCAGATATTCTCCTACTGCGACGAGCCCGACGGGCTGCCCCAGGATCCGTTCATCTTCGGGCCGATCCCAACGGAATGGGACGCGACACTGGCTCCCCCGGGCCACCAGCTCATCATGATCGGCGTCGCGACATCGAACAACGTCGACCAGGAGGAGCGCAGCCAGAAGATGCTCGACATCGCCGAGCAGAAGTACTTCAGCTTCTTCCCCGAGGTAGAGCGTAACATTGTCGCGAAGAGCCGCATCACCAACAAAGACACCAACCGCATCACGCGCAAGGGCACAGGCGAGTGCATCGGGCTCGCCCAGATCCCCGGGCAGGTTGGCTCGGCGAAGCCCCACCCGAAGATGCCGGTCGGCGGCCTCTGGGCCGTCGGGTGCGACGCCGGCGGGCGTGGAGTGGGAACCGAGCAGGCCACTGCTTCCGCGATGCTCGTGGCAAGCCTCATCAGCTGACCCTTGATGGACGCCTGTGACGACAGTGGCGGCTGGGCCGGCTGGCTCTCCGAGCAAGAGGCTTCCCGCGACGAGACTTCCACCGGGTGGCTCGACCGCATAGCCGGCATGGTCCTCGAGCGCGCGAGGATCGCTTCGGGAGACACTGTCGCGGACATCGGGGCCGGAGCCGGCTTGCTCGCCGTTGAAGCCGCCCGTATGGCCGGTCCCCGCGGCAAGGTGATAGCGATCGACAGCAGCGCAGCCTGCCTGGCCGCGGCGCGGGCCGCCGCCCAACGCTCACGCGCCACCAACCTGTCGACTATCCAGGGGCGCATCGAGGAACTGCCTCTCGAAGACTCGTCCTGCGACGCGGTCGTTTGCCGCTCCGCCCTCATATATACAAGCGACATCTCACGCGCGGTCGGCGAGATCAGAAGAGTCCTCGCCCAAGGCGGCCGCTATTCAGTCTTCGAGCCCCTTGCGGGCGAGCTGGAATGGAGGATGCCGGAGGGCCTGGGAGGGCACGAGGACGACTTCGCCATGATGGAAAGAACCCTCAAAGAAAAGAGGGCGTCGTACTCGATTAAGAGAACAACGTTGCGCGAGGCGTTCACAGTGGCGGGGCTCGAGGAGCCCGCCTCCCTGGTCGTGCACTTTCGCATTGCGCTCGAGGGAAAGGAAAGCGAGGATATTCAAGACGAGTATCTTCACGGCCTGCCCGGGGAGCTCGCGGCGTTAAGCGTGCTCCGGGGAGCGATGGAAGAAGAGCGGATCGTGGAGGCGGCCGGCGCCTTCGCGCGGTTCGCGTCAGAGGGCAAGGTGAGCGGCGTTCTGCCGTCGATGTTTATCTGGAGCAGCAGGTCCGAGGAGTAGAGGAGCAGCAGGCAGCATGAAAAGCAGTACCAGGAGTATCCGCCCACTAGCGATCGTCCTCGCGTTCCTCCTGCTCATGTCGATCTCGTCGTTCGCCTGGGCCGCGCCGCGCGCCGGGCTGACCACTTCAGACGTCAGGTCGAACACCGGCAAGCTGATCTCGAAGGTGGCCCGGGCCGGTGACCAGGCCGGCGGAATGACCAACTGGAAAGGCGCCGGCACAGGCGACCCGCTGCTGGTGCGGACCAGCGCCGGCGACCCGTCGGAATACATCGTGCCCGTGACCGACCCTGCGGGCAGGACGATCTCGACGGTCGGCATCGACGCCAACGACGGTGGCTGGCACTGGTACTGCAACTACACCGCTAGCAAGTTCCCGCTGGTGTCCGCGTCTGAGGCCTCGTCCAGGGTCAAAGGCTGGATGAAGCGCAGAGGCGTTTCATCTACAACGCTTGCTGCGCCCGAGGCGAGGGTTGAGGGCGACAAGTCAGTCTACTGGTACTTCAAACCCCAGGGCTCGCAGAAGAGCCCGGTCTATCAGCCCGCGTTCACGGACAAAGACCCGACGGGCACAGTCCAGGTCAAGCCCGAGCAGATCGGCAAAGGAGCGGCGATCGCGCCCTCCACCCCCGCTGGCGCGGCGGGACTGCCTGCTCCGACTTACACTGCGCCCCGCGCCGCTGCTCCGGCACCCAGTGCGGGAGGATATCCGCCCAGCTACGACATAGCGAACGTCCCTTACCACACGCAGGAGACCTCGTGGTGGTGCGGCCCGGCGGCTCTCCAGATGGCGTTCGGCTACTCGGGCCCGGACATCCCGCAATCGCAGATAGCCGGCGTCGCCAACCAGAACCAGAGCGTCGGAGTATACAATGACGACCTGGCGCGCGCAGCCCAGTTCTCGTCTCATAGCACGTCCGTCCAGAATTCAGGGCTGCACGGCTACACCGGCCGCGCTCTCGGGTACGGCATGGCTTACAGCGTCTGGGATCCGGGCTCAGGTCTGTTCGACAGGCGTTACAGCGACCTCAAGAGCCTGGTCTCGCAGAACTTCCCCGTCGTCGTCCTGACTTACTACTCGCCGCCGCCGTCGTCGGGGCATTTCCGCGTGGTAAAGGGGTACAACGACAGCCTCAACGTCTTCATAGTCCACGACCCCTGGTACAGCGGCCCGGGCCCGATGGGCCCTGACGTCAACTTCAACCAGCAGCAGTTCGTGGACACGCTGTGGGAATACACGTACTGGGGAATGATCACGATCCCGTGGAACGTTGCGGTCAGCAAGCCTTACTCGGTGTCCGCCGGGCAGACGTTCACCGTGACCGCGGACGTGACCTACCCGGGCCCGTTCCCGATGAACGACCAGTACCCGGCGCAGAACCCCACCGCGACGATCCAGGCGGGCTCGGGCTACCAGGTGCTCTCCGGCCCGGTGAGCCAGCCGATCAACGGCCTGGGCGCGAGCGGAACCGGCGGCTCGACCGCGTGGACCCTCAAAGCTCTCGCCTCAAAGAGCACTGACGACATCTCGGTGGCCGCGCAGGGGCTAGTCTCGGGCAACAGCCAGGCGTACGGCAACTATTACGACGCGATCGGCGGAGTTGGCACCGGCCCCCCCAAGCCGCCGCAGACTTCGCGCGCCTGGGGCCACGACTCGATCGGCGTGTTCAGCCCGTCGACCTCCTGGTACCTCGCTGAAGGCTGCACCAGGGGCGGCTTCGAGACGTGGGTGCTCGTGCAGAACCCGAGCGCGACCCAGACGGCGCATATCAACCTGACGTACATGACGTCCCACGGCCCCGTGGCGGGGCCGACCGCCGATCTTGCTCCAAGCACCAGGACGACTTTCAACGTCGCGAATTCCGCCCCCGAGGAGTGGAGCGTCTCGACCAAGGTCTCCTCCGACATCGGAGTGGTCGCGGAGAGGGCCGTCTATGCCAACAACCGGAAGATCGGAACCGACTCGATCGGCGCCCCCGCGCCCGAGCAGAACTGGTACCTGGCCGAGGGGTGCACAGGTGCCGGGTTCGAGACCTGGGTCCTCGTCCAGAACCCTAGCGAGACTCAGTCCGCGAAGGTGACCCTCAAGTACATGACCCCGTCCGGCCTGAAGAAAGGCCCGACTGCGACCATCCCGGCAAGCTCCCGCATGACTTTCAACGTCGCCGATTCCGCCCCGGGCCAGTGGTCGGTCTCGACCCAGGTGACCTCCGACAAGCCGGTGATAGCGGAGAGGTCGATGTACGGCAACAACCGGGCATGGGGCACCGATTCCATCGGGGCTCCCGGCGCCGCGGACACCTGGTACCTTGCTGAGGGCTGCACG
>Ga0209747_1000163_pt1 | contig 33987 bp, 30 predicted proteins | sample BarGraNGADG00311_FD_184498 | JGI IMG/M metagenome (GOLD analysis project Ga0209747, IMG submission 184498) | Arctic peat soil microbial communities from Barrow, Alaska - Barrow Graham LP Ref core NGADG0011-311 (SPAdes) (version 2) | ecosystem: Environmental > Terrestrial > Soil > Wetlands > Peat...
GCCCGGGATGTAGCCCACGTGGGCCACGCCGTGGAACGGCAGCAGGTGGTGCTCGCACATCGAGTACATCGGGATGTCCCGCACCAGGATGAGCTCGTCGTGGCTGAGGTCGAACACGGTCTCGAGGACCTCGCCGGGCTCGTCGTACAGCCCGGCGAAGATCTCCTTGTAGGCCCGCGCCATGCGGCCCGGGGTGTCCCGCAGGCCATCCCTCTCGGGGTCCTCCCCGATCGCCAGCAGCAGGTCACGGACCGCCTGCTCGACGGCGTCGGGATCGTAGTCGTACACCGTCATCACACGCCTCCGACCGGGCTGCCGACCACGCCGTCCTGGGAGGTCTGGCCGGTGCCGAGACTGTCGCCGGCGGCGGCGGCCTGGTCCTGGGGCAGCTGGTTGTTGGTCCCGGCCGCCACCTCGGCGGGCGAGTCCACCGGCGGGATGTCCGAGACGGGACGTTCCGCGCTGGAGTGCCACACCGGGCGCGGGTCGCGCTTGGTCACCGGCTCGAAGATCACGGCCAGCTCCTTCTCGTTCAGCGTCTCGCGGTCGAGGAGGGCGAGCACGAGGTCGTCGAGCACCTTGCGGTACTCGCTGAGGATCGCCCATGCCTCGTCGTGGGCCCGGTCCATGAGCACGCGCACCTCGTCGTCGATGATCCCGGCGACGTCCTCGGAGTAGTCCCGCTGGTGGCCCAAGTCCCGCCCGAGGAACGGCTCGGAGTCGGAGATGCCGAGCTTGACGGCACCCACCTTCTCGCTCATCCCATACTGCGTGACCATCTTGCGGGCGATCGCGGTGGCCTTCTCGATGTCGTTGGACGCCCCGGTGGTGGGGTCGTGGAACACGATCTCCTCGGCCACACGCCCGCCCATGGAGTAGGCCAGCTGGTCGAGCAGTTCGTTGCGGCTGGTGGAGTACCGGTCCTCGGCGGGCATCACCATGGTGTAGCCCAGCGTGCGCCCGCGCGGCAGGATCGTCACCTTCGTGACCGGGTCGGTGTACCGCAGCGCGGCCGCGGCGAGCGCGTGCCCACCCTCGTGGTAGGCGGTGATCTTCTTCTCCTTCTCGTTCATCACCCGGGTGCGCCGCTGCGGGCCCGCGATCACGCGGTCGATGGCCTCGTCCAGGGCGCGGTTGTCGACGAGTTGCGCGTTGGACCGGGCGGTCAGGAGCGCCGCCTCGTTCAGCACGTTCGCGAGGTCCGCGCCGGTGAACCCGGGGGTGCGCTTCGCGACCAGCCTGAGGTCCACGGACTGGGCCATCGGCTTGCCCTTCGCGTGCACGTTCAGGATCGACAGGCGCCCGACGAGGTCCGGCGCGTCCACGCCGATCTGCCGGTCGAAGCGGCCGGGGCGCAGCAGGGCCGGGTCGAGGACGTCGGGCCGGTTGGTGGCCGCGATGAGGATCACGTTGGTGTTGACGTCGAAGCCGTCCATCTCCACCAGCAGCTGGTTGAGGGTCTGCTCGCGCTCGTCGTGACCGCCGCCCAGGCCCGCACCACGGTGGCGGCCGACGGCGTCGATCTCGTCCACGAAGATGATGGCCGGCGCGTTGGCCTTGGCCTGCTCGAACAGGTCACGCACCCGGGAGGCGCCGACGCCGACGAACATCTCCACGAACTCGGACGCCGAGATGGAGAAGAAGGGCACCCCGGCCTCGCCGGCCACGGCTCGGGCGAGCAGGGTCTTGCCGGTTCCGGGCGGGCCGTAGAGCAGCACACCCTTGGGGATCTTGGCGCCCACCGCCTGGAACTTGGCGGGCTCGGAGAGGAACTCGCGAATCTCCTGGAGCTCCTCGACCGCCTCGTCCACGCCGGCGACGTCGGCGAACGTGACCTGTGGGTTCTCCTTGTTGACCAGCTTGGCCTTGGACTTGCCGAAGCGCATCATCCCCCCGGCGCCGCCCTGCATCCGGCTCGAGATGTACCAGAACAACCCCAGGAGCAGCAGCATCGGGATCATGAACGAGAGCAGCGAGGAGAGGAAGGAGACCTGCGGCACCACGGAGTTGAAGCCGTCCTCGAGCTTCGCGGTGCGCACGAGCTCCGCCACCTCGGGGCCCTGCGGCGTCACGTAGAAGAACTCCACCTCGGTGCCCTTGTTCACGTCGGCGCCCTTGTCATCAACGGTCGTGAAGTCCTCGGTGAGCTGCAGGGTCACCTTCTGGAGGCCCTCGGTGATCTCGGCGCTCTTCACCGTCTCGCCCGCGAGCAGGTCCATCCCGTCGGAGGTGTCGATCACCTTCGTGTTGGTCTGTCCGAAGAAGAGGTAGACCCCCCAGAGCAGCAACATGAAGAAGAGCACATAGGTCATGGGCCCCCGGACGGCCTTTTTCTTGTCCATCTGGCCAGGACTTCCCTTCGACGGTGATTCAGTGTTTCGACGGTAAACCAGGGTTCCAGGATTCCCCGGGTCTGTTCGCTGCCAGCGTCAGCCGCCGTAGACGTGCGGCGCGAGCGTCCCGACGAAGGGGAGGTTGCGGTACTGGTCGGCGTAGTCGAGGCCGAACCCGACCACGAACTCGTTGGGGATCTCGAAGCCCACGTAGTCCACGTCCACCGCCACCTTCGCGGCGTCCGGCTTGCGCAGCACCGCGGCGATGCGGAGCGACGCGGGCTCGCGGGAACGGAGGTTGGCGACCAGCCAGGAGAGCGTCAGCCCGGAGTCGATGATGTCCTCCACGATGAGGACGTGGCGGTCGTGGATGTCGGTCCCCAGGTCCTTCAGGATGCGCACCACGCCCGAGGACTTCGTGCCGGAGCCGTACGAGGACACCGCCATCCAGTCCATGTTGGCGCGGTTGTGGAGCTTGCGCGCGAGGTCCGCCATCGCCATGACCGCGCCGTTCAGCACTCCCACAAGGAGGAGGTCCCGGCCCTCGTAGTCGGCGTCGATCTGGGCCGCCATCTCGCTGAGGCGCGCGTCAATCTGCTCCGCCGTCAGCAGGATCTCGTTGAGGTCCACCCCCATGTCGCTCGCGTCCACTGCCACTCCTTCGCGTGATCACCAGCCGTGCACCGTCGCGCCGGGCTGTCAGGAAGCCCGGCAGGTCCGCCGTGCCCTGGCCGCGGTACCCCGAGACGAGCCTATCGACGGCGTCGACGTGCCGCGCCGAGTACGACCCGCGGACACCGGGGTCCGCCTGTCCAAGTATGGCCTGCCGCAGCGCCCGGCTTCGCACCGCCGGGTGGGCGGCGGCGAGCGTCCCCACGTCCAGCACCACCTGCGGCGCGTCCCCCGCCGGCAGCGCCCATCCCGCCAGCGTCGCGGCGGCGAGGAGCGCCGCACCCTCGGCGTCGAGGTGGTCGGCGTCGCGGCGCAGTTGGTCGGCGGTGCGCGCGAGCGCGGGGACGACGCCGGCCCCCAGCACCTCCTCCAACCGCGGCATCACGGTGTGCCGCAGCGCCGCGCGCAGGAGGGGTCCGCCGTCGGCGCGGGTCCAGTGCCCGTCGAGGGCGTTGGACGGGTCGGTCTGGTGGGGCAGGGACAGGTCGGTGCAGATCCCGAGGGTGTCGGCGCGCCGCAGCGTGAGGAAGGGCCGGCGGTAGCGCCCACTGACGGGGGCCATGCCCGCGAGCGAGCGGGACCCGGAGCCGCGCGCGAGCCCGAGCAGCACGCTCTCCGCCTGGTCGTCCATCGTGTGCCCCAGCAGGACGACGGCGTCCGGCGCGAACGCCCGCGCGGCGGCGTCGAGCGCCGCGTAGCGCACGTCCCGCGCGGCGGCCTCGGGACCCCCGAAGCCCGCGCCGGTGCCCTCCCCGGGCACCCGGACGGTCCGGACCTCGACCTCCAGCCCCAGGTCCCGGCATGCGGACGCGGCGGCGGCGGCGTCGGCGGCCGACACGGGACGCAACGAGTGGTCCACGACGACGGCGCGCGCCAGCCAGCCGAGGCGGGGGGCGACGTGGGCGAGGGTCGCGGCGAGCGCGAGCGAGTCCGGCCCGCCCGAGCACGCCACCAGGACATGGGCGCCGGCAGGAAGGCGCAGATCGGCGACGGCGTTGCGGGCGGCCGCCACCCGGGCGGTGGGACCGGCCATCAGCCGTGGACGCGCGCGACCCAGCGGTCCGGGTGCGCGATCTCCTCGCCGCTCGGCAGGTTGGTGGGCCCCGCCCACACGGCGTTGAGCCCGGCATGTCCCACCTTCGCGACGACGCCCCGGACGAACACGGCCCCGTTACGGTACTGGGCGATCTTGGCGTCCATGCCGAGCACGCGGCGCACCACGAGGTCGAACGGCCCGGCGCCGTCCCGGCGGGCCTCGAAGCTGGCCCGGATCCGGCGTACGGAGGGGAGCCGCACGGGCCCCACCGCGTCCATGACCACGTCCGCATGACCCTCCAGCAGGCTCATCACCGCGATGATGCCGTCGAGTTCGCGTTGCTCGTCCTCGGTGAGCATGGCGTGGAGGAGGCTGGCGCCCGACTTCCGGTTGCGGAGGACGTCGATCACCGCGGTGATGGCGGTGCGCAGCCGCTCGGGGCCGGAGCCGGGGTCGGCGAGGTTCCCGGTCATCGCGCCGATGCGACCGGCGATGTGGCCCGCGAGCCACGGTGCGGCGGCGAACTGCACGGCGTGCGTCTGCTCGTGGAGGCACACCCAGAGGCGGAAGTCCATGACGTCCAGGTCCAGGTCGCGTTCCACCGCGACGATGTTGGGCGCCACGAGCAGCAGCCTGCCGGAGGAGCTGAAGGGGTCGAACTGCCCGACGACCCGGCTGGACAGGAGCGCAAGCAGCAGCCCCATCTCCTCGGCGGCCACCCGGGCGGAGCCGGCACCGCCCGGAGGCATCGAATCGGCCAGCAGGGTGCGGAAGATGTCCACATTGGCCTCGGACCAACGTGGCCGGTCCACCACGTACACGGGCGTCGCGGCGGCGGCCGTCGCGGCGGCGGTGAGCCCGGTGATCTCGGCGACCATGCCGGGAGCGCGCTCCGCCGAGCGGCGCAGGGACTCGACCACCCCCCGCAGCACGACCCTGCTGTCCGTCGGCCCGGCGGGGGCGATCTGCCCGGCGCGCCGGGCGGCGACGTTCCAGTCAAGTGCGGTCATGACTTCACGGTAACCCATGCCTTTCGGCCGCGCCCCGCGGTCGGGGCGAAGCCGCGACTCCCGTCACGGTGTCACTCCCGTCACGATGTCGGAGACGAACCGGTCGAGGCGCGCGCGTGCCGCCGGCACCCCACCTTCCGGCAGTTCGGAGGCCAGCGCCGAGAAGATGAGCACCGCGCCCGTGTCGGTCTGTGCCACGCCCGAGAGGGAGACCACCCGGGCGAGCGTGCCCGTCTTGGCACGCACCATGCCCGCGGCGCCGGCCGCGCGGTCCTCGAGGGTGCCGTCCAGGTACGCGACCGGCAGCGACCGGACCAGCCCTTCCAGGCGCGGGTGCTCCGGGTCCATCGAGAGCGCGATGATCGAGGTGAGGAGCTCGGTGCTCACCCGGGTGTTGGGCGAGAGCCCCGATGCGTCCCGCACCACCATTCCCTCGGTGTCGAGCCCCAACTCGGCGAGCTCGGCGAGGATCGCCTGCGTGGCGCCCTCCGCGCTGCCGGGCAGGCCGCGGGACAGCGCGACGAGGCGTCCGAGCGCCTCCGCGAGCGAGTTCTCGGAGGGCTTCAGCGTCGCAGCCACCACGTCGGAGATCGGGGCCGACTCGATGGCGCCCACGGTGGTGGCGCCCTGCGGGGAGGTGCCCGTCACGACCGTCCCGGTCACGGCGATTCCCGCGGCTCCCAACTCCCGTGCGAACGCCTCCCCGGCGGCGAGCGCCGGGTCGGCGTCGTACCGCTCGCCGTCGGACATGCCGGCCCCGATCGCGAGCGGCGACATCGGCATCACGTAGAGGCCGACCGTTGGCAGCCAGTCGGGGGACGCCCGCGGGCCGGAGAACAGCGACTCGTCCACCGCGAGGGGGGCCGAGTCCACCCCCTCCGCGCGCAGGGCCGCGGCCACCTGGGCGGCGAGGTTCGTCAGCGAGGCATGGCCGACGGCGCCCGGCTGCGGCTCGCCCACACCGAGCAGCAGGTCCCCTCCCCCGACCAGGGTCAGGCCGGTGCCGTCCCAGGTGGCCACCGTGGTCAGGGTGCGGTCCGGGCCGAGTTCCGAGAGCGCCGCGGCCGCCGTCAGTAGTTTGACGGACGACGCCGGCGCCTGGAGTGCGCCGGGCCGCAACGCGCCGACCACGTCGCCGGTGGCGACGTCGATGACGAGGGCGGACACAGCGGTCCCCAACTCGGGGCTGGCGGCGAGCCCGTCGACGAGCGGCTGGAGGTCGCCGGACGGGAGTGGCGACGCCGTCGGGAACCCCGGGGTGGTGGCGGTGGGCGCGGGATCCGGGTACGGCTGCGGATCGGGGATCACGGGTCGCATGGTGAGCGGGCCGGGCATGGCGTCGAGTGCATCCGCGACGGCGTACGCCCCGGAGAGTACGACGACGAGCGAGACCGCCACCGCCACGACCTTCTTCACCGGCTTGCCACCCTCTCCGCGAGGAAACTCCTCCTTCCACACACTAATGTGAGGGGTGGTCAGAACCGTCACCAGAGCGGCTCACGGCGCTTCAAGGAGGACAGCGTGGAATTCGACGTCACGATCGAGATCCCCAAGGGAAACCGCAACAAGTACGAGGTGGACCACATCACGGGGCGGATCCGGCTCGACCGCATGCTCTTCACCTCCACCCGCTACCCCGACGACTACGGGTTCATCGACGACACCCTCGGCGAGGACGGCGACCCCCTGGACGCCCTCGTCCTCCTCGAGGAGCCCACCTTCCCCGGCTGCGTCATCCGGTGCCGCGCCCTCGGCATGTTCCGCATGAAGGACGAGGCCGGTGGCGACGACAAGGTGCTGTGCGTTCCCGCCGGCGACCAGCGCATGTCATGGCGCACGGACATCGAGGACGTCTCGGAATTCCACCGCCTGGAGATCCAGCACTTCTTCGAGGTCTACAAGGACCTCGAGCCCGGCAAGTCGGTCGAGGGCGCCCACTGGGTGGGACGCGAGGAGGCCGAGGCGGAGATCCACCGCTCCTTCCAGCGCCTCAAGGACTCGGAGCACAGCGGGCACTGAGGCCCTGTTTGCCGGGTGACGGTGTTCAGCCGGTGACGCGACCCGCGTACGGCATGATGTTGCCGTAGTACATCTTCACGTACTCGACGTTCTTCCCCGGGCTCGGTGCGTGCACCCGCATCCCGTCGCCCGCGTAGATGGCCACGTGGTAGATGCCCGACGCGGCACCGTTCGACGAGTAGAAGATCAGGTCGCCCGGTTTCATCTGCGCGAGCGCCACATGGGCGGTTTCGGCGTACTGCGTCTTCGTGGTGCGGCTCAATCTGATCCCGGCGGCTTTGTACGAGGCTTGCGTCAGGCCGGAGCAGTCGTACCCGTCCGGGCCGGTCGCGCCCCAGATGTAGGGCTTGCCAACCTGCGACAGTGCGAAGTTCAGCGCCACCTGCGCCGCGGGGAGGACGGCAGGGGCGGGAGCCGGTGCTGGGGCCGGTGCCGGGGCAGGGGCGGGAGCGGGAGCCGGTGCTGGGGCCGGGGCTGGTGCGGGAACAGGAACCGGTGCTGGGGCCGGTGCCGGTGCCGGGGCGGGAGCGGGAGCAGGAGCTGGAGCAGGAGCTGGAGCAGGCGCGGGAACCGGGGCAGGGGCGGGCGCGGGAACCGGGGCGGGGGCGGGGGCGGGAACCGGGGCGGGTGCCGGCGCCGGAGCCAGAACCGCGGGGACGTCCGCGGGGGCCGTCGCCTCGCGGTCCGTGTCACGCGACGTCGCGATCGGGTCCTGCGTGCGGGTGTCCGTCGGCGACGCCGCGGCCGTCCCCGACTGTAGGACGGGGGCGGGCGTCGCGGTGAGCGTGTCAAGAGCGGCCGTCTGTTCGGCCTCCCGCTGCGCGACGAGGTTCTCCCGGGCGATGCGCCCGGCCTCGAGGCCGGCCTGTCGCTGGCGCTCCAGGTCGATGGTCGTCTCGCGCTGATCGGCGAGCTGCGCGATCAGCGCCTCTCGTTGTTCGCCGGAGAGCGCCAGCTGGAGGGCGGCGGCGTCGGCCCGGGTGTTCGCGAGGTCAGCGGCGGCCGCAAGCTCCGCGGTGGCCTCCTCCTCCGCGGCAACCGCGCGCTCCGCACGCCGCTGCAGGATCCCCGCCACCGTCTCAAGGGCCTCGAAGCGCTGCAATTGGTCGTTGGTCCGGACGCCCAGCTGACCCATGTACATCGACGTCTCGATGGCGGTCGAGAAGGAATCCATGGTGAGGAAGGGTGTGATGGCACTGAGCGAGCCGGAGCCGCCCTGGTAGATGAGCTGCGCGATCGACCCGAGGGCCGCCCGAGCCTCCTCGACCTCGGCAGCGGCCGTCGCGGCCGCCCGCAGAGCGTCCGCGGACTCCTGGCGCGCGGAGTCGAGGGCAACGGTGGCCTCGAGGTACGCCTCGTTGGCGATCGCGGCATCGATGTCGGCACGGTCGGAACGGGCGCCGAGTTCCGCCAGGGAGCGCTCCAGCCCCGCGATCCGGATGGCGGTCGAAACCTCGGATGCGCGGGCGGCGTCGATGTCGTCCTGGTCCGGGGTGTCGGCGAGGGTGGCGGTGGGGACGAGGAAGGCGGCCACCGCCAGCATGGCCACAAGGCGAATCCGCCGCAGTCCTGCAGGTGTCACGGCGCCTCCGGAAGGGAAGAAACTCGGTGAAGTACGGCGTGTCGGGTTGACGTCTTCACATTCGGTCTCCATTGAGACTAGCGGGTGGCGTCCCATTTGTGAACATGTTGAACGTTTGTCCCTCCTTTCACACTGGTAACATCCTCGCCGCCGAGATGCCGGCGCCGTCGGTCCCACCGCCAGTCGCGGGCACCGCAACCCGCGACGCTCCCGAATCTCACGATGCAAGATGGTGATGGTCCACGCCACCGTGGGGCGGTTAGGCTGCCGACATGTTCTTTCTTCGTCGAATGTGCCGCTGACGCGCACGTTCGGCATGCCCTTCGGGCAGCGGTCCTGGACATCTGTAAGCCACATCTGACGGCTTGAGGACCGCGAACAAGCCACCGTGTGCGTCCTTCCGGGACGGGGACGGCAGACGAACCCCGCTCGGGAGATTCGTGAGCCCCCACCAGACCCACAGCACAGGAGCACCCCAATGACCACCAACTGGTCCTTCGACACCATCCAGATCCACGCCGGCCAGAGCCCCGACTCCCAGACGGGCGCCCGCGCCCTCCCGATCTACCAGACCACCTCCTTCGTCTTCAAGGACACCGACCAGGCCGCCGCCCGCTTCGGCCTGACGGAATTCGGACCGATCTACACCCGCCTCAACAACCCCACCAACGAGGTTGTCGAGAACCGCATCGCCGCCCTCGAGGGTGGCGTCGGCGCGCTGCTCGTCGCCTCCGGGCAGGCCGCCGAAACCCTGGCGTTCCTCACCCTCGGCGGGTCCGGGAGCCACATCGTCTCCTCCCCCTCGCTCTACGGTGGCACGTACAACCTGCTCCACCACACACTCCCCAAGCTCGGCATCGAGACCACCTTCGTGGACGACCCGGACGACCCCGAGCAGTGGCGTGCGGCCGCCCGCCCCAACACGATCGCCTTCTTCGGTGAGTCGATCTCCAACCCGAAGCAGGACGTCCTCGACATCGAGGGCGTGGCAAGCGTCGCCCACGAGGTCGGCGTACCCCTGATCATCGACAACACCATCGCCACGCCGTACCTCATCCGGCCGCTCGAATGGGGCGCGGACGTCGTCGTCCACTCCGCCACCAAGTACCTCGGCGGCCACGGGTCCTCGATCGGCGGCGTCCTCGTCGACGCCGGGCGGTTCGACTACGGCGCCGACCCGGCGCGCTTCCCGCAGTTCAACGAGCCGGACGAGTCCTACCACGGCCTCGTCTATGCCCGGGACCTCGGGGCCGGCGGCGTGTTCGGCGTGAACCTGTCCTTCATCCTCAAGGCGCGGCTCCAGGGCTTGCGGGACCTCGGTTCCTCCATCTCCCCCTTCAACTCCTTCCTCCTCGCGCAGGGCATCGAGACGCTCTCCCTGCGGGTGCAGCGCCACTCCGACAACGCGCTGACCGTGGCCCGGTGGCTGGAGGCCCAGCCCGGGGTGCGGTCCGTCGCGTACAGCGGGCTGGAGTCCTCCCCGTGGCACCAGCGCGGGGAGAAGTACGCCCCCAAGGGTTCCGGCGGCGTGCTCGCCTTCACCCTCGAGGGCGGGCTGCGCGCGGGCAAGACGTTCGTGGACGCCCTGGAACTGCACTCACTCGTGGCCAACATCGGCGACGTGCGCTCCCTCGTGATCCACCCGGCGTCCACCACCCACTCGCAGCTCACCCCGGAGGAGCAGCTCTCCACCGGCGTGAACCCGGGCCTGGTGCGCCTCTCCGTGGGCATCGAGGACGTGGGCGACATCATCGCGGACCTGGAGAAGGGCTTCGCGGCGGTCCGGGCGCTCACGCCCGCGGCCGGCGAGACAGCCGCGGCGTGAGAGGTCCGGCTGCACCGTGAGAGAGTCGATCGACCCGAGGTCCCTCCCCGCCACCGCCGCGTGGCGGGAGGGGGACCCCGTCGGCGACCGCAGGTTCGCCGAAATCGGCGAGATCCTGCTCGACAACGGCCGCCAGCTCCAGGTGACGGTCGCCTATGAGACCTGGGGCACGCTCAACGAGTCCGGTGACAACGCCGTCCTCGTGCTGCACGCGCTCACGGGTGACTCCCACGTCCTCGGACCGGCAGGCAACGGCCACCCCACGCCGGGCTGGTGGGAGGACATCGTCGGCCCCGGCCGCGCGATCGACACCAACCAGTACTACATCGTCGCCCCCAACATCCTCGGCGGGTGCCAGGGGACGACCGGGCCGTCGTCGCCGGGGCCGGACGGGCTCCCGTGGGGCTCGCGATTCCCGCAGGTCACCTCCCGTGACCAGGTGGTGGCCGAGAGCCTCCTCGCCGACCAGCTCGGGGTCCGGCGCTGGGCTCTCGTGGTGGGCGCCTCGATGGGCGGGCAGCGCGCCCTCGAGTGGGCCATCCAGTTCCCGGAGCGCGTGGGCCGGCTCTGCGTGATCGCCTCGAACGCGGCCACCACGTCCGAGCAGATCGCGCTCGCCCACACCCAGTTGCTGGCGATCGAGGGCGACCCGAAGTTCCGCGGCGGCGACTACTACGACGCCGCCCCCGGGGACGGCCCCGCGGCCGGGCTGGCGCTCGCCCGGCAGATCGCGCACATCTCCTACCGGTCGAGCGAGGAGCTGCAGGCGCGGTTCAGCCGACTGCCGCAGCACGCCGAGGAGCCGCTCGAGTGCGGGCGGTACGCCGTGCAGTCCTACCTCGACCACGCCGGGTGGAAACTCGCGCGCCGCTTCGACGCGAACTCCTACCTCGCGATCACGCGCGCGATGGTCACGCACGACGTCGGGCGTGACCGCGGCGGCGTGGACATCGCACTGTCCCAGGTCCAGGCCCGCGTGCTGGTCATCGGCGTGGACTCGGACCGGCTCTTCCTGCGCCACGAACTCGAGCAGATCGTGCGGCACGCGCCGCACGCCGAGCCCCTGCAGTGGATCCACTCGCCCTGCGGCCACGACGGCTTCCTCTTAGAGCACGACCAGGTCTCCGCGCTGCTCGGGCGCTTCCTCCGCGCCGCCGAGAGGACCTGGCTCCACCGCTGACAGGGCCACAATGGTGGCATGAGCACACACTGGGAGCCCGACATCCTCGGCGCCGGTTTCGAAGCCCGCACCCTGCCCCTGCTCGACGACGACGAGGGCGCCGTCGTCGCCACGCTCGTCCGCCACCGGCCGGCCGACGACCCGGAGGCGCTGCCCGGCACCCCCTCCGCGCCGTCATTCACCATGCTGTACTTCCACGGCTGGAACGACTACTTCCACCAGCGGGAGCTCGCGCGCGAGGTGGCCGCGAACGGCGGGGCCTTCTATGCCCTGGACCTGCGCAAATACGGCCGCTCGCTCCGGGACCGCCAATTTCCGGGCTACGTCACCCGGCTCTCCACCTACGACGAGGACATCCACGCCGCCCTGGACGTGATCCGGGAGGAGTGCGGGATGGGGATGGACCTCGTGATGATGGGGCACTCCACCGGGGGGCTGACGGCCACGCTCTGGGCCCACCGCCACCCCGGCGCGCTTCGCGCCCTCATCCTCAACGCGCCGTGGCTGGAGATGCAGGGGTCGGTCGTGCTCCGGTCGGTGGGGGCCCCCGTGGTGGACACCCTCGCGCGGCGCCTGCCCACCTCCCCCCTCCCGGTCAGCGACCCCGGCAACTACTACCGCACGCTCCACGGCTGGACCGAGGAGGACGGTGAGCGCCCGGCGGGCACCGAGGGCGACCCGTTCTACGACGGCTGGAACACCGACCCGCGGTGGCGCACCTGGCCGTCGATGCCGATCCGCCCCGGCTGGCTGAGCGCCATCCTCGCCGGTCACGCCCAGGTGGCCGCCGGGCTCGCGATCACCTGCCCCATCCTCGTCATGACGTCCACGAGGACGATCATCTCCGCCAAGTGGACGCCCGAGTTGCGCACCGTGGACACCGTGCTGGACGTGGGGCAGATCGCCCACCGCGCCACGCGCCTCGGGCAGCTCGTCACGATCGCCACGTTCGAGGGGGCGATCCACGACGTCCTCCTCTCGCCGGCGCCGGTCCGGGCGCGCGCGTACGCGGAGATGCGCCGCTGGATGGGTGCCTACGTCCGGAGGGCGTGGGCGTCAGTGCCGGCGTGACCGCCTGGGCCGGTCGACGGCGAGCTCCGCGCGCGCCTCGGCCAGCGTGGGTCCGCCGTCGGTGATGCGCCAGACGCGCCACCCGTCCACCTCGTGGCGCCCCGCGGCGGACGCGGCCGCCCGTGAGGGGTCCACGAACGAACGGCCGTCCGGCAGCGTGATGGTGCCGTGCACCCGCAGGGTGGCACCGTGCCGCATGCCCTTCCGCAGCTGCGACCACACCAGTTCCGTGTCGTCGCCGCACGCCTCGGCGATCGCGCGCAGGACCGGGTCCACCGGGGCGTCGTCCCCGCCGTCCCCGTCGTCCGCGCGGTCCTCGAGGAGCACGAACGGCTTCACGGCGCCGGAAGTCTCGACGATGTCCGCCTCGATGTTGCGGCCGTCCGGCGCGACGGCGAGGAGGCGGCGGATGTCGTCGTCGGCCTCGACGACGAGGTCCGGGCGGCGGCCCGCCTGCAGCGCCGCGAACGCGCTGATGGTGGGTACGGACACCCGGAAGGGCTCGGTGACCTCCACGAAGCGGCGCCCGTTGACGAGCTCGCGCTGCGTCACCTCGTACACCTCGACGCCGGAGTCGGCGAGCATCTCGAGCGCGGGCCGCACCTCCTCGGCGATCTGGTTCGTCACCACGTAGAGGCGCGGGCCCGGGATCGGGCGCGGGGGCAGTGACTCGCGGAAGGTGTTCCAGTCGCGGCGGAAGACGGCGGCGCCGCGCGGGTAGAGGTCGGCGAGGTCGACCCACCCGAGCGCCGCGGTCCGGCCGGAGCGGGCGAGGGCGTCCACCAGCCCGATCGAGTCCAGCGCCCCCACCACCTCGACGCTGACCACCTGCCCCGAGGCGTCCATCGCGATGAGACGGTTCGGCTCGCTGCGGGCCGCGTGGGATCCGGCCGCGGACGCCCACTGGATCGGGAAGATCGGCTTGCCGATGAGCTGGAGGACCTGGTCGCGCACGGCGGCCATCACCTCGGGATCGACGCTCTCCGTGGACCTCCTCCCGAACTGGGCCGGGAAGAGTTGCCCCTCATCGAACTCGAAAAGCAACATGCAACAGACCCGTCAGGACGTGGTGGATTCAGCAGGATTCCATTCTTGCATGGCGCGAAAGCGACGGCACGCGCCCCGGCGGGTCGGTCAGCGGCGCCGAACACCGAGCAGCAGTTCGGCGAGGTGGATGCCCTGGCGATCGGCCAGCTGGACGGCCTGCGTGCGGCAGGAAAAGCCGTCAGCGAGGTAGACGGCGTCCGGATTGTCCCGCAGGGCGGGCAGCAGGGAATTCTCCGCCACGGCGACCGAGACGTCGTAGTGCCCGGCCTCCATGCCGAAGTTCCCGGCGAGTCCGCAGCACCCGGAGAGCGTGGTGAGGGTGGCCCCCGCGCCCGTCAACAGCTTCGCGTCCGCGTCCCAGCCCATCACCGAGTAGTGGTGGCAGTGCGGCTGCGCCACCACCTCGACGCCGGTCAGGTCCGGGGCCGCCCACTCCTCCCCCGGCCCGAAGGTGGGGTGGCTGAGCAGTTCGGCGAGGGTGAAGGTGGACGCCGCGATCGCGCGGGCGCGCGGGTCCCCGGGCAGGAGTTCGAGGATGTCGTCGCGCAGCACGGCCGTGCAGCTCGGCTCCACCCCCACGATCGGGATGCCGTTGACCGCGAGCGGGCCGAGGATCCCGGCGAGCTTCCGCAGCTTCTTCTTGGCACCGTCGAGTTGGCCCGTGGTGATCCAGGTGAGCCCGCAGCAGGCGTCGGAGGGGGCGAGCAGGACGTCGTAGCCCGCGCGCTCCAGCAGTTCGACCAGCGCCTTCGCCGGGGTCGAGTCCAGCGAGTGGGAGAACGAGTCCGCCCACACCAGGACGGGCTTGCGGAGGCCGGCCACCGCGACGACGTCGGCTGGGTCCAGGGCCTCTCCGTCGCCGGCCGCGGCCGCCCGCTCCTTCTCCCGCCGCTCCCACCACGGGGCGAGCGGCGCGGTCTCGAAGGTGGTCATGGAACGGCGCGTGTCCATGCCCCCGACCTTCAGGACCGCCGTCGTCAGCGGGCGGAACCGGAACGCGAGGTTGGCGAGGGCGGCCAGCCCGGGCACCGCGACCACGATGCGGCCCCACAGCGGCAGCATGCCCAGGAGGTAGTGGGTGACCGGCCGGACCTTGCCCTTGTACGAGCGGTGGAGCACCTCGGAGCGGAACTTCGCCATGTCCACGCCTGCCGGGCAGTCCGCCGAGCACGCCTTGCAGGCGAGGCACAGGTCCAGGGACTCGCGCACCTCCTCGGAGTTCCAGCGGTAGAGCACCGAACCGTTCGCCACCTCCTGCAACACCCGGGCCCGGCCGCGCGTGGCGTCCTTCTCGTCGCGGGTGGCCTGGTAGCTCGGGCACATGAACCCGCCGGCGTCCGAGTTGTCGGCCCGGCACTTCCCCACGCCGGTGCAGCGGTGGACGGCGGTGGTGAAGTCGCCGTCGTCGTGGGTGAACGCGAAGCCCCGCGAGCCGGTGCGGCGCGCGGCCGGCCGCCGGAGGTTCGCGTCCAGCGGCGCGGGCGCGGTGATGATGCCGGGGTTGAGGGTGTGCCCGGGGTCGAACAGGTCCTTCACCCGCGAGAAGAGCTCGAGCGCCTCCGGTGGGTACATCTTCGGCAGCAGTTCGCTGCGCGCCCGCCCGTCGCCGTGCTCGCCGGAGAGTGAGCCGCCGTGGCTCATCGCGAGGTCCGCCGCCTCGTGGAGGAACGCCTTCGTGGCCGGCACCCCGGCGAGCGTGGTGATCGGGAAGTCGAGGCGCACGTGGACGCACCCGTCCCCGAAGTGGCCGTAGAGGAGGCCGTCGAGGCCGTGCCGCTCCATGAGGGCGGTGAAGTCCCGGAGGTACGCGCCCAGGTTCTCCGGCGGCACCGCGGCGTCCTCCCACCCCGGCCACGCCGGGGCGCCACTGGGGGTGCGGCCGCCGAGCCCGGCGCCGTCGGCCCGGATCCGCCACAGGGCGGTGGCGTCCTGCCCGGCGGGGAGCACCATGACGGCGGAGGTGGCGGCGTCGGCCGCCAGCGCGCGGGCCGCGGCGAGCGCGGCGTCGTCGTCCGGCCCGCCGACCTCGATCAGCAACCACCCCGCCCCCTCGGGCAGGGCAGGGACGGAGTCGGCGCCGCGGCGGGCACGTACCACGTCCACCAGCCGCGCGTCGATGCCCTCGATCGCGAGCGGGGCGTGGGCCAGGAGGGCGGGCACGGCGTCGGCGGCGGTGGCCATGTCCGGGTAGCCGAGCACCACGAGCACCGGGGCGCTGGGGATCGGCACGAGGTTCACGGTGGCGGCGGTGATGACACCAAGCGTCCCCTCCGTGCCGGCGAGCATGCGGGCGAGGTTGGTGCCGTTCTCGGGCAGCAGGTGCTCGAGGGAGTAGCCGGAGACCTGGCGTTTGAACCGCCCGAAGCTGGTGCGGATGGTCGCCAGGTTGGCCATGACCAGGGCCTCGAGCCCGGGGATGACGCCGAGGTCCTGCGCGGCGTGGACCGGGCGGCCGGCGCCGTCGATGATGTCCAGGGCGACGACGTTGTCCGCCGTCCGCCCGTACGCGACGGCGTGCGGGCCGCAGGCGTTGTTGCCGATCATGCCGCCGATGGAGGCGCGGGTCCACGTGGACGGGTCCGGGCCGAAACGCAGCCCGTGGGGCGCCGCGGCGTCCTGCAGCGCGGCCATGATCACACCCGGCTCCACGGTGGCGGTGCGGGCCGCGGGGTCGATCGCGAGGATGCGGTTCATGTGGCGTGTGAAGTCGAGGACGAGACCGGTGCCGATGGCGTTCCCCGCGCACGACGTCCCCGCCCCCCGGGACGTGAGCGGCACCCCGTGCTCGCGGGCGACGGCGAGGGCGGCGGCGACGTCGTCGGCGTCGCGGGGGTAGGCCACCACCTGCGGGACGACGCGGTAGTTGGAGGCGTCCGTGGAGTACTCGGCCCGGCGCCGGGCGGAGTCCTCCACCTCCCCGCGCAGCGCCGAGCGGAGGTCTGGCACGAATCCGGTCATCGTCAACGTGGTCACGGTGTGAGTCTCGCACCCCCGGCCGGGGTCGGGGCGGGACGTTCCGGATGTCGGCCGCGTCGTGGGGCCGGCGGCGGGGGCCGGCGGCGGGGTCAGCCGGCGAAGGGGCAGCCCGCGCAGCCGAGCCGTTTGGGCGCGGCGGGGTTCACGCTGGGGCAGTCCGAGCACCCGGGGGCGTGCGGCAACCGCACCACGCCGGCCCGTTCGTAGTGGTCCGCCATGATCTCCGCCATGACGGGGTCAACGCCGGAGCGGGCGGCCGCCGAGTCGATGGTGGCGCCGCGGGCGAGGAGGTCGAGGAAGCGGGGCATCACAGCACCAGCCGGAATCCCTGGAACACGAGCACGGCCAGCACCCAGGCGAGCACCAACTGTGCCCCCATGGCGGCCAGGGTGGTCCGCCACCCGAGGAGGCGCTTCTGCTCGGCCACGGTGGCCAGGCACGGCGTGTAGGCGAGCACGAACACCATGAACGCGAGGGCGGCCGCGGCGCCGTGGCCCCCCGAGGACTGCTCGAACGTGCCGCGCAGGTGCTCCCCGAGGTCGGCGGACCGGGCCGGGTCGTCCGGCTCGTCCACCGCCAAGGACTGCGCGAAGGAGCCGACCACCACCTCCTTCGCCACGAAACCCGTCATCAGGGCGGCGGTGGCCTGCCAACTGTCGAAGCCGGCGGGCGCGAAGACGGGCGCGATCGCCTCGGCGGTGGCGCCGTAGAGCGAGTCCCGCACCGGGACGTCGCCGATGCGATGGTCGCCAGCCACCGGGATGGCCATCAGCAGCCAGATGATCGTGAGGGTCGCGACGATGATCCTGCCGGCCCCGACCACGAAGCCCCTGGTGCGCACCCACGTGGAGACCAGCAATGCGCCGAGGCGCGGCCGCTGGTAGGCGGGCAGCACCATGAGGAGCGGCTCGGTGTTGGCGCCGGCCCCCGAGAACCGCCGCATGACGAGGCCGGTGAGCACCACCAGCGCGATCGAGGCCACGTACATCGCGAAGATCACGGTCCCGGCGTTGCGGGGGAAGAACACCGCGCCGAGCAGGATGTAGACGGTCAGCCGGGCCGCGCAGGAGGTGTAGGGCACCAGGATCGCCGCGATGGTGCGCTGCCGGGCGTCCGGGAGCGCTCGCGTGGCGGCGAGCGCCGGGACGTTGCACCCGAAGCCCACGATGATGGGCAGGATGGCGCGGCCGTCGAGGCCGATCGACCGCATCGCCCGGTCCGCCACGAATGCGGCGCGGGCGAGGTAGCCGGAGTCGTCGAGGATCGCGATGGCGAGGAACATGAGCGCCATGAGCGGCGCGAACGAGACCACCGTCCCCACGCCCGCGATGACGCCATCCACCACCAGACCTTCCAAGGGGGTGCCGACGAGGCCGAACCACCCGAGGACCACCCGGGCGGCGGCGCTCAGCGGCCCACCCACGAGGGCCCCGGCCCACCCCATCAGCGGGGCGGCCACCGTGGTGGAGAGCTGGAACAGGCCCCACATCAGGACCGCGAACACCGGCACGCCCACCCAGGGGTGCAGCAGCACGCGGTCGATGCGGTCGGATCCGGAGCGCTCCACGTGCTCGGTGGTGTGCCCGAGTTCGCGGCGCACCTCGTCCACCCAGGCGAACAGCGCCTCGGACCGGGCGAGTTGCGCCTCGCGCTCCGGCCGGAGGGTGGTGGGGCCGGCCGGCACCACGCCCGCGACCTGGGCCGGGTGCACGGCCGCGTGCGCGACGGCGTCGGCGAGGCCGTCGGTCCCCTCCCGCGGGTCCAGCGCCACCACCGGGACGCCGAGCGCGCGCTCGAGCCGCGCGGCGTCGACGGTGACGGACCGCGAGCGGGCGACGTCGCACATCGTGAGCGCGGCCACCACGGGCGTGCCCGTCTGGGCGACCTGCCCGAGGAGGTAGAGCGAGCGCGGGAGGGCGGCGGCGTCGAGCAGGACGACGGCGACGTCCGGGCTCCCCCCGTGCAGCCCCGCCAGCGCGTCCGTGGTCACCTGCTCGTCCGGGGTCTTCGCGAGCAGGGAATAGGTCCCGGGAAGGTCGACCAGGCGGACGCCGGCGCGGTCCCAGTCCCCCGCGCGCATCTCGATCGTCGTGCCCGGGGCGTTGCGCACCTCCTGGCTGGAGTGCGTGGCGGAGTTGAAGAGGGTGGACTTCCCGACGTTCGGGTTGCCGATGAGGACGGCGGTCCGGCTGGTCCGCGACGCCGTCGACTCCGCGGCGCCGCAGTGCGGGCAGCTCAGAGCGTCACCAGTTCGACGCCGACCACCCGGGCGGTCGCGCCGTCGATGGCCACCCGGGCCCCGCCGAGACCCACGACGACGCTGCCGAAGGCGCCCCGCTGGGTGACCCGGACGACGGCTCCGTCCCGCAGCCCCATCTCACGGGCGCGCAGCCGCATGTCCTCCGCGATTCCGACGGAGAGGATCCGCACCGGGACGTGGGTGGGGCACTCGGACAAGCTCACGGATTAACGATACGGGAACGTTGCCAAATTCCGCTCGGGTACAAGGTCCCAAGTTGTTGTGAATCCCGTGACGTTCGGCCCGCGACGGAACCCGGTGCGCAAAGGGGGCCCGCGCCTTCCGGCCCGGGCCCCCAGTCACGCGGTGTGCGGATCAGGCGGTGGCGTACCCGCTCGCCTCCAGCGACGCCCGGCCCGCCTCGAGCCGGGCCACCGGCACGCGGAACGGGGAGCACGAGACGTAGTCGAGGCCCACGGCGTTGAAGAAGTGGATCGACTCCGGGTCACCGCCGTGCTCGCCGCAGACGCCGAGGTGGATGCCCGGCTTGGTGGCCCGGGAACCCTCGACACCGGCGCGCACCAGCGCACCGACGCCGTCGACGTCGATCGACTCGAACGGCGACGTGTGGAAGATCCCCTGCTCCAGGTAGTCCGAGAAGAACGCGCCCTCGACGTCGTCACGGGAGAAGCCCCACGTCGTCTGGGTGAGGTCGTTCGTGCCGAAGGAGAAGAAGTCGGATGCCTCCGCGATCCGCGCCGAGGTCACGGCCGCGCGGGGCAGCTCGATCATGGCCCCGATCGGGATGTCGAGCTTGAGGCCGGCGGCCGCGCCAACCTCCGCGAGGATGACCTCGGCCCGCTCACGGATGATCGCCAGCTCGCGGACGGAGCCCACCAGCGGGACCATGATCTCCGCACGCGGGTCCTTGCCGGCCTTGACCTGGTGGGCCTGGGCCTCCGCGATGGCGCGGATCTGCAGGTCGAACAGGCCGGGGATCACGAGGCCGAGGCGCACGCCGCGGAGCCCGAGCATCGGGTTCGCCTCGTGCATGCGGTTCACGGCGGTGAAGAGCCGGTCGACGTCCGGGTCGGACTGGCCCTTGTCCTCGGCGAGCGCCTTCTTGACCGCCAGCGTGGTGAGGTCGGGGAGGAACTCGTGCAGGGGCGGGTCGATGAGCCGGATGGTGACGGTGAGGCCGTCCATCGCGTCGAGGATCTCGATGAAGTCGGCCTTCTGCAGCGGCATGAGGGCGTCGAACGCCTTCTGCTGCTCCACGTCGTCGCGGGCGAGGATGACGTCCTCGACCAGCTGGCGGCGGTCCCCGAGGAACATGTGCTCCGTGCGGGTGAGGCCGATTCCCTGGGCGCCGAACGCGCGGGCGCGGCGGGCGTCCTCCGGGGTGTCAGCATTGGCGCGCACCTCCATGCGGCGCACCGAGTCGGCGTGGCGCACGAGGCGGTCGACCGCGGCAACCAGCTCGCGGGAGGCGTCGTCCTTGGCCAGGGCGAGGGCGGCGTCGAGGCCGTCGGCGAAGTAGGTCGTGACGGGGGACGGGACCACGGGGACGTCGCCCTCGAAGACCTCGCCGGTGGTGCCGTCGATGGCGACGACGTCACCGCTGCGCAGCACCTTGTCGCCCACGCGCATCTCGCGCGCCGCGGCGTCGATGTCGAGCTCCTCCGCACCGACGACGGCGGTCGTTCCCATTCCGCGGGCGACGACGGCCGCGTGGGACGTCTTGCCGCCACGCGCGGTCAGGATGCCCTCGGCGGCGATCATTCCGCCCAGGTCGTCCGGGTTGGTCTCACGGCGCACCAAGATGACCTTCACGCCCTGGGCGGCGCGCTCGATGGCCTGCGCCGAGTCGAAGACGATCTCGCCCACAGCGGCGCCCGGGGACGCGGCCAAGCCCTTGGTGAGCAGCGTCTTGGGGGCCTCGTCGTCGAACTGGGGGAACATCAGGGAGGTCAGCTGGGCGCCGGTGACGCGCTCGAGCGCCTCGTCCTCGTTGATGAGTCCCTCGTCGATGAGCTGGGTCGCGACACGGAACGCGGCGCCGGCAGTGCGCTTGCCCACACGGGTCTGCAGCAGCCAGAGCCGGTCGCTCTCGATCGTGAACTCGATGTCGCAGAGGTCGCGGTAGTGCTGCTCGAGGCGGCTCATGGCATCGCGGAGCTCCGTGTAGCTCCTGGGGTCGATCTCCTTGAGGTCCGCGAGCGAGAGCGTGTTGCGGATGCCCGCGACGACGTCCTCCCCCTGGGCGTTGACCAGGTAGTCGCCATACACGCCCGAGTGGCCGGTGGAGGGGTCGCGCGTGAAGCAGACGCCGGTGCCGGAGCTGTCGCCCAGGTTGCCGAAGACCATGGTCTGGACGTTGACGGCCGTACCGAGTTCGTTCGAGATCTTCTCGCGGCGGCGGTAGATGACCGCGCGCTCGGTGTTCCAGGAGTTGAAGACGGCCTCGATGGCGAGGTCGAGTTGCTTGCGAGTGTCCTGCGGGAACTCCGCGCCGGTGGAGTCGACGACGATCTGCTTGAACTGGGCGACCAGTTCCTTCAGGTCCTCGGCCGTGAGTTCGGGGTCCGTCTTGACACCGCGCTCGGCCTTCTTCGCGTCCAGGGCGGCGGAGAACTTCTCGCCGTCGACGCCCAGGACGGTCTTGGAGAACATCTGGATGAGGCGGCGGTAGGAGTCCCAGGCGAACCGCTCGTTGCTCGCGAACGCCGCGAGGCCGAGGACGGAGGAGTCGTTGAGGCCGATGTTGAGGACGGTGTCCATCATGCCTGGCATCGAGAACTTCGCGCCGGAGCGCACCGAGAACAGCAGCGGCTCGGCCGGGTCACCGAACGAGCGACCGATGGCGCCCTCGACGTGGTCAACCGCGGCGGTGACCTGCTCGGGGAGCTCCGGCGGGACGGTGCCGTGCTTCATGTAGTAGCGGCACGCATCCGTGGTGATCGTGAATCCGGGCGGGACGGGCAGACCGATGTTGGTCATCTCGGCAAGGTTCGCGCCCTTGCCGCCCAACAGGTCCTTCTGGTCCTTGTCACCCTCGCTGAACTTGTAGACGTACTTCGCCATGAGAATAAGGCCTCCGCAGGTGGTTCCATGCTCGCGTCGTTGCATGAGATGAACTCCAGATTACCCCGAGTGTGGCGCGGCCCTCCAACTCGCGCGATTCGGCGAGACGGGCGGGCAGCCTGTCAGCGACGGAAGTCGTCCTTGATGTCCTCCACCTTGCGCTCGAGCGTGTCACCGAGGTCATCAGCGGCGTCCTTGACGTCTGCCTTGGCCTGCTGAGCCTTGCCCTCGGCCTCGAGACGCTCGTTGTCGGTCAGGTCTCCCCACTCCTCCTTGCCCTTGCCGCCGAGCTTCTCGGCGCCGTGCTTGATGTCGTCTCCGATTCCCATTGTGGTGTCCTCTCAGCGGTTGTTGACCCTCGCCTGGTTGCGTCGGTCACATGACGTCCACGTTAGCAAGCGCCTCCCCTGTCCGCATCCGGGGGGCCGGGACCTGCGCAGAGGGTGCACGATATCTCCATGACCCGCCCGTTCCTGTTCCTCGCCTCGCGTCCCGAGGACGAGGTCGCCGACGATGAGTACGAGTCCCTCCTCCGCTTCGGGGACCTGCGTGAGGCCGACCTCGTCCGGGTCCGCATGGAGACCGGGCCCTTCGAGGTCGACCTCGACCGCTTCGCCGGCGTCCTCCTCGGCGGGTCGCCGTTCACCGCGTCGATCCCCCACACCCGCAAGAGCACGAACCAGCGCCGCGTCGAGGCGGAGCTCGAACCCATTCTCGAGGAGGTCCTCGACCGCGACCTCCCGTTCCTCGGCATCTGCTACGGGGTGGGGTCGATGGGGATCGTCGCGGGCGGCGTCGTCGACTCCACGTACCGGGAGGACACCGGCCCGGTGACGATCACCCTCACGGACGCCGGGCGTGCCGACGACGTCGCGCGCACCCTCCCCGCGCGGTTCGAGGCGTTCGTGGGCCACACCGAGGCGTTCCTGAAGGCGCCGCCCCGGTCGCAGGTCCTCGCGAGCGCGCCGACCTGCCCCGTCCAGCTCGTGCGCCTGCGGCGCAACGTGTACATCACGCAGTTCCACCCGGAGATGTCCAACTCCTCGCTGGCCACCCGCATCCGCGCGTACCGGCACCACGGGTACTTCAAACCGGAGGACGCCGACCGCCTCATCGACGAGACCGCCGGCGTGGATGTCGAGGCCGTCCACGCGCTCCTGCCGGCCTGGGTGGAGCATGCGCGCCGCGCCGTCGGCGACTGACGACCGGGGGTTATCCCCCAGCGAAGTCGGGTGATGCCCCCATTCACCCGCCCGTTGCGCCCCGCCTAGGCTCGTGGCATGGCAACAACAACAGCTCTCCCGGCGCAACGCCGGTCCCTCGTGGACGTCCTCGCCGGCGCCGCCAACGTGATGGTCTCGTTCGGGTTGGCGCTCTCCTGGGGGATCGTGCTCATCGTCCTCGTCTCGGTGGGCGTCGGCACGATCCCGGTGTTCGGGCTCGGCCTCCTCATCCTCCTCGGCGTGGCGTGGCTGCTGCGCCTCGTCCTCACCCTCGAGCGGTGGCGGGCCCGTGCCGTCCACGACCTGCCCGTCCCGGACCTCTCCACCTGGCCGCCCCAGCCGCGCGACGGCGCGATCATGCGGTCCCTGCGTCCCTTCACCAACGGCGAGTACTGGCGGAGCTTCGCCCATCACGCCCTCAAGATGATGCTCGGCCTGGCCGCGGGTGCGGTGTTCATCTGGCTCGCCGCCACCGGCTGGGCGGGCATCTGGACGCTGACCACCGGAGCTGTCTCGTTCGAGCCGGTCCCGGGCGCGTACATCCTGCCGGACTGGGCCCCGGTCGTGGGCGTCCTCCTGATCGCCCTCGCGCTCGTCGAGATGTGGGCCGCCGTCCTGATTGACCGCAGCCTCGACGCCGCCATGCTGTCGGTACCCGCCGAGCAGCTGCAGCGCCAGGTGGTCGCGCTCACCGATGCCCGCGACGGCGCCGAACGGGCCGCCGAGGCCGAACGCCGCCGCATCGAGCGCGACCTGCACGACGGCGCCCAGCCGCGGCTCGTCAACCTCGCCATGACGCTCGGCATGGCGCGGAACAAGCTGGACACCGATCCCGAGGCGGCCCGCGCAATGATCGACGAGGCCCACACGGAGGCCAAGGCCGCCGTCAACGACCTGCGCCAGCTCGCCCGCGGCATCCACCCGGCGGTGCTCACCGACCGCGGTCTCGACGCCGCCCTGTCCGCCCTCGCCGCCCAGTCGCCGATCCCGGTGCAGGTGCGCGTCGACCTGGCCGAGCGGCTCCCCCGAGCCACCGAGTCCGTGGCCTATTTCGTGGTCGCCGAGGCCCTGACCAACATCGCCAAGCACTCGCGGGCCACGAACGCACAGGTGGTGGTCAACCAGTTCGGCCAGCGCGTGCGGATCACGGTCTTCGACAACGGCATCGGCGGGGCTCGCGTCTCCCCCGGCACCGAGTCAACCGGCCTCGCCGGCCTCCACGAGCGCGTCCGTTCCGCCCAGGGCACGCTGGCGATCCAGAGCCCCGACGGCGGACCCACCATCCTCACCGTGGAGCTCCCATGCGCCTCATGATCGCCGAGGACTCCGTCCTCCTCCGCGCGGGCCTCGAGCGCCTGCTCACCGACGCCGGCCACGAGATCGTCGCCTCGATCGGCACCGCGGACGACCTCGTCCGCCTCGCCCTCGAACTCGCCCCGGACCTCTCCATCATCGACGTCCGGATGCCCCCCACCTTCACGGACGAGGGCATCCGGGCCGCGGTCCAGCTGCGCCAGCAGTCCCCCGACACCCCGGTCCTCGTCCTCAGCCAGTACGTCGAGGAACGCTACGCCTCCGAGCTGATCGCGAACTCGACCCGGGGGCTCGGCTACCTGCTCAAGGAGCGCGTCGCCGACGTCGACGACTTCCTCGACGCCGTTCGGACCGTCGCCGACGGCGGCACCTCCCTGGACCCGGAGGTGGTGGCCCAGATCGTGGTCCGCTCCCGCAAGCGCGACGACCTCACCCAGCTCACCGGCCGCGAGCACGACGTCCTGCAGCTCATGGCCCAGGGCAGGTCCAACTCCGCCATCGCCGGCACGCTCTTCGTCTCCGAGGGATCGGTCGAGAAGCACGTGTCCGCGATCTTCGCCAAACTCGGCCTCCACCCGGCCGATTCCGAGAACCGCCGCGTCATGGCGGTCCTGCGCTACCTCGAGTCCTGAGGAGGAACCATGTCCACCACCCAACCCCCGAACGACCCCCGATTCGGCCCAACAGGCCCGCAGTGGCAGCCCGGCCAGCCGTGGCAGCAGCCCGGCCAGCCGCAGCAGCCGGGCGTGCCCTGGGGCGCGAACCAGCTGCCCTACGGCCAACCTCCCTACGGCCAACCTCCCTACGGCCAACTTCCCTACGGCCAACTTCCCTACGGCCAACCTCCCAACGGCAAGGCCCCGTCCGTCCCGCCCGTGCCCGGGCAGGTGCGGCCGCGGTCGCAGGGCCTGCGAGCCGCGGTGCTGGTCGCGGGCGTCGTCGTCGCCCTCACGGCCGTCACCGCCGGCGCGGTCGACGCGATCGATCGCAGCCACGTGTACCCCCTGTCCCAGGTTGGCGGCGCGGAGCCGGCCACCTCCGTGACCGCGATCGAGGTGAAGGCGGGCGTCAACGACGTCGTCATCACCACCCATGAGGGTTCGATGATCGAGTGGCAGACCGGATGGTACGGCGATCCCGCCGACGCCGGCTCGGTGCTCCAGCGCGACGGCGGCACGCTCACCTTCACGGCCGAGGACGAACACGGCTGGCGGTGGGGGGACTGGGGTTCCTGGTTCGACCAGCAGGACGACCGGCGCACGCTTGTCATCCGGCTCCCGGAGGACCTCGTCCCCGACCTGGTGGTCGACGCCGGCGCCGGCACCGTGACCATCGACGGCGCATTCGCGACCACCGAGGTGTCCAGTGGCATCGGCGACGTCGACATCACCGGCACCGCCGCCTCGCTGCGCGTGGAGGCCGGGGTGGGGCGGGTGACCGCCACCGTGGCCACCCCCGGTCAGGTCGTCATCAACGGCGGCGTGGGCTTCGCCAGCGTCGACCTGGGGACTCGTACCGCACCGGAGTCGATCGCCATCGAGGGCGGCGTGGGGACGATCACCGTCGCCGTCCCGACCGTGAGCCAGGGCTACGACGTCTCGCTCGAGAGCGGCGTCGGGACCGTGCAGGACCGCACGCCGGGCGCGGACCCGGCGGCGGTGCGCGTGGCCGGGCCGATCCCGCTGTTCATCTCCGCGGGCGTCGGGACCGTCACGGTGGAGGCGTCCCAGTCGCGGCACTGAGGCCGGCACCGATCCACGAAAAAGGGGCGCCCCTCCCGGGGCGCCCCTTCTCGTCGTCCTCGCTCAGCCGGTCGCGGCGCCGGTCTGGTGGTCGTGCCCGGAGCCCTCCGCCACCGGCGCGGGCTCTCCGCCCCCGAACATGGCGTGGATGTCGGCGTCCGCGTCGCCACTCTCCGCGGAGGAGGCGTGGCCGCTCGCGTCAGCCGCCACGGACGCACCCCTCGGCACGCCGTGGAAGGTGAACTCGCCGAGGATGCCCTCGCCCTCGGCATCGACGATCACCTTCTGGCCGGACTTCAGCTCACCGAACAGGATCTTCTCCGAGAGCGCGTCCTCGATGCTCCGCTGGATGGCGCGGCGCAGCGGCCGGGCACCCAGGACCGGGTCGTAGCCCCGGTCCGCGAGCAGCGCCTTCGCGGCGGGCGTGAGCTCGATGGCCATGTCGCGGTCGTGCATCCGCACGTCCACCTTGGCGATCATGAGATCCACGATCTGGAGGATCTCGAGGCGGGACAGCTGCGGGAACACCACGACCTCGTCCACGCGGTTGAGGAACTCGGGGCGGAACTGGGTCTTGAGCTCGTCCATCACCTTGCCCTTCATGCGGACGTAGTCGGTGGACAGCTCGCCACCGGCCTGGAACCCGGTCATCACGCCCTTGGCGATGTCCCTCGTCCCGAGGTTGGTGGTCATGATGATGACGGTGTTCTTGAAGTCCACCACGCGACCCTGGGCGTCCGTCAGGCGGCCGTCCTCGAGGATCTGCAGGAGTGCGTTGAACACGTCGGGGTGGGCCTTCTCGACCTCGTCGAACAGGACCACCGAGAACGGCCGGCGGCGCACCTTCTCGGTGAGCTGCCCACCCTCGTCGTAGCCGACGTATCCGGGCGGGGAGCCGAACAGGCGCGAGACGGTGTGCTTCTCGCCATACTCGGACATGTCCAGCTGGATGAGGGCGTCCTCGTCGCCGAACAGGAACTCGGCCAGGGCCTTGGCGAGCTCGGTCTTCCCGACGCCCGTCGGGCCCGCGAAGATGAACGAGCCACCGGGGCGCTTCGGGTCCTTCAGGCCGGCGCGGGTGCGCCGGATCGCCTGGGCCAGCACCTTGATCGCCTCGTCCTGGCCGATCACGCGCTTGTGCAGCCCCTCCTCCATGTGGAGCAGCTTGCTGGACTCCGCCTCGGTCAGCTTGATCACGGGGATGCCGGTGGACATCGCGAGCACTTCGGCGATCAGCTCCTCGTTGACCTCCGAGACGGTGTCCATGTCGCCCGTCTTCCACTGGCGTTCCTTGGCGGCACGCTCGTGGCCCAGCCGGGCCTCCTCGTCGCGCAACCGGGCGGCCCGCTCGAAGTCCTGGTCGTCGATCGCGGATTCCTTCTCACGCTTGACCTTGGAGATCTTCTCGTCGATCTCGCGCAGGTTCGGCGGCGCCGTCATGCGGCGGATGCGCAGGCGCGCCCCGGCCTCGTCGATCAGGTCGATGGCCTTGTCCGGGAGGTGCCGGTCGGAGACGTAGCGGTCGGCAAGGGTCGCCGCGGCCACGAGGGCGTCGTCGGTGATGGTCACGCGGTGGTGCGCCTCGTACCGGTCGCGGAGGCCCTTGAGGATCTCGATGGTGTGCGCCACGGTCGGCTCGGACACCTGGATCGGCTGGAACCGGCGCTCGAGGGCGGCGTCCTTCTCGATGTGCTTGCGGTACTCGTCCAGCGTGGTGGCGCCGATCGTCTGGAGCTCACCGCGCGCGAGCATCGGCTTCAGGATCGAGGCGGCGTCGATCGCACCCTCGGCCGCACCGGCGCCCACGAGGGTGTGGATCTCGTCGATGAACAGCACGATGTCACCTCGGGTGCGGATCTCCTTCAGCACCTTCTTCAGGCGCTCCTCGAAGTCGCCGCGGTACCGGGAGCCCGCCACGAGCGAGCCGAGGTCCAGGGTGTACACCTGCTTGTCGGTCAGCGTCTGCGGGACGTCCCCGCGCACGATGTCCTGCGCGAGTCCCTCCACCACGGCCGTCTTGCCGACGCCGGGCTCGCCGATCAGGACCGGGTTGTTCTTGGTGCGGCGCGAGAGCACCTGCATCACGCGCTCGATCTCCTTCTCGCGCCCGATGACCGGGTCCAGCTTGCCCTCGCGGGCGGCCTGCGTGAGGTTGCGGCCGAACTGGTCGAGGATCGCGGAACCGGCGGGGGTGCCCTCGGCGGGCCCGCCCGCGACCACGGGCTCCTTGCCCTGGTAGCCGGAGACCAGCTGGATCACCTGCTGGCGCACACGGTTCAGGTCCGCGCCCAGCTTGGTGAGCACCTGGGCGGCGACACCCTCACCCTCACGGATGAGTCCGAGCAGGATGTGCTCCGTGCCGATGTAGTTGTGCCCGAGCTGCAGTGCCTCGCGCAGCGAGAGCTCGAGGACCTTCTTGGCACGCGGGGTGAACGGGATGTGCCCGGTGGGCGCCTGCTGGCCCTCACCGATGATCTCGATGACCTGGGCGCGCACGCCCTCCTGGGAGATCCCCATGGACTCCAGGGCCTTGGCGGCCACGCCTTCACCCTCGTGGATGAGCCCGAGCAGGATGTGCTCGGTGCCGATGTAGTTGTGGTTGAGCATGCGCGCCTCTTCCTGGGCGAGCACGACAACGCGTCGAGCGCGGTCGGTGAACCGTTCGAACATGACTTCTCCTCACACGGCTGGGGGCCTTCACCGATGCTAACGGTGGGCGGCGACAACGTCTGCCCGTGTTCGCCACCGGCGTGAGAGCTGCGCCCTCAGAGCTCCAGGAGGATGGTGACGGGGCCGTCGGCGTGGATGTCGATGTCCATCATGGCCCCGAAGCGCCCGGTGGCCACCTCGAGCCCACGCTCCCGCAGCCCCGCGGCGACGGCGTCGACCAGCGGCTCCGCCACCGGCCCGGGTGCGGCCCGCGTCCAGCCGGGGCGGCGGCCCTTGCTCGTGTCCCCGTACAGCGTGAACTGCGAGATCACCAGCACGGGCGCGCCGGCGTCCACGCACGAGAGCTCGTCGCGCAGGATGCGCAGGTCGCCGATCTTGCGGGCCATGGCGGCCGCCGTCGCGGCGTCGTCGGCATGGGTGACGCCCACCAGCGCGACGAGGCCGGGGCGGTCGATCCGCCCCACGAGCTCGCCCGCGACGGAGACCTGTGCGTGGTGCACGCGCTGGACGACGGCGCGCACTACCAGCGGCCCCGCCGCAGGTTGGCGATGGCCGGGCGGACGTCGGCGAGGTAGATGCCCGCCGGGACGCCGCAGAGCATCATCCCGAACGTCCCCAGGCCGAAGCGGCTGAACGGCAGGGAGAGGAAGCCGAGCAGCGCTGTCACACCGAGCAGGGCCGCCCAGAAGGTCTTGGGCTTCTTGAGGGCCGCGTCGAACGACTCCTTCGGGTGCCGCAACGCGTCCACGAGGGCGAACAGTTCCACCCCGAACAGCCCCAGGGCGAGCGCCCAGAAGAGGAGGTACTGCAGGTAACCCAGCCAAGCCATGGCCAAAGCGTAACGTGCGGTGCAAGATTGGCCGCATGAGCGAACCTGTCCTGCCCACCCGGCGAACCGTGATGATCGCCACCGCGCTCGGCGTCGTCGGCGTCCCCGTCCTTGCCGCGTGCGGCGGCGGTGGCGGCACCACCGCGACCCCCTCGTCCGGGGAGGCCATCGCCACCCTGGCGGACCTGGCGGACGGCGTGCCGACGGTGGTGATGGCACAGGACACCCCCGTGGTGTTGACCCGGTCCGGCGACACCGTCACCGCGCTCTCCGGGGTGTGCACCCACCAGGGCTGCACCGTGCGGAACGACGGCGCCAACCTGCTCTGCCCGTGCCACGGGTCCATGTTCGGCTTCGACGGCGCCGTGACCAACGGCCCCGCCACCGAACCCCTGCCGGCGGTCGCCGTCGCGGTCCAGGGCGGCGAGGTCGTCATCGCGTAGCCGCTGCTACCCCTGGTCGCGCGCCGGACCCGGCATCCGCCCGCGGCGCAGTTCCGCCCCCGGCCGGGTGGCCGGCGTCGCGGTGGACGCGCCCTCCGGCGGGACGATGACCTCCTGGCTCGCCGCGACCGCGCCCGTGCCGTCCCCCGGATCCCCCACGGTGAGGGTCGCGGCCGGGTCCACCGAGCGCTTCACCACCGCGAGTGCCACCGGCCCGAGTTCGTGGTGGCGGGCGGAGGACGTCACGCGCCCCACCTCCCGGCCACCCAGGCTGACGGGCGCCCCGGGCTCGGGCAACTCGTCCGCGGACCCGTCCAGGTGCAGGAAGACGAGCCGTCGGGGCGGCCGCCCGAGGTTGACCACGCGGGCGATCGTCTCCTGCCCGCGGTAGCAGCCCTTCTCCAGGTGCACGGCCGTCCGCAGCCAGTCCAGCTCGTGCGGGATGGACTTCTCGTCCACCTCCCGGTCGGGGCGCGGCCGCCACGCGGCGATGCGGGCCGCCTCGAACGCCCACATTCCCACCAGGGCGCCGCCGCCCGCCAGCCACGCGTCGGCGACGGCGTCGAGCGCCGCACGCTCCACAACCGAGAGGCGCATGGTCCAGCCGGCGCCGGGGTGCACGTCGTCGGCGACGCCATAGCGCGTCCCGGTGGTGCGGGGCCACGGGTCCTGCCATCCGGCGACCTCCCAGTCCTCGCCGCCGGCCGCGACCGCGCGGCCCAGCACCGCGAGTTCCGGCCGCGCCGCGACCTCCACGCGCGCGGCGAAGCGCATCGAGTCGAGGAAGGCGAGCATGGCCGCGGAGCGCCCGGCGTCCGTGACGAGCCACGTGCGCGCACCGTCGTCCACCACGGCGGCGGTGTGCTCCACCTGGCCGTGCGGCGAGAGGATGTGGGTCTCCGTGGACACGCCGGGCCGGAGCGCGGCGAGGTGCTGCGACGTGAAGGAGTGGAGCCAGGTGAGCCGGTCGGCCCCCGAGACGGTCACCACCTCCAGCTGGGACAGGTCCACCAGGCCGCGGCCGGACTCAAGGGCGCGAGCCTCCGCCACGGGGTTGCCGTAGTGGGAGGCGACGGCGTCGTCGGGCGGCGGGGCGGCCATGACGCCCCGGCGGAGCAGCACGCTCGCCACCTCAGGCCGCCCGCGAGAGCCGGGCGGAGGCGTACGACGCGAGCGGGTGCCCGAAGGCCGCGATCTCCTGCACCCACATGAGTTCCGAGTGCACGAGCCCGTACATCCGCGCCGCGCCCGAGAAATGCGCCGCGGAGGGCGCGGCGACGACGGCGTCCGTGGCCAGCGAGATGCGCGGCCCCTCGGCCGTGCCCAGGTAGAGGCTCAGGAAGCCGGCCGGGTCGCTGCAGACGACTTCGAGCTCCACCCGCGTGGCCGATTCGGTGCGCGCACTTGCCACCGGACGCCAGTAGGAGGTCTCCGTGGACCACTGCACGTCCTTGACGAGTGCCAGGTGGCCGCCCGCCCCGGTGGTCTCGTGGTCCACCGGCCCGGACAGTTCGGGGTCGGTGAGCCACAGCGTGCTGGTGCTGCGCAGGTAGGGGCCGCCGTCGTGATCGAAGGTGACCTCGTTGACGATGGTGCGCTCCGGGATGCCCTGGTACCCCAGCATGCCGTAGCCGTGCCAGGTGCCCACCAGCCACGAGATGGGGTACAGCTCGGGGGCGATGTCGTCGCGCAGGATGAAGGCCATTGCGCAAGGCTAACAAGCGGACGAGCCGGAGAGGAGGGGCAGGGCTACCCGAGTACCTGCGCCACCAGGTACACGGGGGTGCCGAGGGTGGCGAGCGGCATCAGGGCAGCGGCGAGCGCCGCACGGCGGTTGCCCGACACCGGGAACTGGTTGAACAACAGGTGCGAGAGCGCCATGAGGCCGCCGCCGACGACCCCGATGAGCAGGCCCGGCACGAGGCCGACCTCGCCCAGGAGCGAACCCACCAGCATGCCGACCGCGCCCGCGATCGCGGCGGCCCCGGAGGCCACCACCACGCCAGGGGCGGGGATCGTGGTGATCATCGCGGCCACGAGCAGCACCGCGGCGGAGACCAGCGTCAGCTCGAGCCCGCCACGGACCAGCGACGTCATGAGCCACCCCACGCTCGACACCACGACGACGACGCCGGTGACCGTCGCGCACACCGTCTCGACCAGCCGGGGGCGGCCGTCGCGACGCGCCATCTGGTGGACGAACGCGCCGATCACCCCGCCCGCCACGACCGTGGCCAGCCAGAGGATGTCCTGGGTGAACCACACCGACACGATTGCCGCGATCCCCGCGAGGCCGATCACCACCCAGGTCCCCCGCTTGGAGGGCACGCTCACGAGCCGCGGCCACCCGAACGCGAAGACGGACCCGACAAAGGCCAGGAGGACCGCGACGGCGGCATCACCCGCGTACGCCGCGAGCGCCAGCAGGGCCACGGTGACACCGGTGACGACGCCGCGGGAGGAGGCCGCCATCATCCTTGTACTCGCCACGCGCCTGTCCACGCCACCCATTGTTGCAGTGGTGCGTGGCGGTTGCCGACCGCTGCTCGGCGCCTTCGTCCCGCGGCGTTCACATCGCCGGCACGACCAGCACCGGGACGCTCGCGAATTCGAGGACGCGCAGGGTGTGGCTCCCGATGGAGGGAATGGCGTGGCCCGGTCGATCGACCCGAGCCATGACGATCATGGCCGCGTCGGCGGCGCGGGCCTCGGCAAGGATCTCGGCAGCCACCCGACCCGATCTCCGGACGCCCGTGACCTCGACGCCCGCCGCCTCGCCCAGGCTTGCCACATGCCGCAGGACCGCATCGGCGCCCGCCTCCCAGCGCGTCGCGAGCACATCCGACTCCCGCAGCCTCCGCTCCGTGTCGCCACCCTCGACGACGACCACCGCGCGCAGGCGGGCGCCGAGCCGCCGGGCGTGGTCGATCGCGACCTCGGCCGCCGTGAACGCCGCTGGCGAGTCGCTGACGGCCACCAGGATGGTCTCCTTCATCGGAATCCTCCTCGTTCCTTGTTGTTCTCGGCCGCCCAGTGGACCCGCAGGGTCTCCTCCAGCTCCTGCTCCTCGAGCTTCCGGCGGATCGCGCGCAGCTCGTCCTCCAGCCGCGGGATCCACCGGTTCTCGACGGCCCGCTGGCGGGTCCGTGTCGCGGCGAGCTCCGCCGTGAGCAGGGCGACGGCCCGCTGTGCCGCGGCGTGCTTCACGGCCAGGTCCAGGGCGACCCTGTGGGCCCGCGCTGCGTAGCCCAGTGCCGAACTGCCCCCGGGCAGCGGGTACTCGGGAGGGACGCATTGCGCATCCACCGGATAGCTCACCCCCATCGCGATGCCCCACCGCACCTCGACCGTGGCCGGCTGGACCGGCGCGGCCTCCTGGATCAGCGTCGGTCCGTCGAGGGCGGCCGCCCGCCGCAGCCACATGGCCGCCTCGCGCGCCTGGTCCTCCCACTCCCGGCGGACTCCGTCCGCGTGCAGCTGGAGCCGGTCGAGCTCATCGGCCATGATGCGCTGCTTGCGGTCCAGGAGGGCGGCGCCGTGCCGCGCGGTCACCAGCCGCCGCTCGACGCGGACCCTCCCCGCCCGTCCGGTGTGGGTCATCGCGGCCCCGGTTCGTCCGGGAGGTACCGCTCCAGGAGGTCGAGGGACAGCATCGTCAGCTCGTGGCGGGGCAGCGCGGCGAGCGCCTGCCA
>Ga0209747_1000165_pt1 | contig 33891 bp, 37 predicted proteins | sample BarGraNGADG00311_FD_184498 | JGI IMG/M metagenome (GOLD analysis project Ga0209747, IMG submission 184498) | Arctic peat soil microbial communities from Barrow, Alaska - Barrow Graham LP Ref core NGADG0011-311 (SPAdes) (version 2) | ecosystem: Environmental > Terrestrial > Soil > Wetlands > Peat...
GAGAAGCCGAGCCAGAGGCTCGGCGATGAGGGGGAAAGAGCATTTCCCCCTCATGGAGCGGAACCCTGTTCAGCAGCCCCAGTCGAAAGCGGCCTCCAGAATTGGATGCATACGATTATCCATGACGATGCTCTATCGCCGTGTGATGTCACCATTTTCAAGAGATGTTGCCCGAGAACATGAGAGACGAATCTGGTAACGCCCTCAGGGTGAAGCGACGTCGCCGATTCAAATCGGTTACGACTCTGATCGCGCGCTCACAGCGATAGAAACTCTTCTCCACTCCACGGTGTAGCGGCATCGCCAACTGCCAAGACCTGGATTCGCGTCTAATCGTTGCTGTTGCAACACGCCAAAAAGTAAACAAGAAAAGTAAGAGTGAACGACCCATCCTCAACTCAGGATCCCCGCTACATACAATGCGCTGCCCGCCGCCTGCTCCGTACCAACACCTCGCGCGCCGGCGTCGCAACCGGTCAGGTACAGCCCTTCGACAGGTGTGATGGGACTCGGTTTGTGTATGCCTGACTGCCCTACGCTCTGCGCAAGCCCGATGCACTCGCCGGTCGGCTTGCCGGTGATGCGCGCAGTGTCGCCGATGTGGGTGCGCATGCTCCATTCGATGTTAGTCTTCATCGCGGGGAAGAGCGCGAACAACTTCTCTTCCGCCCGGTCCAGGATGCGGCCGCAGTGTTCCACCGACTCGTCCGTTACGAGCGACGGCCCCGGCACTCCCATGATGACCAGTTGCCTCCCGAGGGGCGCCATCCGCGCGTCCCACTCGGTAGGCATCGGAAGGAAGAGGAACGGGTCATCAGGCACGCCCCCGTCGTCCACATAGTCGAACATTGTCAGCGGGTCCATGTCGGGGACGTTGAAATAGCACGGCGCTTTTGCGTCGATCACTGTGCGCCGGAGCCCGTATTTGACCGTGACAAAAGAGTCGGATTCCTTGAGGCCGTGCGCCCGGGCGACGTAGTCCGCCGGGAACGACTCCTCCGAGGCCATGTCGATGGTCTTTTTGATGCCGGCGTTGGATATTACCGCGTCCGCCTCAAACTCCCGGCCGTCCCTGGTCTTTACGCCCTTTGCGCTGCCGCCCTCGACGATTATCTTCTCCACCTCGGCATCGAGGATGAGCTCGCCGCCGTTCCTGGCGAAAGAGCGCAGCCACGAGTCAGGGATCTCGCGCGAGCCGCCCTTCGGAAAGCTCAGCCATTCTTTCTCGAACATGTTCGAGACACACCACATCAGCTCGCCGGCGCTCGACTCCGTATAAGGGATGACCAGCAGTATCATCGAGCACGTCGCGATGTTGATGTGAAGCAGCTCGTTGTCCGTGAACTTGAGCAGAAAGTCCCGCGTGCTTATCTCGTCGAGGTCGCTGATGAACACCTCGTTGCGTTTCACGAGCTTCCTGAAAACCTTGAGGAACTCCAGGATGCCGCCGCGGGTTTGAGCCCGATGCAGCTCGTTGGCGGCTTTCTTCACGCGGGCTCCTGAGGCGTCGCGGTGGCGCTCGCTCTTGCGGCGATACGAGAGCTCGCACACAGCGACCTTCGCCATCTGCAGGGGGGTCCTGGGGTCTTTCTGGGACTGGTAGTACTGGAGGTCGTAGGTCCCGCGCAGGTGGAAGGTCGAGCCCGGGTCACCTCTCGCCCAGCTCAGGTCGCCGCCGACGATCCTGTCGATCTCGCCGTGCGGTCCCATCGGCCCCATCGAGAACATGTGGACCCCCGAGTCGACGAGGTAGCCATCCTTCTCGAAGCTCCAGCACTTGCCGCCGGCAAACGTGTTCTTCTCGAGCAGCACGACCTGGTGGCCGCGCGCCTGCAGCAGCGCCGCCGCGCCCGCGCCTCCGATGCCCGACCCGATGACGATCACTCTCTTGCTTCCCAACCGCCCCTCCCTTTTGCCGCCCCAGGCGAGGGCCTAAATGTCCGAGTAACCGCCGATCGTGCTCGTGCCGCCGACATAATAGCTGCCGCCGTTGGACCAGTATGTAGCGCACTCGACCATGATGTTTTCGCCCGCCGTAGTGGAGCTCACGACGATCGACGCATCATAGAAGCCGTAGGTAATCTTCTCGCCGAGAGTGTAGGTCTTACGTGAGTTCGCCGGAAGCGTGTCATTGAATTCGACATTGTCGATCCCGTTTGGCATCAGGTACTTGACGTTGATGTTCACCGGCACCGGGTTGGGGTTCTGTACGAGGGTAAAAGTGGAATCCGCATATGACGGCCGCCAGTCGTTCGCCCCGTACGGCAGGTAGAACTTCTTATGGGCCATGGGCATGCCGATCGAATCGTGCATCGCACGCTCTTCCCGTCGACCAGGACTTTTCTACCGAGGTCACCTGCGAAGAAGGGCTCGAGATCGCGGTCGAACGAGTGATGTACTGTCCTGGGCCGAACCTCAGGGCCAGAATACGTCTCAGCATCTTGGTCTCCTCTCGTGCCCGGTCTTTTACCCGTCAGACGGTTGCCAGGGGAATATTCTTACAAGTGCAACGCGACTGATGCGCCAGGATGTCATATTATCAGGTCAGCGCGGAGGGTTCACCGCTGATCGTCCACCGAGTAGACCTTCCACTTGCCGCTGTCTTTGACGGCCGTGAAAGTCCGGTGCTGCGCGGAGCCTCCCAGGACGAGCTCGACCGCGATGCTGGTCTCAGGAAGGGGGACGGAGTGCTTCGAGAAATCCTTGTCGCTGGCGGTCTTCTCCTGTTTATACTGCTCTTCGGCACCGGCCTTGAGCGCCGCTATCTCGTTCTGCTGTTGCGCTTTGAGCGTGTCGACCTTTGCCTGGGCGTTGTGCATGCGCGGCAGGATGTTGTTGATCCTCTGGACCTCTGCATAATACTGGGGCATTCGCGGCCCGTAGGTCACCGCCGCGTAGTTCTTCATCGCAACGGCGTTGTTGTACTCAGACTGCGTGTTGCTCAGGACGGCATTCGCCTGGTCGATCAGCGGCTTGTACCGGTTTTCGATCTGAGCGCGGGGAGCCGCCATCCGGGACTCGACGCTCTCGACGACTTTGGCCTTGTAGCCTTTCTCGCGTACTTTCTGAGGGCCCTTCTCGACGACCGTCCCGATCTTCGCAGTGGTGCCGTAGACCTCGTCTTCGAGCACGTCAGTCATGGACGCGGAGGAGACCTTGTCGTAGGAGAGATTGTTTGCGGCCGTCTTGTCAGAGTTGCGCAAAGCCGATAGGAAGCCGTTGACGCTGCTCGCGGGGCTGACGCCGCACCCGGCGAAAAGGAGGGCTGCGAGGATGATGAGGACCGTGAACGGGTGGATCTTTTTCATCATACCGCTTACTGGAACAATCCGGCCGGCGCCTCGGGGTAGTCCTGGGGCACGATGCTCGTACCGAAGTCGACCACGGTCCAGGTGCCGTTGTCTTTCTTGAGGAGCCAGCTGGCCCCGTCGGTGGACTTGTCGCTTGGCTGCAAGTCAACGCGAGCCCACGAGCCTATGACCTTAACGCCGAGGACGTCAAGCGCTCCGATTGAAGGGTTGTTAGCACTGGCGCTGGCCTTGGCCGCCGAGATCGCGGTGTCCGAATCTGAGGTGACGGGCTGGGTGGTCGAGGGCTTGTCCGGGGCCTTTGGCGCGGTCGCCGCCGGCTTGTCGGCTTTCGCCACGTCCTTCGGGCCCGTCGTCGCGTTCGTCTGTACTTGAGCGGGCGCGGTCGAAGTGGACGTCTGCTTGCTCCCGCAACCCGTACAGGCCGCGAGCCATGCCACGCACGATACGAAGGCCATTAGAACGATGATAAGGCGCACCGCTCGGTTAGAAGACATGACAACTCCCTCTTTGATGATTGTCCTGGTGATTCTTCTACCGATTAAGCTTGCAGACCTTGGGGAGGAGCAGCGAAACGCCTCACTCCAGCAGCGACCGGGCTCTTGACACAACGTTGTCAACGGTGAAGCCGGCCGTCGCGAGGGCAACGTCGCCCGGGGCGGACATCCCGAAGCGGTTCCATCCGACGACGTCTCCGGAATCGCCGATATACTTGTCCCAGCCCATGGTCACCCCGGCCTCGATCGCCAGCTTCCTGACGCCGCGGGGCAGGACCCTCTCGCGGTAGGCAGCATCCTGTTCCTCGAAGAGCTCCCAGGACGGCATGCTCACAACCGCCGCAGTGACGTCTTCCTCAGCGAGGACCTCACGAGCGGAGAGTGCTAGCTGGACCTCGGACCCGGTGGCCACCAGCAGGATATCGGCATCGTCCAGAGTCCCGGTGAGGACGTACGCGCCTTTCGCCAGCTCCGCGGCGGGCGCGAAAGATTCTCTGTCGAGAACGGGCAGGCCCTGGCGGGTCAGCGCAAGAGCGACGGGCCCTTTTCGCTCGAGTGCGACGCGCCACGCTTCGGCGGTCTCGTTCGCATCAGCTGGCCTGATGACGACGAGGCCCGGGATCGACCGTAATGACGCGAGTTGCTCCACCGGCTGGTGGGTAGGCCCGTCCTCACCGACGCCGAGGCTATCGTGTGTAAAGACGTAGACCACGTGGGCCTTCATCAGCGACGCGAGCCGGATCGGCGGGCGCATATAGTCCGCGAAGACGAGGAAAGTCCCTCCGTAGGGGATGACCCCGCCGTGCCGCGCCATGCCGTTCATGATGGAGCCCATCGCGTGCTCGCGGATCCCGAAATGGATGTTGCGCCCCGAGAAGTCGCTCTTGCTTATGCTCCCATATCCTTTGATGAAGGTCTGGTTCGAAGGACCGAGGTCGGCCGAGCCGCCGATGAGCTCCGGGATCTCGGGTGCCAGCGCCGCGAGCACCTTGCCCGACGCGCCGCGGGTTGCCACTTTGCTTCCGGCTTCGAAAACCGGCAGGGCCTCTTCCCATCCCTCTGGAAGTCGCCCGGCCATCACGCGCTGCCAGTCGGCCGCGAGATCAGGGAAAGCTTTCGCCCAGGCGCCGAAGAGCTCATTCCACTCTGCCTCTTTTTCCGCGCCCATAGCGAGAGCCTGCCGCATCCGTGCGAGCACATCTTCCGGGACGCAGAACTTCTGTTCTGGGGGATAGCCGAGGTTCCTTTTTGTGAGCATGGTCTCATCCGCGCCCAGCGGGGCGCCGTGGGCTTCCTCGCTGCCTTCCTTGTTAGGGCTGCCGCACGCGATCTTCGAGCGGATTACGACCAGGGAGGGTTCCGAGGTGACCGCCTTCGCGTCCTCGATGGAAGCGGCAACCGCTTCCAGATCGTTGGCGTCAGCCACAGACGGCGCGATGTGCCAGCCGTAGGACCGGAACCTTGCGCCGACGTCCTCACTGAAAGAAAGGTCGGTGCATCCCTCGATAGTGATCTTGTTGTCGTCATAGACGCAGACGAGCTTGCCCAGGCCGAGATGTCCGGCGAGAGAGCACGCCTCGGAAGTGACGCCTTCCATCATGTCTCCATCGCTTGCGATGACGTAGACGTGATAGTCGGTGAGATTGAAGCCGGGCTTGTTGAACCGGGCCCCGACGAGCTCGCCCGCAAGCGCCATCCCGACCGCCATCGACAGGCCCTGACCCAGTGGACCGGTCGTGACCTCGATACCCGGCGTGAGGCCGAACTCCGGGTGGCCGGGGGTCTTGCTGCCGAGCTGCCTGAAGTCGCGCAGGTCATCCAGGGACACGTCGTAGCCCGTGAGATAGAGGAGGCTGTAAAGGAGCATCGAGGCGTGCCCGGCCGACAGCACGAAGCGGTCGCGCCCGGGCCAGCCCGGATTCGCGGGATTGTGGCGAAGAAAACTGGTCCAGAGAGTGTAGCCCACCGGGGCAAGCCCCATCGGCGCCCCGGGGTGCCCTGATTTGGCGGCCTCGATCGCGTCGATGCTGAGGCACCTGATCGCGTTTATGCAGAGGAGGTCGAGGTCGTCGCTCGTGTTCATCGCGCGAGTGTCTCCTTTCCTGGAGCAGGTTTCCGGGCCGGTTCAAACGATACTATAAATGAACCGGGGAAAACGCAAAATAGGGGCCTGACCCCTATTTTGCGCTATTTTGCGTTTTGGCTTTGAGAAAAGGACCTGACCGCGGCTATTTAAGTTATAATTCTCCTCGGTCGTATTGCCGAACGTCAGGGGGAAAAGATGGCGCGTAAGGATATCACCGGCAAGTGGGCGCTCGTAACAGGGGCCGGAAGCGGTATGGGCAGGACCACTTCACTCGAGCTCGCCCGGGCCGGGGCAAATCTCATTCTTGTCGATATTAGCGGGGAAGCTCTGGGCAGAGTGGCCAGGGAGGTCGAGGCCCTCGGACGCGACTGCCAGACTTTCTGCGTGGACGTGACCAACTGGGACCAGATCAAGGGCATGGCCGACACGATCAACTCGCGCTACGGAGCCCTCGATATCCTTATCAACAACGCCGGGATCGCCCACATGGGCTTCACGATCGACACTACTTTCGAGGAGTGGCGGCGCCTGTTCGACATCAACGTCTGGTCGATCATCTACATGTGCAAGGCGTTCGCGCCGGCGATGATGAAGCGGAAGTCAGGCCACATCGTCAACGTCTCGAGCGGCCAGGCTTTCTTCGCGGTCCCGACCTGGGGGCCCTACGCGACGACCAAGTTCGCGGTCGACGGCTTCAGCGAGGCGCTCCGCTACGAGATGTACATGAACGGCGTCGGCGTCAGCACGGTCTACCCGGGCATCGTGCGCACGCCCTTCTACGACTCGATAACCGGCGGCTTCATGGTCAAAGTAGGCATGTGGTTCCTGATGGCGACCGCCTCCAAGCCCGAGACCGTCAGCAAGCTCACGGTCAAGGGCATCATCAAGAACAAGAGGATGATCATCCCGGCGATCATGTGGCCGGTGTACATCTTCAAGCCGCTCGCTCCGCTCGTTTTCGAGATCTCCGGAAGGATCGTCGCCTGGGCCCTGCGCAAAGAGCAGCGCCTCGGGGTCTGACGGCGCCGGCATGGACGACGAGCTTCTCGAGGTCTTCAAGAGCGACCGTTACGCGGCGCACCTCGGGGTGGAGTTCATCCTGGTCGAGGACGGCCACTGCGTAGCCCGCATGCCTGTGAAGGACCACCACATCAACTTCCAAGGCGGCGTCCACGGTGGGGCCATATTCTCGCTCGCGGACGTGGCTTTCAGCGCCGCGTCGAACTCGTGGGGCACAAAGGCCGCGGCGATCAACGTGACCATCGACTTCCTGGCCGCCGCGGGCGACACGCCTTACCTGGAGGCGGACGTCCGTATGACCGGACGGGGAGGGCGCGCGGTCCACTACAGCATGGAAGTGAGCAACGCGTCGGGAGATGTTGCAGCCGTCCTTTCGGGCTGGGTGTACCAGACCAACAAAGAGATCATCGCCAGCGAAACAAATCCCTGAAGCACTTCGTCATACAGGATGTCAGCCGGCCTGGAAGAAGGATTTAGACAGACCCACCGGTTGCCGGTTACGTTGTATGACAAGCGGCACGTGGGTCGGGCATGGACGGCAACCCCCGAAAGGACAAGGGCTGTGCGAAAGGGCTTCAGGATAACCGCTTCGGCGTGTCTTGCGCTGGTCTTCGTCCTCGCTCTGACGATCCCGTCCGTGGGCGCGCCCTCGGCTCCTCAACAGGGCGGCCAGGGACTCGGCCTCACACTTTCAAAAGTCGACCCTTCGCGCCAGACTGACACTCACAAGTACGGCATTGACAGCCTTCCCCTAGCCGCCTCAAAGGACCTCACCGGAAACGCCCCGCCCATTGGTGACCAGGGAAGTCATTCGAGTTGCGTCGGCTGGGCGGCCGGCTACTACTACAAGACCTGGTTGGAGAAGGTCGAGCATCCTGCCTGGGACCTGAGCAACAAGCCGTACCAGTTCAGCCCGGAGTTCGTGTGGAACGGGATCAACGGCGGGGTCGATGGAGACACCAACATCATGGACGCGCTGCAGTTCATGCAGAACAGCGGCGACACGGACATGGCCGAGTTCCCTTACGACGGTGACCCCACACGACAGCCCGACGCGGTCGACCTGGAGTCGGCCAAGCAGTACAGGATCCCGTCCGACTGGGGGCAGTTCTTCGGGTCGGCCGACTGGCCACAGCCCTCCGGTTACCAGCGAGGCGACGTCGTCACTTCGCTCAAGCAGTGGCTCAACGCAGGCCAGCCTTTTATCATGGGAGTTCCGATCTACGAAGACTTCCCTGGCGTTTTCACTAACCCGAGCTCCAGCTTCTACAACCACGACGGCTCGACCGTGTTCAAGGGCGGCCACGCCCTCTTCGTGGCCGGTTACAATGACAGCGTGGGCGGCGGCCAGGGCGGCTTCCTCGTCCTCAACTCGTGGGGCCAGAGCTGGAACGGAAACGGCCGCGTCTACCTGAGCTACGATTTCGTGCAGCATTTCGTCGCCGAGGCGTGGCACATGGGCGACCAGGACTCGTCCCCGACGATATCATCTCTCATGCCCGCTAACGGGGCCGTTGACCAGCTCGTGACCGTCAAGGGCGGCAACTTCGGCGCCAGGAGACGCGACGCGCGTGTCGGCTTTGCCGGTGGAAGCCAGGGGTCGGTCGTCTCCTGGGCGAACGACGCTATCAAGGTCAAGGTTCCATCGGGAGCGCGGACCGGCTCGATGTACGCGTACGGCTGGGACAGCGAGAGGTCGAACGGAAAGGCCTTCTCGGTCGGACCGCCTTCCAACGCGGGGGCGGACTGGCTGCTCGCGGAGGGCTCCACGTGGCCGGGCTTCGACGAGTGGGTACTCCTTCAGAATCCGAACGGTTCGGCCTCGAGCGTAAGGCTCACTTTCCTCACGTCGGGCGGACAGGTCGCCGGGCCGGCGGTAGGCGTACCCGCGAAGAGCAGGGTGTCCATTCACGTCAACGACTACCTGCCCGACGCCGACGTCTCAACCGCCGTCAAAGTCGTCAGCGGAGCCAGCATCTGCGCGGAGAGGGCAATGTATTTCTCGACTGCTGACAAGTGGGGCTCCCACGATTCGATCGCCGCGCGGAGCATCAACGACGTCTGGTACCTCGCCGAGGGAGCGACGTGGCCGGGCTACGATGAATGGATCCTCGTGATGAACCCGTTCAACGATCCTGTCAGCGCGCGCATAACTTTTCAGACGCCCGACGCCGAGGTAAACGGCCCGGTGCTGGACCTGGCGCCCAACAGCCGGCAGAGCGTGCACGTAAACGACTACGTCCCGAACGCGGACGTCTCGGCCAAGGTCCAATGCATGTCCTCAGGTTACGGAGTCGTGGCGGAGCGCTCCATGTATGTCACCTCCGCGGACGGCAAGGTCGACTGCCACAACTCCGCTGCCGCGCCGGAGACCGCCTCTGCGTGGGGACTTGCCGAGGGCGCGACCTATCCGGGGTACGAGGAATGGGTGCTGATCCAGAACCCCACGACCACGCCCGCACTCGTGGACACCTGGTTCCTGACGCCCGGCAAAGACCCCGTCGCGGGGCCGACCGAGCAGGTGTTGCCGGGGAGGCGGGTGTCGATAAAGGTCAACGACTTCGCAGACAACGACGACGTCTCGACGCTCGTGTTCACGCAGTCTGAAGACCAGCAGGTCGTCGCCGAGAGGTCCATGTACGTCACGAGCGGCGACAAGCGCGGCTCGCACAACTCGATGGGATCGCTCTACTCCAGCAAGGACTGGCTGCTGCCCGAGGGCGCGACGTGGTCCGGGTTCGACGAATGGGTCCTGGTTATGAACCCGGACCCGGTCGTCACCGCGCAAGTGTCGCTGACCTTCATGACGCCTGGCGGCGAGGTGCCGGGGCCGAGCGCTACGCTGGGGCCGGCATCGCGGGTGAGCTTCCACGTCAACAGGTTCGTGACCACCGACGTTTCGACGAGGGTCACGAGCGACCAGTACGTGATCGCCGAGCGGGCCATGTACATGAACACGTCTCAGGGGAAGCAGGGCGCCACCTGCTCTCTCGGCATGCCATTCGGGATGCTGGGCCAGAAGGCCTCTCCTGGCGCCGGTGCGCTCGAGAGCGAATCGCTTTACGGGCTCAAGAAGCTCATGCCCTATGCCCACCGCTGAGAACGCATAGTGGGGTCAGACCAGATTATGCGTTTTGAGCGACCGGTGCCTGTTCCGTAGCCCAAACGCAACCGCAATAGTGTAAAATCACTTTTCATCGCGGCATATTCTGCTGATCAGAAGCGAGGAAGACATGAAGGTCAAATGCGACGCCTGCGGGCGCGAGTTTTATAAGGTGTACTGGGACATGGAGCCCCACCTCTGCCGGACCTGCCAGGCACTGGGCAAGGACGCGTGCGGCGAGTGCGAGGGCTGGTGCTGCGAGCGTCCGAACGAGGAAGGCCGCATAGCGCTCCTTGACGACGAGAAAGAGCGCTTCGGCCTCAAGCGCGACTGGATGTGGGCGGAGCCTTGCCGGTGGCGCGACCCCACCTCCGGCCATTGCATCCTTCGCGTCCGGTTCCAGCCGACAGTCTGCAAAGAATATGTATGCGACGACATGGTCAAGTCCGCCAAGGCCAAGCTGGCCGTGCGCGCCAGGGGCACGAGTGCTCCAAGCCGCTAGGTCAGTGAACGACTCTCCACTGTGAGGTGAGGGCTGGATGAAGCTAGCCATCGGTGCCCTGTTCGCCCTCATCGCGACGGTGCTCATCAACTACAGCAACTTCCTTCAGAAGAGGCAGCTCGCCCTCCTTCCGCGCATCGGTGAGGAAAAAGCCATGAAGACGGTGCGAGCGTTCATGAGATGCAGGCCGTGGCTCAAGGCGCAAGGGATGCAGATCGGCGGTGCCTGGATCCACAACGTCGCCGTCGGGCTGGCGCCGCTCTCGGTCGTGCAGCCTATCAACGCAGCCGGGATCTGCCTGCTGGTCTTCCTCGCCATCACGCGACTCAAAGAGAAGGCCTCTGTCGTCGACTGGATCGGCATCGTATCGATCGTGGCGGGCGTGCTGATGCTCGGCGTCACGCTGATCAAGACCGAGACCACCAACAGCGCTTACCGCCCGGTGATCCTGTGGTTCTTCATCATCTTGATGGCCGGCGTCGCCGTCTCGACACTTTACATGGCGTTCACCAGGAAGGATGAGCGGATGTCTTCTCTCGTCGGCATCGGGGTCGGGTGCCTTGTTGGCCTGACCGCGATCTTCACAAAGATGGCGTGGACCGACATAGGCAACCGGTGGGGGGAGTTCAGAGTCGCGGGGTTCATCTTCTCGTTCTACTTCTGGATGGCCATCATCACGACCCTTGTTGCGATGGTCCTTTTTCAGACAGCGCTTCAGCGCGGGTCCGCGATAGTGGTCGTGCCACTTGTCACAGGCTTCAGCAACCTCATACCGATCGTAGTCGGATTCGTCGCGTTCCGGGAGCCTTTCCCGAAAGGCATCCTGATGATATCGCTCAGGCTGGGCTCGATCCTCCTGATCATTGGGGGAGCGGTGCTGCTCTCATTGAGAAAAGAGGGCGCGGAGACCAAGACCGTCTACAAGGGAGACACTGACAAAGCGTCCCCCGGCGACGAGTTCCTCGAACTGACCTGACCGGGTCCGCTCAGCCCGCTTTCAGCCTGAACGCCATCGGCGACCCCATGCACGCCGCGTACAGCCCGACCGTATACAATTATCACGAGCATCTCGTGGACACCAAAGAAGAGTTCGACGAGAAAGACCTTTCCGACGCGACGTTCTACGTCAACAGGGAGAGGACCGAGGAGCTCATGAAGCTCATCGGCCCGGACTCCGAGGTCGACCCGACAATGGTGCGTCCTTTTTGAAAAGAGGCTGCGATGGCCGGCCGTAAGAGCGTGACAAACAAAGTCGTGGTGGTGACCGGTGCCGGCAGCGGCATAGGCCGGGCGACCGCCAGGGCGTTCGCGAAGCGTGGCGCGCGCCTGGTTCTCGCCGACATAGATGAGGGCTCTCTGCTGAGCGCGGCCGGGGAGCTCGAGGCGCTGGGCTGCGAGGTCCGCACCAGGGTCGTCGACGTGACGAAGGCGGAGATGGTCGAGGCTTTGTGTGACAGCACGTACGAGATGATGGGCCGGTGCGACGTCCTGGTCAACAACGCCGGCGTCGCGATGATCGGGCTGGTCGAGAACACGAGCCTCGAGGATTGGCAGTGGGTCATGGGCATCAACTTCTGGGGCGTCGTGCACGGCTGCCACTACTTCTACCCGCGCATGATCGCCCAGGGAGGCGGAGGCCACATAGTGAACGTGGCCTCGGGCGCCGGGCTGGCGCCTATCCCGGCACAGGCTGTCTACTGCGCTTCCAAGTATGCCGTGGTGGGGTTCTCCGAGACGTTGCGAGGAGAGGCCGCGCTGCACGGCATCGGCGTGAGTGTCATCTGCCCGGCTTTCGTCGCGACGAACATCGCCAGGTCCGTGAAGGTGAGGATGGAGACACGGAACTATGCGACCGAGCCGGAACTCATCGACAGATCGACCGATTTCCTGGCGAAGCACGGCTGCTCGCCCGATAAGGTGGGGGAGACCGTGTTCAGAGCGGTGGAGAAGAACCGGGGCGTCGTACCGGTCACCGCGAGCATGAAGGCGATGGACCTGGCGCACAGGCTCTTCCGCGGAGGCTTCCGAATTGTGCAGATCGTGGCGTTGAAGGTCATACAAAGAGCCCTGTAGAAGGCGAAGCAAACAACGAAGGCAGGCACGAAAGGTGACAATGGCCGATTCGAAGACGGCGACACACACCGGAGACGATACGAACGCCGGGAAAGACCGCGAGGCGCAGCGCCGTGCGGAAATACTCGAGGCCGCGCGTACCCTGTACCAGCGCTACGGCTACAAGAAGACCACCATGGACGACATCGCGAAGGCCGCAGGCATCACGAAGCCGACCGTCTATTCCTACTTCAAAGGCAAGAAGGACATCCTGGTCGCACTGGTAGAGTGGGAAGGCTCGCGCATCCTGGAGCGCGGGCTCTCTGGCGCGCACGCGGGCGCCCCGGCTGAGGAGCAGCTCGCCGCGATGTTCCTGGCGACCGACAAGTTCCTCAAGGAGGACGACTTCCTGCAGGGCCTCGTCAGCCGCGACCCCGATATCCTGACGCCGGAGGTCGTCTCGACCGCTTTCGATTTCGAGCGGAAGATCATGGAGGCGGTGGCGGGGATACTCGAGAAGGGCATGGAGCAGGGCTCCGTCCGCAAGACAGACCCCAGGCTCATGGCATACACGATCGTGCGGCTCCACGAGGCCTTCACGTTCACCACGTTCTTCGACCTCGACGGTTACACCCAGGACCAGATAGTAGCGTTTTTTGTGGAGACCATGGCCCACGCCCTCCGCCCCGCATAAGGCGCTTCCCTGTTGCATTAGCGGCGCCGACTTAACAGAATAGACCTGACCCCAAAAAGTTAAGGCGGGAGCATGCAGCAGAAAGTGATCGCTTTCTTCGACCTGGACCACACATTGCTAGATGGCGCCAACGGCAACATCTACGCCCTCCAGATGATCAAGGAGAAGCTGATGGCGAACCGCGTACTGGTCCTCATGGTCTGGTACTCGGTGCTCTACAAGCTAAATCGCCTGCCGCGTGAGGCAGTCTACAAGAAGGTGCTGGACGAGATGGGCCGGTACACGGTCCTGGAGATGATCGGCATGATGGACAGGGGTTTTGAGCAGTTTATCATGCCGAAGCTGTACGCCGGTGGCGTCGACATCGTGCGCGAGCATCGCGACAAAGGACACCGTACGGTGATTGCGACGGCGGCGGGGGAGTACATAGCGGAGAGGGTGCGCGCGCAACTTGGGGCCGATGACTGCATAGCGACACCGACTCCGATAAAGGGTCGGCACATGTCCAGCGAGGTCATGGGCCCGATGGCTTTCATGGAAGGCAAGCTCCAGATGGCTGTCGACTACTGCGAGACGCTTGGCGTGGACCTCGCCGACTGCTGGTTCTACTCGGATAGCGCAAGCGACCTGCCGCTCCTCGAAGCCGTCGGCCACCCGGTTATCGTGAACCCGCAGTTGAAACTCAGGCTGGCCGTCAAGGACAGAGACTGGCCGGTGCTCCAGTTCAAGGAGTATGCGAAGTTCGACCGCGTCGAGAGGCCGCGCAGCGTTGCGACCCCTGAGATGAACCATTTCCTCGAGATCTACGAGGCCGCGCTGGCACGCCGGGGATAAACTTCCTGCGACTGGCGATCTGTCCGGCTACTGCGGCTGTTTTCCCCACTCAAACCGTATATAGAGCACGTCAACAACCAAAGGCGGCAACCATGAGGTTCGATGTGCTACTGATGCGTACGGAGGACGGCAGGTTCTCCGCCATCGTGCCCGCGATGCGCGACTGGTTCACGTTCGGCGACACGGAAAGCGAAGTGCTGGACAGGGCGCGCGGCGCGATCGGGGATTTCATCACCGGCAAAGGCGGCCTGTCAGCGGAGATCGTCCTGATCTGCCGCCGGCTGAGCCTGACATAAAGGAAAAGGGCGGGCATTGAGCCCGCCCTTTTCACAGTTTACAGCGCGGTCAGCTTATAGGGGTTCGAACCGGTCGATGTCGGAGAGGCTCCCCACGGGCTCGTCCACCCACAGGGTCTTCACCTTCATTCCGATCTTTGCGTCCTTCCAGTCTATTCCCGTTATCGTGCCCGTGACCCAGGTATCGGCTCCGTCGAGCTTGATCATCGCGGCAAGCCTGAAGTCCTCGATCGGGTTGCCCCTGACATCAGCCATCTCCACGCAATAGCTCATCACCACGCCCGTGTCCTTGACATCGACCACGTCGTCGATGTCGATGAAGCACTTACGGCAGAACGTCGGACCCGGGACGTAGACAGTCCCGCACTGGTGGCACTTGATGCCGCGGATCTTCTTCTCCTTCATGGCGTCGACCAGCAGCTTCATGCCACCACCGTTGATGATGTACTCGTATGTGGAGACGTCCCACATGCCCGGTACCTGGCGGGTTTCTTCACCCATCTCGAATGTCATCTCGTCCACCTCCCTGTCCTACCCATGACGGGGCTCGTCGCCGAGCACCGTGACCGTCACGTACTGGAACATGCCGCCCCAACCGTGCGAGACGGCGTTCTTGATCTTCTTCGGTATCTGGTGGCCGCCCTCGATCTTGCGCATGATCTGCAGCGCGCACTCGGTAGGCCTGTTCATCGCGGAAGCACCGATCGCGTTCGTCGAGAACACCCCGCCGCTGGCGTTAGTCGGCAGCTCGCCGTCGATGTTGAGCGCCCCCCTGTCCAGCATGACGTGGGCCTGTCCCTCGTCGCAGAGGCCGAGCTTCTCGAGCCACATGAGCGACTGGTGCGCGAAGCCGTTGTAAAGCTCCGCCATGTCGATCTCCTTCTTCGGGTCCTTGATCCCCGCCATCGCATACGCTTTGGCCGCGGCGATCTTGGCCCCCTCCTGTTCGGCGGGGTCCGTTATCTGTCCCTCGATGAAGTTGCCGGTCGCGGGATCGGTGGTGCAGCACGCGACGCCGTTGATCCATGCGACGGCATCGGCTATCTTCTCCACCTTGTCCTCGGACGCGAGGATCGCTACTGTCGCGCCGTCTGAAGTCGGGCAGGTATGCCCGAAGCGCAGAGGCCACGCGATGAACGGCGTCGCCTGGACGTCCTCGACGGTCGTCTTCTTGCGAAGGTGCGCGTACGGGTTGAGCGCGGCGTTGCTGCGCTCGAGTGAGGCCATCTTGTCGATGTGCTCAGGGGAAGCCCCCGAGTGGTGCAGGTAGCTCATGGCCTGGTAAGCAGCAGCGCCTGTCGAGCCGCCGCCGCCGAAGCCCATGCCCTTGCCGCCGAAGAGGTCCATGCCGTGCTGGACCATCGTCATCGCCTCCGGCATCACTATGCCGGATAGTCCTACCTGCGAGTCGCCCTCGGACTGCTTCTCCCACGTCACCGCCATGACGACGTCGTGCATGCCGCTTGCCACGTGGTAGTAGGCCGCCTGAAGCGTGGACATGCCCGTCGTGCCGCCGGTCGAGATCCGTATGTAAGGCTTGTCGAGCGCCTTACAGTACTCAGTCGCCCAGAGGTGGGGGAGGTTCACGCCCTCGAACGTCTGCATGTTGCCGAACGTGATCGCGTCGATGTCGTCCGGCGTCAGGTTCGCATTGCGAAAGGCCGCGTCAACCGCCTCGTTGATCATCTCAGGTATGTTGACGTCCTTGCGCTTGCTGACAAACACAGGCGTGTAGCCGACGCTGATTATTCCAACGTTTCTCATCTATTATCCCTCCTCCGTGCTCAGGACCATGACGGCGTTGTGCTGCGCGCAGAACCCGTCCTGGCCGTGCGCCACGGCGGTCTTTGCGCCTGATACCTGGGCGTCGCCCGCGAGCCCCTGGAGCTGGCGGACGCAATCGGCGATCCGCACGAGCCCGGCCGCGCTGAAGCAATACGCCCCGATTCCGCCGCCGGACGGGCAGACCGGCATCGGGCCGCCGATGTCGGCCGCGCCGCTTTGTGCGACCTTGGCAGCACTGCCTTCCGGGAACAGGCCGATGGCCTCGGTGAGGATCGGCTCCTGGTGCGCGAACTTCGCGCCGACCTCGGCCACGTCGACCTGCTTTGCCGGGTCGCTCAGGCCTGCCATCTTGAAGGCGCGCTCGGCTGCCATCTTCGTCGACCTCGACGATGCGAGGTCGCGCTCGCCGAGATAATAGCTCTCGACCGAGTTGCCCATGCCTTTGATCCACACGGGCTTGTCGGTGAGCTCCTTCGCGCGCTCCTCGGAAGCGAGGATCATCGCGCAGGCGCCGTCGGTGCGCGGGTAGCACTGGAGCTGCCGCAGCGGCTCGTACAGGTACTCGCTTGCCAGCACGTCACCGGCCGTCGCTCCGGCCTTCGACTGGACCGCGTTCGGGTTCATCGCCGCGTTGCGCAGGAGGCGCGCCGCGATCTCGTTCAGGTCGTTTTCGCTCGCTCCGTACTTGTCCAGGTAAGCCTTCGCCTGGAGGGCCGCTGTGGAGAGCTCGTTGAGAAGCCCCATCTGGCGGTCGTAAGTCGGGTTGAGCTGGTAGTCCATGACCAGGTACGGACGGAAGGTCGTGGCTCCCGCGCTGTTTCCAACCACGAGCGCGGTGTCGTAATTGCCCGACATCAGCCTCATGGTCGCGTAAGACGCGGCCCACATCCCGTCGGCCTCGACGTGTGTCTCGTCCTTCATGTACGCGCCCACGGGCGTGTCCTCGAAGACGTTGGCTATCGTGTGGCCCACCTCGAAGTCATTCGAGCACAGGACGAATGTGCCGATGTCGTGCCTGGTGATTCCAACGTTGTCGTAAAGGCCCTTGACCAGATCGAAGAGCATGCGCTCGCGCGGCACGCCGATCGAGCCGCTCATGATCTGCGCCTGGGCTACGATTGCTATCTTTCTCATCACGTCACCCCCTAACCCGCCAGCTCGAAGTGGCTCAGATCGGCGAGGCTGTCCTCGGCCGGGTCCTTGAACACGGCCTTGACCTTCATGCCCTTCTCGACATCGGTGGGCGCGACGCCCTTCACGACTGCCGGGATGAGCGATGTCGCCCCGTCGAGCTTGATGAGCGCGAGCACGTACTCGGTGTCCGCTTTCTCAACGAGCCCCAGATTGAGGTTTACGTGGCCGATAGTATAGTTCTCGATCGTGCCCTCGGGGCCGACCTCGACCCACTCGGACATCTCCGCGTTGCACTTGCCGCAGATCTTCCTCGGCGGGACGATCACGGAAGCGTCTCCCGGGCACTTGACCCCGAGGATCTTCTTCTCCCCAAGGCCTTTGATGTACCGCTCGATGTAGGGTCCCACGCGGTAGTTGTACGGGAAATCGAGCGGGACCACCACGTTAGCGACAATCCTCTCCTGCTGCGCCGACATTGCCTCACCTCCACCATGGAATACAGGTCACTTAACAGTCTGACCGCTTAGGCTATACTGTTAGCCAACAAAGCGCGTAGATTGTATACCCCGGGGGCTGCGCTGTAAACAGGTTGGTCGGCTTGCGAGCGCTGAAGAAGGGTTGCGGAGGCCAGGCGCGGCATCACGGAGCCCGATCGCACACCTCGTATTGATCTCTCACGGTGCAAGACCGCGGCCCTTCCTCTAATATATATGGGCATGAAGAATATCCTGATCATCGAAGACGAGATTCCCCTCGCCGAAGCCCTGAAGTACACGCTCGGCAAGGAAGGCTACTCCGTCGAGATCGCACACGACGGGGCGGAAGGTTTCGAGCGCTTCGCGCGCGACAGGGCCGACCTCGTGCTGCTCGATCTCATGCTCCCGTCAATGGACGGGCTGGAGATCTGCAGGAGGATCAGGCTCGACTCGTCGGTGCCTATAATAATGCTCACGGCGAAGGATTCCGACGTCGACGAGATCCTCGGGCTCGAGATGGGCGCCGATGACTATGTGACCAAGCCGTTCAACATGCGCACCCTGATCACCAGAGTGAAGGCGGTGCTGCGCCGCGCGAGCGAGGAGCGCGCCCTGGCCGAGGGCAGCGAGCCCCTCAGGTGCGGAGACCTTACGATGGACCGCGAAAAGCACGAGGTGCGAGTGCGGGGAGATGCCGTCGAGCTGACCCCTACGGAGTACCGGCTTCTCGAGATGCTGATGATGCGGCCCGGGAAAGTCGTCCCGCGCGGGCAGATACTCTCGGCGGTCTGGGACGGGTTCTACGGATCGAGCAAGACCCTTGACGTGCACGTGCGCCATCTTCGCAAGAAGGTGGAAGAGGACCCGGCCCACCCCGTATACATAAGGACGGTGCGCGGGATGGGCTACAAGCTTACCGGCCCGGCGACCTAGAAAGCGAGAACCTGAATGCGCAGCCTGAAGCGAACGCTAATGATTCGGTACGCGATCACGGTGGTCATCATCCTCATGATGGTGGCGTTCGGCCTCGCGTTCACGATCCACTCCCGTCTTCCCGAGGCGATCGCGGTGATGGTCGGGCTCGGCGTGCTCCTGATCCTGCTCGGCGCCGTGACAGTTTGGACGCAGCGGACCCTGGACAAAGACCTCAATGAGATCGGGCGGGGGCTCCAGAAAATAGTCGTCGACGCCGACCTCGACCGGATGCCCCAGCCGCGGTTCAGTGAGATGAGCGAGCTGGCGCACAACATAGACACGATATCCAACACGGTCCACGAGAACTACAGGCTGCTCGCGCAGGAGCGCGATCGTCTCCAGACCATCCTCGAGAATATCAGCATGGGCATCATCGTCGTTGGGCCGGACCTCAAGACCAGGATGATCAACCCGGTGGCGGAGAAGATCCTGGGCACGTCTGAGGAGTACGCGGTGGGAAGGACTTTCACCGAGATCCATCACGCGCCGTCGATCGACCGAGCGATCGAGAAGGGCAGGATGGGCGCTACGACGAGCGACGAGGTCACCATCAACCTTCCCCGCAGGAGAACGCTAAAGGTTCAGGTGAGTCCGATCGAGACGACCGAAGGGACGATCACGGGCGTGATCTGCATCCTCGAGGACATCACGTCCCGGCGCAGGCTCGAGCGCATCAGGAGTGACTTCGTGGCCAACGTGTCCCACGAGCTGCGCACGCCGGTGGCGAACATGAGGGCGGTTGTCGACGCGCTGCTGGCGGGCGCGGCGCTCGAGCCGGATGCGGCGGAGAGGTTCACGCACGACCTGGACAGGGAGAGCAAGCGCCTGGCCGACATCATCGAGGACCTGTTGATCCTTTCGAGGATCGAGTCAGGCAGAATCGACAGGGTCGACAAATCGTTCGTGGTTCTGGAAGTGCTCGAGGAGATCGTGGGGGAGAAGACAGCGCTCGCGGAGAAAAACCAGGTTGTCCTCGAGTTGAGCGGTGAAGGCAACGGGGTAGTTTTGAAAGGCGACAGGAAGTTGTTGAAGACCGCGTGCTCGAACCTGGTGGACAATGCGATCAAATACAACAGCGAGCCAGGCCGGGTGGATATCTCTATAGACGCCGGGGCCGAGGAGATAACGATAATGATCGCTGACACGGGGATAGGCATCCCGTCATCTGAGCAGCGCAAGATCTTCGAGCGCTTCTACCGCGTGGACAAAGCGAGGTCGCGCGAGACGGGCGGCACGGGGCTGGGCCTTTCCATCGTCAAGCATGCGGCCGACTTCCACGGGGGCAGCGTGCACGTCGCGAGCACCGTCGGTGAGGGCTCTACCTTCAGCCTGAAGCTCCCCACCTAGATTTCTTAACCAATTCTTAAGGTTGTCTGAACCCAATCATAACCGGGCTCATGGTAGATTCTGGCCATGAAGAGCAAGCCAGCTTTAGCCCGCGCCGCTGTGATATTCAGCGTCTTACTCATCCTCACTGTCTCCGGCTGCGGCAAGGTGCAGAAATCCGCGCTGAGGGGCACGGTGAAGGGCTCGGGGTCCACCACTCTCCTCCCCGTCGTCCAGGAAGCGGCCACCCAGTTCACGGACCTCAATCCTGCGACCAAGGTGGACATCCAGGGAGGCGGCTCGAGCGTCGGCATCACTCAGTTAGAGCAGGGCGTCGTCGACATAGGTAACAGCTCGCGGGACCTGAATCCGGGCGAAGGCGGAGGCAAGCTCGTCGACCACAAGGTCGCTTTCGATATCATCGCGTTGGTAGTGAACCCGTCGATGCCCATACGCAACCTGTCGGATGCGCAGGTACGTGGCATCTTCCTTGGAGACATAACCAACTGGAAACGGGTAGGCGGGCCCGACAAAGAGATCGTCGTGGTCATACGCGACCAGGCCTCGGGCACGCGTGAGATGTTCGACAAGAAAGCGCTCGGACAGACCTCGACCGGACCACCGATACAGTGCATCCCATCGGCTATCGAGTCAGGGAGCAACGGCGTGGTCCGCGAGATCGTTGCAACGACGCAAAACGCTATCGGCTACATCTCTTTCGGATACGTGAACAACCGGCTGAAGACCATCTCGTTTGACGGTGTTTCCCCATCCAAAGAGAGTGCTACGAGCGGCAAATACCCTATGGCGCGTTACCTTCACATCTTTACCAAGGGCAGGCCGAAGCCGGTCGTTCAGGCCTTCATCGATTTTGTTCTGAGCGATAAGTTCCAGAGAGAGATCGTGGCAACAGAGTATATCCCCGTAAAGGATGTCAAACCGCAATGACCGAGGATCGCGTGACCCTCAAAAGAGCGACGGTCATGAAAGCCGTGTTAGTCGGCGACAGGGACCGTTGGGTGAAGCTCATCATGTTCATCTGCGCGTCGCTCTCGATCTTCGCGGTCCTGCTGATACTGTTGTTCATCTTCCGCGAGGCATGGCCTGCCATCGCCAAGTTCGGCATAAGGGACCTCTTCCTCTCGACCAAATGGGCTCCCAACCCTGCCAAGCCGGAGGCTGGCTCCTACGGGATGCTTGCGTTCACATGGGGCACCTTCCTTACCACTATTCTCGCGATGATCCTTGCCGCCCCGCTGGGCATCGGCGCCGCGGTCTTCATCGACCAGGTAGCACCGGAGAAGATGGCCAAAGTCGTGCGCCGGGGCATAGAACTGCTGGCGGGAATCCCTTCGGTCGTCATCGGCTGGTTCGCCCTGACCCTTCTCGTGCCAGCCATCTCAAAGGTCACGGGCTCAGCCGGCTACGGCATAATGGCCGCGTCTCTGGTGCTGGTAGTCATGTCGTTGCCTACCATCACGACCCTGAGCGCTGAGAGCCTGCGCGCCGTACCGATAGAGCTGAAGGAAGCCTCGACAGCCATGGGCGCCACAAGGTGGCAGAGCATCTACAAGGTCCTACTGCCCTCAGCGCGCGAAGGGTTGATCATCGCGACCATCCTTGGGATGGGAAGGGCAATAGGGGAGACCATGGCGGTGCAGATGGTCATCGGCAACGCCAGAGGGTTTGCGCTCTCGCCCTTCCAGCGGACCAGCACACTGACAACCAGGATAGTCACCGACATGGGAGAGGCTACGGGGCTATATCGCTCGGCGCTCTTCGCGCAGGCGCTCATGCTGCTGCTCCTGGCGGTGTTCCTCATCGTCTGTATCAAGTTCATCTCGAGATCAAGGGGGGCTGGCGTTTGAAAGGCAGGCGCGCTGACAAAGTGGCGACAACGGTCTTCTGGATACTCGGCATGATCGCCGTGGTCCTGCTGGCCTTCATAATAATCGAGATCTTCGCTCGAGGGCTGCTGACCGCACTGAACCCTAAGTTCTTCTTCGGGAAGCCACAGGCTATCAAAGGCGGCGGCGGCATCTTTCCGATGATAGTGTCCACGCTGTACCTGGTGGTTATCAGCCTCATCATCTCGCTCCCCATATCGATCGGCGCAGCCATATATCTTGCGGAGTACGCAAAGAAAGGCAAGCTTACGGGGCTGATAAGGTCGAGCCTCGACACGCTCGCGACGTTGCCTTCGATAGTCTTTGGCCTGTTCGGCATGGCGCTGTTCGTCATCTATTTCTCGTGGAGCTACTGCCTGCTTGCCGGCGCTTGCACGCTTGCCATACTCAACCTGCCGATCCTGCTCCGTGGCAACGAGGAAGCCATCAAGCTGGTGCCCAGGACCTACCGCGAAGCGTCGATGAGCCTGGGTGCGAGCAAGTGGACGACGATAAGGCAGGTGGTCATTCCCAGCGCGATGCCCGGAATACTGACAGCGACCATCCTCCCTATCGGTAGGATAGTCGGTGAGTCCGCCGCCATAATATTCACGACCGGCCTCTTCGTCCGGACCATACCTGTCAACCCGTTTGACACCGCTGCGCCGCTCGCGGGCTACGTCTGGTACGCGCAGACCGAGGGGGCAACACCGGACTACCTCCGGATCGTCAACGGCGGCGCCGCACTGCTGTTGCTCATAGTGCTGGTCATCTATTTCCTGGCAAGATACGCGGGAAGGAAGTACCAGGAGAAGAAACTCCTAGGAGGATGATGGAAACTACCGAGACAAAGACAAAGACCGACAATAAGATGGAGATAAGAAACCTGACCATGTACTATGGCGGGTTCAAGGCCATCGAGGACGTCAATCTCGACATTCCCCCCCGGAAGATCACCGCTCTCATCGGCCCCTCCGGCTGCGGCAAGAGTACGCTGGTCCGCTGCCTCAATCGCATGAACGACCTCATCGAGGGCGTCCGGGTGGAGGGTGAGGCCAACCTGGACGGAGAGAACATCTATCAGCCTGCCTACGACACGATCGGCCTGCGACGAAGGGTTGGGATGGTCTTCCAGCGACCGAACCCCTTTCCAAAGAGCATCTACGAGAACGTGGTCTATGGGCCGCGCCTCCTCGGGATAAAGAACAAGGGCGAGCTCGACACGATAGTCGAGGAGAGCCTCAAAAAAGCCGCTCTCTGGAACGAGGTAAAGAAGAACCTCCAGGAGTCCGGCATGCGCCTTTCGGGCGGCCAGCAGCAGCGCCTTTGCATTGCGAGGGTCATCGCCGTGCAACCCGAGGTGATCCTTTTCGACGAGCCTTGCTCGGCCATCGACCCTGTCGCGACACAGCTCATTGAAGACCTGATGGCGCAGCTCAAGGAGAACTACACGATGGTGATAGTCACGCACAACATGCAGCAGGCCGCACGCGTGAGCGATTTCACTGCCTTCATGCTTGTCCAGGAGCAGGGCGAACCCGGAAAACTGATAGAATACGGGGACACAAATACCATCTTCACGATCCCGGTGGACGAACGCACGGAGAGGTATATCACCGGGCGGTTCGGTTAGGCGACCGAAAGGGCTGAGAGAAGAATGGAAATACGCAAGACATTCCACGAGCAACTGGACGAGCTGTACATGGACCTGCTCAAGATGGCCAACGCGACGGTCGATATGATCGACCGGACGCGCATCGCTTTCTCGACACTCGATTGCGAGAAAGCAGAGAGCATCATGGCAAGCGACGACGTCCAGGACGAGTACATCATGAAGATCGAGGACAGGGGCATCGAGCTCATCGCGAGGCAGGCCCCCGTCGCCATAGACCTGCGAATGATCATCGTCATCATGCGTCTTGCCCAGCACCTTGAGCGAGTGGGCGACCTGTGCGTGAACATCAGCAAGGCTATCGTGAACCTCCAGGGCTACACAATCTCCCCGTGGATCCAGGAGAACATGGAGGAGATGTTCCAGCGCTCGATGAAGATGCTCGTCACCTCGATGGGATCCTTCAAGGAGAAAAACGTCGAGAAGGCCGAGTCACTTTCGAAGATGGACGATACCGTCGACCGGATCAACCGCACTTTCCTGACATCGTACAACAAGGACAGCGAAGAGGAACTCGAGCTGATCATCCGCGTCGTCATGATCTCCCGCTTTATAGAACGCATCGCCGACCACGCGGTCGACATCGGTGAGAACGTGAGGTACATGGTGACCGGGGAGTTCGTGGAGTTCAGTTGATGGGGCAGGATTTATCCTGACCCGACGGTGCATTGGCACCTCTAATCTTGCGCCGGTGGTGCATAATTCCGATTATGCACCACCGGCGAGTCACCTCAACTCCCCTTCAGAATCTTCTTGAGCTTTTCTTCCTTGTCGACCGACGTGACAGCAATGATGGAATCCCCGGGGTGAAGGATGTCCTCGCCCCTCGGTATGATCACTTCCTCATCCCTGATTATTGTGACGAGGACGCATCCGTCGGGCAGGCCCAGGTCCTTGATCTTAGACCTGCTCGCCTTTGACGCGGCCGAAGGGATCTCCATCTCTACGATCACCACCTTGCCCTTCTTGAGAACGTTCAACGTTATGATGTCGCCCACGGTGGATTCCTCTTCGATGAGGTGGCCGATGACCGTAGTGCTGGAGATCGCGTCTATGCCCATCAGCTTGAAAATGCGCTCGTTTTTCGGGTTGTTGACGCGTGCTACGGCGCGCGGGACGTTGAAGGAGACTTTCGCGAGCTGGCAGGCGACGAGGTTGTCATCATCGTCACCCGTGACGGCGGCGAACACGTCGGCCCTGTCGACGCGCGACTCCTCCTGATAACGGTAGTCGCAGGCATCGCCCTGGATCACAAGCGCCGACGTGGTCGTCGCGAGCCTTTCACACCTGTCCGCGTCTTTTTCGATGATCACGACAGAATGCTTCTCGGACAGGTGCCTCGCGAGAAACGAACCGACCATTCCGCCTCCGCTAATCACGATGTGAATTGCTCTCACCCCTTTGGTCCTTATAAAGGACTTTCTCGAGTCTCTGGCGGCGCTTTTCAGTTGACAGCGCAGCGATGCTGTCGCCGGCGCGAAGGACGAAGTTGTCCTCGGGAAGATAGCCCGTCGACCTCCTTGTAACGTAAGCAAGGCTCAGCCCGGAGGCCTCGCGGATCCGTCGCACGGTCTTGCCGTCCCAGCTCCTCGGGCAGTTGAACTCCACCAGGTCGAACCTGTTGAAGCAGCAGGAGGTACGCACCGCGACGAGCGGCTTCAATATTCGCTCCAAAATTCCCTGCGCGACCAATCTCGTCCCACAGACGTAGGGCATTCCCAGCGCCTGGTAGGTCCCTTCTTTGTCGGGGTTGAACAGCCGTCCCAGGACATAGTGTATGTCGAACACGTACCTCACGACCTCAGCCGCCATCAGGTTCTTGTTATCGAACTTGGTCACCGCGGCAAATGCGCTCGCCTCCTCTATGCCCGCCTCAAGCAAGGTCTCCCCGTCGTAGATGACGCCTTCCAGCGTCCTGCCCGCGTACTGTCGCGGCAGCCTTTTGAACTTGGACGGGTCCTCGTCGATGATGGTCACCTCGTAACCATCCATAGAGAGAAGGTAGCCCAGGTGCGCCCCCACCATGCTGCATCCGCCGACGATGACCTTGCTGTTCTCGGGTTTTCGGTGGTAGAGAGAGTCGCCCAGCTCCTCAACCGGCATGAGGTCCGCCGGGCACATGTGGCCCGCGACGCTGTCCTCGCCCAGGCAATCCTTTATCGCTCGCCAGCCGTCTCTCCTCAGCGTCACCATAAGCAGGTCTCCAGGCTCGAGCGGGGTATTCTCGGACCACGCCAGTTCCTTGTTGTCTCGGAGTAGCGTCAGGAGGTGCGAGCTCACCCCGTAGTTCAGCTCGCCCGCGGCACGTCCCCCGGCCGACTCGCCGACACGGAACTCGACCACCTGCAGGCCCAGGTCGAGCCGGTCCTGCTGGACCGCGATGTGCTCGCCCTGGAAAAGCCTCTCGCGTATGCGGTCTGTCATAAGAGTTGTGCCGCAGACGTAATCGAGTCCCATCTTGAAGTAGGTGAGTTCCCTCGCGGGGTCGTAGAGCCTGGAGATGACCTTCGGAACGCCGTATATGCTCGTAGCCACCTGGGAGGCCATCAGATTGGTGTTGTCCTGGCTGGTCACGGAGGCGAAGATATCGGCCTGCTCGATGCCTGCCTCGACAAGCAGGTCTTCGTCGAATGCCATGCCCTCGAGGGTGATCCCGTTGAAGGCGGAGCCGAGCCTGTTGAAGGCCGAGGCGTCCCTGTCGATGACGACCACGTCGTGGCGCTCGTAAGAGAGGGAGTTGGCCAGAGCCGCTCCGACGCGCCCGCATCCGGCGATGATCACATACATATCCGGATCACACCTTCTGGAGAAAACCTCACTCTTCTCTTTGCTCCTTCTGCAGCTTCTCGCGGCGCAATTTCCATAGTATTAGTATGACCCCTGACAGGATAATGACGGTCAGCAACTCTGCCCATGGGAAAGACCTGGCGAACGGGTAGCCCCTTGTCATGACCTCGACCCTGTCGGCGTGGATGTCGGTGTCGCCGCCATGTTGCTCGCATGCCCTGTGAAACACGCCGGTGATCCTGACGATAGAGCCTTTGTACTTGTAGCCACCATAGATGCCGATGCGCCGGCCTTCCGCGGCGGGGACCCAGACCCCGATCCCCGAGTTGGACATGCCAACGAGCTCCCCGCCTTCCTCGATACTTTTCTTGCTGTACCTGTCGTCGTTGACTGTTATCCAGGCAAAATCGCCGCGCACCAGGAGGTCGCCGATCGCCTCCCCCTGGAGAGTTACGACTTTTCCGTCGTATTTCTGCATGTTGTCGATGAGCTGCGTCGTGGTGACCGTATCCCCGGCCGCCACGGTGGCGGGTAGCAAGGCCGCCAGCAGAGAGAGGCAGAGCGCTATCAACATCACATATGCTGCGGCGCGAGAGAGAGACCTGGTCATTTCCTTCGCGCCCCCTTTCCTCTGAAGAGCGCGACCGACATGCCGAAGAGCGCGAAGATAGACATGAACTCGAGCCTGCCTGCCCACATCTCGAAGATGTACCAGACTTTGAGGAGCGCGGGCATGAGCGGGGTCGTCAGGCCGGCCGATAATCCCGTGTTGCTGCCCGCGGAGACCGCGTCGAAGAACGAGACAGACGGCTGGTAGCCGTAGATCACGCCCAGCAACCCACCGACGAAGTAGATGACGACGTACGAGATGATGATCAGCATGGTCGCTTTCACAAGGGGCTCATCGAGCCAGATGTCTTTGACGTGGTGCACTTTCTCACGTATCACGGCCGATTCGGGCGCAATAACGCTTTTGATGTCACCCCACAACGACTTTGTGACGATGCCCATCCGAAGGCCCTTGAAGCCGCCACCGGTAGAGCAGGCGCTGGCCCCGATCGCCATGGCGAGGGTGATGGCCCACATCGCGATGAACCCGAACTCCCGGTAGAACGACGTGGCATAGACGGTTGAGTTGCCGGTCGTGGTGTGGCCGGAGATCAGGTTGTAGAAGCCTTTGCGGAAGAACTCGGTGAGGGTCGTGTATACCTGGAACTTGGAGAACCCGATAGCGAGGACGAAAGTGGTTATCGCCGTCGTTATGGTGAACGACCGGATCTCGATGTTCTTGAAGATCTCGGTCCGCTTGCGAGTCCAGACGGAATAGTGCAGGACGAAGTTAAACGAGCCGATCACAAAGATCACAAGGGTGATGATCTCGATGATGAAACTGTGATAGTAGAGGAGATTGAGGCTCTGGGGCGCGAAACCGCCCGTGGACCAGGCGCCCATGAACAGCCAGATCGAATGCAGCAACCCGCGTCCTGTCGGCATCCCCTGCTGCATGAGGAAGACCCAGAGCAGCAGGCTGCCGATCCAGAGGTAAGTGAGGCTGATCATCCAGATGGCCCGCGCTGTGCGGACCACGTTTGGCAACAGCTTCTCTTCCTTTCCCTCGCTCACGTAGACTTTGAAAGCGCCCGCGGTGCCCGCGAAGAGAAAAGTCAGGGCTATCACGATGATGCCCTGCCCGCCAGCATAGGTGAGCAGGTGGCGCCACATGTTGAGGCCGTTTGATGTGTGATCGAGGTCCTGAATCAGGATAAGGCCCGTAGTGGTGTAGCCGCTCATCAGGTCGAAGCATGCGTCCAGGTACGATTTGAAGTGCCCGGAGAGCATGTGGGGGATCGCCCCGAAGGCCATCGCCATCAGCCACCCGGCAGATGCGACGACGAGGCCATGGAACCATGTCAGGTCGCGTTTCACCCTGCATGTGTTCTCCATGATGAGCCAGAAAGTCACGCATGCGGTGATTCCGATCAGGAAGTCCAGCATCGTATTCCACTCGGTGCAGACGATGGATACGAACAGGGGAATGAGCATGATGATGCCGACGCCCAGGATGACCCTGCCTATGCCCCATCCGATGAGTTTGAGATCCTCGCGCGTTGGTCGCAGGATCACGTGACAATCACCTTGACGACGAAAAGGATAAGTAGAGCCACAAGGGAGATCGCGACCACGGCTGCCACTTCTATGAGTATGCCGATCGCATAACCGCGCCAGCGACGCCAGCGGCTCTGCTCGCGCCCGCGGATGTCTTCACTGTTTGCCATCGCGCCCCCCTGAAAATAATGGTGATTCAGGATTATAAAGCAGGGACGCCTTCAGTGCGACACCGGGTTCGATTTTTCTGAATGGCTTGTTCGAGGCTCCGGCTGTCGTACAAGCGCTCTCGGGCGGATATAATTACCTTCATGACCTCCTCCACGGGGTGGCTGGAGGCTAAATGAGGCGCGCGGCTGGGGCGCCCACGGAGAAAGGAGAACGGCATGTCCACTTCCGATAACCTCAAAGAGGCTTTTGCGGGCGAGTCCCAGGCCAACAGGAAGTATCTCGCGTTCGCGAAGAAAGCCGACGCGGAGGGGTACGCCCAGGTGGCGAAGCTCTTCAGGGCCGCCGCCGATGCCGAGACGGTGCACGCGCACGCTCACCTCAGGGTGATGGGCGGCGTACACGACACCTCGGAAAACCTCAAAGAAGCGATCGGCGGAGAGACCTTCGAGTTCACGAAGATGTATCCCGCGATGATCGAAGAGGCCAAGGAAGATGGCAACAAGGGCGCGCAGGAGACGTTCTGGAACGCGAACGAGGTCGAGCAGATCCACGCGAGGCTCTACCAGGGCGCGCTGGACAACCTCGGCAAGAACGAGGAAGTCGTCTACTACGTCTGCCAGTATTGCGGCAACACGGTGGAGAACGAGGCGCCGGAGAAGTGCCCGATCTGCGGGCGTCCTCACAAGATGTTCAAGAAGATAGACTGAGTCGGGGGTTTCCCGCGATAGAAGATCGAACACGCCGGCTCTGTGCCGGCAAGGCATGAAGGGTGCTATGGATACGATTCAGCTCGAGCTGCCGGTGGTCGGCGTCAAGGTGAGGGAAGATTCGCTCGCCGGATTCGACGCTCCCGAGTACAGCGGCGTCTCCTGGTGTGACGCCGTCAGGCTTGCGACGTTCGGCGAGGAACTGCTCGTCGTCCCGGGCTCCATAACGATCTGCAAGTGGTCTCCGATCATTCTCGGCCTGAAGAAGCCGGAGAACCCTTTCGAGGAGAGCCTCGAGCCGCGCCTCGAGAGTCCGGTGGCCGGCATATACGTGGCGCCGCTGTGGCGCTTCGGCGACGTCCAGCCGGATTCGGTGATTGTGAGGGGACGGCCCGGGCAGCTTCGCGAGCTGGCGGAGAGGCTCGGCGACGAGTCGTTCACACGGAACTACCGCGGGCAGATCGGCCGGACGGCTCTGGGAGTCGGAGAGCGGGTTTTGAGCGCGCGCGTGATGCTGTCACGCGCATCGAACAGGGCGCTCGCGGTGCTCAAGCGCTGGAAGAGGTTCGACGACCTCACGCGCGTCGCCTTCAAGGATTACAGGGTCACGGGGCTGTTCGAGAAGGTGGCGAAGAACGCGGTAGCCGACATGTCGATGTGCCGCAACGCGACGGTACTTCCATATGTCGAGGACGCCGGCAACATCAGCTTCTTCTGCGTAGGGGGAGTCACCTGGGGCGGCAACTCACCGGCCAACATGACCTCGGGCTTTCCGGGACGCATGAAGGACGCCATCCTCAAAGAGGTAAGTTTCCCCGGGAAGAGATGACCGGGGCCGCGACCATGTTCGTCGCGCCGGTCTTACACGCGGAGGCGCACAGCCCGCACCCATAACATTGCAGCACGCGCGGGCCCGCGTCCGTAAGCACTCGCGCCGAGAACGGGCAGACCTCCACGCAAGCCCCGCACCGCTCGCACTTGTCTTCCTCCGCCTCCGCCCGCCAATCGCCTTTGACCAGTGGGTAGATGTTCTGTCCCAGCGTCCTGTTCAACAGGTATGGGACGCAGCCGTCGGTGCAGCAGTTACATATCACGTACTCGTTCATCGCGCCGCCGACGAGGCAATGAAGGAACACCATCTGGAACATGCCTTGAGACGCGCAATCCCTGACGATGTCCTTGGCCTCTTCTTTGCTGATCTTGTGATATGCGTAGGGGAAAGCATCGAGCCAGACATCGGTGCCGGTCTTGATCACGATGTCCGTGTCCATCGGATGCCCGCAGGCGCGGTGGCCCATCCTGCAACGGCACGGCCCGACCGCGATCGGGCCCTCGAGCCCATCGATGATCTCGAGGAGATGCGCGGCCGGCACGGGCCGCCCCGTGTCTCCGTAATGCCCGAACGGATAAGCGATGGGGTAGAGGAGCAGCCAGCGCGTCAGGAAGAAACGGGAGAGGAACTTGAGACGCCCTACGCAGGCGAGATACGAGAGGTGCAGCACCGGCACTTCGATGTATCGAGCAAATATGCGCATGAGGAACATGCGGACCGGACTGTGCTCACCTGCCACGATGTGTCCGAGCAGGAACGCGAGCGGTATCAGCGAGACGTATCTCATAATGACCCTTTCGGGTGCGCCACTGGGGTTAGACCCCGGTGGCGCACCGCGCGACCCGAACCCCCTCGTCTATACGAGCAGGGCGCCACCGTCGGCGATTATCGTCTGGCCGTTGATGAATCTCGACGCGTCGGAGGCGAGGAACACCGCGAGTCCGGCGATCTCCTCCGGCTGCCCCATGTTCCCCCGCGGTATCTTCGACTCCGCCGCCTGCTTGATCATGTCGTTGGACCAGAGGGCTTTGCTGAAGGCGGTCTTGACCAGCCCGGGGGCGATCCCGTTGACGCGGATTCCCTGCCCGCCGAGCTCGAGTGCGAACGACATGGTCACCATGTCGAGCGCGGCTTTGCTGACGCTGTAGACTCCCAGGAAAGGCGTCGGCTTGACGGCGGCCTCACTGCTCACGTTGACGATGGCGCCTCCGCCCTTCTCCAGCATGACCTTCGCGGCAGCCTTGATCAGGAAGAATACGCCCTTCACGTTCACATTCATGATCTTGTCCCATGCACCCTCGTCCGCGGTGTCCATGATGGGCCCGAATATCGGGTTGGTCGCGGCGTTGTTCACGAGGATGTCCAGGGTGCCGTACGCCTCCAGCGTCCCGTCGACGATCGCCTGCAGCGATTCGATCTTGCCCACGTTCGCGGGAATACAGATGGCTTCGCCACCCGCGGCCTCGATCTTATCCTTGACCGCGTTGAGTCCCTCGATCTTCCGGCTCGAGAGCACGATCTTAGCCCCGTACTCGGCCAGCGCCATCGCAATGGCCTCGCCGATACCCCTGCTGCCGCCGGTGACGATCGCAACTTTTCCGTTCAGGTCGAACATCTCTTTGTACATGGATGAAACCCTCCTCCACTCGGTTCGAAGCCCCATAATAATATCAGCGAATACCGCGATTGCCACTTTCCGGACGGCGGGTCCGGGTGCCGTCGACCCCGCTCCGCGTCCCCTCGTTCCCGGGGTGCAACGAGGCTTGATTAGTTATACAATTCTTCCGGCACTATCGTGGCATGATGAAAGGAGATGGAGTATGGCTGATGAGATAAGGTACGACGGACGGGTTGCAGTAATAACCGGGGCCGGCGGCGGTCTGGGCCGCGCGCACGCCCTCTTGCTCGCTAGCCGTGGCGCGAAGGTAGTCATCAACGACCTCGGCGGCGCGATGGACGGGATGGGCGCGGACTCGACGCCAGCCCAGAAGGTGTGCGACGAGATCAAGGCGTTGGGCGGAGAGGCCGTTCCGAACTACGAGAGCGTCTCCGAGTGGGACAGCGCACAGAAGATCATCAAGACGGCGATCGACAGCTTCGGCAAGGTCGACATCCTCATCAATAACGCGGGCATCCTGCGTGACAAGAGCATGATGAAGATGGAGATCGACGACTGGAACCTGATCATCGCGGTCCACCTCTCGGGTACGTTCTTCTGCACGAAGGCCGCGTTCCCGTACATGAGGGACGCCGGCTACGGCCGCATCCTCTCGACGGCTTCCGCGGCGGGCCTCTATGGCAACTTCGGGCAGACCAACTACGGCGCGGCGAAGCTCGGCATCGCCGGCATGATGAACTCGGCGAAGCTCGAGGGCGCGAAGTACAACATCAAGGCGAACACCCTGGTGCCGGTGGCCGGGACCAGGCTGACCGCGACTGTCATGCCTCCCCAGGTCGTGGAGAAGCTGAAGCCGGAGTTCGTCTCCCCGCTGGCGGCTTACCTCGTGAGCGAGGAATGCCAGTTGTCAGGCACGATGATGGTCGCAGGGGCGGGCTACTTCAGCCGCGCGGCGGTCATAGAGGGCCCGGGCTACTTCTTCGACGAGCCCGAGAAGGTCACGCCGGACGACATAGCGGCCAAGCTCGCTGAGATTACGAACCTCGAGGGTGGGTCCGAGTACGACTCGGCTCCGGCCCAGACGGGACACGCGCTCAGCCACATCAAGCTCGACTGATACGGAGGTAGCAGCATGCCAATAGACGTTGCGAAAGCCAGTGGCGCGGAGATGCCCGCGCTCGAGTTCGAATACGATCACAAGACTGTCATCCTGTACGCGCTCGGTATCGGTCTGGGGGCGGACCCGGACGATCTCAAGTTCTGCTACGAGAACGCGCCCGGCCTCTTCGTCCTGCCGACGTTCGGCGTATGCCCGCCGTTCCCGGCTCTCATGAGCATCTTCGGGGTCGAAGGCCTCGAGATCAATCCGCTCATGATCCTTCACGGCGAGCAGTACCTCGAGGTGCGCAAGCAGCCGGCCGCCATGGGCGGAAAGCTTACGACGAGGCCAAAGGTCGCCAACATCTTCGATAAGGGCAAGATGGCCCTCATCGAGCTGGAAGCCGAGACGGTCGATGAGACGGGAGACGTCGTTTACTTTAACAGGTTCGGCGTGCTGGTCCGCGGCGAGGGCGGCTTCGGCGGAGAGAAGGCCCCTGCCACGGGTATGGAGCCTCCGGACCGCGCTCCCGACAAGGTCATCGAGGCAAAGACCCTGCCGCAGCAGGCACTCATCTACAGGCTGTCCGGCGACCCGAACCCGCTGCACGCGGACCCGAACTTCGCCAGCATGGCGGGCTTCGAGAAGCCGATCCTCCACGGACTGTGCAGCTTCGGCTTCGCGTGCAGGGCGGTCCTCAAGGCCTACTGCGACGACGACCCGGAGAAGTTCAAGTCGGTCCAGGTGAGGTTCTCGCGGCCGGTGTTCCCCGGTGAGACCATCGTCACCGAGATGTGGGACGGCGGGGACGGCAAGATCCTGTTCCAGGCGAAGACGGCCGAGCGTCCCGACAACATCTCAATCTCGAACGCGGTCGTGGAGCTCAACGCCTGAGACAAAAGACTTCAATAGAAAATGAATCGGG
>Ga0209747_1000177_pt1 | contig 33077 bp, 36 predicted proteins | sample BarGraNGADG00311_FD_184498 | JGI IMG/M metagenome (GOLD analysis project Ga0209747, IMG submission 184498) | Arctic peat soil microbial communities from Barrow, Alaska - Barrow Graham LP Ref core NGADG0011-311 (SPAdes) (version 2) | ecosystem: Environmental > Terrestrial > Soil > Wetlands > Peat...
CTCTGACCGGGACCGCCTGCGCCAGGATGACAGGGGAGATCGGCGTTACGACGACCGCGGCCCGTCGGTTGGCCGACCGCAGTGGGAGGATCGTCACGATGACTCCCACGATCGCCGTCGGGTGGAGCGCGCCGCCGAGCGCGCCGCGGAGCCGCCCCTGGATGACGACATCACGCCGCAGATGCTCGACAAGGAGTCGCGCACCCATCTGAGGACCCTGAACAAGGAGAACTCGGACTACGTGGCGCGCCACCTGGTGGCCGCCGGCCAGTACCTCGACACGGACCCTGAACTGGCGTACCAGCACGCCCTCGCGGCCCAGCGGCGTGCCGGTCGCGTGGACGTGGTTCGCGAGGCGGTGGCGCTGACCGCCTACCAGACCGGGCGTTATGCGGATGCTCTCCGTGAGGCCCGCACCGTGCGACGGCTCTCCGGCGACGACTCGCTGCGGGCCATCGAGGCTGATTCCGAACGCGGGCTGGGGCGTCCGGAGCGAGCACTCGCCGTGATCGCCGAGGTCGAACTGGCCCACCAACCGGCCCACGCGCGCACGGAACTCGCCATCGTGGCGTCCGGGGCGCGGGCGGACCTCGGTGAGTTCGAGGCCGGCCTCCTCGTCATCGAGGATGCGCTCAGGTTCATTCGCGACGTCGATCTGCGGGGACGCCTCCTGAGCGTGAAGGCCGACCGCCTCGACGACCTCAAACGCACCGAGGAGGCCAACGAGGTCAGGGCGATGCTGGAGGCCGAACCGTCCGAGGACGACGAGTCGGTCCTCTACATCGACGAGACCCTCGACGAGGAACTCGCGATGGCGGTGGACCTCGAGGACGCCGCGGATCGCGAACGGGAGGTGGCCTCTGACGAGGATGCGGACGAGGAATCCGATTTCGACGAGGAATCGGGCGAACCGTTCAACGTGGTGGGTGACGTCGACGACGTCCGTGAGCCCTACGGGCACGACTCCGAGGACGACGACTTCGACGACGACGCTGACTCGGACGAGGCGTCGGGCGAACCGCTCAAGGTGGTGGGTGACCTCGACGACGTCCGCGAGCCGTACGGTCCCGCCGAACCCGATGGGGACGAGGCCGCCGCACTCGAGAGCGACGAACACCTCGGCACTGGCGAGCCCAAGATTGACGAACCACCTGCAAGCGTCGATGAGAGCGTGCCCGAGACCAAGGGGATCGAGCACTTCCGCGTGGTCGGCGACCTCGACGACGTCCGCGAGCCGTACGGTCCCGCCGAACCCGATGGTGACGATGTCGCAGGCGGCGAGTCGCCCGAGGACGAAATGGCGGGCGACGGCGAACGGGACGAGCGATGACAACCCTGCTGGCGAGTGAGGTTCCGCTTGCGGAGGTGCACGACGTCGCGCTGATGGACCTCGACGGAGTCACCTACGAGGGCGCCGCCCCGATCGAGTACGCGGCCGAGGGGTTGGCGTCCGCGAGGGGGCGCGGGCTCCGGCTGTTCTATGTCACGAACAACTCGTCGCGCAGACCGGAGGACGTCGCGGGCCAACTCACGAGCCTCGGCATGCCGGCAACACCTGACGAGATCTTCTCCTCGGCGATGGCGGCGGTGCAACTTGCGGTCGGGCGGCACGGCCTCGGGGCGAGAGTCCTCATCGTGGGCGGTCCCGGGCTCGTCCAGGCCGCCCAGGAGGGTGGGCTGACCCTGGTGGAGAGCGCGGACGACAAGCCGGTCGCCGTGATACAGGGCTTCCGGGAGTCGATCTGCTGGCGGGACCTGTCGGAGGTCGCCTACGCGATAAACGGCGGCGCCGAGTTCATCGCCACCAACCTCGACTCCACGCTGCCGCGGGAACGGGGCCTGGCGGTGGGCAACGGGTCGCTGGTGGCCGCCGTCGCGAATGCGACGGGTGTGACGCCATTGTCGGCGGGCAAGCCGGAGCCCGAGGTCTTCCGCCTCGCGGCGGAGCGCGCGGGTGCGACGAACCCCTTGGCCGTCGGCGACCGCCTCAACACGGACATCGCCGGCGCGGTGGCCTCCGGCGTGCCGTCCCTGCATGTCCTCACCGGCGTCTCCAAGGCGCGGGACGTCGTCACGGCTCCGGCCTCACAACGCCCGAACTACCTCGGCATCGACCTGCGTGACCTCACGCGGCCGCACCCGGTCGTCGAGTACGACGGCGAGTGGGCCGTGTGCCGCGCCGCCCGCGCCCGTGTGGCGGACGGTCGCCTGGAACTGGACCGCGACGGCGTCCGCGAACTCGCGGAACCTGAGACCGTGACGCTCGACGAGTACCGCGCCCTGGCGGTGGCGGCGTGGTCCGCCGCGCACGTTCCGGCGTGCCCCACCCTCGAGGTGGTGGACGCCCTGTGACGGGACAGCCTCCCGACCCGGCGCCGAGGCCGACGCCGCCGCCGCCGCACGCCGGCGACGTCATGCGCGAGATCCACGCGCACCCGCTCCCGGAGCAGGTGACCCTCTATGAGGCCATCCACCGCGAGCTTGTCGACCGGTTGAAGGGCAGCGAGACCTAGATGGCCCGTCGCGTTCGGCTGGACGCCGAGCTCGTCCGCCGGGGGCTGGCGCGTTCGCGCGCCGACGCCACCGACTTGGTCGAGGCCGGACGCGTCAGCGTGGATGGGCAGGCCGCCACGAAGGCGGCGCGCCAGGTCGACCCCGCCCAGGCGGTCGAGGTCTCGGGCGAGGCCTCCGAGGGTTACGCGTCCCGAGGGGCGTACAAGCTCCTCGGGGCCCTGGAGGCGCTGGGGGTCGATGCCCCGGTGATCGCGGGCCGTCGCGTCCTCGACGCCGGCGCGTCCACCGGCGGTTTCACGGACGTGTTGCTCCGGGCGGGCGCCGCCAGCGTCGTCGCTGTCGACGTCGGCTACGGTCAGCTGGCGTGGCGCCTCCGTCAGGACCCGCGGGTCGAGGTTCTCGACCGCACGAATGTCCGCACCCTCAAACCCGACGCCGTTGCCCCGCCCCCCGAGCTCGTGGTCAGCGACCTGTCGTTCATCTCCCTCACCCTCGTGATCGAGGCCCTGCGCCGCTGCGCCGCGCCGGGCGCCGACTTCCTGCTGATGGTCAAGCCCCAGTTCGAGGTGGGCCGGGAGCGGCTGGGGAGCGGCGGCGTCGTCCGGGACACGGATCTCCACCACGACGCGATCATGGGCGTGTGCGCCGCGGCCGCCGCCCATGGCCTGGACACCTGGGCCGTGGCGGCCAGCCCCCTGCCCGGGCCCGCCGGGAACGTGGAATACTTCGTGGCGTTGCAGGAGGCGCACCCGCGGGCACTGCGCGGCGCTGACCTGTCCGGCGCCGTCCGCTCGGCCATCGAGCGGGGCCCGGCCGGCGGGCGCGCCACCGACGATCGCGAGGGAGACGCATGAGCCAGAAGATCGCCCTCGTGCGGCACTCCAGGCCGGGCGTCCACCAGCAGGCCGAACTTGTCTCCGCCGCGATCGCTGACCTCGGGGGAACGATCCTGCCGGAGGAGCGGGCTCGCGAGGCCGACTTCGTGCTGGTCCTCGGGGGTGACGGCACGATCCTGTACGCCACGGAACTCGTGCGTGGACGCCCCATCCCCCTGCTCGGCGTCAACTTCGGCCACGTGGGCTTCCTCGCTGAGGCGGACCCCGAATCGCTCGGTGACGTCGTCTCGCGCGTCGTCTCAGGTGACTACTCCGTGGACGAGCGCATGACCATCGAGGTGTCGGTGACCAGCCCCGACGGCGTCACCACCACCGGCTGGGCACTGAATGAGGTCGCGCTGCTGAAGGTGGACCGCGCGCGGATGATCGGGGTGGCCTTCGGCGTGGACGGCCGTGCGGTGTCCTCCTTCGGCTGCGACGGCTTGGTGCTGGCAACCCCGACGGGATCCACCGCGTACGCGTTCTCCGGCGGCGGCCCGATCGTGTGGCCCGACGTCGAGGCGCTCCTGGCCGTCCCGATCGCGGCGCACGCACTGTTCTCGCGGCCGCTCGTCGTTGGGCCCGACTCCGAGATGACCGTGCACCTGGACACCAACCTGGTCTCCGACGCCGAGATCTGGTGCGACGGCCGCCGCCGCATCGCCGCACCCCACGGAACCGTGGTCACGGTCCGTCGCAGCCCCGAACCCGTGCTGCTCGCACGCCTGACCAACACCCCCTTCTCCGGGCGCCTCGTCGCCAAGTTCTCGCTCCCCGTCCACGGATGGAGGGGCCCGCAAAGCCATGCTTGAGGAGCTCACGCTGCGCAACATCGGCGTGATCGAGCACGCCCGGCTGGCGTTCGGACCCGGGCTCAGCGTCATCACGGGTGAGACCGGCGCCGGCAAGACGATGGTGCTCACGGGCCTCGGCCTCCTGATGGGGCGCCGGGCCGATCCCGCCATCGTGCGGCACGGCGCCACCCAGGGCGAGGTGGAGGGCGTCCTCACCTCCCACGACGAGACCGAGCTCCGGGCATGGGCGGTGGAGTCCGGCGGCGTCCTCGACGACGGCGCGCTCCTCGTCGGCCGGGTGGTGCCGGCCGTCGGCCGCGCACGTGCCTTCCTCGGGGGCCGGGGGGTGCCGGCCGCGACGCTCGCCGACCTGGGGGAGCGCTACATCACCGTCCACGGGCAAGCCGACCAGCAGCGACTGCGCTCGCCGGCGCACCAGCGCGCCGCGCTCGACGACTTCACCGACCTGGGGGACCTCCTCACGACGTATCGCGTCGCCTGGGACCGCCTGCAGCGGTGCCGCGCCGATCTCGCGGACTGGGAGGAGACCTCAGGCCGCATCCGGGCCGAGCGTGCGCACCTCACTGCGGGGATCGAGGCGATCGACGTCGTCGGGCCCCAACCGGGGGAGGACGACGAGCTGCGCCTGCGCACCGAGCGGCTCAGCAACGCCGAGGACCTGCGTGTCGCTCTCGAGACGGGGTACGGCATCCTTTCCGGCGCCGGGGACGAACCTGGTGTCCTGGACCAGATCGGCCGTGCCCGCCACGCCCTGGCGGCTGTGGAGCGGTTCGGGCACGAGTTCGCCGAGTGGGCGGAGGCGATCGGCCAGGCGAACAGCCTCCTGTCCCAGGTGGCCAACGACATCGGCATCGGGATGGGCGAGCTCGACGCCGACCCCCGGCTCCTGGACTCGCTCCACGCGCGGCGCGCGGACCTCGCCGGCCTCATGCGGCAGTTCGGGCCCACGCTCGACGACGTGCTCGCCTGGGCGGACCGCGCCCGGGCCCGGCTGGCCGAATTGGAGGCCCGTCCCGGCACCCGTGCGGAACTCGAGGCCGAGGCGGCGCGCGCCCTCGCGGACACCACCGCGCTCGCCGGCGACGTCGGCGCCCGACGCCGCGCCGCGGCCGGCGAACTCGCCGCGCTGGTGAATGCCGAACTCGCCGGGCTCGCCATGAAGGGAGCCCGTCTCGGGGTGGCCGTGGAGCCGGCACCGCTCGGCCCGTGGGGCGGCGACGACGTCGCCATCACCCTGGTGCCGCACCCCGGCTCGCCCGCACTGCCGGTCGCGTCGGCGGCCTCCGGGGGTGAACTCTCCCGCATCATGCTGGCCCTCGAGGTGGCGCTCGCGCGGCAGCCGGGGGACCACACCTTCGTCTTCGACGAGGTGGACGCCGGGGTCGGGGGCAGCGCCGCCGTCGAGGTGGGGCGCCGGCTGCACGAACTCGCCGCGCACCACCAGGTCATTGTCGTCACTCACCTCCCGCAGGTGGCCGCATTCGCCGACCACCACGTCGTCGTGACGAAGCGGACATCGTCCACGACTGCCACCACGGTCGCCACCCCCGTCGTGGGCGCCGACCGCGAGCGCGAACTGGCGCGCATGCTCGCAGGTGACGAATCACCCACCGCACTCCGGCACGCGAAGGAGCTCCTCGCGCGCGTGCGCGTGGGACCATGACATGGTGATCAATCCATTTCAGCGCCGGAAGGACAAGGCCGACGGTGGGGCAACGCTTGGCCTGGTGCGTGTCGACGCGCGCACGAAGAACCTCACCAAGCGGCTGAAACCCGGGGAGGTCGCCGTCATCGACCACGCGGACATCGACAGGGTCTCCGCGGAGGCGCTCGTCGCCTGCGGGCCGGCCGCTGTGCTGAATGCCGCCAAGTCCACCACCGGTCGGTACCCGAACCTCGGGCCGCAGATCCTGCTGGACGCCGGGATCCCCCTCGTCGACGAACTCGGGCCCGGCATCATGAACCTGCGCGAGGGCCAGCGGGTCCGCATCGACGGCACGGCCGTCCATCTCGGCGACACGCTGATCGCCGAGGGCACGCTCCAGGACCAGCCCACGATCGACCGGAACACCGAGGTGGCGCGCGAGGGCCTCTCGCTCCAGCTGGAGGCGTTCGCCGCGAACACGATGGAGTACCTCCGCAAGGAACGGGACCTCCTCCTCGACGGCGTCGGTGTCCCCGAGGTCCGCACGAGGATCGAGGGGCGCCAGGTCCTCATCGTCGTGCGCGGCTACCACTACAAGGAGGACCTGCAGATGCTCAGGTCCTACGTCCGCGAGTACCGTCCGGTCCTGATCGGGGTGGACGGCGGCGCGGACGCGATCATCGAGAACGGCATGAAGCTGGACATGATCGTGGGCGACATGGACTCGGTGTCCGACAGCGCGCTCAGGTCCGGGGCCGAGATCGTCATCCACGCCTACCGCGACGGCCGGGCCCCCGGCCTCAAGCGCGTCGAGGCGCTGGGAGTGGACCACGTGGTGTTCCCCGCCACCGGCACCAGCGAGGACGTCGCCATGCTGTTGGCGGACGACAAGGGCGCCGAGCTGATCGTTGCCGTCGGCACGCACGCCACGCTCGTCGAGTTCCTCGACAAGGGCCGTTCCGGCATGGCCTCCACCTTCCTGACGCGGCTGCGCGTGGGTACGAAGCTGGTCGACGCCAAGGGCGTCTCGCAGCTCTCGCGCCCGCGCATCAAGACCTACCAGCTGCTGCTGCTCGCGCTCGCGGGGCTGCTCGCAGTGGTTGTCGCGCTGCTCGCCACCAATTTCGGGCAGACGCTCTTCGGCCTGTCAGGCGCCTGGCTGGACGACCTGTGGAACCTGCTGCGCGGCCTCTTCGGCCTCGCGCCGGCCTCACCGACCTCCTGAGGAGAACCCATGATTGACTTCCGGTACCACCTGGTCTCGCTGATCTCGGTGTTCCTGGCCCTCGCGGTGGGAATCGTCCTCGGGGCCGGTCCGCTGCGCGAGGGCATCGGTGACACGCTCACGGGCCAGGTCGAGGTGCTCCGCGCCGACCGCGACCAGCTGCGCGCGGACCTGGAGGAGCGCACCGTCGACTCCAACGACCGCGACGCCTGGATCTCCACCATGGGCGCCCAGGTGTCGGCCGGGACCCTCACGGGTCGGACGGTGGCGATCGTGGTCCTCCCGGACGCGACCGACGACGACGTGAACGCCGTCGCCGACGTCCTCGGGTCGGCGGGCGCGCAGGTGACGGCGCAGGTCCGGCTGACCGACGCGTGGACCACGAGCGACGCCAGCTTCCGCCAGACGTTCGCCCAGCAACTCGCCGGCTACCTCAACCCCGCGCCCGCGGCGGACGCCGGACCGGAGGGCATCATGGCCCTCGCGATCGCCCAGATGCTGCAGGGGTGGGCGGGCGCCGACAACCCGAACCCCGGCATCCTCGCCGAGTTGCTGCGCGGCGGCGACTCACCGTTCATCGCGCTGGACACCGACCCGACGGCGGCCGCCGGGTCGGTCGTGGTCATCGGTCCGCGGCCCACCCCGGAGCCGGCGGCGGACGCGACCCCCACCGAAACCGCGGCCGTGACCGCCGACGTCGACCACGTGCAGATGATCTCCGCGTTCGCCGGGACCCTCCCGACCGTGACGGTCGGTGCGGCCGAGGAGCTGATCCTCCTCCTACGGGAGGCCGGAGTACCGACCACCACCATCGACTCGATCGGCGAGGTCCCCGCCACCGTGTCCGTGCCGCTTGCCGTCGCGGCCGAACTGGGCGGCACCCACGGCCGCTACGGCTCGGCCCCCAGCGCCAACGACCCAGTCCCGCCGCTCGTCAGCCTCACCGCCCTCCAGCCCACGCCGGAAGCGACGGCGGGCTGATGCCGTCCCGGCTCGTGAGCGCCGTGGCGGGTGCCGCGGGTTACGCCGGCGTGTGGGCACTCCTGCGCGTGTGGACCCCGGGGGGCACCGCCCGGTGGGAGCGGACGAACTACGCGGGACGGACCGTCACGTTGCTGGGCGGTGTCGCGGTGGCGAAGGCGGCGGTCCTTGCCGCCGCGACGACGCCCAGCCCCGCCGGGGCCGTGGTCGCGGCCTTCGGGGGCGGTGCCTTCGGCGCCATCGACGACCTCGGCGCCGACTCGGCGACGAGCTCGAAGGGACTTCGGGGCCACCTCGGTGCCCTCCGGCACGGGAGGATCACCACCGGCGCCCTCAAGATCCTCGGGATCGGAGCCACTGGTCTGGTGGCCGCCGTCATCCTGACCCCCCGCCCCCGCACCACGCTCGACGTGGCGGTGGGAACCGGGCTGGTGGCCGGCTGCGCCAACCTGATGAACCTCTTCGACCTGCGGCCGGGACGAACCCTGAAGGTGGCCGCCCTGGGCGCTGCCGTCGGAACGCTCGCCGGGTCTCCGCGGGCCGCGGGCGCGCTCGGCGTGGGCCTCGCCGCGATGGGCGACGACCTGGGGGAGCGCACCATGCTGGGGGACACGGGCGCGAATGCGCTGGGGGCACTGCTCGGCACGGCCGTGGCCGCGTCCCCGTCGCGGGCCTGCCGGTACACCACCCTCGCGGCGGTCGTGGGACTCACGCTCGCGAGCGAGAAGGTCAGCTTCTCGCGGGTCATCCAATCCAGCGAGCCGCTGCGGCGCCTCGACAACTGGGGCCGACTGGCTCCATGAGCGGCGCTCGGGGGCGCGCTGCCGACGGCATCATGGGTGCGGCCGGCCTGATTGCGGTGCTCACCATCGCATCCCGACTCGTCGGGTTCGTCCGCTGGCTGGTCCACTCGTGGATGCTCGAGGGCGGGTCCGTGACGGCCGGCGCCTACGCGACGGCGAACCAGATCCCCAACATCCTCTTCGAGGTGGCTGCGGGAGGCGCGCTCGCCTCGGTCGTGGTCCCGCTGGTGGCCGCCCCGCTGGCGCGCTCGATGCGCGGCGAGGTGGACCGGACCGCCTCGGCACTCATGACCTGGACGGTGCTGGCCCTCGTCCCGGTGGCGGGCGTCGTCGCCCTGGCTGCGGGGTGGATCGCGGGACTGCTGCCGGACGCCGTCGCCCTCAGCTCGCAGGAGGCCGCCGACGCCGACGCCCTCGTCACCTACCTCCTACGCATCTTCGCGATCCAGATCCCGCTCTACGGCGTCGGGATCGTCCTCACCGGGGTGCTCCAGGCACACAGGAAGTTCTTCTGGCCGGCGCTCGCGCCGATGCTGTCCTCGATCGTGGTCATCGGCTCGTACGTGGTGTTCGGGGCGTTGGCCGCCGGGCAGCAGGGCAACCCTGGCGCCCTGTCCGGGGCCGCCCGTGCGTGGCTGGGCTGGGGCACCACCGCCGGGGTCGTGGCGATGAGCGTGCCCCTCCTGATCCCGGTGTGGCGCCTCGGCGTGCGGCTGCGGCCGCGATTCGACTTCCCGGAGGGGGAGGGGCGGCACGCCCTGCGCCTCGCCGGAGCCGGGCTCGGCGCGCTGTTCGCCCAGCAACTCGCGGTGCTGGCCGTCGTGGTCCTGGCGCCCCTCGGCGGCGACGCCGGCACGCTGTCGATCTTCCAGTACGCCCAGGCCGTCTACGTGCTGCCGTACGCCATCTTTGCGGTCCCGCTCGCCACCGCCGTCTTCCCACGGCTGTCGGAGTTCGCGGCCACCCACTCGCGGGTGGAGTTCTTCCGGCTGACCACCGTGTCCACGCGGCTTATCCTCGTGGTCGGCTTCGTGGGCATGGCCGTCCTCGTCGCCGACGCACCCACGGCCGCCGCCGTCTTCCGCGTCACCGACGCCATGGGTGACGCGATCGCCTGGCTGGCTCCCGGCGTCGTCGGGTTCGCCCTGGTCTTCCACTCGTCGCGGGTGCTGTACGCCGTCGACCGGGGCCGCAGCGCCGTGACGGCGACGGCGGCGGGCTGGCTCGCGGTCGTGGCGGCCTCGACGGTCCTGGTGCGGGTCATGGCCCCCGACGGCGGCGACTCGGGCGCCACGCTGCGGGCGCTCGCCATGGGCAACTCGATCGGCATGGTGCTTGCCGGTGCGGGGCTCCTGTTCGCGACGCACCGCCTCACCGGCGGGGAGGGCACCGGTGGGACGTTGCGCACCATCGCAATCGCCGGCGCGGGCGCTATCGCGGGGGGTCTCCTGGGCCGGCTCGTCGTGGACGCCACCCTGGACCTCGCGGGGAGCGGGCTCATCGGGAGCATCCTCGCGGCGATCCCCGGGGCGCTGGTCGCGCTCGGGGTCACGTTGGCGGCCGTTTACCTGCTCGACCGTGCGACCCTCGGGCCGCTACTTGCCCGGATCGGAGTGAAGTCGTGAGAATCCTGATGGTGCTGGGAAGGGCGACCGGGGGCATCGGCGTCCACGTGGACAGCCTGGCGCGCGAACTGCGCGCCCTGGGCCACCAGGTGGAGGTGCTGACGGACCCGCTCACCGCCGCCACCTTCTCCTGGGAGGACGCCCACCTCCTCTGGCCGCGGGGACGCAACCCCCTGGGACTGGCGCGCACCGTGCGGCGGGCGCGTGCCCTCGCCCGTGGCGCCGACGTGGTGCACGCCCACGGCCATCAGGCGGGCGCGTATGCGGCCATGTTCGCCGGCCGTGCCCCGCTGGTGGTCTCACTCCACAACACGGTGCTCCCCGGGGCCTTCCCGGGGGTGGTGTCGGCCGGGATCCAGCGGCGGGTGGCGCGTCGCGCTGCGCTCGTCACCGGCGCGTCCTCGGACCTCGTGGCGCTCGCCCGTGGGCACGGCGCCCGCACCGCCGAACTCGCCGAGGTCCCGTCGCCACGGGTCCCCGCGCTCCTGGCCACGCCGCCGCGCGGGTGGGCCGCCCGGCGCGAGGCGTCGCGGGCATTCCTCGAGTCGCTGCGGCGCCCGGACCTCGACCCCACCCTGCCGCTGGTGCTCTCGGTGGCGCGGGTGGCGCCACAGAAGCGCATCGACGTCCTGCTCGACGTCGCCCGCGACCTGCGTGGCGAGGCCAACGTGGTGCTGGTGGGGGCCGCCGACGAGGCCCTGCTCGGCCGCCTCCTCGCCCAGGACACGGCAGGCGACCTGGTCCACCTCGGACCGCGCCCGGACCTCGACGGGCTCTATGCCACGGCGAGTGTGCTCGCGCTCACCAGCTCGTGGGAGGCCCGCGCCCTCGTGGTCCAGGAGGCGATGGCGGCGGGTCTGCCCGTGGTCGCCACCGACACCGGCGGGATCCCGGACCTGATGCGGGACGGGGACGACGTGATCGGCGAGCTGGTGCCCGTGGGGGACGTCCCGGCCACCGCGGCCGCCGTCCGCCGGATCCTTTCCGACCCGGCCGGGTCGGAGCGCCTCGCGGCACGCGGCCGCGAGCGGGCGGCGACATGGCCGGACCTCGGGGCGTCCGCACTGGCGTGGGTGGAGAGGTACCGCCGGGTTCTGGGATAGAGTGAAATCCCGTGGTGAACAATTCCCGGCACACGACCGGTTCGGTCGACATCCCCCGGCAGATCTTCGTGACGGGTGGCGTCGCGTCCTCGCTGGGCAAGGGCCTCACGGCGTCCAGCCTCGGACACCTCCTGCGGGCACGCGGGCTCTCGGTGGCGATGCAAAAACTGGACCCCTACATCAACGTCGACCCGGGCACGATGAACCCCTTCCAGCACGGTGAGGTGTTCGTCACCGCGGATGGTACCGAGACCGATCTGGACATCGGGCACTACGAGCGTTTCCTCGACGTCGAACTCTCGGGCGCCGCGAACGCGACCACCGGCCAGGTGTACTCCACGGTGATCGCGAAGGAGCGCCGCGGCGAGTACCTCGGGGACACGGTGCAGGTGATCCCGCACATCGTGGACGAGATCAAGGCCCGCATGCGGGCACAGGCACACCCGGAATCCGGGGTGGCGCCGGACATCATCATCACCGAGATCGGTGGGACGGTGGGCGACATCGAGTCGCTGCCGTTCCTGGAGGCGGCCCGTCAGGTACGCCAGGACCTCGGGCGCGGGAACGTCTTCTTCCTCCACGTCTCGCTGGTCCCGTACCTCGCGGCGTCGGGGGAGCTGAAGACCAAGCCCACCCAGCACTCGGTGACCGAACTCCGGTCCATCGGCATCCAGCCCGACGCGATCGTGTGCCGGTGCGACCGCGACCTGCCCGAGGGTGTCAAGCGCAAGATCGCCCTCATGTGCGACGTGGAGGCCGAGGCCGTCATCACCTGCAAGGACGCCCCCTCCATCTACGAGATCCCACGGGTGATCCACCGCGAGGGCCTCGACGCCTACGTGGTGCGCCGCCTCGGCGTCCCCTTCCGGGACGTGAACTGGACCGAGTGGGACCGGGTGCTGCAACAGGTGCGCAACCCGAAGCACTTCGTCGAGATCGCGCTCGTCGGCAAGTACATCGACCTCCCCGACGCCTACCTCTCGGTCACCGAGGCGGTGCGGGCGGGCGGGTTCCAGCACGAGACCCGGGTCAAGATCCGCTGGGTCCCCTCCGACGACTGTGCCACCCCCGAGGGTGCGGAGCAGGCCCTGGCCGGGGTGGACGGCGTGCTGGTCCCGGGCGGATTCGGCATCCGCGGCATCGAGGGGAAGCTCGGGGCACTGCGCCACGCCCGCGAGCACCGCATCCCCACGCTCGGCCTCTGCCTCGGCCTCCAGTGCATGGTCATCGAGTTCGCCCGCGACGTCCTCGACCTGCCGCACGCGTCCTCCACCGAGTTCGACCCGGACACCTCGGACCCCGTGGTCGCCACCATGGCGGAGCAGCAAAAGATCGTCTCGGGCGAGGGCGACCTCGGTGGCACGATGCGCCTCGGGGACTACGACGCGATCCTCACGGAGGGTTCCCTCGTGGCCCGCACGTACGGCGCCACCCGGGTCACGGAGCGCCACCGCCACCGGTACGAGGTGAACAACGCCTACCGTGACCGCCTCGAGGCCGCCGGGTTGCGCATCACCGGCGTCTCCCCGGACACGTCCCTCGTGGAGTTCGTGGAGCTGGACCCCCAGGTCCACCCGTACTACCTGGCCACGCAGGCACACCCGGAGTTCAGGTCCCGGCCCACGCGGCCGCACCCGCTGTTCGCCGGCCTGATCGAGGCGGCGCTGCAGTACCGCCGCACCACCCGATGAGCGACGGCGTCCTCACGGACTCCCGCGAGGCCCGCCCGGTGGTCGCCCACCGGGAGATCTGGCGCGGCCGGATCGTGGGCGTCGTGGCCGACGACGTCGACCTCGGCTCGGGTCCGCCCATCCTGCGCGAGTACGTGGACCACCCCGGCGCCGTCGCAATCGTGGCGCTGGCCGAGGACGGCCGCATCGCCCTCCAGCGCCAGTACCGCCACCCCGTGCGAGCCGCGCTCTGGGAGATCCCCGCCGGGCTGCTCGACCACGACGGCGAGGACTACCTGGAGGCCGCGGCCCGCGAGTTCGCGGAGGAGGCCGACCTCGGGGCCAAGCGGTGGGATGTGCTGGTGGACATCTTCTGCACCCCGGGTGGCTCGAACGAGTCGCTGCGGGTGTACCTCGCGCGGGACCTGCACGCCGTCGAGCACGGTTTCGAACGCGTGGAGGAGGAGGCGGAGATGGAGCTGCGCTGGGTGGACCTGGACGACGCCGTCGCCGCCGTCATGGACGGTCGGGTGCACAGCCCGTCCGCGACCGTGGGGATCCTCGCCTGTGCCCAGGCGAGGTCGAGGGGTTACGAGGGGTTACGCCCGGCCGACAGCCCCTGGATGCGGTAGCACCCAGGTTCAGCCGGCCACAGCCCTGTGACGGCCGTGGTGAGGGTGGCCACGAGCGCCGCGCTCAGCAGCATGTGGACGACCACCAGGACCTCCGGCAGCCCGGTGAAGTACTGGAGGTAGCCAACCAGGCCCTGGGTGATGGTGATGCCGAGCACCCACCGCCAGCGGCGCCAGCCCAGACCGGCGCGCCGCGTGGCCACCACGGTGAGCGCGAGCAGCGCCAGGTACAGCCACATGAGCACCGAGTGGACTCGGGTCACCGCCATGGGGTCGAGGGCGAACCGGTACGGCGCCTCGACGTCCCCCGCGTGTGGCCCGGTGCCCGTGGTCACGACCCCGGCCACGAGCAGGAGCGCCAGCACGACGGCCAGCGCTGTCACCAGCGCCGGCAGCGGTGCGGGTGGGGCGGTGGGGGCGCCGTCGGGCTGGCCAAGCCGCGCCAGCAGGTACGCGCTGACCGCCACGAGGGCGAGCGAGAAGTACATGTGGGATCCGACTATCGCCGGGTGCAGGTCCGCGAGCACGGACAGCCCGCCGATGACGGCCTGCGCCAAGATGAGGCCGAGCACCACGAAGGCCAGCACCCGGAAGACCCGCGGCCGGGACCGCACGGGCTCCCGGCGGTGCACCGCCCACAGCAGCGCCAGCGCGATCACGACGAGGACCCCCGTGAGCGTGCGGTTGCCGAACTCGATGAACGGGTGGATGGAGGAGGCCTCATGGAAGACAGGCGTGAAGCTGCCCGGCTCGCACTGCGGCCACGACGAGCATCCCAGGCCCGAGCCGGTGACCCGCACGAGCCCCCCGGTGACGATGATCCCGATCTGGGCGGCCAGGTTCGCCACGGCGAGACGGTGGGTGAGGGTGTCCGTCAGGGTGTCGTTCACGTTCCCACGCTACCCAACGGGCCCGTCAGTCCCAGCGCAGCGTCCGGCGCGCGAGCGCGGCGAACGCGATGCCCCAGGCGAGCAGCACGAGCGCGCTGACCGGGTCCGCGATCCCCTGGATCGCGGCGCGCAGGCCCTCGCCGAGCGCGCCCGGCGGGAGGAAACGCAGCCACGACCCGTCCCGGAGGGGGAGGAGCGCCCCTCCGGCGGTCACCATGAGCACCCACAGCAGGTTGGCGACGGCGAGCACCGCCTCGGCCCGCAGCGAGCCGCCGATGAGGACGGCGAGTCCCACGAAGGTGGCCGTCCCCAGGGCGAGGAAGAGCCCGATGAGGCCGGCACCGGCCGCCGAGGTCCCCTCCCACCCCATCGCCGCGGCGAGGACGGCGAGGAGGGCCGTCTGGCCCACCATGAGCGCGACGACGGCCAGGGCCTTGCCCCGGAGCAGGCCGTCGGGGCCGAGCGGGGTGGTTGACAGCATGCGGAGCACGCCCCAGCGGCGGTCGAACGCGAGCGCGATGGCCTGCGCGGTGAACGAGCTGGAGAGCACCGCCATCGCGAGCACCCCCGCCAGCGCGGCGCCGCGCCCCGGCAGTTCGACGAGGGGGAACCGGAGCAGGGCCACGAGGGCGAGGACGGGCAGCCCGAAGCTCACGAGGAGTTGCTCCCCGTTGCGCAGGATGGCGCGCAGCTCCCAGCGCGCCTGCGCCAAGGTGCCCCTCACTCGTCGACCCCGGTGACCGCGAGGTAGACGGACTCGAGCGTCCGCGGCGCCAGCGAGACCCGCGCCGCCGCTTCCCCGGCCTCCGCGAGCGCGGTGGTCAGGTCCCGTGCGGTCGCGACGTCGGAGCGCGGCAGGATCGCGCTGACCGTCCCGTCGGGCGCGACGACGGGCTGCCCGAGGCGGGCGACGACGTCGGCGGCGCGGCCCGGGTCCGAGAGCCCCGTGAGGGTGAGGGTGAAGCCGGTGGCGAGGTCGCGGACGGCCCCGGATGCGACCACCCGTCCGTGGTCCATGATGACGACGTGGTCGGCCAGTTCCTCGGCCTCCGAGATGTGGTGGGTGGTCAGCACGATCGCGCAGCCCCGGTCGCGTTGCTCACGCAGCAGCGCCCAGCTGTCGCGGCGGCCGTGCGGGTCGACGCCGGAGGACGGCTCGTCGAGGAAGGCGAGCTCGGGCCGGCCGACCAGCGCGCACGCGACCGCGACGCGCTGCCGCTGGCCGCCGGACAGGCGGCGCACCGGGGTGTCGAGCGCGTCGCCGAGCGACAACGCCTCCACGAGGTGGCCGACGTCGGCGGGCGCGCGGTAGAACGTGGCGACGTGGCGCAGCACGGCCCGCGCCGTCGGCGCCATGGGGAGCCCGCCCTGCTGCACCATGACGCCGACGCGCTCACGCAGCCAGCGGTCGTTCGCCCGGTCGTCCCGCCGGCGCCCGAGCACGACGATCTCACCGTCATCGGGGGTTCGTAGCCCGGTGCAGCATTCGAGCGTGGTGGTCTTGCCGGCGCCGTTCGGCCCCAGCACCGCGGTGATCCCGCCCGTGCGGGCCGTGAGTGTGACGCCGTCGGCGGCGCGGCGCGAGCCGTACCGCTTCGTCAGCCGCGTCACGGCCAGGGCCTCGTCCACCCCCACATCCTACGGGCGACACCTGTCCACGATGCGCCCGCCGTGTTGCACTCGGGGAATTTTGAAACAACAATGTTCCTTATTAGTGAGTGAGGCTGGAGGAGGTGTGCCATGGATGAGGGTGTGTCCACCCATGACGCCTCCACACGCATGCGGATCCTCGACCTGATCATCAGCCTGGGGCCGGTCTCCTCGGCCGAGCTGGCCGCCCGCCTCGGCCTCACCGCCGCCGGGATCCGCCGCCACATCGCGTCCCTCGAGGCCGGCGGGCTGATCACCGGTCACGAGCCGGCTGGGGTCGCCCTCCCGCGCCGCGGCCGCCCGGCACGCCACTACATCGCGACCGAATCCGGTCGCGCGCGCCTCACGAACGCCTACTCGGACCTGGCGGCGGCAGTGCTGACGCACCTGACGAGGGTCGCCGGGGCGGACGCCGTCGACGACTTCGCGGTCGCTCGCGTCTCCGACCTCGAGGCCCGTTACCGCCCGGTCGTCACGACGGCGGGCGCACAGCCGCGCGACCGCGCGGTCGCGCTGGCGGAGGCGCTGTCGCGGGACGGGTTCGCCGCGACGATCCGTGAGGTCGGCACCGACGGCGTCGCCATCCAGCTCTGCCAGGGCCACTGTCCGGTGCTGAAGGTGGCCCAGCAGTTCCCGCAGCTGTGTGACGCCGAACTCCGGGCGTTCTCACGCCTGCTGGACACCCATGTGCAACGACTCGCGACGCTCGCCCAGGGTGAGCACGTCTGCACCACCCACATCCCGCTCTTCGTTCGATCCCGTACCACGGAAGGAACCCCATGACGAGTCAAGCGCCCGTGGCAAAGGCTGAGCCGCTGTCACAGGAGGAGACCATCGCCTCGATCGGCACGTACGGCTACGGGTGGCACGACTCCGACTTCGCCGGGGCCACGGCGCGCCGCGGCCTCAACGAGGACGTCGTGCGCGGCATCTCCGCCATGAAGGGTGAGCCGGAGTGGATGCTGAAGCGCCGCCTGCGCGGCCTCAGCCTCTTCGGGAAGAAGCCCATGCCCACGTGGGGGGCGGACCTCTCGGGGATCGACTTCGACAACATCAAGTACTTCGTCCGCTCCACGGAGAAGCAGGCCACCAGCTGGGAGGACCTGCCGGAGGACATCCGCCGGACGTACGACCGCCTCGGCATCCCCGAGGCCGAGAAGCAGCGCCTCGTGGGCGGGGTGGCGGCGCAGTACGAGTCGGAGGTGGTGTACCACCAGATCCAGGAGGAGCTTGCCGCGCAGGGCGTGGTGTTCCTCGACACGGACAGCGGCCTCAAGGAGTACCCCGAGATCTTCGAGGAGTACTTCGGCACCGTGATTCCCGCCGGGGACAACAAGTTCGCGTCCCTCAACACCGCCGTGTGGTCGGGCGGGTCGTTCGTCTACGTCCCCAAGGGCGTGCACGTCGAAATCCCCCTGCAGGCCTACTTCCGCATCAACACCGAGAACATGGGCCAGTTCGAGCGCACGCTGATCATCGCGGACGAGGGCTCCTACGTGCACTACGTGGAGGGCTGCACCGCCCCGATCTACAAGTCGGACTCGCTGCACTCCGCCGTCGTGGAGATCATCGTGAAGAAGGATGCCCGCGTCCGGTACACCACGATCCAGAACTGGTCGAACAACGTCTACAACCTGGTGACCAAGCGGACCACGGTCGAGGCCGGCGGCACCATGGAGTGGGTGGACGGCAACATCGGCTCCAAGGCCACGATGAAGTACCCGGCGGTCTACCTCATGGGCGAGCACGCACGGGGCGAGACCCTGTCCATCGCCTTCGCCGGCGAGGGCCAGCACCAGGACACCGGGTCCAAGATGGTGCACCTCGCCCCCTACACGTCCTCCTCCATCGTCTCGAAGTCCGTGGCCCGCGGCGGTGGCCGCACGTCCTACCGCGGCCTCGTGCAGATCATGGAGAACGCCCACCACTCGAAGTCGAACGTGCTGTGCGACGCGCTGCTGGTGGACACCATCTCCCGCTCCGACACCTACCCCTATGTGGACGTCCGGGTCGACGACGTCGAGATGGGCCACGAGGCCACGGTCTCGCGGGTGTCCGAGGAGCAGCTCTTCTACCTGATGAGCCGCGGGATGCCGGAGACCGAGGCCATGGCGATGATCGTCCGCGGGTTCGTGGAGCCGATCGCGCGCGAGCTGCCCATGGAGTACGCGCTCGAGCTCAACCGATTGATCGAGATGCAGATGGAAGGGGCCGTCGGCTGATGGAGACCACGATCCTCGACCACTCGAAGGCCGCCCTCGACGGCGCGCACTCCCACGGCGTCGTGCCGCAGGGCGACCGCTCGGAGCGGCGGGCCTCCTTCGACGTCGACGACTTCCCACTGCCGAACGGCCGCGAGGAGGACTGGCGCTTCACGCCCATCGACAAGCTCACGGCCCTCATGCAGGCCGGTCCCACGGGCGGGCACCTCGGCTTCGACATGCGGATCCCGGCCGGGGTGGAGGTCACCGCGATCGACACCGCCGCCGCCATCGGACTCTCCCCGTTCCCTCCCGGTGACCGCCCCGCGGCGCTCGCGGTGGCGAACTCGACCGGTGCGGTGCGCGTGGTGGTGCCGGCGGGGTTCAACGGGGACCCGGTGGTCCTCACCCTCGACGGCACCGGGGAGACCGTGTTCGGCCACCTGAGCTTCGAGGTGGGCGCGAACGCGCGGGTGGTCATCGTCATGCGCCACACCGGCACCGCCCGGTACTCCGCCCGTGTGGACCTCACCGTCCGTGAGGGCGCCCACGCCACGTTCGTCTCCCTGCAGGAGTGGGACGACGATGCCATCCACCTCGCCGAGAACGCGATCGCCCTGGGCAAGGACGCCACGCTTAAGCACGTCGTCGTCACGCTCGGCGGCGAGCTCGCCCGGGTGAACACCTCCGCACGTTTCACCGCGCCCGGCGGCAACCTCAAACTGCTCGGCCTGTACTTCACCGACGCCGGCCAGCACCAGGAGCACCGCCTGTTCGTGGACCACGGCGTGCCGAACTGCGTCTCGCGTGCCACCTACAAGGGGGCGTTGCAGGGGCAGGGGGCACACGCCGTCTGGGTGGGGGACGTGCTGATACGCAAGGCGGCGGAGGGCACGGACACCTACGAGCTGAACCGGAACCTCGTACTCACCGAGGGTGCCCGCGCGGACTCCGTGCCCAACCTGGAGATCGAGACAGGGGAGATCGAGGGGGCCGGCCACGCGTCCGCCACCGGCCGTTTCGACGACGAACAGCTCTTCTACCTCCGGTCGCGCGGCATCCCCGAGTCGGAGGCCCGCCGCCTCGTCGTGCGGGGCTTCTTCGCCGAGCTGATCGCCGAGATCGGGCTCCCCGACGTGCAGGAACGTCTAATGGACGCCATCGAGGCCGAGCTGGGACGCACTCGGGCATGAGCGCGGAATTCGTCTGCACCATCGCGGACCTCGCCCCCGGCGAGGCGAGGCGCGTCGAGCTCGCCGGCGGGGTCGCCATCGCCCTGGTGCGCGACGACGCCGGCGGATTCCACGCGCTCGCGGACGTCTGCTCGCACGGCAACGTCGCCCTCTCCGACGGAGAGGTCGACGGCACCACGATCGAGTGCTGGCTGCACGGGTCGACCTTCGACCTGTTCACCGGGAGGCCACTGTCCCTGCCCGCCACCAGGCCCGTCCCGGTCTACCCCGTCACCCTCGAGGGCGAACGCGTCCTGGTGGACGCCACCACCCCCGCCAACCGATAGGAAGAAAGTGTCAACACTCGAGATCCGGGACCTGCAGGTGCAGGTCCAGACCAACGAGGGCCCCAAGCAGATCCTGCGTGGCGTGAACCTCACCGTCCGCTCCGGCGAGATCCACGCGATCATGGGCCCGAACGGCTCCGGGAAGTCCACCCTGGCGTACTCCCTTGCCGGGCACCCCAAGTACGAGGTGATCGGGGGCGAGGTGCTGCTGGACGGCGAGAACATCCTCGCGATGAGCGTGGACGAGCGCGCCCGGGCCGGCCTCTTCCTCGCGATGCAGTACCCGGTGGAGGTCCCCGGGGTCACCGTCTCCAACTTCCTGCGCACCGCCAAGACGGCGATCGACGGCGAGGCCCCGCCGCTGCGTCATTGGGTCAAGGAGGTGCGTGAGGCGATGGCCCGCCTGCGCATGGACCCGGAAATGGCCCAGCGGGACGTCAACCACGGGTTCTCCGGCGGTGAGAAGAAGCGCAACGAGATCCTGCAGATGGAACTCCTCAGGCCGCACTTCGCGGTACTGGACGAGACGGACTCCGGCCTCGATGTCGACGCGCTCCGCATCGTGTCCGAGGGCGTCAACCGGGTCCACGAGACCACGGGCGCGGGGATCATCCTGATCACCCACTACACGCGGATCCTGCAGTACATCAAGGCTGACTTTGTCCACGTGTTCGTGGACGGGAGGGTCGCGGAGCAGGGCGGGCCCGAACTGGCCGACCGCCTTGAGTCCGAGGGCTATGACCGCTACGTGAGCGCCGGCGCCTGATGGATGCGGTGCGGGGCCACGGTTCGCTCGATTCGGGCGAGCTCGCCGCCGTGCGCGCCGACTTCCCCATCCTGGCGCGGCTCGTGCGCGGCAAGCCGCTCGTGTACCTCGACTCGGCCGCGACGTCGCAGAAGCCGACGTGCGTGATCGAGGCGGAGTCGCGGTTCTACGAGCGCTCGAACGCCGCCGTCCACCGGGGGGCGCACGCCCTCGCGGAGGAGGCGACCGAGGTGTACGAGCGCGGCCGCGCGGACGTCGCCGCGTTCGTCGGTGGCAGGCCGCAGGAACTCGTGTGGGTGAAGAACGCCACCGAGGGCCTCAACCTGCTCTCCTACGCCATCCTGAACGCCACGCTCGACGGCGGCGGGTCGCGCTTCGCGTTGCGGCCCGGCGACGAGATCGTGGTCACCGAGGCCGAGCACCATGCGAACCTCGTCCCGTGGCAGCAGCTCGCGCGCCGCACCGGCGCGACCTTCCGCTGGCTCGGGCTGACCGACGATGGGCGCATCGACCTCGACACCCTCGACGTCATCAACCCTCGCACCCGCATCGTGGCGTTCACCCACGTGTCCAACGTCACGGGGGCGATCTCCCCGGTCGCAGAGATCGTGGCGGCGGCTCGCGCGGTGGGAGCGCTCGTGATCCTGGACGCCTGCCAATCCGCACCCCACGTGCCGCTCGACCTCCCCGCGCTCGGCGTGGACGCCGCGGCCTTCTCGGGCCACAAGATGCTGGGTCCCACCGGCGTCGGCGCCCTCTGGGCCCGCGAGGAGGTCCTGAACGACCTGCCACCATTCCTCACCGGCGGATCCATGGTCGAGTTGGTCACCATGGTGGAGACCAGCTTCCGGGAGCCGCCCGCCAGGTTCGAGGCCGGGACGCAGATGATCGCGCAGGTGGCGGGGTGGTCCGCCGCGCTGGCCTACCTGGACGCGCTCGGGATGGACACCGTCGAGCGCCACGAGGCCGCGCTGACGGCGCGCCTTCTTGAGGGGGTGCTGGCCGTCGACGGCGTCCGCGTCCTCGGTCCCGAGACCGCCGCGGACCGTGTGGGAGCGGTCTCGTTCGTCGTCGACGGGGTCCACCCCCACGACGTCTCGCAGGTGCTGGACGACGACGGGATCGCCATCCGGGTCGGCCACCATTGCGCCCAGCCGGTTCACCGGCGGCTCGGGGTCCACGCCTCCGCGCGCGCATCCCTGGGCGTCTACAACACGATCGACGAAGTAGACTTCTTCGTCGACAGGCTTGCCCACGTCAGGGAGTTCTTCGGGGTGACGAATGGCTGATCTGGAACAGCTCTACCAGCAGGTGATCATGGACCACGCCCGAATGAAGCACGGGGCGGGCCTGCTCGCGGACCATGACGGCGAGTCCTTCCAGGTGAACCCCACCTGCGGGGACCAGGTGCGGCTCCGGGTGAAGCTGGACCGGACGGGCGTGCCCACCGTCTCCGACATCGGCTGGGAGGGCCAGGGCTGCTCGATCTCGCAGGCCTCCCTCTCCCTCATGCACGACCTCACGGAGGGCCACACGCTCACCGAGGTGGAGGAGTTGGGTGAGCTCTTCCGTGAGATGATGCACTCCCGCGGCACCTTCCCGGATGAGAAGGCCGACCGGCTCGAGGACGCCTCCGCCCTCATGGGCGTCGCACGTTTCCCCGCGCGCGTCAAGTGCGCGCTCCTCGGCTGGATGGCGCTGCGAGGTGCGCTCGCCCAGGCCCTCGTGAACGAACCAGAGGACACCCCATGACCGATCCCGTAGCGCCGACCGCTGCCGACGTCGAGGAGGCCATGCGCGACGTCATCGACCCCGAACTGGGCATCAACGTCGTCGACCTCGGGCTCGTGTACGGCATCGTGATCGATCAGTTCAACGACGCCATCATCGACATGACGCTCACGTCCGCGGCCTGTCCACTCACGGACGTCATCGAGGACCAGACCGCCTCGGTGCTCGAGGGTGTAGTGCGAGAGGCCCGCATCAACTGGGTGTGGATGCCGCCGTGGGGGCCGGACAAGATCACGGCCGACGGCCGTGAACAGTTGCGCGCCCTGGGGTTCAACGTCTGATGCCCGCGCACTCCCGGACCCCCCAGCGGGTATTCCTGGTCCGCCGGATCGCGGCGTTCGCCTTCGTCCTCCTCGTCGTCGTGCTGGGGGCGTGGGCGATCGGCCGCATCGGCGACCCCGCTCCCGCCGCCGAGACGCCGGCGGCCGCGGGGGAGACCACCGCCGTGGCCGCTCCGACGGCGAGCGCCGAGGCGACGCCGTCGCCCACGGCCGACCCCGATCCGGTGGTGTTCACGATGGTCACCGCGGGGGACGTCCTGCCACACGCCACGGTGAACCGGAACGCCTCCACCGGCTCGAGCTACGACTACGTGCCACTCATGGAGCCGGTGCGGCCTTGGATCGAGAACGCGGACATCGCGCTCTGCTCGTTGGAGGTGCCGCTCGCGCCCGTCGGCCGGGCCCCCAGCGCCTACCCGGTGTTCGGTGCCCCGGAAGAGCTGTTGAGCTCCCTGCGGGCGATCGGCTGGGACGGGTGTGCCACGGCCACGAACCACTCACTCGACCGGGGAGTGGCCGGCCTGGTCCACACCCTCGATGTCATGGACTCGCTCGGGCTGGGCCACACCGGGACGGGGCGGACCCCGGAGGAGACCACGAGCGCGCAGTTCTACGAGGTGGAGAAGGACGGCGTCACGCTCACCATCGCGCACCTGTCCGCCACCACGTTCGCCAACGACTACACCGACCCATCGCAGTACGCGGCCTCATTGCATGCCCTCAAGGCTGACGAGATCGTTGGGCTCGCACGTCAGGCCCGCGCGGACGGCGCGGACATCGTCCTCTTCACGCCCCACTGGGGCCAGGAGTACTGGGAGGAGCCGGACGGCCTCCAGCAGGAGATCGCCGCCACTCTCGCGGCGTCCGGCCAGGTGGACGTGGTGCTCGGCGGGCACCCACACGTGCCCCAGGCGATGGCGAAGCTCGACGGCGGCCCTGACAGCGAGGGCATGTGGGTGGGCTACTCCATGGGCAACTTCCTGTCCAACCAGGACGAGAGGTGCTGCACCATCTCCACCGCCACGGGCCTCCTGATGCGCACCGAGATCACGGTCACCCCGGACGGCGACGCGAAGGTGACCGGCGTGTCCTGGTCGGGTGCGACCATCGACACGGACGGCCGTCAGCGCCTCTACCCGATCCAGTCACTGCTCGACGGCGCCACGGCCCCGGAGCTGACGCTCACCGCGACGCGGGTGCAGGGGCGGTGGGACGACCTGGCGTCGGTCATGGGAACCGGCAACTACGACCCGGCGGCGCCCGAGGCGGACGGCGCGGTCGTCACGGTGGTCACGCGCTGATCACAGGTCACGCGCTGATCACCGTGGTCAGAGGTCGGACCCGCTCACCGAGAACGTGTCGCAGGACTGGACCGTCCCGCCGGTGTACCCGGCGCTGAACCAGCTCATCCGCTGCTCGGATGTTCCGTGCGTGAAGGTCTCGGGGAAGGCGCGACCCTGGGTCTTCTGCTGGATCCGGTCGTCGCCGACGGCGGACGCCGCCCCCAGCGCGTCCCTGAGCTGCGCCTCCGTGGGCGGCTCGAGGAAGGTCTGGCCGGTCTCCGGGTCGACGGTGCTGGAGGCGTGGCGCACCCACATACCGGCGAGGCAGTCGGCCTGCAGTTCGAGGCGGACGGCGCCAGAGGTGGCGCCCGTGTCCTGCAGGTCCACCTGGCTCATGTAGCCCAGCTGGTTCTGGATGTGGTGGCCCCACTCGTGCGCCACGATGTATTCCTGCGCCAGGGGGGCGTTCGTCGCGCCGAGCTGGGTCTCCAGGACGTCGAAGAAGGCGACGTCGAGGTAGACGGTCTGGTCGCCAGGGCAGTAGAAGGGGCCGACCGCGGCGGTGGCCTGCCCGCACGCCGTGTTCACCGCGTCCTGGAAGACCACGAAGCCGGGCTGGACATAATCCACGCCCGTCTGGGCGACCAGTTGCTCCGTCCACAGTGCGTCGAGGGACTCGGCGGTGGCCACCATGCGGCATTCGACGTACTTGTTGGCGGCGGCGGCGTCCGTGCAGTGGGCGAGGCTGACGCCCTCCTCGACGGTGCCGGTGGAGGTGCCCCCGAGCACCCCGGAGAGGTCCACCCCGGTGAACATGAAGATGAGCAGCGCAACCAGGCCGCCGATGCCGCCGACGGCGGCACCCGTCCCCCCACCACGCGACGTCTTCACACGGTTGGGGTCGAGCTGGATGCCCTCGTTGAATGTCATGGCGACCTCCCGCAGCTAGCATAAAGCGGGGCAGGGCCGCGTGCCTGCGATAATGCGGTGAGGGCGACCGCGATTTCCGCGGGGCCCCAGCCCGAACCCACGACACGGGAGTTGACCAGCCGCTGTGATCACAGTCCAGGACCTCTCCTTGCGGATCGGCCCCCGCGAGCTCATCAGGTCCACGTCCTTCCGGGTGGACAGCGGGATGCGCATCGGCCTCGTCGGACGAAACGGGGCCGGCAAAACCACTTTGACGAGGCTGCTGGCGGGCGAGGAGGTGGCCTCGGAGGCGTTGTCGTTCACCGGGACGATCTCCCGGAACGGCACGATCGGGTACCTGCCCCAGGACCCCCGTACGGGTGACCTGGCGCAGACGGCGCGCGACCGGGTGTTCTCCGCGCGGGGCATCGCCCAGGTCCTCGCCCGCATCCGCAAGGCGGAGCACGAGATGTCCACGGGCACCGGGGCGCGCCGCGACAAGGCCATGGAGCGCTACGTGCGGCTGGACGCCGAGTTCACCGCGCAGGGGGGGTGGGCCGCCGAGTCCGAGGCGGCTCGCATCACGGCGAACCTCGGGCTTCCCAACCGGGTGCTCGAGCAGCCGCTGGAGACGCTCTCCGGCGGCCAGCGCCGACGCGTGGAGCTGGCACGCATCCTGTTCTCCGACGCGCGCACCCTCCTGCTGGACGAGCCGACCAACCACCTGGACCACGACTCCGTCGTCTGGCTGCGGGAGTACCTGCGCTCCTACTCCGGTGGCCTCGTGGTGATCTCCCACGACGCGGAGCTCCTGCGCGCCACCGTCAACAACGTGTTCCACCTGGATGCCAACCGCGCCGAGCTCGACGTGTACCACCTCGGCTGGGACGCCTACCTGAAGGCGCGGGAGGACGACGAGCGGCGGCGGCGGCGCGAGCGCGCCAACGCGGAGCGGAAGGCCGGGGCGCTCCTGGCGCAGGCGGACAAGATGCGCGCGAAGGCCACGAAGGCGGTGGCGGCGCAGAACATGATCCGTCGGGCCGAGCGGCTGCTTGGCGACCTCGACTCCGAGCGCGCCGCCGACAAGGTGGCCCACCTCCGTTTCCCGGACCCCGCGCCGTGCGGCCGGGTGCCGCTCAGCGCGTCCGAGCTCTCGAAGTCCTACGGGTCGCTCGAGGTGTTCACCGACGTGTCCCTGGCGATCGACCGCGGCAGCCGCGTGGTGGTGCTCGGGCTGAACGGGGCGGGCAAGACCACCCTGCTGCGGATCCTCGGGGGGATCGAGCCCCCGGACACGGGTGAGGTGGTCCCCGGCCACGGGCTCCGGCTCGGCTACTACGCCCAGGAGCACGAGAACCTCGACCTCGACCGCACCGTGCTCGAGAACATGCGGCACGCCGCGCCCGACCTCGACGACACCCGGGTGCGCGGGGTGCTGGGGTCCTTTCTCTTCTCGGGCGACGACGCGGACAAGCTCACCGCGGTCCTCTCCGGCGGCGAGAAGACCCGGCTCTCGCTGGCCATCCTCGTGGTCTCCGCCGCCAACGTGCTGCTGCTGGACGAGCCCACGAACAACCTCGACCCCGCCTCCCGGCTGGAGATCCTGCGCGCGCTGCGGACCTTCGCCGGCGCCGTCGTGCTCGTCACCCACGACGAGGGCGCGGTGGACGCCCTCGCCCCGGAGCGCGTGCTGCTGCTCCCGGACGGTGACGAGGACCTCTGGTCCGAGGACTACTCCGAACTGATCTCCCTGGCCTGAGGAGGACCGATGCTGCGGCTGCCCGACTGCTGGTTGTGGGACTTCTGGCTCGCCGACGACGGTGCAGCGCACCACTGCTTCTTCCTGAAGGCCTCGCGGGCACTCGGGAACCCGGACCGGCGCCACCACCACGCCGTCGTTGGGCACGCGACGTCACCGGACCTCGTCAACTGGCGGGAGGTGGCCGACGCCCTGTCGCGAGGCCCGGGGGAGGGTGGCGGACGTTCCACACCGGCATCGAGCGGCGGACCCGGGACCACGTCCAGCGCATCAGCTGGGCGGACTCCGCGGACCTGGTGACGTGGACGAAGGCAACCGTGGCGCCGCTGGAGGCCGACCCGCGGTGGTACGAGGCGCCCGGCTCCGGCTCCGAGTTCTCGCCGTGGCGGGACCCGTGGGTGTTCCGGGGCGACGACGGCGCGTTCGCTGGGGAGCTGTCGGACCCGATGCCGGTCGTCTGGGAGGGCGATCGCCTGGTGGTGCCCGACCTCACGCCCGCGGACGCAGCTGGGAGTCGATGAGCTCGTCCTCCGCCAACTCGTCGGCGAGGCGGCGTCTCGGGCCGGTCGGCCCGCCGGGGCCCTCCACGCGCTCGCGGCGCGCCAGGACGGCGATGCCCACCGGAACTGCCGCGGCGAAGAACCACCACTGGAATGTGTAGCTGAGGTGCGGGCCGAGGTCCCGCGCCGGCTCGGGGAATGCGCGCAGCGGGTCCACCGGGGAGGTGTCCTGGCCGTAACCCTGCAGCGCCGGGAGCGACGCGAGCAACGGGTTCCCGGTGGCGGCGAGGACCTGGCCCGTGTTGAGGGTGTAGACCTGACCCGCCGGGGGGGTGCGGTCGAGATGGCCCTCCTCGACCCGGAGCCGTACGGTCACGGTCCGGCGGCCCGTCGGGGGATCGGCCACGGCGGTGGTGTCGCCGGTGGCCAGCCACCCGCGGGACACCACCACCGCCACCGGCGAGCCGGTGGCGAGGTCGGCCTCGAACACGGCGAGGACGTGCATGGCGGGGGATCCGGAGACCGGCCGGTTCCGCAGCAGCACCGTGGAGTCGGGGACGAAGCTGCCGGTGAGCTCGACCCGCTGCCACTGGAGGTCGCCCGAGACCTCCAGACCGGAGGTCACGACGTCGTCCAGGGTGATCGCGGGAGCGTCCCAGTTCCGCTCGATCCGGGAGACGGCCTCCACCTTGTCCTCGTGGCGACCCCACTGCCAGCGGCCGAGGAACACGCAGACCACGGACACGACGAGCGCGCCGATGACCAGCCCCACCCAGCGACTGGTCCGGAGGAAGGCGTAGGAGTCAGTCATCGGCGAGCTCGTCGACGGGGGCCACGTCCACCGGGAAGCCGCGCGCGGCGAGGAATTCGTGGAGGTGGGCACCGTGCGCGTCACACGCGAGCCACACCTTGCGCCGATCCACGTCGTGGATCGCGGGGTTGCGCCACGTCAGGGTCTGCGTCGCCGCCGCCCGGCAACCGCGGGCGGAGCACACCAGGTCCGTCATCGCAGGTACTCCGTCAGGGGGTCGTACAGCTGCAGTGCGCCCGGCTCGGCGGGCACCGCCAGGTCCGCGTCGGGCTCGCCCGCCCGTTCGCGGCCCGCGTTGGCGATGATGACGGCGACGTACGGCAGCACCACCGCGCCGCCGACGAACACCCAGCGCCATGGCTCGGCGGCGACCACCGCGAGGAAGAAGCACGCCGTCCTGATCCCCATCGAGACGAGGTACCGGACGTTTCGGGCGTGGAGGTCCTCGGAGAGCGCTCGGCGCGCGGAGGTGATCGAGTAGACCTCCTCGCCGCCCCTCCGCCTCTTTGTGCGCACCATTGCAGGTTATCCCCACCAACGCTGTGGCGGAACTCCAAGGCGGGACGGGTTCGGCCCGGCTAGGGTCGGAACGATGAATACCACAACTGCACGCAGTGTCGTGATCACCGGGGCCAATCGCGGGATCGGCCGGGCGATCGCCGAGCGCATGGTGGCGGACGGCCACAGGGTCGCCACCATCCACCGCTCGGGCGAGCTCCCCGAGGGCGTCTTCGGGGCGGTGGGCGACGTCACCGACACCGCCGCCGTCGACGCCGCCTTCACGGCCATCGAGGCGCACCAGGGACCGGTCGAGGTGGTGGTGGCCAACGCGGGCATCACCCGCGACCAACTCCTCATGCGCATGACCGACGAGGAGTTCGAGGCGGTGCTGGACACCAACCTCGGCGGGGCGTTCCGGGTGGCGCGCCGCGCCACCAAGGGGATGATCCGCGCCCGCTTCGGGCGGCTGGTGTTCATCTCCTCCGTGGTGGCGCTCTACGGCGGCCCCGGCCAGGTGAACTACTCGGCCTCCAAGGCCGGCCTGGTGGGGATGGCGCGCTCCATCACCCGCGAGCTCGGCGCCCGTGGCATCACTGCCAACGTCGTGGCCCCGGGCTTCATCGACACGGACATGACCGCCTCGCTGCCGGAGGCGCAGCAGGCCAGGTACCGCGACGCGATCCCGGCCGCGCGGTTCGGTGACGCCGCGGACGTCGCCGCTGCGGTAGCGTTCCTGTCATCCGACGACGCCGGCTACATCTCCGGGGCACTCATCCCCGTGGACGGTGGCCTTGGCATGGGCCACTAGGAGCAATTGTGACTGGAATCCTCGACGGCAAGTCGGTGCTGGTGACCGGCGTCCTTCGCGACAACTCGATCGCCTTCCACGTGGCGCGCCTCGCCATCGAGCAGGGTGCCACCGTGGTCCTCACGTCCTTCGGGCGGCAGTACAAGCTGACGGAACTGTCGGCTCGTCGCCTGCCCTACCCCGTCCCGATCGTCCAGCTGGACGTGACCGACCAGGAGGACCTCGACAACCTCGCGGCGGCGGTGGGTGAGCACGTCGACCGGCTCGACGCCGTCGTCCACTCCGTGGGGTTCGCCCCCCAGTCGGTCATCGGCGGCAACTTCCTCACCGCGACCTGGCCGGACGTGGCCACCGCCATCGAGATCTCGGCGTTCTCGCTCAAGTCACTCGCCATGGCGGCGAAGCCGTTGATGGCCGACGGCGGCGCGGTCGTGGGCCTGACCTTCGACGGGTCGCTCGCGTGGCCGGTGTACGACTGGATGGGCGTGGCCAAGGCCGCGTTCGAGGCGACCGCGCGTTACCTCGCCCGCGACCTCGGGCCGGACGGCATCCGGGTCAACCTGGTGTCCGCCGGCCCGGTCCGCACGACCGCGGCGACGTCGATCCCCGGCTTCGAGCAGATGGAGAGCGGCTGGGACGCCCGTGCGCCGCTCGGCTGGGACGTGACGGATCCCGAGCCCACCGCCCGGAGCGTGGTGGCGTTGTGCTCCGAGTGGTTCCCCGCGACGACGGGCGAGATCATCCACGTCGACGGCGGCGTCCACGCGATGGGCCAGTAGTGGCCGGTCCCCGGACCCTCGTCCTCGTCCGGCATGCCAAGGCGGAGGTCCTGGGGCAACTCGGGGACGAGATGCGCGCCCTCGCGCCGCGGGGGCGCCGGCAGGCATCGGCCCTCGGCAGCATGCTCGCCGCTGTGGCCGGCCCGTTCGACCTCGCCCTCGTCTCGAGCGCGCTGCGCACGCAGGAGACCTACCGCATCCTCGCGGGTGACTCGGCGGACTACCCGAAGCCGCGGGTGCTCGACGAGCTGTACCAGGTGAATGCGCACCAGTTGCTCGGCATGCTGCAGCGGCTTGGGGAAAGGGACCGCCGGGTCGTCGTGGTGGGCCACGAGCCGACCATGAGCAGTCTCGCCTACCTGCTGCACGACTCGCAGGACAAGATGGCGCGGCAGATCTCGCTGGGCATTCCCACCTCGACGGCGTGCATCCTCGAGGTGCCCGTGCCCTGGGAGGAGCTGGACCGCAACCGCGCCCACGTGCGCGAGGTGGTACGGCCCGCCCACTAGCCTCCAGCGGGGCGTCGCCGCCCGGCGGCTGCTCAGTCCAGCGGGTGGATGAACAGCCCGCTGCGCAGCTTCGGCTCGAACCAGGTGGATTTCGGTGGCATGATCTCGCCGGCGTCGGCGACGGACAGCAGTTCGTCCATCGACGTGGGGAAGAGCGCGAACGCCACGGCCTCCCGCCCGCTGTCCACCCGCCGCACCAGCTCGTCCAGCCCCCGGATGCCCCCGACGAAGTCGATGCGGGTGTCCGTCCGGGGGTCCCCAGTCCCGAGGATCGGGTCAAGGAGGGCGTCCTGCAGGATCGACACGTCAAGCGCGGCCACCGGATTGGACACGTCCCAGGTGTCGCGGCGGGGAACGAGCCGGTACCACCCGCCCGCCAGGTACATGCCGAACTCGTGGGTGCGTCGCGGGCGGGCGGGCTCCGGGACGGGGGTCACCTCGAAGCGCTCGCCGACGCGTCCGAGGAAGTCCTCCACCGTCATCCCCAGGTCGCGGACCACCCGGTTGTAGTCGAGGATCCGGAGCTGGTCGTCCGGGAACACCACCGCCATGAAGAAGTTGAACTCCTCCTCGCCGGTGTGGTCCGGGTGTTGCTCGCGGCGGAGCAGACCCACCTTCGCGGCCGAGGCCGTGCGGTGGTGCCCGTCCGCGACGTAGAGGTTCGGCAGCGCGGCGAACGCGTCGCGCACGGCGGCCACGTCCCCAAGGTCGGCAAGCAGCCAGAACTCGTGCCGCACGCCGTCGTCCGCCACGAAGTCGTAGGCCGGCATGCCGGCGGTCACCCGTGCCACGACGACGTCGAGGGCGGGGCGGTGCCGGTAGGTCAGGAAGACCGGCGACGAGTGAGCGTTGCAGGCGTCCACGTGCCTGATCCGGTCGGCCTCCTTCTCCGCCCGTGTCAGCTCGTGTTTCCTGATGACGCCGGACAGGTACTCGTCCACCGCGGCGAGCCCCACGAGGCCCGTCTGCGCGCGCCCGTCCATTGTCTGGCGGTAGGCGTAGAAGAGTGGCGCCGCGTCCTGCGCCATCAGCCCGCGTTCCACGTAGGAGTCAAGGTTGGCGCGCGCCTGGGCGTACACCTCCGGGTCGTGCGGGTCAGTGCCCGCAGGGAGGTCCACCTCCGGCTTCTCGACATGCACGAAGCTGAGGGGGTGCCGCTCCACTTCGAGGCGCGCCTCGGCGGAGTCCATCACGTCGTAGGGCAACGAGGCGATCTCCGCCGCATGCTGCGGGAGCGGGCGCAGCGCCCGGAACGGCCTGAACTCCACCATGGTGAATCTCCGGTCTCAGTGAGCGGGTGGGGCGGGGAGCGCGTCGTCGAGCCCGAGGAGTGCGACGGCGGCACGGACGACGGCGTGGAGGTTCGCGCCCGCGCCGAGCGAGTCTACGCCGAGCGAGTCCACGAGCGCGACGGCGTCGCCCAGTTCGGCGACCATCCCGGCCGGCGGCACGTCCGGACCGGCCAGCAACCGCGCCGCGGCAACCGCCAGACCCGCGCGGAAGTCTTCGCCGGAGGCAGCGTGCCCGGACAGCCTCTCGATCACGGCGACCGCCGCCAGTGCGGGGTCGACCGTGGGTTCGGCGAGCCGGGACGGCGGGTCGTCCTGCACGGCGCAGGCGACCCCGAGCGCCACCCAGCCGGTGCGCAGGTCCACGAGAACCTGGGCATGGTCGTGGCCGGCGTGCGTCAGGGTGGCGGGTGGGATGACGCCGTCGAAGTGGACCGCGTGCAGCCGGGCCGAGTCCACGACACGACGACGGATACCGAGCCAGCCCACATGGACGAGGGCCTGCTCGGTGTCCGCGATCAGATGTGCCGGGAGCTCACGATCGGCGACGAGGGTGAGTCTCGACCTCACCGAGTGACGCGCAGTCCCTTCGGGACGACGGTGACTCCGCTCTCGGTGACGGTGAAGCCGCGTGCACGGTCGTGCTCGTGGTCGATGCCCACCTGCGCGCCCTCCTCCACGACGACGTTCTTGTCGAGGATCGACTTGTTGACCACCGAGTTGCGGCTGATGAGCACGTCGTCGAAGACGACGGACCCACGCACGGAGGACCAGGAGTTGATCCGTACCCCGGGGGAGATGACCGAGCCGACCACCTCACCCCCCGAGACGATGACGCCGGGGGAGACGATCGAGTCGAGGGCGTGGCCGAGGCGCTCGTGGTGCCCGTAGACGAACTTGGCCGGCGGCAGGCTGGTCTGGCCGTTGAAGAGCGGCCACTCGT
>Ga0209747_1000181_pt1 | contig 32830 bp, 23 predicted proteins | sample BarGraNGADG00311_FD_184498 | JGI IMG/M metagenome (GOLD analysis project Ga0209747, IMG submission 184498) | Arctic peat soil microbial communities from Barrow, Alaska - Barrow Graham LP Ref core NGADG0011-311 (SPAdes) (version 2) | ecosystem: Environmental > Terrestrial > Soil > Wetlands > Peat...
TCTACAGTAACAAATGCACAGGAAGTCAGGAAGCTTACTTTTGATGGCTCACTAAGTGAAATCAAACTTGTAGTTAAAGATCTTAGTCCGGCATTACCTTCAGATTGGACCGGTTATACTCATTTGGTGATGGAAATGAGAACTTCATCCCCCCAGCGGTTTAGCCTGTGGCTATACAGATCAGATGGAGCGCCCGGACGAATTAAAATTCAGCCATTTGGTCAGAATATATGGTTTAGAGCTTGTGTTCCCATTAAATATTTTTTAAGCATGGACAAGACAGGAACTGATCTGGCTTCTGCAACTAACCGTCGAACCAATTCTTTCTGGTATTCAATAGCAGGGCCATTCGGGGGACTAACTAATATTGAATATCTTGGGTTTGCAATGCCTTATCCAGTCAACAAGCCGACTGTTGAGATAAGAGCGGTGCATCTTTCCAAACAGGATGAAGGGTCGGAATTTCTTGAAAAGACACCTGTACTTGATGAGTTTAATCAATGGAAATGGGCCGAGTGGCCGGGTAAAATTAAAAGTAAGGAGCAACTCGCTAAAGAACTTGCTGACGAAGAAAAAACATGGAGCGATAGTACCCAATACAACTATTGTGAGTATGGTGGATATAAAGAAACAAAAACAAAAGCTACCGGATTTTTCAGGGTTGAACAGGTCGACGGCAAGTGGTGGTTCGTAGATCCGCACGGACATTTCTACCTTTCTACCGGAGCTAATGGTGCCACCGGAAGTTCCGGAGGACGACCCGGAGTCCAGGGAGGAGCACCTTCTGTTGATCGAACCTCACCACGTCTTAAGGCATGGGGAATGACTACAGGGGGTAAGCGCAGACCATATATTGTTATGATGCGCTGGCCGAGAACCGGGCTCAATTTCTTTGGTCTGCCTGATGTGTATTCAGAAGAGTTTTCTAAAGCAATTGATCAAACCGCCAGTACCCAATGTACAGCACTTAAGAACGATCCTCTCTTAATCGGTTATTTCGTAGGCAATGAACCAGCTTTTGATGGTCGCGAAAGTGAAGTAGTAGATATGATCCTTGCCGGTACTGATTCACCGATTAAAGATAAGCTTAAAGAGTTCCTTGCCCAGGGAGATACTCCAAAACGTCGTGTTGATTTTGTAATGAATTCGTTCGAAAAATATCTCGATATGGCTTTGGCTGCTATGAAAAAGTACGATCCGAATCATATAAATTTAGGGATACGTTTTGGTGGCGAAACATCGGACGCATTGCTTCGCACCGGTCGGAAATTCGACGTTTGCAGCATTAATGTATACGAGTATGAGCCGATGGCTCAACTTGACCGGGCATACCGTATCTCCAGTCGCCCAATTGTGATAGGAGAATTCCATTTTGGTGTACCGGCAAACGGACTGGGAGCAGGATTGGTACAAGCCAGAGACCAGATTGAGCGCGGAAAAGCCTACAGGTTTTATGTTGAGCAGGCTGCATCGGTTGGCTGTTTCTTAGGTGCTCACTGGTTCGCCTGGGGAGACGAACCAGTATTAGGACGTGGCGATGGGGAAAATTATAACATTGGGCTTGTTGATGTCAATAATCGCCCATATAAGGAGCTTACGGAAGCTGCTAAAGCAACAAATAAAAGACTCTTTGATGTTCATTCAGGTAAGATAGTTCCATTCAACATAAGACCTTTGGCTTCAGATTTTGGTACACCGAATAGTCCCTGGAGTTACTGAAAAGTATTCGTAGATAAAATTATTTTAAACGAAATATTATGAATCAAAAGCATTCCATTTCAGTGGCTTTAAAAATGATATTCTTTTTTTTGATCCTGTCATCAACATTTCCGACTGCCTCAGGTCAGGGACTTCCTGTCTCTGCTCCTGAGAAGATCGGTCTCTCATCTGAACGGCTAAGCAGGATAGATACAGTGTTGAACCAGTATGTAAAAGAGGGTAAATTACCGGGTGCCGTAGCCATGGTTATCCGTCATGGGAAAGTGGGCTATTTCAAATCTTTCGGGTTGAAGGATATTGAAGGAAAAAAGGCAATGACGAACGATGCAATGTTTCGGATAGCTTCAATGACCAAAGCAATAACCTCAGTTGCCGTGATGACTTTATATGAAGAGGGTTATTTTCTCCTGACTGATCCTGTTTCAAAATACATACCTGAGTTTAAGAATTCAAAGGTAGTTAAGAGGTCTCCCACATCTGACAGCATTATTCTCGTGCCTGCAAAAAGTGAAATTACCATTCGGGAACTGCTTAACCATACATCAGGCATTACTTATGGCAGTGCGCTGCAGGGTAGATATTACAGGGAGGCAGGTATGACGGTGGGATTGCTGCCTACAGAAGGGACCATAGGCGAAATGATAAAGAAACTGGGGACATTGCCACTTGTTTCACAACCCGGAGAAGAATTTAATTATGGAATGTCTGTTGATGTTCTCGGTTATCTTATAGAGGTAGTTAGCGGGATGCCGTTTGATGAATATATGAGGAAACATGTTTTTGAACCGTTGAATATGCAGGATACATATTTTTCGCTTCCTCCGGAAAAATTCTCACGACTTGCCACTCTGTACCTGATGGGAAGAGATGGAAAGCTTGGCAAAGTGACTAAATATTTTCCTTATCCTAAGCCGCAGAACTATTTTTCAGGCGGAGCCGGCCTGGTATCAACTGCATCTGATTATGCAAGATTCGCACAGATGTTACTGAATAAAGGTGAACTGGACGGGAAAAGGCTACTCAGCCGGAAGACAGTCGAATTAATGACAACAAACTCTATAGGCGATATCTTCATTTTTACTTCTTTTGCCCATAACGGGATAATGGGTGATAAGTTTGGATTAGGTTTTGGAATACGGTCTGAAAGAGGTCTGTTTGATGAACTTGAATCGCTTGGGACATTCGGTTGGGATGGTGCTTTCTATACGCGCTTTTGGGTAGATCCCAAAGAAGACCTTATTGGGATTTTTATGTCTCAGGTTGATTCCAACTGGAGTGAAACCCTGATTGGTAAATATAAAAACCTTGTATATCAGGCAATTTCAGATTAATTAAATACAGATTAATGCTATTTTAATTCAATATGCATTTATCTGAATGTCTGATTAAACGTAAGAGTTTTTGAATAAATTATTCGAAAAATAATTTGGTGAAGGAATATTAATCATTAGTTTTGTAATCTTAAAGTTATCGCGAAAGTACACGTGTAAGTATTTATTAAATTTTTGAATTATGAAAAAGATTTTGGTTGCAGGAGCCGGCGGTTTTATTGGCGGTCACCTCGTTAAAGAGTTAGTTAAAAAAGGTCACTCAGTAAGAGCTGTGGATATGAAACCTTTGAATGAATGGTATCAGGTTACAGAAGGGGTTGATAATCTTGTTCTTGACCTGCGTCTTAAAGAAAACTGCTACACAGTAGTAAACGGATATAATGAGGTCTTTAACCTTGCTGCGGATATGGGAGGAATGGGCTTTATTGAAAATAATAAAGCTGCCTGTATGATAAGTGTTCTTATTAATACTCATCTGCTTATAGCTGCACGCGACTGCGGAATTGACAGGTTTTTTTATGCATCATCAGCATGCGTTTACAATGGCGATAAACAAACCGATCCAAATAATCCGGGACTGAAAGAAGCTGATGCTTACCCCGCACTGGCAGAAGATGGTTATGGTTGGGAAAAACTATTCAGTGAGCGTATGTGTCGTCACTTCAGGGAAGATTTTGGACTTACAACAAGAGTTGCCAGATTCCATAATGTGTATGGCCCACATGGCACTTTCGATGGGGGCAGGGAAAAAGCTCCGGCAGCAATGTGCCGTAAAGTTATTGAAGCGTCAATAACCGGTAAAAAGGATATCACAATTTGGGGTGATGGTCACCAGACACGAAGCTTTATGTATATTGACGATTGCGTAAAGGGAATTCAGGCTATAATGTATAGCGACATAATAGAACCTCTCAATCTGGGAAGTAGTGAAATGGTCTCTATAAACCAGCTTGTTGATATTGTAGAAGATATTGCAGGTTTTAAACTTAACAGGAAATACGACCTTGATGCTCCAAAAGGCGTTCGTGGCCGTAACAGTGAAAATACATTAATTAAGAAATACCTGGATTGGGAACCATCTATTCCTTTAAAAACGGGGATGAAAAAGACATACGACTGGATTAAAGAACAAATGTCGCATGATTCGACAATTAAGAAAGAGGCAAATAAATATAATAAGTAATTCAGTTCGGATAATGAGTAGTAAGAAGGTATTGTTAAGCGGTTGTTTTGATCTGCTCCATGGAGGTCATGTTGCATTTTTCAAAACGGCCGCAACTTACGGAAATCTTTATGTGAGCGTCGGGAGAGATAATAACTTGTTTTTACTAAAGGGTAAAATGCCTGTTTTCTCAGAAGAAGAACGACTCTACATCGTAAAATCCATTAAATATGTCAGTGAAGCTTTTCTGGCATCAGGTTCAGGAATGTTGGATTTTAAACCTGATCTTCAAAGGATTAAACCGGATATTTTCATTGTGAATGAAGAAGGCCATACTCCGGAAAAGAAGAGTTTATGTAAAGAATCAGGAGTGGAATATATTGTTCTTCCGCGTATTCCCGAAGAAGGACTACCAGCCCGCTCCAGTTCCGGAACAAAAAAGGAGCTGAGATTTCCTTACAGACTTTGCCTTGCCGGCGGATGGATGGATCAGCCCTGGGTATCCAAAGTTTATCCCGGATCGGCTGTCGTGGCACAGATCTGGCCATCAATGGATTTTAATAGCCGGTCAGGCCTTGCTACCAGTTCCCGTGACTTTGGGATAAAAATATGGGGAAACAGGTATCCCGAAGGTGATCCGGTTCAAAACGCAAAAATATTATTTGGTGCAGAGAACCCTCCCGGCACTAAATATGTTGCAGGGTCACAGGACCATCTTGGGTTACTTCTGCCAGGGGTGAGCGGATTATATTACAATGGTGGTTACTGGCCCGAGAAAATACAGTCTACTGTTGATAAAGATATCTGCGACTGGCTTTCGGATGTTATTTACCTGGTACCTTTAAAACCACGACCTGACGGATACGATCCGCTGAAAGAGATGCATCTCGAAAAACACTTAATTAAACAATTGGGAGAAGCAGGTAATAGCTGCTATGATAGCATTTTGAGGAAAGATATTACTGGACTGGGTAAAGCAATGACGGATACTTTTATAATGTGGAAGAAAATACTACCACTCACTGTTCAGGATGATATCTTTAAAGAAATGGAAACAAATTATTTCCTTAACTATCCTGGTGCTATTACTTCCGGTTGCGGAGGAGGTTATGTGATTGTAGTTTCTGAAAAGGAAGTTGAAGGGTCCATTAGAATAAAAGTCAGGTACTAGCGGAATTGAAAGAATTATTTAATAATAAAATAATTTACGATTAATATTTAGGTATACTCTTGGTAACTAATTTAAAACCTCAAAAATGAAAACCAACCTTACCAGACAAATCTGTCTTTCAGGTTTCTTTGCACTGTCGTTTACTCTACTTCTTTCGGCTCAGCAGCAAAAAGCAAATCTCCCCGAAGGTCCATTCAAACCAACAGACGAATCTATGAAACAATACCAGTATCCTGAATGGTTCCGTGATGCAAAATTAGGTTTCTGGGCGCATTGGGGGCCACAGGCCGTTCCTCGTATGGGCGACTGGTATGCGAAAAAAATGTACATGGAGGGAAGCGCTGATTATAAGTATCATCTTGAACACTACGGACATCCTTCTGCGTTTGGTTATAAAGATATAATTCCTCTCTGGAAAGCTGAAAAATGGGATCCGGATAAACTCATGGAACTTTACAAGAAAGCCGGGGCTAAATATTTTGTCAGCATGGCGACCCATCATGACAATTTCTTCCTATGGAATTCAAAAATAAACAGATGGAACTCTGTTAATATGGGTCCTAAAAAAGATGTTGTCGGACTCTGGCAGCAGGCAGCAAAAAAACAAGGATTGAAATTTGGAGTCTCAGAACATCTGGGTGCAAGCTTTAACTGGTTCCAGACTTCTCATGGTGCTGATAAACTGGGTCCAAAGGCTGGTGTTCCTTATGATGGTACCAATCTTAATAATCAGGATCTTTATCATGCAGTATCTCTCCCTGACGACAAAGCCTGGCTGACTACTAATCCGGCATGGCAACTCGAATGGTATCGGTGCATTACAGAACTGTTAGATAACTACAAGCCTGATCTTCTCTATTCGGACAGCCCAATGCCGTTTGGAGATGTTGGCCGGACTTTAATTACCAACTTCTATAATAAGGATATAATCAAAAATAATGGAAAACTTGAAGCAATTTATAACTGCAAACAGCCATCGCGTGGTTTGTGGGTTCAGGATGTTGAACGCGGTGTACTCGATACCATTAGCGAGTTTCCATGGCAGACCGATACATCTATTGGAGATTGGTATTACAGTACCGGACAAAAGTATAAATCTGCTGAGGCGATTGTCCAGATGTTGGTAGATATTGTAAGTAAAAATGGAAATCTTCTTATAAATATTGTTCAGACACCTGAAGGTGACCTTGAACCTGATATGCTTAATATACTCGATTCAATAAGCGTTTGGACCGCTGCTAATGGCGAAGGTATTTACGGCTCACGTCCTTGGCAGACATACGGTGAAAAATCACCTGAGGCCAGAGCTGTAAAACAAGGCAGATTTAACGAAAACTATAAATTCAATTCAAAAGATATCCGTTTTACAACAAAAGATGGGTTCCTGTATGCATTCTGTCTGGGTACGCCTGCAAGCGATATTAAGATTATGTCGTTGGGCAAAAATTCCAAATATAAATTTGGCGCAATAAAATCTATTACGATGGTAGGCAGTGATATTAAAGTGAAATGGTCGCAGGAAGCTGATGCAATAGTAATTAAAAAACCATCGAAACTACCAAAATGGCCGGTACTCGGATTCAAAATTGAGTTTGCACCTTCAATTTAAAATTATAAGTATTTAAACACAACTAATTTAAATAAATCAGACTTCTATGGATAGCAAATCAATATCCCAGCTAAAGGCTAAACTTGTATCCCCGGAGAACAGAACTTCCTTTATTCTGGTAACTGCCTTGTTTTTGTTTTGGGGCATTCCCAATAACCTTAATGACATTCTTATTAAACAGTTTATGAAAGCCTTTGAATTAACCCGGCTTCAGGCCGGTCTTATTCAGAGCGCTTTTTATCTCGGTTATTTTGTACTGGCTTTGCCTGCTGCAATTATTATGCGTAAATACAGTTACAAAGTTGGTCTTGTAATCGGGATGTTACTTTATAGTCTGGGAACATTCCTGTTCTGGCCTGCCGCTCATTCAGGTCAGTATTTTTATTTCCTGGCCGCATTATTTGTTATTGCCAGCGGACTTTCTTTCCTCGAAACAGGGGCTAATCCATTTATTGCAGGGTTAGGTAATCCCGAATCATCTGAACGGAGATTGAATTTTTCACAGGCTTTTAATCCATTTGGTGCAATATTGGGAGTTCTTATTGGCACTGTTTTTATTTTTTCCGGTATAGAACATGATCCGGCTAAAGTTGAGGTGATGAAACAGGCAGGTACCTATGCTGCTTATCTCGAATCTGAAACTATGAGGGTTGTCAGACCATATATGGTGCTGGGTGTTGTAGTATTCCTTTGGGCTATACTTATTATGAGAACCAAATTCCCGAAGATAACCGCGGAGGAAAGCGTCAGTGAAAATAAAGGTAATCCTGGTGAACTGTTTAAACAGCGTCATTTCCTCTTGGGAGTTTTAGCTCAGTTCTGTTATGTTGGCGCCCAGGTTGGCACATGGAGCTTTTTTATACAATACGCCCAGGACTATACAGGAATTGCAGAAAAATCGGCAGGCTATTTCCTTACCGGAACACTTGTAGCATTTCTTATCGGCCGGTTCTCAGCAACAGTGATAATGAAATATATTAAGCCCGGGAAACTGATGGGTATTTATGCCATCATGAATATTCTCCTGGTCGGACTTGCAGTTATGCACCCCGGCTGGATAGGGGTATGGTCTATTTTCCTTTCAAGTTTCTTTATGTCATTAATGTTTCCGACTATATTTGCACTTGGAATTAAAGGACTTGGAGCTAACACCAAAATTGCCGGTTCAATAATTGTTATGGCTATAATCGGAGGTGGAGTATTTACACCTATAATGGGCCTGGTAGCAGAAAAAAGTATGGCTCTGGCGATGCTTATTCCTATGGGATGCTATTGTTTTATCACTATATATGCCTTCTGGTGGTCTAATCCAAAAAGTCTCCAGGAAAGCAGTGTTAATTAATTAACAGAAATGTTTAAGTTCATTTCTTAACGATTTAAAACAGAATGTAAAATGGGCGATTTATTTAAAAGATATTGCAAAATTCTTACTCTGAAGGACGATCCCGAACTGATAAAACAGTATAAAAATGTACACGGTATTAACAATGCATGGCCGGAAATAACTCAGGGAATGAAAGATGTGGGGATTATTGATATGGAGATCTATATTCATGGAAATATTCTATTCATGATTATGGACACAACCGCCGATTTTGATCATGAAAAAGCCATGACGGTACTCGCCACAAAACCCAGGCAAAAAGAATGGGAGAGTTTTGTGTCAAAATTTCAAAATACAGACTCTGAAGCTACTGCAGCCGGCAAGTGGACTTTAATGGACCGTATCTACGAGATGGATCAAAAAAAAGAATATAAGCCAATCTCCGGACAGGTAAAGAAACACATCGGATAAATGAATTAATTTTATATTAATGCTCACCCGTACTTTAATCGGGTGAGCATTTTATTTGATTTTAAAATGAACAACAGGTACGTTATAATAATGGCAGGTGGCGTTGGAAGCCGTTTCTGGCCACTTAGCCGCAGTAAAAAACCGAAACAGTTTCTCGATATTCTTGGAACCGGAGAAACTCTTCTTCAGCAAACATTCAGGCGATTTAAATCTGTCTGCCCTGAAGAAAATATTTTGGTTGTTACTAATGCAGACCATAAAGAGCTTGTAATTGAACAGTTAGGCATTAAGCCGGAACGGGTACTCTCAGAGCCACTCCGGAAAAATACTGCTCCCTGTATTGCGTATGGTACATTCATAATAAAGAACGAAAACCCCGATGCAGTTATTGCCGTAACACCGGCTGATCATATAATAACAAATGAGGATGAATTCCGGAAAATCATTAATGCCGGATTTGATTTCGCACAGGGGAATGATGTACTTATTACTCTCGGTATTAAACCCGATAAACCTGAAACCGGCTATGGATATATTCAGAGTGAAAAAAGTGATAGCGCTGAAGGGTTCAATAAATTATTGAAAGTTAAAGCATTCACTGAAAAGCCAGATTTGGAAACGGCAAAATCATTTCTTAAAAGCGGCGATTTTTATTGGAACTCAGGTATTTTTATCTGGAGTTCAAAATCCATTATTAAGGCAATGGAAACATTTTTACCTGATATTTGTCTTGCCTTTAATGGAGGGGGAGCTATTCCCGGAACTATTAAAGATTTTGCCTTTATAAACAAGACATATAGTGCAATCCGAAGCATTTCAATCGACTATGGGGTCCTTGAAAAGGCTGGTAATGTTTATGTGCTTGGTGCTGATATGGGCTGGTCCGACCTGGGGACCTGGAGTTCATTATATGATCAGACTCATACCGATTTTAATGAGAATGCAATTGTAAGAGGGAAGGCCTTTACTCACGAAAGTAATGGAAACCTTATAAGTATTACTCCGGGAAAAGTAGTTCTTATTGAGGGACTGAAAGATTTTATTGTAGTTGATACTGATGATGCTCTGCTGATAATCAGGAAAGAAGAAGAACAAAAAATTAAACAGTATCTGGAGGAGATTAAAAGTGAGATAAAAGATATTTGAGCATTATTTTCCGGTTTAAAAATCATAAATCTTATACAAACCCTGATTATATTGCGGGGTGTTGAAAAAGTCCTTTGTGAACCTTAGTACACAAAGAAACACAAAGAGAAGAAAGCCAAAAAAGCCACTTTTTCAACAGCTCCTTAGGCAACTGTGATTATTCACTCAACGTTTTTATGTTATCATTTATTTTTGATTATTTTTAGGAAATAATTTGAAAATAGTAATAGCATATGATTAACATCAGACAATCTGATATTGCTAAGGAACTTAATATCTCAAGAGTATCTGTTTCCAAAGCATTACGCGATCATCCTGACATTTCACCGGCAATGAAGAAAAAAATTCTTGAAGTTGCCAACAGATTGGGATATGTCCCAAACCTGATTGCACGTCAGCTAAACTCACGACGGACTTTTACTTTAGGCATTGTCGTTCCTGATCTGGAAAATAGTTTTTTCTCATATATTACTGACAGTATGATTGATTATGCAACAGAGCATAACTATTTCGTAATACTTACAGTCTCACGCGAGAAAGAAATTCACGAGAAACGTAACATCGACAACCTTATTGGATTGAGAGTGGATGGTCTGCTTGTTTGTCTTTCGCAGGAAACAACAGATAGAGAGGTGTTTTCAAAGGTGAAAAAGATGAATATTCCGCTGGTGTTTTTTGATAGGGCATTTGATAATCTAAAATTCTCAAGAGTTGTATTTAATGATAAATTGGGAGCTGAAAATTCATTGAACCGGATAATACAGGAAGGTTATACCAAAATTGCAAAATTTGCCGGATATTCAAATACGAATATTGGTAAAGATCGTTTGGAAGGGTTTAAGGAAGCCCTTTTAAAAAACAAAATTCCAGTTCGAACGGACTGGATTATAGAGGGAGGCTTTGAGGTGAAAGATGGATATGAGTCTTTTAAAAAACTAAACAAACTGGGAAACTTACCTGAAATAATATTTACAGTTAACGACAGAGTAGCGCTTGGTGCATATAAGGCTGCAAAAGAAGCAGGGTTAAGAATTCCGGAAGATATCGGAATATTTGGATTTGGATTCAGTGAAATTACGGACTTCTTCGATCCTCAATTGACTCTTATTAATCAGGATCCCAGAAAATTAGGATACGAGGCGTGTAAACTTCTGATCGACGAGATTGAGAAGAAAATACCAACCAGCCAAAATATAATCTATATTGAAGAGGAGTTCCTTTGGAGAAAATCGGTTGAACGTAAACTGAAGAAGTAAATATTAACACTTTTGCAGTCCTGCAGCAACTGATGATAATTTAAAATCCCTCAAAGATTTCAGTATGCCAGAGAGAAGCTTTTAAAAAAAAGGTTAAAAAATAAAACTTAAAGTCCTTAATAGGCAAAGTTTCACTATGTTTGTTGCATAAAGATATAGTATATATTAAGGCAAATGAAACAATTTAAGATAATATCAGTATTGCTTTTTCTGGCATTATTATCAGTAGCTGCAAAAAAAATTCTGAGTTCTTCAGTTTTTGAATGGGAAAAACTCCCGGTTAAGACTACATCAACGGGCGAGGTAAGAAATGTTTTTTCAAGTCCTACACAAACACTCAATATGTTTGATATAAAGGCTGTTACTTTGAATCAGGGAAACAGTACTTCTGATTATACTGTGAAGAATGGGTTTGATGAGCTTATCATAATCAAGGAAGGATCAGCTGAGATCAGCATCAATACTGAAAGTAAAATATTGGGTGAAGGTAGTGTTGTCGTTGCTTCGCAGGGGGATAAAGTTAAAATCAGGAACTTACAGAATGCTAAAACTACTTTCTATATATTCCTGTTTAATCCCAAAACTCCTGCAGTACCAAATCAACCTGGTGTTAAAGTAGTTCCCGTATTTAAAGATTGGAAAGAACTTGAATTCAAACCTTCTGCAGTTGGTGGAAGGCGTGACATTATGAAGCAGTCAACCTCGGCATTGAAAGAGCTTGAGATGCATACTACTACTCTTAATGAAGGTGTTACAAGCCATAACCCGCATTCACATGCTGATGAGGAGATAATTCTTGTACGTTTCGGATTTGTTGAAGAGACAATAAATGGTAAACCCTATAAGCTTGGGCCTGGCTCTGTTATATTCCTGAGTAACAATGATAACCATGGAATCAGGAATGCCGGAGCAGGCAAATGTGAATATTATGCTATAAGGTGGTTAACCCATACTACCGGGTATAGTGATAAAAAATGAACTTCCTTCACCATATTTGCTTTCGACCCGGATTGTACCATTGTTTTTTTCAATAAACTCCTTGCAGATTATCAAACCTAACCCAGTTCCTCTTTCTCCATTTGTTCCTTCTCTGCTATAATTGGAATCAATCCTGAATAGTTTTTTCTGATCCTCAGGGCTTATTCCTACTCCATTATCACGAATCTCTATCTGCAGTTCATTTTTATATTCTGTAAGTGAAATAATGATCTTCCCATTGTCAGGTGTAAATTTAATTGCGTTTGAGATCAGATTGCGTACAACCATTTCAACCATATTTAAATCAGCATATCCTTTTTTGACCGATGTGAATATTTTTTCTACTGTTATATGTTTTTGATCGAAAGTTGGTTTAAGCAGCGAAATGATATTTTCAATAACCTCAGAAATGTTGATTTCTCTGGGATCTAAGGAGATTTTATTTGTTTGAGTCCTCGACCAGGTCAGAAGGTTTTCAACAAGGGAGAGAATATTATTTGATGAGTTATAAATTGCCTGTGCATAGCTCTTTTGTTCAGCGTTATCAGTCTCTTTCATTTCTATGAGGAGCAATTCAGAGAATCCCAGCAAAGATTGAAAAGGGCTTCGCAGATCATGAGCAATAATAGAAAAAAACTTATCTTTTGTTGAATTTAGCTCCAGCAATTTATCTTTTTGTTGTATTAGAACTTTAGATTGTTCTTCAATAAAATTTTGCTTTTCAACTACCTGGTCATAACTTTCCTGCAATTTATAGGTGCGATCTTCAACTTTCTTTTCGAGTTCGGTATTATATCGTTTCAAAAGTGAAATACGGTAAAAGTAATAACCGATTGCAGAGGCAGAAAGAATAAAAAATATTATTCCTATAAACCACCATGTCTCCCAAAAAGGAGGGATTACTTTTATTTTCAGAATCAATGGTTCTGGATTCCATAGACCGTCGCAGTTAGCAGCTTCCACAATAAATGAATAATCTCCTCCGCGAAGATTTGAGTATGTTGCGAAATTCCTTATGCCGGTTGAGTAATTCCAATCTTTTTCAAGCGGAGTAAGTTTGTATTTGTATCTGTTATTTTCAGGATTGGAGTAATGTAATGCAGCAAATTCAATCGTGACCAGACTGTGCAAATACGATAATGTTAATTGGTTAGTCTGGTTTATAGCTTCTTTCAGAACAATTTTCCCCCTTATTTTAGTTCCGATTTCAACTGTCTCATTGAAGATTTTAAGGTCAGTAAAGGCTAAAACCGGAGGGTAAGGATTACTTTTAATTGAATCAGGAAAAAAAATATTAAATCCATGTATCCCACCAAAAAATAATTCGCCTTTATTGTTTTTTAAAGATGCAGACTCTCTGAATTGTACACCTTGCAGTCCATCCTGCAGAGTAAATTGTTTTGTAATGAAAGACTGAGGATTTTTTACTGCCCCTTCACATTTAACAAGGCCTGCTCCGGTACTCAGCCAAAGGTTCTGACTGTTGTCTTCCATGATGTCTAAGATAATGACAGAAGGGAAACCCTTTTCTATTCCAAAATATAGAAGCGAATCTGTCTTAATATCAATAAAGTAGAGCCCCTTGTTTGTTCCTATCCATAAATTATTTTGATAGTCGACGTGTATAGCTTTTATTGTTGTTGTAAAGTATTGGGAATATATTTTTTCAAAAACCATACTTTCCCTGTTAAGCTTATACAATCCATCCCCGGAGGAGCCTACCCATATCTGATTTTTTGTATCTTCATATAAAGTCAAGACATCAATATCCAGATTAAGATGCTGAAAGGTCTTGCTTCCCTTTTTGAGAAGGTCAACTCCTTTATTTGTTCCAATCCATAAATTTTCCTCCTCATCAAGAAGAAGTGCGCGTATAGAATTACTAATGACAGAACTCTGTGGTTCATTTCCAGTCCGGTAATGTGTAATCTCGCCGGTCTTTACATCAAGATAATCTAATCCTTCACTATAGAATCCTACCCAGATATTTCCATCAGACCCGGTCGCAATACTTTTTACATTCACCCCGGAAAAAGAATTTTTATTTTTAGTGCCAGGCATGAACTGGCTGAATTTTTTGGTTAGTCTGTTGTAACTGAACAGGCCATTTTCCTCAGTTCCAATCCATAAATTATCGTTATCCCCACTGCTGAAACAATTGATCATTTTAGCAGAAATCCCTGTTTCTTCATCTGAAAGACTATAAAGATAGAAAGGTTTACGTTTAAAATCAGTGTAGCAGACTCCATATGAAAATGTACCAAGCCACATAATTTCATTATGATCAATAAAAACATCGTAAACAGAATTGCTCATGGATTTGGAAGTAAGAGGATCGACCTGTTTTACTGATATAAGGGAGTCTGTTCCAGCTTTCTGAAGTAGAATACCCAGGCGGCAACCTATCCAGATATTACCGTATTTATCATTAACTATTTTTCTAATCCTGTAACTTAGATTGTTCGATGGTACCGGGATTATGTGGATCAGACTGGAATCTGTCAGGTTGAATTTGAATATTCCATTATCCTGCGTACCCGCCCAGATGACGTTATTTTTATCTTTATATAGACAATTGACCTGGTCTTTAACCTCTTTTGTCAATCTGAATTTTTCAATAGAAGAAAAGTCTTTACTTCGAATATCAAGAACCAAAAGTCCATCCTTCTTGGTTCCACACCATAATTTTCCGTCTTCTTCAAGCAGGGACATAATGCTTAATTCGTTTTTTCCCTTATATGGATATGCAGTAATGGAATCTGTTTCAGTGTTGTAGGAAAACAAGCCTCTTTCACATCCTAACCATATTTGCCCGTTTTTTCCCTCAAGAAGAGAATAAACCCTACCCATCGGTTCAATACCTAATGTTGAATCGCATTTTTCAACTCTGTCTGATTTATAGTTATAGCGGAATAATGTATATGAACCAATCAGTAAATTACCTTTAGAATCTGTTAATAAAACACTTATCTGAGGCGTCCTTGTCTGGCTACCTGTAAGATGATCCAGTGCATAGTTTTTCAGGATGAATCCATCATACCTGCAAATGCTCTCATTTGTACCGAACCACATAAAGCCATCCTTATCCATTGTTACTGCATTCACCTTGTTATTTGGCAAACCGTTTTCAAGCGTCAGATATCGAAAATGAAGGTTACCGGGGTCGATTCCCTCTGTTGAAGAATATATAGAGGAAAAACCTGCTAAAATGAGAATTATAAAAAGTAAAGACCACTTTAAAAAGCGGCCGGGGAGAATTGAAAATTTCAAATTGGCTAGTTATATGTGCAAATATAATTAAAATGCTTATCAGAACTTTTCTTTCCTTTTTTTATTTATGGTCGCCACTTCTCAATTTTTTTAGCTCATTAAAATGTTCCATAGATACTTTTTCCCTGGCTTCTCTGGTAGTTCTACGGTATGTTTCAAATTCAGACTGTAATTCCTTAAGCTCTTTATTAGTGTTGATAGTGACAGACATATTTCGCTGAAAAATGAGAAATCCAAGTGTTAGTATAACTAATAATACTGCCACAATTGTCCACATCATATTATTATAGGTTGACTTGTTTATTTCCGCACCGAAAAATTTTATACTGTTTTTTGAAACAGTAATCTCCTCCAGTTTGGCTTCTGTCGCTGTATTCGAAATGTTTAGAGAATCTATAATCTTTTTTAACGCTGATGTACTGGTGATTAACCCGGTAATCTCATTTTTTGATACCGAAAGAGAATCTATAATGTTTAACTTTATTTTCTGAAACATATCCTCCCGGATTGCCCGGAAATTCTCATAAATTTTGGTATGCGCCTCAAGATAATTCATCTGTTCCTTAAGATTGCTTTTCGTCAGCTCCTCAGGAATAGTTAACTGGCCAGCAGATTTCAAACCAGAAATAACAAGGAAAAGTGTTACCAGAATATATCGGAATTGGAAATGATTCATATCTTTCATGTGTTTTAGTAAAAAAAATATCAGGCTTATATATTTAACGAATAAATGAAGTGTAAATTATGTTCTGAAAAACATTAAATTTATGATATTAAAAATGAAAATTATAAGATTTCTGTAAATAAAAAGTAAATAGCTGGTTCAAGTTAACCACAGGTAGTCGTAAATAGATTAATATCAACTAACTAAATTAAATAATGAGACAATTTTTTCTTTGCTTAAGGACTGTACTTATTGTATTGGTCATTTCCCCGGGATCAGCATATGCGGAAGTAAAACTGCCGGTAATATTTGGAAATAATATGGTATTACAGCAACAGACAGAAGCAGCAATATGGGGAACTGCTGCTAAAAATACTTCTGTTAAAGTCACAACCTCCTGGAATAAAAAAAGTTATAACGTAAAAAGTAGTAGTGACGGGAAATGGAAACTTAAAGTAGCAACACCATCAGCAGGTGGACCGTATGAGCTTACAATAAGTGACGGGACAGAACTGAAATTAAAGAATGTTATGATTGGGGAGGTTTGGATATGTTCCGGACAATCTAATATGGAAATGCCGATGAAAGGATTTGTAAATCAACCGGTAGTTGGTTCGAATGAAGCCATAGCAAATGCTTCAAATGTTTCGATAAGGTTATTTACCGTAAAAAAGGCTTCCAGTTTGCAACCACTTGAAGATTTTACAGGTAGCTGGAAAAATTGTGAACCTGAAAATGTAAGCCAATTCAGCGCAACAGCTTATTATTTTGGATTAATGTTGAATAAAATACTGAAAGTTCCTATAGGACTTATTAATACCAGCTGGGGTGGTACCAGAATTGAACCATGGGTGAGTGAAGAAGGTATTAAAAAGTTCGATTTTGTAAAACTTCCGGATAAAAATCAGCAGGGTAATATTTCATCGCAAACACCTACCGTTTTGTTTAATGCAATGATAAATCCTATGGTTGGATACGGAATACGGGGAGCTATCTGGTACCAGGGAGAATCAAACCGTAATGAACCGGACCAATATGTTAAACTTCTGCCCGGACTGATAGAAAACTGGAGAGCCGTATGGGGTGTTGGAGATTTTCCATTCTACTATATACAGATTGCCCCATACGACTATGGCCCTACCGGGTTGAACTCTGCTTACCTTCGTGAAGCTCAGCTGATAGCCTCCACTACACTTCAAAATATTGGAATGGTCTCTCTGATGGATATCGGTGAAAAAGATATTATTCACCCTGCAAATAAAAAAGCCGGGTCTGATCGTCTTGCATTTCTTGCCCTTACCAAGACTTATGGGAAAGCAGGTTTTGCCGGGTCCGGACCAGTATTTAAAGAGATGAGCATTACAGGTTCCGTTGTAAAGCTTACTTTCGATAACGCAATCAATGGTCTTACATCTAATGGGAAAGAACTATCGTGTTTCGAGGTAGCAGGTACAAATAAAAGGTTTTACCCTGCGAAAGCTTTTATTGGAGGGGGAGGTATTACTCTTTTTTGCCCATCAGTTGCTGAGCCCGTAGCAGTAAGGTATGCTTTTAAAGATTTCATTGTTGGGGATCTGTTCAATACGGAAGGCCTGCCGGCATCATCATTTCGCACGGATATCTGGCCCTAGAATAGCTAAAATGATTTGAAACTTGTTTTATATGCAACAGAAAAAGATGTTTCACGTCTTTTAGTTGAACTTCATATTTTTGTCCATGTTTCAAAATATTTTCCGCATCGCTGTCCGGAATATTTTCCGACATAAAGGGTTTACATTTATAAATGTAACAGGACTTGCAGTCGGACTAGCTGCATCGTTGCTAATTTTATTATGGGTTCAGGATGAATTGAGCTTTGATAAATTTAACAGAAATGGTAAAAATATTTACCGCGTTGAAGAAGATCAATTTTATTCCGGAGAGCGATATCATGTAACCGTAACACCCCATCCGAGCGGTCCGGTATGGAAGGAGAAAATACCTGAAATAAAGGAGCAGACCCGGGTAAACAGGCTTCCTCGTATTTTGTTCCGGCAAGAAGATAAATTATTTTTTGAAAACTCAATAGTTGCAGCCGACTCAGGTCTGTTTAGAATGTTTACTCTTCCCATGTTGATGGGTGATCCTGTTACAGCTTTAAATGCTCCTCATTCAATTGTTCTTACCGAGAAACTTGCAAATAAGTATTTCGGCATTACTAATCCCATTGGCAAAACACTTATACTTGAAAATAAATTCCAGTTCATGGTAACCGGAGTGATAAAAGATCTGCCAAAAAACTCATTGTTTACTTTTGGAGGTGTTTTGCCTTATTCCTTTTTGAAGGAGATCGGTGCTATAAGCAATTCCTGGGGTAACAATTCAATCGCTACCTTCGTTCTTTTAGAGAAGGGTGCAGACATAAATTCAGTTAATAAGAAACTTACAGATGTTGTTATTGAGAATAATCCGCAAACAACCACAAAATTTGTTCTGTTCCCTCTGTTAGACATTCATTTACATACACAATTTGGTTTTGGAGTGAGTAAAGGTCCTGTAATTGCGGTTTCTATATTTACTCTGATTGCAATTTTTGTTCTCCTTATTGCATGCATAAACTTTATTAATCTTTCAACAGCTAAAGCTTCAGGAAGGGGGAAAGAAATAGGGATAAAAAAGGTTGCCGGAGCTGATCAGATGACAATGATAGTTCAGTTTATGTTTGAATCACTTCTCCTGGTTGCAATCGCATTGGTTTTTGCCTTGATCCTGGTCGGATTGTCTCTTGGCCTGTTCAATAATATTTCCGGAAAGAGTTTCAGTCTTGAAAATCTTTTCCAGGTAAAGTTTATTATCAGTTTTATAGTTGTTGGAGTGCTTGCAGGTTTTATTTCAGGTATTTATCCTGCCATTTATCTCTCTTCATTTAAACCTGCAATTGTATTAAAGGGAGAGACTGTTTCTGGTAAAGGGAATGGCAGACTCAGACAAATTCTTGTGATAGTTCAATTCACTCTTTCAATACTGATTGCTATTTCGGCAATATTCATGTACATGCAGTTAAAATTCATGCAGGAAAAGGATTTGGGTTTTGATAAAAATAATCTGATCTGTATTCCAATGGCAGATAACATGAAACCAAAATACTATTCATTTAAAGGCGAACTTCAGAAAGAAACTTTGATTCAGGGAGTTACAGCATCAATGTGGAATCCTGTAATGATAGGAAGTAATTCAGGTGGAGCCAGTTGGGATGGTAAAGATCCGGAAAAACAGGTCCTTATCGGGACTAATGGAATCGATTACGATTATCTGAAAACAATGAATATGAAACTCGTATCAGGGCGTGATTTTTCTAAAGATTTCACCTCTGATATTGCCAGGGATACAACAGGTAATTTTTTAGTAAATGAAGAGGTTGTCAAAATTATGGGGATAGGAGATCCTATTGGTAAAAATTTCAGGTTTATGGGCCTTAATGGAACAATTGTTGGTGTATTAAAAAACTTTCATTTTAAAGGGGCTGATCAACTGATCGAACCAATGGCTTTTGCCCTGGCCAATACTGACTATCTTAGTGTAATCCTTATCAGGTTGTCCCCGGGTAATATTCCTGAATCGCTGGGAGCGGTTGAAAAGATCTGGAAAGAACTGATTCCTGAGTACCCTCTGGTATACAGTTTCATTGATCAGGATTATGACAATTTATTCAGAGCCCCGGTACGCCTTACCAGGTTATTGAAATATTTTACAATTCTTGCTGTAATAATAGCATGCCTTGGTCTTTACGGATTATCTTCATATTCAGCTGAGCGCCGGACAAATGAGATTGGGATCCGAAAAGTAATGGGAGCGGGTTCTCTTATAGTTATGTATACATTGTCAAAAGAGTTTCTTGTACTGGTTCTCATCTCAATAGTTATTGCACTACCGGTAGGTTGGATTATTGTGGGTAACCTGCTGAAACAGTTTGCATACAGAATTGAGATGAGTTTATTCGTATTTGCCGGAATTGCAGTCGGGGCTATTCTTATAGCTATATTAACTGTTAGTTTCCAGGCATACAAGGCTACCCATATTAATCCTGCTGAAGCTCTTAAAGTTGAATGAATAACCTGTGTGCAACGTTATTGTTATTTTGACGTCTTTGAAAAGGATTCCGCAATTGTAGTTGTACCGGAATATCTTATAAAAATTACATAATATGTTCAATTTCATTTATTCCTGATAATTATGTTCAAGAATCTATTAAAGCATAGTCTCCGATCCTTCAAAAGGCAACGTGCCTATATTATAATTAATATTCTGGGTCTTTCGATTGGAATTGCATGCAGTCTCCTGATTGCTCTGTTCGTTATTAATGAGGCCAGTTTTGACAGGTATAATATTAAGAAAGACAGGATATTCAGAGCTGTACTTAATGGAAAAATCGGAGGTCAGGAAGTTACCGTGTCTTCTTCAGCCGCTGTTATGGGTCCAACATTGTTAAAGGAATTCCCGGAAATAGAAGACTTCCTGAGAATGACCGGGAAAGGACCTACCATAATCGGTTATAATGATCTGACATTTACAGAAGAAAATATGGTAGAGGCAGACTCATCTTTTTTTAATTTCTTTTCAATACCTTTTATCAAAGGTGATGTAAAAAATCTCTTAAATGCTCCGCGCAAGATTGTATTATCTGAATCGACAGCTAAAAAAATATTTGGGAACGAAAATCCTATCGATAAATTACTCAAAATAGGATCTGACTCAATACGTTATACTGTTTCAGGTGTTATGGCTGATGTTCCGGCAAACTCACATTTTGAAGCTAATGCCCTTATTTCCTTCATGACAAACCCCAGATCAAAAAATCCAACATGGCTGAGCAATAGCTTTAGCACTTATCTCCTCTTAAAACCTAATACCAGTTATAAAACAGTAGACGAGAAGCTTCCCGAACTTCTGAAAAAATATGTAGGTCCTGAATTGCAGCAGTATATGGGCGTATCAATTGCTGATTTTGAAAAGCAGGGGAATAAATACAGGTTTTACCTTCAAAACCTTAAGGATATTCACCTCGATCCCTCCATTCAACAGGAGTTTAAAGCCGCAAGTGATCCTAAATTCCTTATCATTTTCGGGAGTATTGCAATCCTGATTGTTCTGATCGCCGCAATTAATTTCATGAATCTTTCTACAGCTCAGGCATCAAGAAGGGCTAAGGAGGTAGGTATAAAGAAAATTGGAGGTTCTTCCAGAGGCATGCTGATAACTCAGTTTCTTTCTGAATCAATTATTCTCTCGCTTATTTCGTTAATTTTTGCAATTATTTTTATTAAAGTATCTCTGCCCTATTTTAACAACCTGTTGGGGGCTCATCTTGAACTAAAGCTGATAACGACTTGGTACACAGTACCTTTAGTTCTCTTGTTCTCTGTCTTTGTAGGGTTTCTGGCAGGAAGCTATCCGGCTCTGTTTCTTTCCTCATTTAACCCGTATGAAGTACTAAAAGGCAGCGTAAAAAACAGTATGAAGAATGGTAGATTGAGAAGGGTATTGGTCGTATTCCAGTTTACAGTTTCAATACTCTTGATTATTGGTACAATGATTATGTACCGCCAGATAAAATTTATGCTTAATAAAGATGTGGGATTTAACAAGGAGCAATTATTAGTGATAAACAGGGCGAATGTACTTGGTAAAAAAATGAAATCTTTTAAGGAATCAATAAAGGAGATACCGGGGGTTATTAATATCTCTAGTTCTACAGCTGTTCCGGGACGAAATAACAATAATAACGGTTACAGAATTGAAGGAAGAAAAGATGAATCATTTCTCATGGTCACAAACTGGGTTGACTATAACTATCTGGAGACCTACGGAATGACATTAGCATCGGGCAGGACATTTGATGAATCATTTAGTTCCGATAAAGATGCATGCCTTGTAAATGAAACAGCCATAAAAGATTTTGGAATCACAGACATCAAAATGGTAAGATTTATGGAACCTCGCGATTCAGGTAAAATGAACTATCTGCCAATTTTAGGAGTTGTTAAAAATTTCAACTTTGAGTCCCTCCGGAATCCAATTGGTCCATACATTCTTAAATTTCAGAATGACGGGATGTTATGGGGATACCTTAGCGTAAGACTTTCAGCTCAGAATTATTCAAAAACAATAAACCAGATTGAGAGCAAATGGAAAGAATTTACGGAAAATGATCCAATGCAGTATTATTTCATGGATGAAGATTTTGAGAAAATGTATACTCAGGAAAAACAAAATGCCCAGATGGCAGTGATCTTTTCAATACTGGCAATATTTATTGCCTCACTTGGACTTTTTGGACTCACATCATTCACTGTTGAACAGCGGACAAAGGAAATAGGAGTGAGGAAAGCTATGGGCTCATCTATTGCCGGAATATATTATGAAATATCAAAGGAGATAATCATTCTCATTTCAATTTCGGCACTTATTGCATGGCCGATAATTTATTATATCGCAGATAAATGGCTTGCTAATTTCTATTATAAGATCAACATTGGGATGATCAGCTTTATTGCAGGATTTACTATAGCTCTGGGAATAGCAATTCTTACCATTAGTTACAAGATAATAAAGGCAGCAAGGATTAATCCGGCTCAGTCGCTTAAGTACGAATGATTAAACTAACATGATTCTTTCTCCTGATGTATGAAAAGTTGAAATAAGTTGAAATAGTTTGTGGCATGTTTAAAAATTATCTTACAGTTGCCTTTAGGAACTTGCTTAAAAACAGGGTATTTTCTTTAATAAATATCTTAGGTTTGGGAATCGGCCTGTCAGTTTGTATTGTAGCCTTTTTTAATACCATGTTTAACTATGAGTTTGACAGGACTCATGAAAATTTTGATGAGATTTACAGGGTTACCTGTTTCCGCGATATGCAGGACAGGGAGCAGGAATACGGAATAATTCCGGCCACACTCGGAATTGAAGTAAAAAAAGACATTCCCGGCATTAAAAAATCTGCAAGAATGGCCAGGTCAGAATCAACTGTAAAAGTAGGACCCGAAGTTTTTCAACCACGGATCTCCTATGTTGATCCTGAATTTCTTGACATATTTACATTCCCTCTGCTATTAGGTGAAAAGAAATCGATTGAAAATCAAGGGAATGTATTAATCAGCCAGAAAATGGCTTCGACTCTTTTTGGCAGTGAATTTCCAATCGGGAAAGCTATCTCAATAGTTGACAACAGAAGCATTGAACATACTTTTACTGTTGGAGCCGTATTCTCAGATTTACCTGAAAATTCTAGTTTCAATATTGACATCCTTACGAATTTTAATAACTTTTTATCACTGCGGAATGTTAAAGATACTGACTGGAAATTCTGGATGGCAGCCTTCTTTATTCAGGTACCCGACAAATCAACGCTTCCGGCAATTATTCTATCCCTTAAGCAATATATCCCCGTTCAGAATAAAGCAAGAGAGGATTTTAAAATTAACAGATATTCGCTCGTTCCTCTTGATGATGTAGGTGAAAACTCCAGAAAAATATGGTCGTCAGGTCTCGTACCTTCCCTCCATCCTGCAGCTCTGATTTCACCTCCGATAATGGCTCTTTTTATTTTTCTGATTGCATGTTTTAATTTTGCAAATACTTCAATTGCCACATTCAGTAAAAGGCTGAAAGAGATTGGTTTAAGAAAAACATTTGGAGGTAACAGAGGTCAGCTTGTAACTCAGTTTATGTTTGAAACACTAATAATTTGCGTCGTTGCATTGTTCGTGGGGATTGTAATTGCCGAATTTCTGGTACCAGCTTACAGTAGTCTTTGGGCATATATGAACATTGAACTGACTTTTACAGCATATCCTTTTTTCTGGATATTTCTGCTCTTGCTCCTGCTTATTACAGGATTTGTTTCCGGAGTTTACCCGGCCCTCTATGTAAGTTCTTTCAGTCCGGTGAATGTTTTGAATGGAACTTCTCTTTTCAGAGGTTCAGGAAAATTATCCTCAATATTACTTGCATTTCAATTTTCAATCTCTGTGATGGCCCTTGTGATGGGTATAGTATTTGCTCAGAATGCAGTATTCCAAAAAAACCTTTACCTTGGATATGATCGTGATAAGATAATTATAGTCCCTGTACCGGTAGCATATTTCAACTCACTTCGTAATGAAGTTCTGTCAAATCCCAAGGTAATATCAGCAGAAGGAACAGTGCATCATATTGGATACGGCAGTTACAGGCGACCTGTGAAGGATTCTGAGAAAAAACTTGAGGTTGATGTAATGGATATTGGATATGGGTATGCTCAGACAATGGGTCTCCGACTTGCTGAAGGACGATTTTTTGATGAGTTAAGGTCAGAGGCAGACTTCAAAAATGGTTCCATAATGGTAAACAGAAAACTTGTTTCTGATTTCGGATGGAAAGAAGGTGTTGGGCATACAATAACTCTTTACGACACAACCAAATTAACGGTAACAGGAGTTGTAGAAGATTTTTATCTGGGAGGTGTCTGGCAAAAAATTGAGCCGGCTATTCTCATGGTAGTGCCGGCGGCCAGGTATAGTCTTTTGGCTGTAAGAACTAATCCCGCCGACATTTCATCGGTTCTCGATTTCATAAGTTTGAAATGGAAGGGCCTGGTACCAAATTCAATTTTTGAAGGAGAGCTACAGGAAGATTTGATGCAGGAAGGAAAAGATATAAATGGAAGCATTATGAAAGTGAATATCTTTCTTGCCCTAGTAGCCACATTGTTATCTCTTATAGGAATGTATAATATGGTATCGCTTGATATCATCAGACGTACAAAGGAGATTGGAATCAGAAAGATACAGGGAGCCACCATACCTTTATTAATGTATCTGGTAAGTAAGAAATTCCTCGTAATACTTGTTATAGCCTCAGTTGCCGGATGTGCAGGTGGTTACTATATGTCACTAATGCTCATGGACAGTATCTGGGATTACTTTGTGGATATAAGAGCCACTACTCTTTTGCTGGCAGCAATGGTGATGATAACTGCAACTGTTTTTACACTCATCTTCAAAATTGCGAAAGCAGCAATGAAAAATCCCGTGGTGTCCTTAAGGTATGAGTGATAAGAGTCTGATTAGTCACAATCAGTTTACCTTCAATAGCATTATTCTCGATAATCTGGCTTGTATCACCAGCTTTAAGCACAACTTCGTTTGCATTTAATCTTATTGTCATGGCTCTTTCTCTTAATGGGAACAGGTTTTTGATTTCAATTCAGATTAAAGACGCCCAATACTATTAAACGTTACATTTATGTCAGATTTTTCTCAGGATATAGAATAAGGTAATTATTTTAAGGATTATTGTCTATTTATTTGACACATTTTGTATTATTTTACGTCTTTGAATAAAGAGCTGAAAATGATTAAAGGCACCCTTCTGATAGTTGATGAAAATAAAAGTATACTTAATTCTCTGGAGCAGATAATGCAGAATGAGATAGCAAAGGTTATCACGATCAACGATCCGAACAGAATAAATGAAGTTCTCAGAACCAATGATATTGACCTTGTTATGCTCGACATGAACTTTAAGTCGGGAATTCATAATGGCAACGAAGGTCTTTTCTGGATGAGAGAGATTTTTAAATATGACAGCAATATAAGTGTTATTATAGTAACTGCTTCAGGTGATATAGAGCTGGCTGTAAAGGCTATTCGTGAGGGGGCTGTAGATTTTATTCTTAAACCGTGGGATAATGCTAAACTTCTGGCTACTATGAATGTTGCATGGCAGTTAAGACTTTCAAGATTAGAAGCATCAGCCCTAAAGACAGATAACCAGCAACTGAAAAAGGAGATTAACAGGAGCGTCGATAAGATTGTTCTCGGAGCCTCGCCTACAATGATTAATGTAATGAACATTGTAAGAAAGGTTGCTGGTACTGATGCAAATGTTCTGATTACCGGTGAAAACGGTACAGGTAAGGAGCTTGTTGCCAGAGAGATTCATAATCTTTCCAAAAGGACAGGGGAGCTAATGGTAAGTGTTGATATGGGCTCAATTACCGAAACACTAATCGAAAGCGAATTGTTTGGACATCTGAAAGGTGCTTTTACTGATGCCAGAGATGACAGGAAAGGCAAGTTTGAGTTGGCTGATAATGGAACTCTATTCCTGGATGAGATTGGAAATCTTTCCTTACAATCACAGGCAAAACTATTAAGCGTCCTTCAAAACAGATATGTGGTCAGAGTTGGTTCAAACAAACAAATCCCGATTAATATCAGATTAGTCTGTGCAACAAATTGCAACCTGACAGAAATGGTTCATCAGGGAAAGTTTCGTGAGGATCTGCTTTACAGGATAAATACGATACTGATAGAGGTTCCCCCGCTTCGTGACAGGGTTGATGATATACCTATTCTGGCGAATTATTTTCTCAGGCAGAATTGTGAGAGATATGGTAAAGCTGGATTGAAGATGAGCACCCATGCTCTTGAGAAGCTCGCAAATCATGAGTGGCCAGGAAATGTAAGAGAGCTTCAGCACGCAATTGAAAAAGCTGTAATTATGAGCGATTCATCAATACTGAAACCTTCAGATTTTTCCTTCAGCTCAATAACAAGAAGTATATCGAATATCGAAATGACTCTTGAAGAGATGGAGAAAAAATTTATTTCAGAGTCGATAAATAGATATAATGGAAATATGAGTATTGTAGCTGCCAGACTTGGAATAACCCGTCAGACTCTTTATAACAAGATTAAAAAATATGAATTGTAATTTGCAAGGGTGCATCACGACACACCCCTGCAAAGATTATTTTGATTTTTCAGTTACCACCTGACCGTCGAACAGATTAATAATCCTATGAGCATAACTTGCATCTCTGTCGGAGTGGGTTACCATTATAATAGTAGTACCTTCCTTATTCAGTTCTGTCAGAAGATTAATAACCTCAATACCATTTTTTGAATCGAGGTTTCCTGTAGGTTCATCGGCAAGTATCAGTTTTGGATTTGCAACTACAGCTCTTGCTATAGCTACCCTCTGCTGTTGACCTCCTGATAACTGTTGCGGAAAATGTTTCGCACGGTGACCTATTTTCATTCTTTCAAGAACATCTTCAACTCTTTTCTTTCTATCCCCTGCTTTCATTTTCAGGTAAATAAGAGGAAGTTCAACGTTTTCATAAACATTGAGCTCGTCAATAAGGTTAAAGCTCTGAAACACAAAACCTATATTCCCTTTGCGGAAAACTGTCCTGTCGCGTTCCTTCAGGTTTGCTACTTCTGTTCCATTGAAAATATAGCTTCCAGATGATGGATTATCAAGTAACCCCAGGATGTTAAGGAGTGTGGATTTTCCACATCCTGATGGACCCATAACTGCTACATATTCACCCTCTTTTACGTGAATCGTAACTTTATTAAGGGCTGTAGTTTCAACTTCTTCAGTTCTGAAGATTTTTGTTAAATCATTAGTTTTAATCATGACTCTAATTATTAATAGTTATTTAGTTTTTTTAAGGATCAGTTTTTCATTCTTGCCGAATGTTTCGTAGCCTGACACTATTACTTTTTCACCCGGACGAAGACCATCAAGCACTTCATAATATTTTGGATTTTTTCTTCCAATAGAAATATTACGTCTTGTTGCGAATGACTCAGTAGGATCGAGAACAAATATCCACTGTCCGCCTGTTTCCTGAAAGAACCCGCCTATTGGTACCAGAACGGACACTTTTGGCTGGCCTAGCTGAAGACTTGTATAATATGTCTGACCCGTTCTGATATTGTCAGGCATACTGTCTCTGAAAATCATGTCGATCTCGAATGTCCCGTTCCTCACTTCCGGATAAACCCTTCGTACAACAAGATCAAATGCACTTCCCTGCCTGTCGAGTGTAGCTGTTAGTTGTGTCCTTACCCTGTCGATATAGTGCTCATCGATCTGTGCCACAACCTTGTAAGAAGTTAAAACATTTATTTGTCCCATATTTGCTCCGCGCGATATAGACTGACCTATTTCCGGCACTAAGAGACCAAGTTGTCCGTCAACAGGGGCCCTTACATTCAGATTTTCAGCTCTTTCCCTTACCAGTTGAAGGTTTTTTCGCATATTCTCAAGATTACTGGTTATTGTGTTCACCTGAACCGAGCGAAATATAGAATCCTGACGTTGTCGCTCATTAAAAAGATCCTGTGATTGTCGGGCCATATCAAGATCTTCCTTTGACCTTATAAACTCTTCCCTTGATATGAGATTATCTTTCATCAGAATAACGTTCTGCTGGTAGTTACGCTCTTTCCTCTCAATGTCATATTTGAGATTGATAAGCTCCCTTTTAATGGAGAGTCTTTCCTGTTCCATTGTAACCTGAGTGTTCCTGAGGAAATTTTCTTTCTCAGCCAATTGAGCCTCGCTATCGAGAATATTAAGGTGTAGGTCGGGATTTGATAATCTTAGTATAATTTCTCCTTTTTTGACCATCGATCCCTCTTCGATAACTTTTTCCTCAACCCGTCCTCCCTCCTGTGCATCGAGATAAATAATGGTTATTGGTTCAACAGTACCCGGAACTGTAATGTAGTCGTTAAACTGGTCTTCAATTACTGTTTCAACAATGAGCTTATCTTTTTCAACTTTATATGTTGAAGTACGGTCTGCAAAGAATGCCATATATATTAACGTAATCATTGCTACGGCTATACCTAAATAACCAAAATGTTTTTTTTGTAATCCTTTTTTCTTAGCAATTGGTTTATCCATTCTTTCAACTGGTGTGTCCATTAGATATTGTTTTTAATAATTTATTATAAGCATTTTAGTTGAAGACGAGATTCTCATATTCTCCGGTTAAGTAGAATTGAATTGTAAGTTTCATTATAAGTAATTGAAGTCTTGTTCTCAGAGCTTCTGTTTCAGCATTAAAAAGAGTTGTTTTTGCTACTGTGTAATCTGTAACATCCACCAGCCCGGATTCAAATTTTTTCTCAACAGCGCTGAACGACTTTTTGTTATATTCGAAATTGGCAGCTGCTGCTGAAAATTCATCTTTCCCCCTGCTGAAATTCAGGCAGGCATTTTCTATCTCCGTGTACAGATTATTCTTCTCCAGTTCCAGTTTTAAGATAGCATCATTCTTCCTGATTTTAGCCATCTTAATATTTCTGCCGGTATTATAGTTATTAAAGATCGGGACATCCAACGAAAGAAAAATTGACTGGCTGTTATTGTTTTTTATTTGTGACGAGAATGAACCCTGGTCACTTGTAGGGTCATTAATTACTTTATAAAATCCTGTAAAAGCTGCACCTCCTGCAGACAGCCTTGGAGCAATCGCTCCCTTTGAGGCGGCTACCTGTTTTATTGAGGCTTTAAGCTCAAAGTCTATTGCTTTAAGACGCGGAAGAGTTTGTGATGCTATCAGGTAAACGCTGTCTGTATTAAACTTACTGTCGGTTATCAGAATATTATTCAGGTCGGGCATCAGTATATCAAATTCTGATCCTGGTTCAAGTTGGAGCATTTGTTTCATAGTTGTAAGGGCCTGACTGGAATTGTTCTGGGCTATTGTGTAGGAAAGCTTATCTGCTGAGACCCGGCTTTCAATTTCATATTGCCGGGATAGTGCTTCTTTGCCTGTTTCAACCATTTTCAGAATTCTGAACAGTTGTTTCTGTGAAAGATCCAGTTGCATCTGCGAAGCACTCTCGAGCCCCCTGGCATATAAATATAGATAATACTGGCCCATTATATCAACTACCAAAGTATTCCTCATTATTTTCTCGTTTTCCAGACCGGCTTTAAGCATGAATTTATTTGCAGATATTGTATTGAGACTTGCGAAACCATTAAATAGCTGAATAGAAGAATTTAAAGAATATGAGTTGCTAAGGTTCTGTTTAAATGTAATAAGGTTGGTAACAGGGTCTATTGACCTTCCGAAACCTACTCGTGCGTCGGATCCGAAATTCAGGGAGGGCAATACATCCATCTTTGATTTTAAAAGATTTATTTCAGAGGTTTCTGTCTGAAGTCGCTGTCTCTGTAGCCCGATGTTATTTGAAACAGCATAATTTACGCAATCCTCAAGTGTCCATTTTTTTTGCTGTGCTGATATTTCGGAATAACGAAAAATTATTAAAAGAATTACTATACAAATTGTTCTTCTCATCCGTATTCATTTATATTTGAAAATAAGAATTTCAAGAAACGTGCCAAAACAGTAAAACATTCAATGTCAGGTATATAACAAAAATACTTGTTTCTAAAGTGTCTAATAATTAGACAATGATGTGTGAAAATATTACATTATGTTTCTCCATTTTGAACAACCGTGTTGTTATTATGATTTCGCACAAATGTATCCAGTTAAAAAGCGTCCCTATTAACTTGTTAAAAAAGATATTGAATAGAAATATCACATGTTACAGAAATTATGTAAATTTGGTTAAAACTGATTACTTACATAATTTCTCAAAATATTCTTACCCGGCCATGAAAAAAGACTATTTCATTCTGGAACTTATTAAGAGCGGCCCATTTATGCTGCTAGTCATCTTGGTTCTTATTATAGTTTTGGCAGTTACAATTGCGAACCATAATCAACATACAGTTCAGCTGAAAGAGGATGTTATGTATGTTGCACCCAAACCAAAAAATTGAGAAAAGCAATTTCTGACACTTTGCTTTGAAGTTGAAATACGGCGTTTCGCTGAATTGTTCCCCCTGTTAGTTGAATTTATTTTTTATTGATTTGCATCAGTTATACTTTTGTTTCGTTAAAATCGTTTAGAAGTAGAAACTAATATTTATGAGTGATGAAAAGAAAATGCAACATCATCTTAATAACAGTTTTCTTAGGTGCAACCTTAGGCAGCTGTACTAAGAATATTAGTACGGCAGATAATACCTCTCTGAAACAATCGATTAATCAAAGTGCTTTGAATTTGAATAATGCTATGAGTACAATTTCTGCATCAAAAGCTTATAGTATATTAACTGTTTCTGATGGAATATCCAAGTCTTTAAGTTCAACGGACGCGCAGTATAAGGTATATATTACTCTTGATACAGTTAAGGGAATTTTTAATTATAAGCCTGCTACTAAAAAAGATAAATGGGGTATGTCGTTAATGAGGTATTTCACCAAGACAGCAGATGACAGCAAGATGATTGTTAATATGCCGCTGAGTAAGGTGTTAAAACCACGTTTATTAAGAGAGTATAAGCCTGCAGATTCAACCCTGACTAATAATTTTATGATCTCTGTGTCTGATTATCATAATAATTATAATAACTACCATGACTTTGACTATATTCTTGCTTCGGAAATTAGTGTTGATAATGTGGTAACCGGGAATCTGAATATAAAATCCGCAATTAGTCCGGCACTGGGTATTAACTATTCCTCACAGTTTGCATTTGCCGGCAGCTATACTGTAGATTATAAGTATGAATCAGGTGATACCACTGTTTCAAGTTTTACAATAACAGGTGACAATAAAGTTTTATATGAAGAGAAATTACTGACAGTAAAAACCGACACCTGCAGGTTTGGTCGCGAGCATCAGTATATTCTAACCATTGGCGATGTTCAGATTATCAGAAAATCAGGTACTAAAGATGTTTCAGTTTCAGTAAACGGAGTACTGCAGTTGAATGCAGTTGTCACAATAGTTGATAAGGAAGCAGACTCAGAAGCATCGGTATGTAAAAAACGCGATATCCAAATAACATTTGACGATGGCACGACAACAACAGTTTCAGCATTAATCGGAAACTCAGTCGCTAATATAAAAACTCTGTTTGATTCTTTGCATTCAGTTTACTTCGCAGCTTATGTAGTCGACTGGATAGCATACGATATCTATTATCAGAGAAATTAACTTTTCAAATTGTTTTTTTAGGTTAGTCGGAAGGTTATTTTTTATTGGTTATTTCTTCTTTATCAGAACATTTCTGAATATGGGAGAAATAACCTTTTTGTTTTGCTATACACTATTTTCCCCATATTTAACACTTTGATCATGAATTCTTATTAATTACAGGATAAAGGTTTAGTTTCATAAATACTGCCGCATTCTAAATTTTGATTTTTCATTTTTCATTATCTTTATATAATGAACCACCGGTTGCTGCTAATATCTTTTATACTAATTTCTACTCTTAATTTCTCATGTACAACAACAAGAAATGGGATTGCCCATGTTAACTACGTGACAGTAACAAGAATTGTCGATGGCGATACATTCTGGGCAGACGATGGCAGTTTAAGGGGTATAAAGATCCGGCTTATAGGGGTAGATGCTCCGGAAACAAGAAACTCAGGATCGAAAGAAATTGGATATTTTGGTGAACAGTCTAAAGAATATTTAATAAAACTACTTACCGGGAAAAAAGTAAGACTTGAATATGATCTCGGAAAAAAGGATCAATATTCCCGTACGCTCGCCTATGTTTATCTGCCCGATGGAACCTTTGTAAATGCAGAGCTGGTAAAAATGGGTTATGCAGTTGTTATGACAGTACCCCCGAATGTTCAGTATGCTGATAGATTTATTAAGCTCGAACAGGAAGCAAGAAGTAATAACCGGGGACTTTGGAACTGGGAAAAAGATGAATGAATATCACAGTTGTCCGGTTAAACATCAAATTAACTTATCATTTAATATTGCGCTGCTCTGCAGCTTTAACACATACTTGCAATTACCTCACTACAAATATTTTGCTGCTCTGCAGCATATTTCAGCGGCAGAGCCGCCCAAAT
>Ga0209747_1000182_pt1 | contig 32770 bp, 27 predicted proteins | sample BarGraNGADG00311_FD_184498 | JGI IMG/M metagenome (GOLD analysis project Ga0209747, IMG submission 184498) | Arctic peat soil microbial communities from Barrow, Alaska - Barrow Graham LP Ref core NGADG0011-311 (SPAdes) (version 2) | ecosystem: Environmental > Terrestrial > Soil > Wetlands > Peat...
GGGCGAAGTTCCCCTAACCGCTCCCATGCCTCCGGGCATGGTGATGCCAGGGGCAGCGGTCCCGCCCGTGGTCCCGCCCGAGATGGGCATGGTTGCGCCGCCGATGGCAGGACCACCACCAATGGTTGCGCCGCCGATGGCAGGACCACCACCAATGGTTGCGCCACCGCCGGTGTATGAAGAGGTCCCGACCTTCGACCAGGCTCCGCCTCCCGCATACGAGCCGCCGAGCGTGCCACCCGCGTACGAGGCCCCGCCGGCATTTGAGCCGTTGCCGCCCCCAGAGGCGCCACCGGCATACGAGCCGCCACCCGCGCCGCCGGCGTTCGAAGAGGCGCCCCCGGCCTACGAGCAGGCCCCGCCGGCCTATGAAGGCCCGCCGACGTTCGAGGAACCGACCTTACCGCCGCCGGCTAGCGAGCCCCCACAGTTCGAGGGACCCCTGCCGGCCTACGAGCAGGCTCCTCCGGCATACGAGGGTCCGCCGCCTGCCGAGGCGGCACCACCAGCCTTCGAGCAGATGCCCACTGAGCTCGCGCCTTGGGAGATCGATGCCGTGCCACCGGCAGGCGCTGCTGCCGCAGCCCCCCCGGAAGCACCGCCGGCGTACGAGCAGGCACCTGTGCCTCCGGCCGTCGAAGAAGAGAAGCCTTTCGACACCGATGGGATCATGGAGCAGGTCCGCCCCTCCGCGACCAACCCCGAGGACTTCCGCCTGCCGCCCGAATACCAGGACCTGATCGGCGAACGTGAAGTCGGACCCGCGGGCCAGGTAGAGCCGGCAGCGATTCCTCCACCGGCCGAAGAGCCCCCACCGCCCGAAGCCGAGGCGGCAGGTCACGAGTGGCCGTTCGACGAGGTCCCCTCCGCGGAGGCGGAATCCGCGCCCGGGGCGCCTCAAGCACCGCCGCCACCGTCCTGGGAAGGCGGGATGGACGAGGAATCGGAATCCACGCCATCATGGGCGAGAGAGCCTGCGGAAGGCCCTGCCAGGCCCGTCGAGGAAGTGCCGGCACAGACGCAAGATGCGCCACCGGTCGCTCCGCAGGATATCGACGTGTCAGGCGAAGAAGCCGAAGGCGTCACTGGCGACGAGTCGTCCGCGCCACCGCCCGCGAAGCCACGCACGGCAGACGACCTCAATTCATTCTTCTTCGAAGATGACGTTGAGAAGAAAGGGAAGGACCAGAAGGGCGACCCCGATGCGTTCTGGGAGTGAGCCCGTCAACAGATGTCTGTCCTAAAGGAGCCAGGCAGGACCCGCCGCCGGACGGCCGAGCCCTCTGACGCGCCGGACCATCACAACATGCGTTTCCGCATCGTGGTGGCGAGCGCATGCATCCTGATGATCGCCCTTGCCATTGGCTTTGTGATCTACCGGCTCGCTTTTAACACTGTCGAGGCCGTGCCCGAGCCGCGCTTCGACCTCTCAAGCCTTATCTTCAGGAGCAATGCCGGACCCTCTGCCGCGTTTGTCGACGTCGGCAACCCCGCGATCGCCGTCCAGGAGCACCTCGAGCTGTTGAGGCGGAAAGATTACACGATCGCGTACAAAGACCTCTCCTCCGGGCTTCATCGCGTAACGCCTCTCGAGCAGTTCAGGAGCAACGCGGCCCTCAACCTGCCATTGTTTCGCGACATCTCCTCGTACAGTTTTCCTTCAGTTGTGGTAGAGGGCGACAGTGCGACGGCGTCCGGCTACGTCCGGTACGACAACGGCGGGAGAAGCCGCGTGGACGCGTCTTTCGTGAGGGAGGGCGGGAAGTGGAAGCTCGCCTTGCTGACGATGGTGTACCAGTGAGTGACGTGCCGGCCGGCAAAGACTCGCGCTCTATCGAGAAAATGATACCAGCGACGGTCCGCAGCGCCTTTCCGGGCCTCGAGAATGCCGACGCGGGCGACCGGGCCATGGTGCGCAGCCAGTTGGGCAAGCAGTACCAGGGTGAGATCCTCGTGTCCGCGCGCTGTCCCCGCGGCCGCCCAGCGGTCGTCCTCACGCTCCCGCTGGAAGGTTCAGGGGGCCCCGTCCCTCCGCTCCTCTGGCTCACGTGTCCGCGGGCGACTTCTCTCGTTGGCAGAGTCGAGAGCTCCGGCGCGATGAAGCAAGTGAAAGAGCGTCTGGACTCGGAAGAGGCGTTCGGCACGGCGTTCGGACGTGACGATGAGGAATATGCCTCTGTGCAGCGGGATGTCGCGCTGGCAGTGGGAGGCGAACCGCTTGCGCGGAGGATAGGAGAGCGCGGCGTGGCGGGAGGCCGCACGGGCGCGGTAAAATGCCTGCACGCGCACCTCGCATACTGGCTCTCGCTGAATGCGGGCCGCGCGGGCACGAGCGAAGAGACGAGCTGCGGAGCCCTTGGACGGTGGTGCTTTGAGACTCTCGAAGAAGAAGGCGGAGCGTGGTGCGAAGAGCCGCCTGCGGCTTGCGTCATTTGACCTGGGGACGAACTCCACGAGGCTGCTGGTAGCCGACTGCGACGGTCTGCGGACAGAGACCGTCGACCGCCGGATGGTCATCACGCGGCTGGGCGAAGGCGTGGACGAGACTCACCGCCTCGCGCCAAACGCGGTCGAGCGCACGGAGAAAGCGATTGCGGGCTTCGTCGAGGCGATGGCTCCGCTCGAGCCGGCGGGAGTGACGGCAGCGGCGACCAGCGCCCTCCGCAACTGCGAGAACGGGCAGAAGTTTCTCGACATTGCCGAGAACATGATAGGCGCCAGGCCGCGCATCCTGGCCGGCGACGACGAGGCGCGGCTCAGCTTCTTCGGCGCACTTTCAGACCTCGAACGACTCGTGCCCAAGGGGAAAGGTACGGTCCTCGTCTTCGATATCGGCGGCGGCAGCACGGAGCTTATACTGAGCACTTATCCCCCGAAGCCCGGGGGCGAACTCGTCCTCAGAAGCGTCGACGTCGGCTGCGTCAGGATGACAGAGAGGTTTCTGAGGAGAACGGACCCGCCGTCCCCCGTAACGGTCGGCAGGATGGAGTCTTTCCTGGTGGCCCGCCTGAAGCCCGTGGTCGAGATGCTGCTCGGAGGGCAGAAGCCTTCCCTTGTCGTGGGCCTCGCGGGCACCGTCACCACCCTGTCGGGGATCAATCAGGGGCTGAAGGAGTATGATACCGACCGCATCCACCACTCGCGGCTCACGCGCGAACAGGTGGAGGACATATTCGTGCGACTTGCCCGGGTCCCGACAGAAGAGCGTAAGCACATCATGGGCCTCGAGCCAGGGCGCGCGGACATCATCGTCGGGGGGACCGCCGTGCTGCGCGTGATAATGGATATCGCCAGGCTCGACGAGATCCTGGTGAGCGAAAAAGACATCTTGGACGGCCTCGTCATCGACCTCCATAACAGGATGCGCCCCGCGTCCGACGCCTGAGGACGCAATCCCCGCAGGTTTACCTACAGCCTCATCGAAATTCACCCTTGGGGTCAAACCTTGAACGTGAACCGCTGATGCCGCCGCCGCTTCTGAGGAGGTATTGCCATGGCCGGCAAGCTGGAGATAGAAAAGGTCAGGAATGCAATCATCGAACTTGACAGTGCCCACGTGAGCGAGTTCGTGCGCGCTGCTGTCGCCGCGGGCGCGTCGACAAGGGAGATAATCGAGGACGGGATGCGCGCGGGTATGACGGAGGTCGGGCGGCGCTACGAGGAGGGCGACTACTACCTCGCCGAGCTCGAGATCTCGGCCGACGTTATGGCAAAAGGACTGAGCGTCCTCAAGACGCTGGTGCCCTGGGAGTCGGGAGGCGGAGGTAAGGTCCTGCTCGCCACGGTCAAGGGCGACATCCACGACATGGGCAAGACGCTGGTGAGCAGCCTGCTGGTGGCGTCAGGGTACGACGTCGTCGACCTTGGCGTGGACATCCCGGCGGAGAAGATCGTAGAGGGCGTGAGGCGCGAGAAGCCCCGGGTCGTCGGCCTGTCGCTCGTGCTGTCCGCGTCGCGCGAAGAGGTCGGAAAGACCGTCGAGTCGCTTAGGGCGGCAGGGCTGCGCGACTCGGTGAAAGTCATTATCGGCGGCGTCGCGGCGAGCCCTGAGATCGCCGAGACGTACGGCTGTGACGCATACGTAGCCAGCGCGTTTGAGGTCGTCGAGGTCTGCAACGAGCTGCTGAAGGCTCCTGCGCAGTAACGGAGCAGGCAAAGATTCACTGTCACAGGCTCATCGAGAATTCGAGTTACACCGATACCCCAAGACTCAGGCGTCGTCTTATCGAGGCCGGGCTGAAAGCCGAGGCGTGTGAGTGTTGTGGGCTTTCGGAGTGGAACGGTCAACAGATATCATTAGAGCTGAATCATGTTAATGGCGACAGGTTCGATCATCGACTGGAGAACCTGCAGATCCTTTGTCCAAACTGTCACGCGCAGACGGACACCTACCGGGGAAAGAACTGGGGCAAAGGGGCACGCAGGGAGTGAGAGCGGGGATGGCGGAACGGTAGACGCTCGGCTCTTAAAAAGCTGTGCCGAAAGGCGTGAGGGTTCGACTCCCTCTCCCCGCACCAACGACAAATCGTAGCGGCCATGCCCCGATCACGCGTCACACCCAGCCTGTATCCTTGAACCAGGACAGGCACTGGAGGTGCGGCATGATCGGATCGATTGCCGGAGACGTAATAGGCTCCTGCTACGAGGGGCGTAAGCGCAATATCAAGACGACACGCTTTCCCTTGTTCAGGGAATGGAGCCACTTCACAGACGACACAGTCCTGACGGTCGCGATCGCCGATGCGATCATGCACGACGTTTCGTACACGGAGAAACTCAAAGAATACTTCAGCTACTACCCCCACGCGGGTTACGGCGGCGCCTTCAAGAAATGGGCGCGGTCGCAATACGATGGGCCGTACGGCTCGTGGGGCAACGGGTCGGCGATGCGCGTGAGCGCGGTCGGCTTTGCCTTCGACACCCTGGCTGATGTCCTCGCCGCCGCTGAGGCCAGCGCCGCGGTGACGCACGATCACCCAGAGGGCATCAAGGGAGCGCAGGTAGTGGCATCCGCGATATTCCTCGCGCGGGAGGGTAGGGAAAAGGCCGAGATCCGCGATTACATCGAGGAGACATTTCACTATGACCTCAGCGAGCCGCTCGACAGCATCCGTGGTTGGTACGGGCGAGACTTCACCGAGATATCCTGCCAGGGCTCGGTCCCGCAGGCGGTCATCGCCTTCCTCGAGTCGGACGGCTTCGAGGACGCGGTGAGGAAGGCCATCTCCATCGGAGGCGACAGCGACACGATCGCCTGCATGGCCGGCGGCATCGCGCAGGCCTACTACGGCGGAGTCCCGAAAGAGATCGAGTATGAAACGCTTGCGCGGCTCGACGAGCGGCTCAGCATGGTCTCCCTGGAGTTCAAGGAGAAGTACTCGAGGTAGCCGCCTCTTTCGACGACGGTTCGCGCAGCAGCGGGACGACGCCAAGCGCAAGTGCGAGCAGCATCGCCGAATAGACGATGAGAGCCGTCAGCAGCCCCGCCCATCCCATCAGCGCACCGCCCAGTATAGGGCCGAGAGCATACCCCAGGCTCCAGAAGAAGTTCAGGAGACCGAATGCGGCGCCGTACTGGTTCGGGCCTCCGAGCTGACCTGACTTCGGCAGGGTATCTGTGATGAGCGGAACGGACGGAGTCTCGAAGAACGCAACCGAGAAGCCGAAGACGGCCATCATCAGGACCACGGCGGCTACGTTCTTGAACACCGCGATGAACGGCGTCGCGATAGCTGTTACCAGCAGACCTGCAACGATCGGTTTCCTGCGCCCGAGCCGGTCCGAGAGCTTGCCGGCAAGCGGACTCGCGACCGCGTAGCAAAGCATGAGGACGCCGAACACGATGCCGATGCCGGTGCGGCTCATCCCGAACGTCCGCCTGAAATAGATCGGAAGTGTCGGGTCGAGCAGGCCGAAGCCCATCGTGGTCACAAGGCTTATAACGCACGCAATAAGGACGTTCCTTGTGGTGAAGACCGGCTTGAGTAGCCGCCACCAGCCGATGGCTTCCGTCCTTTTCTCCTTACGGCTTTCCGACAGGAAGAGCGCGAACACGCCGCCGACAAAGCAGACGCCCGCTATGACGAAGAAAGGCGAGCGATACCCGAAAGCGTCCGAAAAGATGCCGCCGATGAGAGGCCCCGCGATTGCGCCGACTGCGGAGACGGAGAAAGCCCACCCCATCCTCGATCCCATCTCCTTCTCGTCGAACCGGTCGCCGAGCAGAGCTAGTGCGGCACTCCACGTCGCAGCCGCGGTCAACCCGTCAAAGACGCGGGCCAGGAGGAGCATCGGGTAAGACTTCGCCAGAGCGTAGAAGACGAAAGCCGCAGCCATCGCGAACATACCGAAGAGCACGAAAGGCTTGCGGCCGTAACGGTCTGAGAGGATCCCCACCGGGATGGCCGCTGCGAGGAGCGCGATGGCATAAGCGGAAAAGAGGATGCCGTTCGCGAAGTCGCTGACGCCGAGCGTCTTGGCATAGATGGGGAGCACCGGGACTATGACCCCGTAACCGACAGAGTCGACGAAGATGACCCCGCATACCAGCACGAGGAGCGGCAATCCACCCGTTATTCTGAATCGAGAAGGCACGACCGGCTCTTGCATCAATCAATGATAGCAATCAAAAAGTAATAATCGGGGTCAAACCATTAATATTCCTTTTTGCACTTTTCGCCAGGTTTGCCAACAGAAAAGAATATTAATGGTTTGACCCCGATTATTACTCAGCCGAATTGACTCCAGTGTAAAATCAGTCGGAGTAGCCGCCGATCGTGTCGGTACCAGCCCCCCGGCCACTCCAGTACAATTGGTCAGCACGTCAATAAGGGAATCAACATGGACCACATCGACTGGGACGACTTCGCAGAGAGATACGACAGGGTGTTCCTCGAGGATCCCCTGTACAACGACATGATACGCGTGATCGCTGAGCAGGCAGGCGCGGCGGAGGGCGCCCGAATCCTGGACCTCGGCAGCGGGACCGGTGGCGTCACCTGCCAGGTCCTGAAACGCATCCCCGACGCTCGCGTCACCGGTGCCGATCCAGCCGCGAAGATGAGGGAGCTGTACGCGCGTCGATTTGCGGACTTCGCCGGAGTGGATGCCGTAGCAGGGCACGGGCTCTCCTTGCCTTTCGAGGACGACGCGTTCGACCTCGTCGTCTCCAACCTCGCTCTCCACCATATCCCACACGAGGACAAGCCCGCGTGTGCCCGCGAGATCGCAAGGGTCCTGCGCAGCGGCGGGCGTCTTGTCTACTGCGACCACTTCGTCGACTTCGAAGGGCCTGTCGGAGACCCGGTCCGCAGCCGCGACATCGTCGAGAAGACCGTGAGCTGGGCGATGTACTCGCTGGACCACGGCGCCTACCAGCACATGCTCGGGCTGCTGAGGGTCATTCCTCTTTGCCTCGCCGAAGACGGCGAATACCTCGAAACACCCACCCGCTGGCTACAGTTCCTCGAGCACGCCGGCTTCATTGACGTCGACATCATTGAAATCCCACCGACCAAAGTCGGGATGAAAGTGCTGGTCGCTACAGCTTCATAAAGCCGTTGCAACCACGCCAATCAATTTCCCCCCTACCACCCACGACGCGGCGACACAGTGCGGCATGACGCCACGCTCCAAGGCAAGGCCATTTGCTGATATGGCCTCCCGGGGAGGGGTGTGCTTTCCCGAACGGATTAGGTACTCCGTTAAGAGAGGGGAAGCACACCCCTCCCCCCCGCCGTTGCCACCACGCAAAGAGGCGCGGCATCGAGCCGCGCCTCTCATTAACGCTTATCTAAAGAAGACCTACAGCTTCTCGATGATCACCGTTCCACCCTGGCCGCCACCGCCGCACAGGGTCGCCGCGCCGTACTTCCCGCCTTCTTGCTGGAGGATCCTCGCTAGTGTCCCAGTCAGCCTCGGCCCCGAAGCAGCCAGAGGATGACCTATCGCGACCGCGCCGCCGTGGACGTTTACGTGCTCGGGATCGAGTCCGAGCTCCTTGATCGCATAAAGCGCTACGATCGAGAAAGCCTCGTTGATCTCCCAGTAGTCTATGTCCTTGGCATCCATGCCGATGGCGTCGAGAGCCTTCTTTGACGCCGGCACCGGGCCTGCGCCCATGATGCTCGGGTCTACGCCGGCCCAGCCCATCGAGATGACCTTCGCGATGGGCTTGAGGCCCATGGACTTGGCCTTCTCATCGCTCATGAGCAGCACCGAGGAGCATCCCGCGTTCAGCGGCGAGGAGTTGCCCGCCGTGATCGAGCCGTCGGGCTTGAAGGCCGGCTTCAGGCCGGCAAGGCTCTCGAGCGTGGTGTCGCCGCGGATGGAGAGGTCGGTATCGATGTGCTTGATCGAGCCGTCCTCCTGCTCTACGTCGAGCGGCAGGATCTCGTCGGCAAAGTAGCCATCCGCTACCGCCTTCGCGGCGCGCTGGTGGCTCCACAGGGACCACTCGTCCATCTCCGCGCGGGTGATGTCCGTCTGCGACCACAGCTTCTCTGCAGTGAGGCCCATCGACAGTGCCGTCTGGAGCTCGTACTTCTTGAGCGCCTCGTCTTGCCAGAAGCGGGGGCTGACCTGCATGAGGTCGGGGTTGAAGCGCGCGTCGAGCGGCACGTGGGTCATGTGCTCCATGCCGTTGGCGAAGCAGATGTCCGAGTAACCGAGCATGATCTCCATCGAGCACTGGTGCAGAGCGCTCATGCCTCCGATACAGACCCTGTCGATGCTCTGGGCCGGGACCTCGAACGGAAGCTCGGCGAGCATGACGATGGTGCGGCCTCCCATGAGGAAGTTTTCGCGCATCTGGAGCGAGCAGCCGGTGATGATGTCGCCGATCTCCAGGGGGTTGACGTTGTTTCTCTTGATCAGTTCGATGATGACCTTCGCGAGGGCCTCGTCCACGCGCTGCTTGTTATAGGCGTCGCGATCGGGCTGCGCCGGGCGGGAACGGGAGAACGGGACTCGCAACATGTCTACTATTACCGCGTCTGCCATTTCGACCTCCTTAGATTCTTCACAATGAGCGGCGTCTATTCTATCAGTAACAAGACAACTAACCGCAACACACCTAATCTGGGTCCAGAATTCACCTTTGGGGTCAAACCTGAAAGGTGAATCATCGGCGCTCTTCCCGGATTGCTGTTTGTGATTCACCTTTCAGGTTTGACCCCAAAGGTGAATTCCTTAAGGGCGGATTCGGGAGACGTAGATGTCCTCGGTGGCATCGATACCATAGCGCTTGAGCTGCTCCGGACTCATGCTGCGCGCGAAAGGCACGACCTGTACCTCGAAGCCCGCGGCCTCCAGCAGTTCGCTGTACTCCGGGCCGTAAGCGCGGCGATGGTCGGGGAACTTCAGGATGCGCCCGGCCTGCGCCTCGGTGAGATCGCTGCGCTCGACGGTCCTCGGCACGTGGATGGGCACCTGGATCACAGCCCATCCGTCCGGCTTCAGGACGCGCCGCAGCTCGGAAAGAGCTTTCGCCTCGTTGTCTATGTGCTCGAGCACGTGATAGCAGATGATGCAGTCGAACTGGTCGTCCGGCAGGTCCAGGGCCCGGATGTCCATGTGGCGCATCGCGATTGGCGAAGCGATGTCGATGGAGAGGTACTCGACCTTGTCGTGCCGTCGGCAGAACTCCTGGAACGACCACATCGGCGCGATGTCGAGCACGCGCATCTCCCGCGATCCGAAGTCCGTCTCCTCGTCGAGGAACAGGCACAGGAGCCGGTAGCGCTCGATGGAGAGGCAATTGGGGCACAGCGTGGCCATGTACGGAGAGAACATGAACAGCTTGAAAGTCCTGGCGCAGCAAGGGCACTCGACCTCGTCGCCGCGGAAGATCACACTGCGGGCCTTCGCGAACGCTTCCTTGAAGATGAAGTGAGGCGGCCCCTCGCCGTCCTCGGTCCGTACGGGTCTTTTGAGCGATTTGATGACCTGCATATAAGGGGCCCTCCTCGAGCCCGAAAGCGTCGGTGAACAGCGCCAGCGCCCGCAAGATGTTACCATAACCACGAACCGGGTCAGGCCGTGCGGTGCGTTTTGCACCAGTTGGCAGTGCGAGCACTCCCAACGTGCCGGCTGCAGGATTGCCCCACGTCCCATAGAAGAAGTCGCGCGCAGGATTTCATTTGAGCGGCCTCGGGCGAGCTTCGACGTGCCTTCGACCGGCCGCGCATAACCCGAGGGCATTCTTCTCCGCCTCCCGCGATGGCGGGAAACCAGGAAGACAGGGGATACAGCAGATGGAACGGACCGATTCGTCATTGTCTTCTGACACCAACATGAACGTGGCACTCATCGGCAATTACGTGCCGAGGCATTGTGGCATCGCAACGTTCACTACCGACGTTGCGACCTGGGTCAAATCCACCCTCGGCACGGAATCCGACGTCTTCGTAGTCGCGATGAACGACCGCCCCGAGGGCTACGACTACCCTCCGATGGTCCGCTTCACGGTCCTCGCGAACAACCCGAGAGACTACCCGCGGGCCGCCGACTACCTCAACCTGTCGGAGATCGACCTTATCTGCCTTCAGCACGAGTTCGGAATCTACGGCGGGTCGCGGGGCATATACATCACGGAGCTGCTGCGTGACCTGAAGAAGCCCGTCGTCACAACTGCACACACGGTGCTGCCCGACCCCGACCCCGAGAGGCGCAAGGCGATGGCCGACGTCTGCGGGCTGTCGGACGCGGTGGTGGTCATGAGCCGGAAGTCCATCGACTTCCTCGAAAAGTACTACGGCGTCGCCCGGGACAAAGTCCACCTTATCCACCATGGGGTCCCCGACATGCCGTTCGCCGACCCGGACGATTACAAGCCCCGGTGGGGGCTGCAGGGCAAGAAGGTCCTCCTCACGTTCGGGCTCCTCCACCCGCGCAAGGGGATCGAGTACATGATCCGGGCGATGCCTGCGATCGTCGAGCGGTTCCCCGAAGCCGTCTACGTCGTGCTGGGCGCGACCCACCCGCCGGTCAAGCTCCGCGAAGGCGAGAAGTACCGCTTCTCACTAAAGCAGATGGCGCACGACCTCGGCGTCGAGGACAACGTGATCTTCTACGACAGGTTCGTGTCGCTCGAGGAGCTGACGCACTTCCTGGCAAGCTGCGACATCTACGTCACGCCTTATCTTGATCTCAAGCAGATCGTCTCGGGCACGCTCGCCTACGCGATGGGGCTGGGCATCCCGACAATATCCACACCCTATTTCTACGCCGAGGAGCTGCTCGCGGACGGCCGCGGCATCCTCGTTCCGATCGAGGATCCGCAGGCGCTCTCTGATGCCTCGAACAGCCTGCTGTCAGACCCGGACCGCATGGCCGAGATGCGAAGCAAGTCGTACGCGTTCGGCCGGAAGATGATCTGGAAAGAGGTCTCGAAGCAGTACGTCGACCTGTTCGAACGCGTCCTCGCCGGACGGAAAGCCGCACCCGTGGCGGCGGTCGTCCACAGGAAGACCGTCTCGCTCCGTGACCTTCCGCGCCCGCGCCTCGATCACCTGGTGAGGCTGACCGATGCCACCGGGCTGCTGCACTCAGCCCACTTCGACATACCCGACCGCTCGAGCGGTTATTCGACGCAGGACAACGCTCTCGCCCTGGGGGCGACGGTGCTTTCGCACGTAGTTCAGACGGATGACGCGACGAGCCTCGGCCTGCTGCGCACGTACCTGGGGATGATCCGGTACATGCAGCGTCCCGACGGCAGGTTTCACGACCTCCTCAATTACGACAAGTCCTTCGGCGATGAAGTGGGCGGCCAGGAGTGCCAGGGCAAGGCGCTCGAAGGGCTCGGGCTCACCGTGGCGCTCGAGGAAGAGGAGGCGCTGGTCTCCTTCGCCAAGCTGATGTTCGACGACGCGCTGGTCGACCTGCAGCTCGCCGCCCCGAGGGCGATGGCTTATGCGACGGCGGGCTGCTATCACTACCTGACCAGGTTCCCTGGCGCGAGCCTCGCCGAAGCCGCCATGGTGCGCATGGCGGACGAGCTGATCGACGCTTACGAGAGCGAGGCCTCAGAAGGCTGGGAGTGGTTCGAACAAACCCTGACTTACGCGAACGGCCTGATGCCGCGCGCGCTGCTCCTCGCCTACCGTGCGACGAGTGGCGAGCGTTATCTCGAGGTCGCGCTGGAGAGCCTCGGCTTCCTCACCCGCACGTGCTACCGGGACGGATACTTCGACCTGGTCGGGGACCAGGGATGGTTCCGCCGGGGGGGAGAGCGCGCCAAGTTGAACCAGCTCCCGATCGAGGCGGCGTCCCTGACCCAGGCCTATGTCGATGCGTTCGCGGTCGTTCGCGAAGACAGGTACCTGGAACTGGCGCGCACGGTCTTCGAGTGGTTCCTTGGACGGAACGCCCTAAACGTTCCCATGTACGACTTCGCCCTGTTCGCATGCTCGGACAGTCTCATGCGGCATGACGTGAGCCCCAACAGGGGCGCCGAGGCGACGGTGCACTGGCTGCTCTCGCTGTTGCGCGTGCAGACAGCACTCCACCTGGGGCCTCTCCAGTCCCCGGGAGAGCTTGTCGCGGGCAGGTGAAAATTGGCGAGGCGAGAAAACACCAATGACACCGGAATCCTGAAGGCCGGGCTTTCAGCCTTCGGAGCGTTGGTTGCAGTGAGGCGACGAAGGAGCCTGGCGGAGGTGGCGCGAGTTGGCGGAGGCTAAAGACGGGCACCGGAGCGGGGACTTCAGCGAGGACGGCCTAGAGTACATCATCACCAACCCCCGCCTCCCCCTGGCATACATCAACTATCTCACCAACGGCAGGTACTGCTCGTTCATCACGCACACCGGAGGTGGCTACTCTTTCTGGAAGCAGCCGCCTGCGTACGGCATCAACCTCTGGGCGCCGGCGCTCGACAACAACCCCGGAAGGTTCGTCTACATCAAAGACGGCGACGAGATCTGGACGCCCAACTGGCTGCCAGTGCGCCGCGACCTGGACTCCTGGAAGTGCCGCGTGGGCATGGGCTATCAGAGGCTCGAGGCGGAGCTGGGCGGTTTGCAGGCCTGGCTGTCATACCTTGTGCCACTGGACGCCGACCTCGAGTACTGGATCCTGCACTTCATCAACAAGACCGACCGGCCCAAGCACATCGAGGCCTACCCCATGGTCGAGTTGCTGCTCGGGCAGCACATGCCCAACATCATCTCTTACTACTCCAACATCCTCTTCAACAGGATCAAGAGGGTCGGTGATGTCCTCGTCGCGGAGAAGACGTACTGGAACCGCGAGGCCTATATGCCCAACCGCGAGTGGCCGATCAAGATCTTCTTCGCGAGCACCCACAAGTTCGACAGCTTCGAGACCCTCCGCGAGAACTTCGTCGGCCCGGGTGAAGGGTTCGCCTACCCGAAGGCGGTCGTCGAGGGCAAGCTGAGCAACAGCGAGAACGACGGGCGGTCGGCCGTGTTCGCTCACAAGTACTCGATCGACCTCGAGCCCGGGGCCGAGGAGCGCATCATCATGGCGATGGGCGTGATCGAGCGCGAGGAGGACTTCGACAAGATCGAGTATCACATCAGGCCGGAGGTCTACGAAGAGCGCTTCGAGGCGTGCAACCAGTACTGGCTGGACATAGCGTACGGTGACACGGTCTTCACTCCCGACCACCGCATGAACCACTTCCTCAATATCTGGAACAAGTACCAGGCGCGAATCTGTTTCTGGTGGTACCGTTCGGACGGCTCGTATTTCATCTGCAGCGGGAACGAGACCTGGGGCTACCGCGACTCCGCCCAGTGCATCCTCGGCGCGCTGCCCAGGTTCCTCGACGACGCGTGGGAGGCCATCGGCAAGCACATCAGCCTCATTCACTCGGACGGGAGCGTGGACCAGGGATATATCCGTGACATCGCACAGCCATCGGGCATCCCCGGCAACATCGACGTGGCGATGTGGCTTCCGATCTCTATCTTCTTCTTCCTCAAGGAGAGCGGGAACCTCGACCTCGTTGACGACATAGTCACCACCTACGACGGCGTCGACATGACCCTGGCCGAGATGATCTACAGGATCATCGAGAATGTGTGGCACCGCAGGAGCCCGCGCGACCTCGTTCTCATTGAGAAGGGCGACTGGAACGACGCCATCAACTACGCGGGGCGCGATGGGCGAGGAGAGTCGACCATGGCCTCCGAGCAGTTGCTCTACCTCTGCAACGAGTACCTGGAGCTGGCTTCGCTCGTCCGGGGCGTGCCTGGCGTGAAGAGCGTCGGCAACGTGGCCAGGTCGCTCAAGGCGGCGCTCGAGGAGCACATGTGGAACGGCGAGTGGTACACGCGGGGCACCAACGACGAGGGCGTCGCGTTCGGTGACAAGGGCGACAAGGTCGCCGAGATATTCGCGAACGCGCAGTCCTGGGCGGTCATCGCGGGCCTCGACCCAGCGCGGACGAAGATTGCTATGGAATCGGCGAAGAAGAAGCTCCTGACGGGCAAGGGCTGCGCGCTCTTCCTGCCCGGCTGGCGCGAGCCGGACCCGGGCATCGGGATCATCACGCGCTTCGCGGTCGGGACGAAAGAGAACGCCGCGATCTTCCTGCACGCCACGGCCTGGGCGACCATGGGGTGGGCCCTGGCCGGCGACGGCGACACGGCCATGGAGTCTTTCAGGCAAGTCCTGCCCAACATCCGCTCGCACGAGGACGGCGACCTCTACAGGTCGGAGCCATACGTTTACGCGGAGTACATCATCGGCCCGGAGTCCGAGTACTTCGGCGAGGGTTCGCACTCGTGGTTCACCGGCGGTGCGGCCTGGCAGTGGCACGTCTTCTGGGGATACATCCTCGGCATCAGGCCGACGTATCACGGGCTGCTTCTCGACCCCTGCCTGCCCACCGAATGGGAGGCGATAACCGCCCGGCGCTGGTTCCGCGACGCGATCTACGAGATTGAGATAGATAAGCCGAGGGGCATGAGCAAAGGCGTAAAGCGCATCATCGTGGACGGCGAGGAGATCGAGGGGAACGTGATCTTCCCGCACTCAGACGGCGAAGTCCACCGCGTCCGCCTGGAGATGGGCTGAGGTCGGGGTCGTGGGGGTCGTTCACTTTACCCTTTTTCATTACACTTTTTGACAAACGCAACAAGGGGTAAAACCCTTCTTTGCATTTTGCTGGTAAACTGATATTGCGACTACCGGCGAGGAGCACGGCATGCCTGACAAAGAAGACGAGGACCTTCCCGAGAGCGAGAAGCAGCTCTATCGCAAGACGAGGGTGCCCCATAAGTTCTGTCCCTACTGCGGCCACAAGAACGAGGCTGACGCCGACAGGTGCGCCAACTGCGGCAAGGACATCTCATGGATGAAGGTCCCCGAGGCCATCCCCGCCCAGGAGCCGCCATTTCAGAAGCCGAGGTCGATGCCCGAGCAGGCAACGCCGGTGTTCACGTGGCGAGCGATACTGGTCTTCGTTCTGATAATCCTGATCCTCATAGCGCTCGTCCTCGTCATCTACTTCACCACCAGGAAGAGCTCGAAGCCCAAGGGTGCCATGGAATTCGTGGTAGCCGCATCAGGTGGAGCTCGAGCGCCGGCGACCTCAACGCCAATCGCGCTTCTGGCCTCGTGGTCTGCCGCCACCTGACGCAGGACTCTTGATTTCGCGGGCCGGATTGCCGATTAAGATGGCAACCAAGCCATTGAGAGGTTCTGATGAATTGCACGAAATGCGGCAGTGAGCTCGCGCCTGGAAAGCACTTCTGCACAATCTGCGGCGCGCCCGTGGCCGGAGCGCAGCAAGCCAGTCCCACGACACCATTGCCCCCCGTTCTTCCAGCGCCCGGCACCACGCAATCAGGGCCGGTCGTGCCTCCCCCGGCGGTCGCTGAAAAAGGCAGGCTGGCCGACAAAGCTACCGGCTGGAAAGTGCTGGCCGTCGTCCTTGCTGTCCTGGTAGCCGCCGGAATCGTAGTCGGCATCATCTTCATCGTGAAGGCGGCGTTCCCCAACAAGCCGACCGCGAGGATATCGATGGTCACTGTGAACCGCGAGGACGGCAAGAAACTCGACCTGAAGAAAGTCCCCCTCGGCGTGGACCTCACGGTGACTGCGCTATTCGAGGCGAAGTATCCGAAGGGAGGCAGGGGGACCATCAAGCTCTACGTCGAGAGCAGTTCCGGGGAAGAGCTGATCGGCAAGATGTTCGAGGTCAAGTCCGCCAGCGGGACACAGAAGCAGCAGTACATCGTCAACATGACGGCCGGGAGCGGAAAGCCGGTTAAAGCCAAGGCCAAGCTTGAGGTGTCTTCGGGTTCCGGTACGGTGGTCAGCGATGTGAGGAGCTCCGTCTTCACCGCCGAGACGGGCTCGCTGGATGAAGAGGACACTGATACCGAGCTGGAGACCGCGCGTAAGAACGTCCAGTCCGACTTCGACGACCTCATGACCACGGCGAAGACCGCAGTCTCGGCCGGGATCGATATCTCGGACGTGAAGAACGAGATCGCCGACCTGGGGGTCCAGATCCCCGGGGCGACTTCCGTCGAGGAGCTGGACGCCATCGACACTCGGATCGCCGAGCTTCAAGTCGACCTGCAGGCCCGCATCGCCGACCAGTAACTTAATCTGGTGCCTGTCCCCGAATTAAGTCTCAGGCGGGGCTGGTCGCAAGGCCGATGCGCTCTTTGCCGAACCTCCACCCGCTTCGAGCGTTGTAGTACATCCACATCTCGTCTCCCACGCGCTTGACGTCCAGCTGGTAGACGAGTGCTTTCTTCCAGCCTCCGCCGGAGGGAGCGACGATCGGGCCGGGATAGACCTCGTGCCAGCGCATCCCGTCTTCAGACGAGAGCAGCAGCACTGCAGAGCGAGTGCGGCCCTCAGCGTCGCGGTAGATGCCATTGTTGAAGCCGTAGAAAAGGCCGCGGCCTTCGTCGCTGATCACCTTGATCGCACCCGCGCCCCGGCTCCGGTAGGGATGCCCCGGATCCATCGGCAGGATCGGCTCGGCGGCCCTGTCATAAGGACCCATCAGTTCGGCCGAGTGAGCGACCCCGATGTGCCGCGGCTCGCAGAAACCCAGGTCCTTGTGGAACACCACGCCGGCGCTGTAATAGAGACGAAATCGGTCGCCGACTCTAAGCACGCAAGGGTTGCCCACGTTCCTGCTGAAGAAACCGCCCTCCCACGGAAGGGTCGGCTCGAGGACCGTCACGGGACTACTCCACTGCCACAGGTCCGTCGACCGCCGCACGGCAATGTGCGACCTGACCTGCGGGACGCTGAAGTGCTCGTAGAACAGGTAGAAGGCCCCGCCGTCCTCGAGCACGTATGCCCTGAACCCCGGGCCGGCCTTCTGCTGCCGCTTCCAGGCAATGCCGTCGCCTGAAGTGAAGTGCTGGATGCCCAGCAGCGTGTTGGCGAACATGTGCCAGTCGCCGTCGGGTGCGTCTCCGGGCAGAACGACGGCGGGATCGCCGAGGAGGAACTCCGGGCGAGGCGGTTCGATGAGGGGGTTGCCCGGATAGTCAGTCCAGTCCCGCAAATAGCCTTGCTCGTCGCCTGCTGTCTTCACCATGCGCCGATGATATCACGGGGTGTAGCCGGCGACGTCGTGCCCTCCGGTCCAGCCGGGGCCGTAGTCGAAGTACATCGGCCGCTCGACCAGCACCTCATGGTCCGACTCCACCTTCGCCGAGATCGACAGGCCGCTCCCGGCATCGCCGTTCACGTCGATCGTGTAGCGCGAGTTGCCGGCGACAGAGTGGTGCTTGACGATTGGCGCGGCGCCTTCGGGAAAGTACGTCACAGTCACGTTCGCCGGCGTGGACCCCGCGTTCTGGATGCACAGCCACTCGTTGAAGTTCGGCCCCGTATACCCCTCGGCGAACAGTGCCGAGGCACCCGGCGTAGAGCCGATGACGTCGTGCCCGCCGTCCCATGCGCCGTGGTACATGAAATACATCGGCCGCTCAGCGATGAACGTCCCCGACGAGTTGAGCTTTACGGAAACGTCCTTCTCCGCCCCGACCGCCTTGTTGACCGAGATGGTCAGCCTCTGCTTGGGCGCCACGTGGTAAATCTTCTGAACGGGCGAGCCCTGGTCGGGCCCGAGCAGGAAGACCGCGTTCACGTCGATCGCCGTAGCGTTCGGGTTCTGGATACACAGCCACTCCTCGAAGCCGCCGCGCGTGGTCCCTTCCGCGAAGGAGGCGTTGTCCGCCGGGCCGGTTGCTCCGAGCACGTCATGGCCGCCCGTCCATGCGTGGTTGCCCAGGCCCGCGTAGACGAAATACATCGGGCGCTCGGCCACGATGTTGACGTCCGACTTGAGCCACAGGCTCATGTTCTTGCCGGCGCCCACCTGGTCGACCGATTTGAAGGTCGCTCGCGACCCCGCCCCGACCGTCCAGTCCACGACGTGCTCGCCCGCCCCTTCAACCATGTAGTGGAACGCCAGGTGCGCCGTGGATGACTGGGGGTTCATGACCGTTACGTACTGGTCGAAGCCGGACAGAGTCGTGCCCTCGGCAAAGTACCAGTCGGAGGCCGGAGCCCTGGCGCCGACGACGTCGCTGCCGCCGCTCCACGCCCCTTTGTAGTTGAAGTACATAGGCCTCTCCGCGACCACGTTCGCGCTGGTGGAGACCGCCCGCATGCTCAGCTCCTTGCCCGCGCCGGCAAGCTGGTTGACGTCCACCGTCGTCCTGCTGGAGGGCGCGAGGGCATAGTACTGGGACCGGCTTGTGCCGTCGGTGAACATGCACGTGATCCAGGCGGCCGCCGGTGACGCATTCGGGTTCTCGAGGCACGCGTACTCCTGGAAGTTCGCACCCGTGTAGCCCTCCGCAAAATAGAATGTGGACTTCCACTGCTCCGGCTGCGGGACCGGCGGGTTGGGCGTGCCTCCCTTGAAGCGGTTGTATGCGACGTTGAGAAGAGGGACGAACTCGGCGGTGGCCTTGACGTTCCCTGCGGTGTTCGGGTGATCCGGGCTGGTCGACTGGTACGCTAGTGTGTTGCCGCCATAGGCCACCTGGTGCTGCACGGCACCGTTCCACCAGCGATGGTGGTTCCCACCAATGGCGCCTGTGTCGGCGGTGTAAGTGCCCCCGCCATTGCTGGTCAGCACGTTGTAATAGTCCCAGACAAACACATTCTTGTGCGGGTAGCCCGCAAGCCAGTCATTGACCAGCCAGTTGTTGAACGCGCGGGCGTTGTTCGCGTACTCACCAGAAGCGAGAGGCGGCGCCGTGATGACGACGAAAAGCTTGTCCTGCTTGGTGCGGAAGTAGTTGAGCAGGTCGATATAGATTCCCTTTGCGTTGGCAACCGTCAGCTCTGGTGGTGCGGACGCGTCAGAGCCCCTTAAGGGATTGCTGCCGATAGCCGGCACGGGGTCGCTTGGGCTGCCACCGAGGGTGGAGTTAGGGTAGCACGACTTGAACATCACGATCGTGTTCTCCCCGCCCGGGTCCGAGCCCATCCGCGAATACGAGCAGTGAGTTTCGCTTTCACCGTAGAGAGCCGATAGGTACGTCGAGCTGTGCGGTCCCTGGAACCAGTTCCACCACGACCCCGTGTAAGTGCGATCGCCGATTGTGTCGCTTCCTATGTCGGCGTCCGGAGGCCCCCAGTGGTAGTTGGTATCGCTCACAAAATAGTTGTTGTCGCGCAAGGCGATGCCGAGCCCGCCAGCGAAATCATCCCCGGGATCGGCAAGCCAGTTCTGTCCTGAAGAGTGGTGGACGAAGATCAGCTTCACGGGGCTTGTTGGACGTGCGGTGCTGTCCGCGGCCATGGCGGTTCCGCCGATACCGGTCAGGGCCTGCAAGGTCAGTAGCCCGAGCAGCGCGACAGCGAACATAGCCGGCGCGCACAGTCTCTTTTTGCGCATCTCGACCCTCCTGTACGGTTCCTCACCAATATAGACGAGACAACCGGCTCGATTCTTACAGTGCAAAGAATACATCGAAACAGCCGCGCCGAAAGTTGAACCAGACCAACCCGCTGGGCCGTTGGAAACGATGAAAAGTTTTTTCGAACGCGGGCGGTTTTTCTCAGGATTTCCTCAGATAGGCATCCTAGACTGAATATCGTAGTACGCATTTATAGATCTCTCTTTCGAAGAGGAGGTACCGTATGGACGAAACCGACAAGGCGCCCGAGGAGCAACCGAAGGCCGAGGCAAAACCAGCAGACGCACCGACGGCAGAACAGAAGCCGGTGGACGCGCCGACGGTTGAAGCCAGGCCGGAGGAAAAGCCTCCAACGAGCGCCACGCCACCTGCACCGCCAAAGCCTGAAGGCGGCAAGAAGCATGACTGGACGCACATCGCACTGATAGTGCTGTCCATCGTCGTAGTGCTGTTGCTGGCCTCCACCGTTGCAATGGCGGTCACGGGTGGTCACGGGTGCCGCAGAGGGCACCAGCAGTTCGAGAAAGGATTCCGTATGAACCGCGGCCCGATGATGCGTGGCTACGGCCGTCAATGGAATCAGAACCCTAACAACAACCAGAACCAGCAGGGGCAACCCCAGCAATCGCAGCCGACTGCCCCCTCCCAGCCCCAGCAGGTTCCCATCCCGGGACAATAGCCCCGGATAAGCCCCCACCCCGGACAAGCGACAGGACAACGATCGAGAGAAAGCAGCGGGCTCCCCGCCCGCTGCTTTCGCGTTCCCCGGAGAAAACGGGCCGTCCGGGCCACCGCGGCCAGGCTTCCTCTCGAATTCCCCGAGTCAAAAACGGTAAGAAAGATTTGACCCACCAGTTCTGATAGGTTATAAGATTGTGATGGCGCCGAGGCCCGGGCGGTGAATCGCTTCACCCACGGGCCACCTACCGTAAGGGGGTTGAACAGTGTCTCTGATGAGAAGTATGGGCAGGCTGACCGGGAAGCTGGGCAGCAACAAAGAGCTGATCGCCGGCGTGATGGAGGGGATGGATCCCAAGGCTGTCGCCGAAGCGATCAACGAGAACGCGGGTTTCATGACCGCGGTGATGTCCAACCTGGACCCGAAAGCCATTGCCGATTCGATGGGTGACGGGCTCGAGTTCGTCGGCGACGTCATGAAGTACATGGACCCCAAGAAAGTCGCGGAGGTCATCAACAAGAACGAGCGCATCCTCCCGCGCTACATCGAATGCATCAACCCGAACGTCTTCACGCGCAGCGCAGGGACGGTCGTCACTAAGCTCCGTTACGCCACTTACAGGCCCCCGATGTTCCAGAAGCCTGGCGAGGAGCCGTCAGAGGAATAGTCCACCTGCTGCAAGCAGGACCAGCATAATGCTCTAGTGCCGGCCCCAGGCCGGCATTATGCATTTCCGATGACGCCCGGATTCCCCCGGCCCTCACAAGGTATTCACGATGGCCAAGCAGAACAACTGTGCCGTAAGCAAGTTGTTTCTTCGAGGAGGGCTCATGAACAGAGGCAAGACACTGCCGGTGCTGGTCGCGTTGATGCTCGTGGCGGTCCTGTCAGTCGCAGTAGCTGCGGGCTGCGGTTCTTCGGGTCCCAAGCCGAAGGTCACCGACCTCGATCCGCCCGCCGCCGTCGGCGGAGCCCAGGTCAGCATAATCGGGACGGATTTCGGCGACACGCAGGGCTCGGGTGTCGTGCACGTGGACGTGAAGGTGGCAACAGTTGTGTCGTGGACCAACGTACTGATCTCGTTCAAAGTCCCCACCGACCTTCCCGCCTCGGTCGTGGGCGTGTCCGTCCTTACGCCCGCTGGAGAGAGCAACGAGATGAACTTCTCGGTTCTCGCCAAGACGCAGCCCGACCGGCCGGCGGGCACTATCGAGAGCAACACGCCGATCCAGGCCATGCAGGCGTTCGAGAAGAAGAAGGGCGTGGCTACGACGGGCTGGACCTACGGCGTGGTCAAGCAGAGCACTCAGAACCCGAACTGGAAGATCGACCAGGGAGGGGTGCCCGGCCAGGCACCGACCTACTTCCTGCTGAAGAAGGTCAACGGTCTCTGGACCGTCATAGACGACGGCAAGGCGCTCACGCAGCAGGAGCTCTCGGGCACCGGCGCGCCGGCGGACCTCTGGATCAACCTGCCGCCACAGCAGGCGAAGACGCAGCAGCAGGTGATCCTCGATTACTTGAAGGCGCAAGGTGTATCGACCACCGGGGTCACGATCACTTTCGTCAAGCAGAGCGCGGCGGACCCGACGTGGCAGCTGTTCCTGGCCGACTGGCCGGTGCAGGCGCAGATCCCCGATGCCTACTTCGTGCTCCACCAGGAGAACGGGCAGTGGGTCGTCAAGAACTACGGCTCAGACATCACCAGCACGCCCAACATGCCGGCCGACCTGAAGCCGTAAAATAAAGAGGAATAGTCGAAACGCAAAATAGGGGTCAGACCCCTATTTTGCGTTTCAGAGCCTGCCGAGTGGAGTGTAGTCAACCCAGGTCGGTCCGGCCCATCCCAAGTGGCCGTCCTCCTGGATGACACGCAGATAGTAGAAGGAGTTCTCGCGGAAAGAAGGGTCCTTCCAGTCGATGACGGACTCGGGTCCGTTGCCTCCATCCTGCCAGACTTCCTGGTAACCCTTTGAATCGAACTTGACCAGCTCGGCAAGCTTGATGCCAGCGGTCCCGACGATATGGCCGGTCACGTGCAGCGGCCCGTCCGAGTCGATCTCCGCCCCGTGCGCAACTCCGTTGACCCTGAACTCGAGCAGCATCCGGGCGCCGGTGGTTCCGCACACGCGGCGGTCATTGAGCCCCTTCCATGCCGCGTCGCGGGTCAAGCCGTCAGCAAAGATCCCGGTGATGCCGCCGCCGTATATCTGGGTCGGCGCCCGGCGGGGATCACCGCCGGCGATGTGCTCGTCGCTGCCGGCCGTCAGGCCGAACCTGTAGCCTCCAGCGAGCGCGTCGCGGACGTAGCTGCGGGACTTCGGCCCCGCGTACTCCTTGCCGAGGACCATCCGCGCCACCTTGCCCTTCGCGCCCTCCATCTGAGAGACGTGCGAGATCGGGCGGGGGCAGCCGTAAAACTCGGAGTTCCCGTGCCGCGAGTAGACCTCTACCAGGCGCTGGAGGCCCGCCCCGGCGCCGAGGCTCTCGTCTCTCGGGCCGAAGTCAAAGTGCATCTCGCCCATGTGGGTCTTCCACGCCGGGTGATGAGGGACGACGAGCACGTCGCGTCCCGCAAGTCCCGCGAGCAGCTTGTCAGGCGTGTCCGAGTCCGCCTCGGTCATAGGCAGAAAGACCGGCGTCTCCGACGGGCCGAAGATGACGTTCCGGTGACCGAGGACGTGGTGCGTCCACTCGTAGGTCCTGAACGTCACAAACTCACCCGGGCGGTAGTACTCATCCGCGACCCCATACATCAAGGCGAGCTCCTCGGGCGTGCGGGCCCTCTCTTCGCCGAAGCTCCAGTTGTCATGGTCGGAGACGGCGGTGAAGTCCCACCCGATGAGGTCGCGGGCCCTGTGATAGAGATACCACGGCTCCTGCGAGCCGTCGGAGACCATCGAATGTGTGTGAAGGTCGCCCCAGAGGACCTTGTATCCGGTGCCCGCGCAGACCACCGGGTTGCTCGAGCCTTCGAGGCCCCCTTCGACCGAGCGCACCAGTATCCGCGAGATACCGAGCCCCGTGACACGGGCCTGGAAGTGCGCGACCCCTTCGCCGCCCTCGACCATCAGGACCGTCGGTGGAGCCTCGATGGCGCCGTCGGCCACAATTCGCACCATGCCGGCGAAGTCAGGGGTCAGGACGCCACGCGAATCCAGGCACCGCACCATAACCTTGATATGCTCCCCGGGGCTGGCAAGGGTAGGGGCCACGACATCGAATCCTGCCGGCTTTCCGCCGGTCGCCGAGATCTCCGCAATGGATTGCTCGATGACGTACGCGCCATTGCCCGCTCTGTCGACTTCGATCGCGAAGTCCGTGCTGACCGCGGCGAAAGGCGGCCTCAGGCCGGCCCCTTCACCCAGCACGAACTCGATGGTGTCGCCCGGCTCCAGAGAGCCGGCCTCCACGCGCACCGTCACCTTATGGTTCGCGAGGAAGACGTCCCGGGGGTCCAGCCGCTCGAGATTCACACCAAGTTTCTGCAGGAACTTGCGCTTGAGCCACATCAGTTGCGTGCGGTTCATCGCGTTCTCCATCATCGAGACGGAGAGCTCAACGCCGGCGCGGCTGCTCCTCACGTCGAGGTAGTTGGCTTTCCCGGTGTCGCGCCTCTGAAGCCGTCCCCAGCCGTTGCCCCACTGGAACCTGAGTTGCCAGGCGCCTTGCCCGTACTTGAGGACTTTGCCGGGGCAGAGACGGACGCAGCCGCCCTGGGCTATGCCTTCCCCTCCGACTGTGTAGGTCACGACCACAGGGACAGGTTCGCCGCCGGCGACGAGACTTTGAGGCGACACTTCGCAGGCCCCGATACTGACCGGCTCGCGGATCTGTTCACCGTCTCCGTCGTGAAGGGCTTTGACGAAGATGATGAACCACAGGAGCAATCCGAGGGGAGGCAGCAGCAGGCAGCCGACTGCGAGTCCGACGATTATGAGTATCTTCATGAATACCTTGATCAGCTTTGGATGCTTCCCCAAGTGCCAGCCTTTTCACTCGTTTACCGTGCCCGCAGATTATACCCCAACCTGCTGTGTTATCATTTTTGAGGTTCGGCAGCGCGAGCCTTTCGCGCCGCATTGAAGACTACGTAAAGACTCATAGCCCATCCCCGGCCTGAGTAATAGACAGCGAGGTGCACGAATGCGTAAAGCCACCAGACTGGTACTTTTCGGCCTGCCGGCCCTGGTTCTCGCGCTTGCAGGCTACGTCGCCGCGAGGCTCAGACTCTCTATCCCGAAGACCGACGGCAAACTCTCGATCCCGTGTTTGGAGGAAGAGGTCGAGGTCATCTTCGACCACGCGGGCATACCGCACATAACGGCATCGAGCCGGCACGACGCGTTCCGCGCCCTCGGCTATGTGATGGCGCAGGACCGCATGGTGCAGATGCAGACGATGCTGAGGCTCGCGACAGGAACGCTGAGCGAGGCGATCGGCGTCATGGGCGCGGACATGGACAAGTTCATGCGCACCATCGGCATCTCGCGAATCGGAGACGAGTTCGCCTCCAACCTGGACGGCGAATCACGCGATGCTCTGCAGGCTTACTGCGCCGGCGTCAACGCCTACCTGTGCAGCCCGACCTCGAAACTACCCTTCGAGTTCATGTTCCTGCGTGGGAGGCCCGAGCTGTGGACGGGCGGCGACTGCATCGCGCTCGGCCTGCTCACCACCTGGCTCCTCGACTCCTTCTGGCTCGCCGACATCATGCGCGAGAAGCTGGTAAGGAGCATCGGCCGCGAGAGGGCTCTCGAGATCCTGCCCGAGACCGCCGCCTATAACAACCCGCCAGTGAAGGTCGACGGCCCCGGCCCCTCCAACGAGATGATCGAGCCCGGCCCCGAGATCGACTGGGACTTCGACTACGAATGCGCGGGGGGCGAGTGGCTCCCTTGGATGGGAAGCCTGACCGGCCTTGCCGCCATGGGCTCCAACAACTGGGCCATCGACGGCAAGCACACGACGACCGGCAAGCCCATCCTGTGCGGCGACCCGCACATCCAGCACAACGCGCCCGGCATGCTCTATCTCTGCCACCTCACCTACCCGGGCAACGACATCATCGGCGCCGGCTTCCCGGGCCTCCCCGTCATCCCATACGGCCACAACGGCTACTGCGGATGGACCGCGACCAGCCTGTGCCCTGACACGCAGGACCTCTATGTCCTGACGTTCGAGTCCGAGGACTCCGACCGCTACCTCTTCGAGGGGGAATGGCTGCAGGCCGAGGTCGTCGAGGACGTAATCAAAGTGAGGTTCGCCAGAGACCGCAAGCTCCGCATCCTCATCACGAGGCACGGGCCCGTCATCAAGCGGAAGGGCGACAAAGGACTCGCCCTGAAATGGGTCAGCCAGGACACGACGCTCGATTCGCTCAACGCCATGCTCCAGCAGAACTGCGCGCGCTCCTGGGAAGAGTTCTACGGGTCGATGGAGAACTTCGTCGGCCCGGCCCTGAGCCAGGTCTATGCTGACATCGACGGCAACATCGGTTACATGGCTTCGGTCAAAGTGCCGCGCCGGCCGAAGGGCGACGGGACGATCCCTTATCCGGGCGACAGCGCGGAGTACGAGTGGGACGGCTACGTGCCGTTCGACGCGATGCCTCGCGCCGTAAATCCCGACGAAGGGTTCATCACCACGGCCAACTCAAAGATAGTCAGCGAGGGATTTCCGGAGCTCATCACAAAGGCCTGGGAGGCACCCTACCGGAACGGCCGCATCTCGGAGCTGCTACGGACCCGCGAGAAGTGGGCTCCGGAAGACATGCCGATGATCCACGCCGACACCTTCACGTTCCCCGGCAAGACCTTCTCACAGTTCGCCGTCCGCGCCGCCGCGTCGGCGGCTGACGATGAGCTGTCGCCGGCAGCTCGAGAGGCCATCGGTCGCCTTGCGGAATGGGACTTCATGGCGCAGGCGGACTCTGCCGCGATGACCATCTACTACTATTCCTGGCACCACCTGCGCGAGGCGCTTCTGCGCCACCGGCTGGGCAGCACGCTCTACCGCGAGTACACGATGGGGTGGACTACGTGCAGCCTCGCAGTTGAGAACATACTTGCATCAGAGGACCCGTTCTGGCTCCCTCCCGAGGCGTCCTCTTACGAGAAGGTCGTGCTCGACTCGCTCCAGAAAGGCATCGAAGAGATCGAGCAGGTCTACGGCACTACCGAACAGGCCTCGTGGCGGTGGGGCCGCGTGCACTACCTGACGTGCCAGAACCTGCTGGGCCTCTTCTGGCCGCTGAACAAAATATTCAACGTAGGCCCTGTGCCGCGCGACGGCGAAGGTGACACGGTCAACGCGTCGCCCGCCTGTAGCGACAACCTCACCCAGCTCCTCGCTCGCGGGACGATGGGAGGCTCAACCGAGATGGAGATACTGCCCGACCCCGAGAGCCACGCCGCGTACGCCGGCCCGGTGCTGCGGATGATCATCGACTTCAGCGACCTCGATAACTCCAAGGCTGTCCTGGACGTCGGCCAGTCCGGCCACAGGCTCAGCCCGCACTACAAGGACCATTTTCCGGTCTGGTGCAACGTCGAGTACCTTCCGCTGCCATACAGCCGCGAGAAAGTGCTGGAGCAGATGGCCGGCAAGCTGATTCTCACGCCGTAGCGGCGGACGCCTCAACGGTCGGGTTGCTTCCAGTCGTTGAGGGTAAACTCGAAGACGGCCCCGTTATCGTTGCGCACCGTGATATGGCCGCCGTAGAGTTCGACGATCTTTTTCACGGTGGCGAGCCCTATCCCCGTGCCGCCGCCCTCTCCCTTGAAGAAGGGGTCGAACAGGTGATCGATATCCTCCGGGTCGACGCCGGGGCCGTTGTCGCTGACCCTGTATCCCCGCCCCCCCCGCTCGTCGTCTCCGAGGTAGGAAACGTCGATGACGGGGCTGTCGGCTGTGTCGTACTTGAGCGCGTTAGAGACCAGGTTCGTGAAGACCTGGTAGATCTGGGCATGGCTGGCACGAACGCTGCCGAGGTCGCTGGAAGCATTGACCCTGACTCCCGACCGACTGAGCTCGGCCTGCCGCTCGCGCAGTATCTGCTGAACGACCTCTGAGACCAGGACCTCATCGACCTCTGCCGGGAACTGCCCGGCTTCGGCGAGGTGGAGCAGGTCGTCGACGAGATCTGTAGCCTTGCCGACGTTGTCGGTGATAATCGTTGCAAGCTCCCCGAGAGGCATCCCGTCGTCCGTGACAAGAGGGTTCTCCCGCAGCTCGTCAGCGAGCAAGCTGCTCGAGAGCATAACAGAGGTCAGCGGCCCTTTCAGGTCGTGCGACACAGTCTGGGCATACTGGCGCAGCTCCTCCGTCGTCCGCTTGAGGTCAGACGCCATACTGTTGAAGGCGTCGGCGACCTGCTTGAACTCGTCGTCCCTGCCCGTGTCGATCACGGCGTCGAGATCGCCTGCCCCAAGGCGCAACGCGCCGTTCTTGAGCGCTGAGATCGAGTGCGTGATGTCGCGCATCAGCAGGATGGAGATGAGGGCGATGACCGCAAGTCCGATCGGGGCGAGCACGAGGGGGACGATCCGCGCCGTCGTCGTAGCGGACTTCGATTGTGCGTCGGCTGACGCCGCATTGGCCTGCTCGCTCGTGATCGCCGACTCGAGGCCGGGAAGAAACGTAACGGTATAGGCGCTGTCCGCGGCTGAGGCGACAGCGACCGCCTGCCCGAGATTACCCGCTTTGCTGGCGTCGATAGCCTCGCTTACCCGAGTGGCGATGTTCGCGTATGTCTTCCGCAGCGCCTCCACGCGCGCAAGAGAGTTCCTCTGACGTAAGCCCAGGGTCGAGTTGCCCGAAAGCTGGATGTTATTTAGAAGAGCTTTTTCCCAGACGACAAACGAGTCTTGCACCCTGGTGTTGTAATCGGACTTCTCATGCTTCGCCCCGCCCGAAGCAAGGAGGTCGTCCGCGCGGTCCATCTCGAGCCCGACGTTCTTGGCAACCGCCTCCGCGTCCGATAGCCGCTGCAGAGAAAACCGCACCTGGTCGTCGTTGTGCTCCGCCCGACCCGTGCTCAGGGCGATCCCCACCACGATGAGGACGAGTATGATTAACTGGATAACAAGGCCTGCAAGCAAACGCGTTCGTACAGACATCACAAGACCTTACTTTTGCCGTCTATCACGCTGGTATTCTCCGAGAGAACCAGGCACCCTTCGCCGAGGATTCCGTCGCCGTCCCGGGTTTGAAGTCTCCAGTGTTCTTTATCGTCATGCGGGGCGGTAAGGAAAAGGCCCTACGTTCCGTGAATAGTAGTAGTGTAGGAAGTGAGCAAGCAAGATAGTGGATGTGGGACATGGCACGAGAGAAGAAGGAAAAGAAGAGGCGTGGCCGCCACGCCGAGGGGGCCGGACCGCTCGAGCAGGAGCTTGTGGGGATTCCCGAAGCGCGCCCGCCCGAGCTCGCCGGACGGCAGGTCTTTCCTCCACAAGCGCAGCAGCAATACGCACCGGCAGAAGGACAGCCGATCCAGCAGCAGCCTGCCGTTCCCGTACAGCCGATCCAGCAACCTCAGCAAGGGGTGCCATTCCAGCCGGTCCGGCAACCTCCATCGCCGCAGCCACCATCGGCCTTTCCCCAACCTGCGCCCCCTCTACAGCAGCCACCGCCACAGGTTCAGCAACAGGTCGCGCCGGCGGCTCCGACCGCGCAACCGGTCCCGCATGCTCCACCGACCGTCGAGCCGGTGCAACAGGAACCCGGTCCACCCGAGCTGACGGAACCGGCATCGCCCGAGCCTGGAGCGCCAACCCCACAGGTGGTCGATTCCCCGGCTCCAATACCGGAAGCCCAACCCCCTGCGCCGCAGCCGGGAACCCAGGGAATGTATCCGCCGGGCATGGCGCCTGCACCCGGATACATCATGCCCCCACCGTGGTATCCACCATACGGTGTGCCATCGCCCTATTTCGGTTTTCCTCAGCCGGGGCAGACGGGACAGATACCCGTTGTCCCTGGAGCCCTGCCGCCGGGCGCACCGAGGCCGCAAGCTCCGATGCCCGGCGAGGGTCCACAGATGATGCCGCCCGGCGTGTACCCACCACTGGGAATGCAACCCATGGGGATGCCGCCGATGGGGGTGTTTCCGCCAGGTGAAGTCGCGCCGCCGATGGCGTTTGCCTCTCTGGAGGAGCCCGAGTTCGAGTCGCTGACCGTTGCCGAGACGAGCCACTGGCGGGGCGACTTCAAGTGGATTTTCGGGATAATCACCGCCCTGCTCATCTTCCTTGCTCTGGGCTCGGCCGGCCTCTACCGCGCGACGAGTGCCGGCTCCGCGCGCCAGGTGCTGGTCCCGATGGTCGGCACGGCGACTCAGGTCAAACAGTTCGTGAAGGACAACTATCAGGAGCTGCGGTCTAAGGCCCGCCGCAGCAGTGGCGCGAACATATATATCCCGGATATCGGGGTCACAATCTCGATCAAGGGGGACGTGATCAGCTCTCTTTCAGCGGAGGACCTGGCCGAGCGGGTCATCCTCGAGGTCGAGCGACAGATCTATGCCCAGGGATACAAGCAGAGCTTGAAGATGACAAGCGCTCAGGGAGCCGGTGAAGAGCGGGCCAAGGCGACGGTTGTAACGATCCTGAGCAAGATGAACAAGGCGACCCATAATGCCCTGCTCTGGCCGATGGTAATCTTCGGCGTCCTCGCGCTGGCATTCGGCATCCTTTTCATCGTCTTCTGCCGCGGCTGGGGCAAGGTGGTCGGTGCCGGCATCGTGTTTATCATGGGCTCGCTGGCGGGGTCCCTCTCCTTGAGGATCGGCCATCAGTTCATCTGGAGGGTCGGCGCATCAGGGACCTTCAAGCCCGCGGCGAACCAGGCCTTGCGCACCATCAGTTCGCTCGCCGTAGCGTACTACGACATCGCGCTCGCGTTCGGGGGCCTCGTGCTTCTGGTAGGTGTCGTCGGCGCGATCATCGTGCGCAAGTCGCGTGAGAGGGTGCAGCCTTTCACCGAGCTCAAGAGCCCGGACAAGGCTGTCGTCGGCGGCCCCGCCGTCGAGCCCGGCATGACCCCCGATACTCGCATGGAACAGCAGCCGCTTTCACAGGACGACGACTCCTTCTTCCTTAAAGACGAGTAAACGCAAAATAGGCGCAAAATAGGGGTCTGACCCCTATTTTGCGTTTTGCCAATGAAAAACCCGTGACCTGGTGGCCACGGGTTTGACCTTTTGAGCGAAAGCGCTAAGCCTTCTTAGCTGCTTTCTTCTTTGCTGGCTTCTTAGGCGCTTTCTTCTTAGCCGCTTTCTTAGCCGGTTTCTTAGCCGCCTTCTTCTTTGCTGGCTTCTTCTTTGCGGGCTTCTTCTTTGCGGGCTTCTTTGCCGGCGCGAGCTTCTTCTCGAGGTCCGCGAGCCGGTCCTCGACGCCCTTGATGTCAGCCTTGGTGACGATGCCGAGCGAGTCGAGCGTATCCTTGACAACGCCGCCGATGGCGTCGACGAGATCTTCGCTCTCCTTCTTGCCCTTCTTCACCAGATCCTGGATGGTGGCCTCGAGCTTGTTGTCCTGGGCCGCATCCTTAACCTTCGCCTTCCCGCCTTCCGCGAGCTCCTTACCCTTCGTGATCATGTCGTCGACGTTCTTGATCGAGTCGTCCCTGACTGACGCGAGGGCACCGAGGAGGAGATAAGGCATTTCGTTGAGCTCCATATCAGCACCTCGTTTCCAATTAAGAAACACGGACGCGAGCCCGTGTTATTTGATCCGCTTCTCGATGTTCGCGAGCCTCTTGTCGAGGGCTCTGATGTCGTTCTTGGTGATAGCGCCCATGTTATCGAGGATCCTGGTGACCTCTTTACCGATGGCGTTCAGGAGGTCTTCCCGCTCTTTCCGGCCTTTTTCGACCAGATCCCTGACCGCTCTGTCAGCCTGGACGATACCTTTCGCGCCCTTGCCGCCGCCACCAGTCTTTCCTTTTTCAACCAGATCATCAACGGTCTTCTTAGTCTCTTCCCGGATGGTGCTCATCGCACCAAGCAGAAGATAAGGGACATCCTTTGGCTCCACGGTTACACCCCCCTTCGGCCGTGCCTAAAGCAATGACAGTTCGCTGCTTGCTGAGAAGTAATGCAATTATACGCGCGCACTTAACACTGTCAAGTAAGTTCAAAACGCGCGCGAGATTGTTCGAGTTGCGACAGGAATCGCTGTTTCAACCTCGAAACAGGTGAGCAACCAACTGGTAATGAGTTGGGCGTGATGGGATAATTGGAAAGCGGACAACGAGTGTTCCCGGGCACGAAAGATGTATGTTGGTGCTAGGACGTTATGGGGGGCGATTGCAGTGGCCAAGGCAAAGATGACCCGAAGCGAGGCCGGGCGCAAGGGTGGCCAGACTACCAAGAAGAAGTACGGCTCGGAGTTCTACTCCAAGATCGGTAGTGTCGGAGGCAAGAAGGGTGGGCAGACCACCAAGAAGCGTTACGGCACGGAGTTCTACCAGAAGATCGGCCGCAAGGGTGGCATGAAATAGGGATAGTCCGACTGCCGCTCGCCGTACAATAAATAGAATCACCCGTAATCAACCCAACAGGCCCGCGTGCGTCGCGGGCCGAATGGTATCAGCATGTTTTCGAGCCTCAACGTTCATAACCGTCTGCAGGAACTCGACGTTCCGCACGAACTGTTCAAGCTTTCCGGCCAGGCGGGCAGCCTCGAGCGCGCGGCCATGGCACTCGGGCTCGACTTGTGCCAGCTCGCGCACGTCGGTGTCTTCCGCGTCGATGACGATCCGGTTGTGGTGATCGTTCCCGGTGACCGGCAGGTGGACATCGATAAGCTCAAAGCCGTGACCGGTGGGACCGAAGTCGCTGTCGTTCCCTCAGAAGACATCCCCTCGATGACCGGCTACCTGGCCAGCGCGCTGCCACCCGTCGCACACAAGTCAGACATGCAGACATATATCGATTACTACACGCTCCGAGAAGATGTGGTATATACTGGCAGCGGTGAGCCCACCGCTATCCTGAAGATAAGGTCTTATGATCTCGTCAGGGCGACCGGTGGAGAGACGGTAGACGTGGTCTCTTCACAGAGCGAAGGGCAAGACGCGTAGAATAGAGATTAAGCGAAGTCGGTTTTCGCTTTGGGCCCGGGTCGTGGGCGAGTGGTGGAATTGGTAGACACGCAGGGTTCAGGGTCCTGTGCTCGCAAGGGCATGAGGGTTCGAGTCCCTCCTCGCC
>Ga0209747_1000188_pt1 | contig 32653 bp, 31 predicted proteins | sample BarGraNGADG00311_FD_184498 | JGI IMG/M metagenome (GOLD analysis project Ga0209747, IMG submission 184498) | Arctic peat soil microbial communities from Barrow, Alaska - Barrow Graham LP Ref core NGADG0011-311 (SPAdes) (version 2) | ecosystem: Environmental > Terrestrial > Soil > Wetlands > Peat...
AGCGGGCAGTCGCTTGAACTCGTCGGACTCGATGGAGTTGTACACCACGGATATCCTCTCGGAGTCGATCCCGTAGTGCTCGATCATGTCTTTCCTGGTGTTCTCGGAGACGGCGATGAAGTGGCAGTCGGAAGCTATGGCCCGGTTCATGTTGCCCACGCAGAAGTCGACGTTCTCCAGCGTGTGATAGTAAGGGTGCGTCAGGAAGGTGAGGTCGTGCACCGTGACCAGCAGAGGGACGTCCTCCGTGTCCGGCTTCATGTAGGCCGTGCTGTGGACCAGGTCCAGGCCGGGCACGTAGTGCTCGCCGCTGCTGAAGGCCGGCAGCGGGCCCCGGTAGAGAGTGAACCTGGGGTCGTCGACCCCATCGAACGAGTATTTCTCCAGGTAGTGCGGATGGACGAAGTCGCCCAGGCCCGGAAGGAGCAGGTACTCGAACCTGTTCACGTCGTCGGGCATGTCCGCGAGGCACTTCAGCATCGTCAGGCAGGAGCGGCCCACGCCGGTGATCGGCTCGCCGACGGCGCGAGATATGTCTATCCCGATCCTCGGCTTGAAAACACCCTCGGGGATCCAGGTCGCCTGAGACCGGCCGTTGGTGGTGCGCTCTTCAGCGATCTCGGTGAGCCTGCCGTGGATGTTCCTCTCGCACATCTGAAGGGACCACTTCTCGCGGGCGTCGACGGCGGCGCGCTCTCCCTTCTGGCGCGCCTCCTGTGGATTCTCGTAGACGTGCCGCAAAAGGCTCTTGAGGTGGCCGGTGTCCGGCTCGGCCCACTTGAACCCCTTGTAGTAGGGGCACTTTGCCCTGGCCTTTACGAGCTTGCTCACCTGTAGAGGGTAGCTGTTGGCCTGCGTCATGAAAGTCTGCTGGGCGCTCCAGTAGGTCGCGATCACCGGGATGCCGCAGGCCATGGCCTCGAGGATGGGCATCCCCCAGCCCTCGCCGCGGGTCGGCAGCACAAAGCAGTCCGCCGAGCGGTACATCTGGGCCAGCTCGCCGTACGGCACATGCTGGTTGGCGACGAACACTATCTGCCCGCCCTCGGGATCGAGGTCCATGCCGTCGATGTCGATGATGACCTCGACCGCCTCGTCGTAGTTGTCGTACTTGCAAACCAGGACCACGGGCTCGTCGCGGGTGAAAGTCTCGTTGAAGGCCTTCAGCAGGATCTCCGGCGCCTTCCTCTCCCCCCACTCGAATATGCTCAGAAAGGTGAAGATGTCCTCAGGGGAAAAGCCATCGACCGTGGGATCGAAGTTCTCCGTGTCCACCCCCAGCGGCATGACGCAGATCGGCGTCTTCACTCCGCTGTCCCGGAACGTCCGCACGTTGAAAGGGCTCGGCGTCCATATCTCGTCCATCTCGTTGGCCTGCCGCACCCATTCCTCCGGCAGCCCGCTGACCTCGAGCATCGAGTAGCCGACCCTGTAGGAAGAGCGGACCACCCCGCTCTTCACGTACTCGAAGGCGTCACCCTGGCCGAAGACGACGTGGGTGCCTTCCTTCTTGCACTTCTTGCGGGCGAGAGCGTTAAGGCGCTCGTCGCCGAGGTCCTTCTCCTCGCTCACCGGGAAAACCGTGCCGGGGCCATAGAGGTACTCGTAGGAGAGGTTGACGCCGGCGGCCCTGAGCGCGAGCACCATGCTGCGGCTGATCATCGCGTACCCGTGCGGGCGCGAGAGCGTGGAGTGCCAGCAGACGTCCATGTCCGGGCCGGCGGGCTTGATGTTGTTCTTTCTGTCTCTGGCCACTCGACTTCCAGGTCCTCGAGATTGCAATACGAACCATAATACGGAGATATTGTAGTATATCGGACTTTCCGCCCTCGCCTGCTTGAGGCCGTCTGGCTGCCTCCGTGCCGGTCGGATAGAATACGGCGTATGTCGCGCCAGGAGAAGGTGGGCTCATGACGACAGGATTCTCAGTCACCGGAAGCGCATCGGCCGTTCTCTTCGGACTGGTGCTAGTATCGCTTACGCTCGGTTACAACGCGGCGCTATCCAGGTCCGACAGGCTGGGTGACTACCGCGGCTTTGTGGAGTGGTTCTGGGCGGCCGGGTTCTCCACCTGCGTGTACTTCTCGTATTGCTTCCTGGTATCCGTCCACGTCTCGCGGTCCAGGTATTCCTACGGCAACCTGGTGGGGGTCGGCGGCAGTGGGCCTTGACGCGGAGCTGAGGCGGCTCGCGGGAGAGCTCGGCGCCGACTTCTACGGGGTAGCGGACCTCTCGCCGGTGCGAGGCGTCGTGGTCGAGCAGGGCGGCGAGATGCTGGCGGAGTATGACCGCGCGATCTCGGTCGGCATCAGGATGGTGGACGAGATAGTCGACCTCCTGCCCGGGCACCGCGATGAGCTCGCCGTTGCGACCGGTTACCTGCGCCACTGCTACGACGTCATCAATAACCGGCTCGACGAGATGACCTCCAGGCTCGCTGGAGTCCTGCAGCGCGAGGGAATGAAGGCCATGCCGATCACCGCGGCCGAGCGCCACGACGACGTGGGAATCCGCGCCGTGTTCTCCAACAAGATGGCCGCGCGCCTGGCCGGCCTGGGGTGGGTGGGCAAGAGCTGCCTGCTGGTCACGCCCACGGTGGGTCCCAGGGCGCGGTGGGCCAGCGTGCTGACGGTCGCTCCGCTGCAGCCCACCGGCTCACCGCTGGAGGAAGCCTGCGGGAGCTGCGCCGAATGCGTCGAAATCTGTCCGATCGGGGCCTTCACCGGAAGGACGTTCCGCGAAGAGGAGCCCCGGGAGGCGCGATACGACGCCCGAGCGTGCGAGACGTACCTGAAACGGATACGGGAGGAGACGGGCTGGGGCGTCTGCGGGCTGTGCGTCGCCGCCTGCCCCCACGGCCGACGCGCCGGATGACATAAAAACAGGAGGTCCTGGTATGCGAACGCTGGTCACTTACGTATCGAACACGGGAAACACCAGGAAGGTCGCCGATGCCATCTTCGAGGAGCTTCCCCAGGAGAAAGAGATCAAGGAGGTCTCGGAAGTGACCGAGGGGCTCGAGGGCTACGACCTCATCTTCGTCGGTTTTCCGATCAACGCCTTCGGGCCGAACCCCAAGGCGCGCGAGTTCCTGGAGAAGCATACCGCCGGCTCCAGGATCGCGATCTTCATCACCCACGGGGCGCCCGATGAGCACGACGACGTCCAGACGTGGATGGAGAAGGCCAGGCACGCGGCCTCAGGCGCCGAGGTGGTGGGCGTCTTCAACTGCCAGGGCGAGGTCGACCCGGCAGTGGTCGACTTCCTGTTGAAGAGCGACGACCCCAAGCTGCGCGAGTTCGGCGAGGCCGCGCCACTGACCAAGGGCCAGCCTGACGAGTCCAGGCTCCAGAAAGCGCGCGCGTTCGCGCGGAAAGTGGTCGACAATCTTTAGCCGGGGCGGCCCTCAGTCGGGCTCGGCCTTGAAGAATCTCCAGGCCTGAAGTGCAATGCCGCCGAAGAAGACCGCCAGCAGCGCATAGAAAGCAAGAGGAGAGCGCTTCCTGAGCTGATAGAGGTTGACCGTCCAGCCAATGCCCGAAGTCCGCGGCGTCATGATGCGCTCGTCATCCGGGTTCCACATGCGCTGCTTCATCCGCGCGTAAGTGGGCTTGCGGAAATCGAACGGGATCCCCAGGATCTTGCCTTGCTTGTCCATCATATCCTCCGCTGAGACGTCTCCGGGCGCCTAGCCGCCCGAGGCCTTCTTAAAAGCCTGCTGAAGCGCGCTCGGGTTCCCGCCCTCCTGCCGGTCGATCACGTTACCGGTCGCATCGAGGAACACGTAGGTGGGGACGGCGTTGACACCGAACAGGCCGGCGGGGCCTGAATCGTTGCTCAAGTTGACCTTGTTGACCTCCACCTTCCCCTTGTAGTTCTTCGCCAGCCCGTCGACGATGGGCGCCATCTCCTGGCACGCCGGTCATGTGTCAGTGTAGAAATCGACGAGCGTCGGCTTTCCGTTGACCACGAAATCGGCAAATGTCTGTCCGGTCTGCGACACCGTCGGCGTCCTTTTGCTCATGACGACCACGCCACCGATGATCGCCAGGACAAGAACCACCGCGATCAGGTAAGGCAACGGCGAGTAGTACCAGGGATTCGACGGAGGCCGGCCGCTCGGCGGAGCCGGCTGTCCCAGGCCGTAATTGCTCGCGTCCCCGGGTGCGGTGAATGCACCACTGGTGCCTGGCGCCGGTGGTGTGCTTCCTCCCGGTGGAGGCGCAGAGCCGTATTGCGCGGGCGGAAAGCCCTGCTGAGCCGGGACCTGCCGGGCGGGGTAAGGAGGCTGTGCCTGGCCCTGGATCAGGGCGCCGCACCACTCACAGGTGCTCGCCATGTCCGAGGTCTCTTTGCTGCAGTTGGGGCACTCCATGACACAACCAATACACGAACTATCCGACCGTCGCCACCGACGGCTCGCCACATCGCCTCGACTCTCTGATTGTAGCGCGGGGGGCATTCCAGCGCCATGTTTATCGGCGGCCGGACAGGGTTGGATGGTTCGGCGGTCCGTCGGGGTGTCGCATTGCGCGGGGTCTCTCAGGCGCGCTCCGAGAGGACCTCTTGAATGCGGGTGATGAAGAGCGGAAGGTCAAAGGGCTTGGTGAAGCACTCGCGAACGCACCCGTATCCGTCCACCAACCGGATCATGTGGGGGTACGCGGTCATTATTATCACCGGGATGACGGAGTCGGAGCTGGCGGACTGCAGTTTCTGGATGACGTCCACGCCGGTGACGCCGGGCATCGCGATGTCCAGGATGATCAGGTCCGGGGTGCGCTCGTTGGCAAGCGTTACCGCCGTGTTGCCGTCAACCGCGAGCTCCGTTTCAAAGCCCTCAGCGAGCAGGCGGACATTGAGCATCTTGACGAGAGCCGCGTCGTCATCGACGATCAGGATCTTCCCCTTGCCGGGCAAGTCAGGTCACCTTCCCTCGGTAGCCTCAATAAGACTGTTGTCCAGATATCTTAATCCATTAGCAAGCAAAGGACGATACGTCACCTGCTTGCTTTGGTGGTCGTCGCCGCTCGTTTATAATGACCTGACAGGAGCGCAAAGGAGTGAAGATGGCAAAGTGCAAGAACTGCGGGACTGAGGTCAAGCACGACGTGGACCTCTGCCCGTCCTGCGGGATCAACGGTATCGCGCAGACGATAACCGACCTGCCCGGCGCCAACACCAAGGCGGCGCGCAAGGAGCTCTTCAGCGAGATCAAGGACACCAAGGCCAGGGAAGCCAACATCTCCAGCGCGAGTTGCGAGAGCTGTGGCACCGAGCTCCCCGAGGTGGACGCCGCCTGCCCGGGCTGCGGTATGTCCGGAGGCGCCCAGACCATCTCCGACCTCCCCAAGGTCAACCTCCGGGCGGCCCACAAGATGCTCAAAGAGGAGATAAGGGAAGCGCGGGAGCACGACAAGGAAGAGTGATCCCCGGCCCGCCCCCGACCGCCGACGAGCCGAGCAAAGACTGAGGCCCGGACCGTGGCCCGGGCCTCATCTCAAGGAGCACTGTCAGCAGTCTTTTGTCATGCCACCTTCGGCACTACCGGGAAGTACTGCTTGAGCCCGTTGATGATGTCCATGACCTTCGTCTTCACCTGGGCCTTGAGGGCCGCCACGTCAGGCATAGCCGCCGCGATCAAGGCCTGGATCTGAGCCACCGCCGCCTGCACTATCGGCGCCGCGGCCGCCTTGAAACCATCCGCGATCGCCTTGGTGTCCGCCGCCGCCTTGCTCAGCGCGGCCTTCAAGTCGGCGAAGCTCCTGGCGCTCTTCAGCGAGGCCGCCAGGGTCACCCCCACCTGCTTGACCTGCGACGCGGCGCTCTGCACCAGAGGCTTCAGCTGACCGGCGGCCTGCTGCGCGACTGCCTTTACCTGAGTGACCAGGTCCGTCACCCACGAGGGCACATCGACTTTCGGCGTGGCCGCGAAGGCCATGGCCGGTGCCAGCAGAAGAGCTGCGATTATAACCAGTGCTCCGGCAGTTACCCAGACGCTCTTCCGCATGACAGCGCTCCTTTCGTCGAACATAATTGCTTGTTCACCTAAGTTATTCGTTCAATGAGCGCAATGCCTGAATAGCGCACTCAGGTCATCAATCCATGGCGCGGGGTTGAAAGAGCGGGCAACAATACGGTGACTGGGCCGGCGGGGCAAGGGTTACCGTGAGCGTGATACGGCGAGCTGAAGCTGATTATCGGTCGGCCGGGCGGTGCCTCAGAGGCCCGTCTCGGCCGCGGGATCGGTGTACGCGAGTTCCTTGGAGCGCGCCGCCACCACCGTCTGCCGGTACAGCAGGTTGAAGGCGAGCCAGTAGGGCCAGTGCCCCCGCCACGACATGCGCTTCAGTATCGAGTGGTACGAGTAGAAGTCGCGATGGAGCTGGTGCGTGTTCGCGAACAGCTGCGCCGGGGTCATCTTCATCGGCTCGAACTGCACTTGGCCATCCCACGACGGGTCGAGCCAGAAGTCCTGCCTGACTCGTCCCTCCTCGGTGAGGGTCTGGTGCAGGCGCGTGCCCGGGTACGGGGTGAGGTTCGCGAACTGCGCGACCTGTATCTTGTTGTCGATCGCGAACTTGAGCGTCTCGGAGAAGGCGGACTCGTCGTCGTTGTCGAACCCGAACACGAACGCGCCCATCACTGGAATCTTGTACTTCTTGAGAAGCTTCAGCGCGGACTCGTACTGCTCGATGCTGTTCTGGTTCTTGCCCATCTCCTTGATGGTTCCATGTGAGAGCGTCTCCAGGCCCACGAACAGGAAGCGGCAGCCGCTCTCCGCGGCCAGCGCCACCAGCTCCTCGTCCTCGGCGAACGTGATAGACGCCTGGGAGCCCCACAACACCTTCATCGGGATGAGAGCCTTGAAGAGTTCCTTGGCGCGCCGCGGGCTCGCCGCGATGTTGTCGTCGATGAAGGGGACGACCCTCTTCCTCATCAGGTTGCCCCTCGCCAGAGTCTCGACTTCCTCCAGGACGCTGTCCACCGCGCGCATGCGGACCCTGCGGCCGTTGAAGGTGGTGACGGAACAGAAGTTGCAGTGATGCGGGCACCCGCGGGCGGTCTGCACCACGTTGGCGCTCCAGTAGCGCTTGGCGTCGATGAGGTCTCGCCTCGGAAGCAGCGGGCGATCGAAGTCGGGGAACTCCTCGCTCCTGTAGATGGACTGCAGCCGGCCGTCCTGGGCGTCCGCGACGACGGTCGGCCAGATATCCTCGGCCTCGCCCGTGACCACGGCGTCGGCGTGACCCAGTGCTTCGGAGGGCACCATGGATGCGTGTATCCCCCCCAGGACCACCTTTGCCCCCCGGGACCGGTACATGTCGGCTATGTCATACGCGCGCGGCGCCGTAGCCGTCATGGTGGAGATCCCCACCAGGTCGGGAATCTGCGTGAAGTCGATAGGCTCGACGCTCTCGTCGATTATTTTGACGTCGACCCCCTCAGGGGTGTGAGCCGCAAGATACATGACTCCGAGCGGGGCGAGAAGACCCTTATTGAACAGATAGCGCTCGCCGTTTTTGGTGGGGGCGATCAGGTGTACTTTCACATGCAACACTTTCCGTAATCGTTGAACCAGTGTGACCGTACCGGCGAAGCGCGAACGACGCCGGGCCGGTCCACTCGGTGTCTAGTAGCGGTCCGACTAACGCTCGGGGCGCTCCGGCCTGGGCCTCGCCTCGTTCACGTTCATCGCTCGACCCTGCAGGTCCTTGCCGTTAAGGGCGTCGATGGCGGCCTTCGCCTCGTTGTCATCACTCATCTCAACGAAGCCGAACCCTTTTGACCTGCCGGTGTTCCGGTCGATGATGACGTCTGCCGAGTCGACCGTCCCGAACTGGGAGAACTCAGTCCTGAGATCATCGTCCGTCGCCGCGTAGGGTAGATTTCCCACGTATACCTTCAAATTTCCTACACCTCCTTACCAAAACAAAAAGTGTCCCGAGATCAATCCTCGGGACACCAAACCGACCTAAGAACTCGTACTCAAACGGAGTATAGCATTTTCAGCCTCACAGGGATAACAAGCAACGTCAAAAAACGCCCGGGCGGCCCGCCCGTGATCTCTATCATTTGGACGGCGTAACGGCCGCGTTCAGGTTGTTGATGGCCGCCAGGAACGACTCTCCCGTCAGGAGTATCCCGCTTATCTTGGCCTGGAGCGACTGGCTGCTGGAGACGTTGCCTATCGCCTTCTTTAGCGCGTCGTAGGACTTGGACAGGTTCGACACCTGCACGTTCTTGACTTTCTTGGCGTCGGCCACCGTCTTGTTGTACTGCGTCGTGATCTTGTTCCAGGTCGTCTTGAAAGTGTCGATCGACTGATAGGTGTTCGGGTCGACGAGCTCGGTCATGGATGACGTCAGGTCATTGATGTCAGTGGACAGGTTGGTCTTCGCCTGCGTCTGGGAGTTGCCGCAGCCGGCGAGCGCCGCCACTCCCGCGAAGGCGACTAGCGCCACGAGCAGCATGGCAGTTATCTTCTTCACCTCGAGAACCTCCTTCTCGCTGTCCGGCAACAGTCTGGCCCCAGCCGCGCAAAAGGCTTGAGGCGGGACTCGCGTCCCGCCCCAAGTGTACTGCAACCCCCACACGCCCGAAACCTCTCCCCCCGCGGAGGGGAACAATCAGTTCGAAGCGCCGCCATTGGTGCAGGTGCCCACGCCACGGTCGTTCCAGTACATCGAGCGCTCCACCATCACGCCCTTCGTACGCACCGGGCACCTCACTGGCCGCGGGCTACTCCATTATCGACCCTTCTCCCAGCCAATCGCTGAATGCCCCTTCACTTGATGAGCTTGAGGACTTCCCTAAACTCCTCGGTTCCCGCGCGCCTGAGACACTCATAGATAAACATCTCTGTCGAGGAAATCGTCGCCCCGTAGTCGCTCATCCTTCTCAGCGCTATCTCCTTGTTCTCGGAGGTCCTGGACGAAACCGCGTCGGCGATGACGTGGACGTCAAAGAATGGCAACAGGCTGAGTGTCGTCTGGGTGACACAGATGTGGGACTCGATACCCGCCACGATCACCGTTTCTCTGTCGAGGTCAACCAGGGACTTCGTGAACTCGGGAACCTGATAGGCGTCGAAGTCGAGCTTCATGATCGGATTGAAATCTTTGATCTCGGCTGCCAGCTCTTCGACCGTCGGACCCAGCTTCTCCTGCTCGGTCACCAGAACGGGCAGCCCCACGATGTTTGCGAAGCGCACCAGCTTCAAAGCGTTTTCGACGATGCTCTTCGGCTCGTTCATCACCGCCAGCAGCTTTTCCTGCATATCGATGATAGCCAGCACGCAGTCCCCCCGTTCCGCAATCCCGCTCTCGTCGAAGAACAGGTTTTCGTCGTCCAACTGCTCTTCCATCTCAGATTCCTCCCCCTTCAGTGGCAGGTGATTAAGTGTGCCCGGCCAATATATCCGGCAAAAGACGGCGGAATCAAGGACGTCTCAGGGATGGGGGACTAGAAAGCGATTGCATTGGAAGCCGTAAGCGGGATATGATAAGCACAATAGCGGAAGATGGTTGCCGCGTCTGGAGATGGCTTGGTTCGCCTTATGTGACCATCCGTGCGTCGTGCAAGGAGGTTGAGGAATGAGGAGACTGGTTGGGATAATCCTGGTTGTGGCGTTACTCGCCGGGATAGTCGCGCTTGTGGCGGGTTGTGGCACAAAAGAGTCGGCCGAAGGGACAGGTGTCATCGGCCCCACCGGCAAGGTGATGGTCAAGAAGAGCGGCAACGTGATCACCATCACCAAGGGCAAGACTACCAAGACGTGGACGGTCGCCGCCACGAGCGAGAAAGCGCTGGGGTTCCCGGTGCCCTCATCGGCGAAGCTGGTGTCGGGCACGGCGATCACGGTTCTGAGCGGAGGAGCCGAGAAGTGGTTGGGGGCTACTTTCTATACCGACGATGACGTCAACGCAACGACCTCCTACTACAAGACCCAACTGTCCGGCATGGAAGGCTTCAGCGACACCTCTACAAACATGAGCAACCAGCCGGTCGGTCTGTTCTCCGTCAAGTCGGGCAACACTGTCAAGTCCGTCAGCATAAGGGCCTCCGAGGCGGGAGAGCAAGGCAAGACCTGGATACAGATCGAGACCGTGTCAGGCGCGGGAGAATAAGCGGCCCGCCCCGGCGAGGCGCGCGTCATGGAGATAGGATGAAGATTTCGAACCGAGGAGTTCTGAGGTCAAAGGGGGAGCGAGAGATGAAGCCCTTGAGGATTGCTGTGGCGATAGCCCTCGTGGCACTGATAGCGGCTGCCGTTTTTGTGAGCGTGATGGGCGCCACTGCAGGTGATGTTAACAACGACTCGGGAATCGCCGGTCTCAGCGGTCCTGAATTCACGCTCGGGGTCTTTTTGGCCGGCTCAGTGGGGAACAATCCAAACGCTTCTTCAAGCGGGTCGGCGGTGTTCAACGGTGCTCCGTTTGCGCTGTCCGGCTACGTGATGTCGATGACGAACGGCTCCGTCCACGTCTGGATTACCGAGTCCAGCCAGGTCGTGAAAGACCTTGGATTCAAGGTCGGCGACGTCGTGCAGATCCTGTGCTCCGCAAGCCAGGTCAAAGATCTCAAGACCGGTGACTTTGTGACAATGTTCGGTTTCACCGCGAGAGGTTACCTGGTCCGAAGCGACGACACTATTCTGCCTGCCCCGTTCAGCTATTGATGGCGGATGCGGGCTGGGGCTGCTGTACTGGTCCGTAATCGAGCAAGAATGCATGACCGTTGGCTGTTCCCCTTCAGCCTTCTGCCAAGGCTACGCTCACTAATTATTATCCAAAACCGGTGGCTTAACGGCCGCGTCGAGGAGTTCTGAAGGCAGTGAGGATTCTCGTCTTCTCCTGGAAAGACATGAGCCACCCCTGGGCCGGCGGCTCGGAGGTCAACATACACGAGCAGGCGAAGCGCTGGGTCGATAGCGGCAACCAGGTCACCATGTTCACTACCCACTTCAAGGGGACGAAGCGACACGAGAGATCCGATGGCATGGATATCTACCGGGCCGGCGGTCGTTTCACGATATACCTGCTTGCACCTTTCGCGTACCTGTTTCTCCTGCGAAACCGCGCCGACGTGATACTCGACATAATCAACGGTATACCGTTCTTCACCCCCTTGTACTGCCGGAAACCCATCGTAGCGCTCGTCCACCACGTCCACAGGGACATGTTCGTAATCGAGCTCGGAGGAGTCGTCGGCCGTTTCGGCCGCCTGATCGAGCGGTATGTTGTTCCCGTGCTCTACAGAAACAAGGCTTTCATCTGCGTATCCCGTTCGACTGCCACCTCGATGAAGGAGAACCTCTACCACGGGGACCAGCTGGACATAAGTGTCATCCACAACGGCATCTCACAGAACCATTATTCCGGCACGGGAACGACCCGCTACGAGAAGCCGACGATCCTGTATCTCGGGCGGCTCAAGAAGTACAAGCAACTTCCGAAACTGATCGGGATGATGCCCGAAGTGCGCAAGCACGTCCCCGACGTCGATCTCGTCGTCGTCGGTTGGGGGGATGCACGACCTGAGGCCGAGGAGGCCGCAAGGGCTTACGGGGTCGAGGACTGCGTCAGGTTCCTGGGGTATGTCAGCGACGACGAGAAGGCCGAACTCTTGAGGCGGTCCTGGGTCCTGGCGACCGCATCGATGGTCGAGGGCTGGGGCCTTACCGTCATCGAAGCGAACGCCTGCGGGACTCCCGCCGTGTCCTTCAACGTTCCCGGCCTCAACGAGTCGATAGTGGACGGTGAGACAGGCATGCTGGCAGAGTGTGACAGTGATTTTGTCTCGGCGCTGGTGGAGATACTCCGGGATGAACAGACCCGGAAAAGGCTCTCTGACAGAGCCAGGGACTGGTCACTCCAGTTCAACTGGGACACGACCGCCACGCGCTCTCTCAGCGTTCTGGCCGAAGCGCTGCAGCGTGAAAACGGGCCTTCTTCCCGCGTTTGACCCCTGCTCGAACCCCGAACGGTGGACCTTTCCATCCAGGAAGACTGTTCCGGCCGGATACCGCGCTCCAAGGACTGCTCAACAGACGATACCGCCGAGATGGTCCGGGAGGGCGGGCTGCGCCACTGCCAGGCTCGGCGAGGCGCGGCAACGGTGTTGCTTTGAGCAAATAGTACTTATACAGTCAATCGCAGTATGACATCAGCAGTGACGAGCAACATCAGAAAGCGCGTAACAGCGGGCAGCTGGGCGGCCGTCTACTTCGCTGTCTTGTCCATAGCAGTGTGGACGCCATCCCTTTTCCAGAATGGCTACGTGCTGCTGGGCGACATGGTCTTCACGCCCGCCATGCACCCGCCAGTCTCGCTGCTCGGTCCCGTGCACGGGACGATGGATGTGACCCTGGTATACAACCTCGCCTGGCTGGTCTCACGCGTGATAGGCGCGGTCCTTCTTCAGAAGGCCATCCTCTTTCTGCTGGCGTTTCTGCCCGGCTACCTGATGTACCGGAACGTCCCCGCGACGAGACAGTGGGCGCGGATCTTTGCCGGCACCATCTACGCCATCAACCCCTTTGTGTACACGCGGATGGTCATGGGACAGTGGGGCTTCCTGCTGGGGTACGCACTGCTGCCCGTCGTCCTCGCGTCAACACTGAAGACCGCTCGTGGACCTACGGCAAGACGGTTTGCAATCACTGCTCTCTGGCTCGCCGCTACAGCAGCTCTCAGCCTCCATGCCGGTGCTTTGGCGTTGATGGTGGCAGTTGCAATTATTGTCTTTGAGATAGCGAGGAGGCCACGGGCCGCGAGGACTGTTCTGGCCGGGCTTGTCGTGCTGGTGATGTTTCTGCTTCTGAGCAGCTTCTGGCTGCTTCCTGCGGTCGACGGTGGAGGGCCCGGCTCCACGATGACAAAGGCCGATCTCAAACTGTTCGAGACCCGCTCCACTTCCCGGGCGGGAACCGCCCTGTCGGTAGCAGGCTTGTACGGCTACTGGAAGACGCAGATCGACGGCCTGATGCCCCGAAGGTACATCCCGCTCTGGCCGGCCTTCGGCATTCTCATGGCGGCCTTCTGCCTGTATGGCCTCTTTCGCTACCGTTCAGAGCCCGGCAGGGGGCCCGTGTTACTGGCGCTGGCAACCCTCGCAGTCATCGCGTTTTTCCTCTCCCTCGGGGCAAGAGCGCCCGTGACAGGTGGACTCTTCTCGTTCTTGTTCGACCACGTCACGGCTTTCAGGTTGTTCAGGGAGCCCCAGAAATTCGTTGCATTGATCGTGCTCGCGTATGCCGTGCTAGGGGCCGCCGGGCTGGACCGCGTTCTCTCTCGGCGGCATCAAAACAAACGTCCTCCCGCCCCCGCCCGGCGCGGACGAAACGTGATACCTGTTGTGCTGCTCGCCCTCATCTGCCTGTATAGCTTCCGCATGTTCGGCGGGTTGTGGGGACAGGCAAAGGCTGTGTCGTACCCGAAGTCATGGTCCAGCGCTCAGGAGTACCTACAGAAAGACAACGGGGACTGGTACGCGCTCTACCTGCCTTCTTACTGGTACATGCGCTACGACTTCACCAGGAGCGACTACACGATCACGGACCCGATGCCTCTCTATTTCAAGAACCGGAGCCTCCCTCTGTCCTCCATCGAAGTGGGCCCTGTGCGCCTGGATGGGACCGAACTCGACGGCTACGTGCAGGCAGCGCTCAATTCCGGAAGGGACAACGGCAACATGGGCGCAATGCTCGCTCCGCTCAACGTAAAGTACGTGCTGATGTCACTCAATGATGCGAGCATCCTCTTCAAATACGTTGAGCGGCAGCGCGACCTGGAAATCGTGGGGCGCTGGAAAGACCTGGTGCTGCTGCGCAACAAAGTTTCGGTGAGCAGGCTGACTCTTGTCGGCACGGCCGGCTCATATAGGAGCTGGGAATCTGTTGCCAAAGAGGCACGCGGGGCCATCCTGTCCGGTTCTCACTTGAGGAAAGGCCAGAGAAACGTGTTGAGCGACAATGCAGGGACCGTCCTTGCAACTGAGAAATCATCGGGTCGCCTGGTGGATGCTACAATTCCCGCAGAACCGAAGAACAAGACCATACTGTTGAGCGAGCCTTTCAGCAACCACTGGAAGATCTCCAACCAGGCCCGTTCGTCCCCACAACAGCAACTCGGGATAACGATGGCCTTCGAGCTCGACTCGACTGCAGGAGCCACGAAGATCAGAATCAGCTATTTCTACCTTCTTCTATGGTTAGGCTATGCTTTGAGTTGTGGAGCCATGCTGTTGTGCTTCGCGCTCGTGCTCTATGACAGGTACTCATCCATGGAGAGAGGAACCCGGCCGCCAGATGACGAGACGTAGACAGGCGCCAGCGGAAGGCGAAGGAAACGAGAGGGTGCTTGCCCTGCTGTGGCACGCCCCGCAAAAGGTTATCACAGCCGGCGGGTTCCGGCGGACCTTCGAGATACTCGACAGGACGCCGGCCGGGGTCGAGGTCCTGGCCCTGGACGACGAACCTTCATTCCTGCTCGACTTATCCAATGAGAACGTGCGCGTCGTCGAGTACATGATACCGCGGCCGGTCAGGGCGCTCGAGGCGCGTTTCTTCTGGTACGAGCGGGCCCTCGAATGGGTGATCGCCACCATCGTGATGTTTTGGGAATGTGCGAGGATCGGCTTCGCCCGAGAGAGATTTGACGTCGTTTTCGTTCCGAGCTCCGAACAGGTCCCCGCCCTGCTTGCGGGCATTTTCGCGAAGTACGCGCTGCACGCTCCACTCGTTGTCTGCAACCTGAACATCGACATCTTCCCGCGCCCCGTCAGAAAACCTCTTGCGCTGTTGCACAACTTCGCCGATGGGGTCATCGTGATATCCAAGCATCTGGCGGACGAACTCCAGTCGTACGGTCTGCGCGTGCCGGTGCAATTGAACGGCGTGGGCCTTGACGCCGGTGCAATCAGAGCCGGCGCCGACCCGGAAGAGAAATCGTACGAAGGGGTGTTCGTGGGGAGGCACGACACTGAGAAAGGAGTGTTCGACCTCATCGCCATCTGGAGCGAGGTCGTGAAGGCGTATCCCGAGGCCAGGCTGGCCATGGTCGGAAGCAGCAACCCGACCAACAGGGCGAAACTCGATGCCCTGATCGCGAAGCTCGGCCTCGCGGAGAGGATCGAGCTGCTGGGCACGGTCGGCGATGAGGAGAAGTATGAGACGATCAAGCGCAGCAAGATCTGCGTCTTTCCGAGCTACGTCGAAGAGTGGGGCATAGTGCCCCAGGAGTGCCTCGCGTGCGGCCTTCCGGTTGTGGCTTACGACCTTCCCGTCTATCGAGAGAACATCGAGCCATGCGAAGCCGTCTTCAGAGAGGATATCGGCGACGTCAATGGGATGGCACGGGCCATATGCCGACTCCTTGCCGATGACACTTACCTCCAGTACGCGCGCGTTGGCCCTGATTTCGTGAGCAGGTTCGACTGGGAAGCGGTCGCGAGCCGGGAGTTCGAGATAATCCGTGGATGGATGGACGTGGGTGGACGCACCGCTCGGCCGAGCAGACAAGAGGCCGGCTGAGATGGACGAGCAAACGCTCAAGAAGGTCATCGACCTGCCGCCGGTCCGTTTCAAGGACTCATATAAGCGTGCGATTGTCGGCGCCTGCAAGAGGTTCAAGGGGAGCCGGACCTTCACGTTCGAGGGACGCGAGTATCGCTACCTCTATCATCCTTACAATCTCACCTGGAGAAACGAGCGCTCGGTTGAGGTCCCGATCGCCCTCGAACTGCTCCGTTTGTACCAGGGACAACCGGCTCTCGAAGTCGGCAACGTCCTGTCTCATTACGTGGACGTCGACCATGAAGTGCTGGATAAGTACGAGTCGGCTCCAGGGGTCATCAACGCCGACGCGGTTGAATTCGACCCGGGGAGGAAGTTCGAGCTGATCCTCAGCATTTCAACGCTTGAGCACATCGGGTGGGACGAGCAACCGAGAGAGCCCGACAAACCTCTTGCCGCTATCAGGAACCTTGCAGGGCTCCTGGCGCCTGGCGGGCGTATGGTCGCCACCGTGCCGTGCGGATTGAACCCCGACCTGGATCGCCTTCTCCTGTCCGCCGACACACCCTTTCAGCGGACTCTTGCGATGCGGCGACTGCTGGCGGTCAACCGGTGGGAACAGGTCGACCCCCGGTCGGTGGCAGGGGCAGGATACAGCCGGCTTGGTTTCAGGGCGAACGCTATACTGGTAGCGACCATCGAAGAAAGGCTGGCGTAACGTTGGCTGCGTCCGCGGACCACCACAAGAGTCAGCGCGCCTGGCTCTGGCACGCGATATCCATTGGTTTGATCATTCTTGCTTCGCTTCTCCTGTTCTACAAGCACTTCTTCACGCGCGGGATGCTGATGCACGTCGATATGACGTTCCCGACGACCATCGAGCGGAACATGATGCTCTACAGCCACACCTGGTGGCAGTATGGCAGCGTACAGAACATCTGGAACATACAGAGGATATTCTGGACGTATCCGCTGCTGATCGCCGTCAAGTGGTTACACATATCCACCGACAGATACCTGCTCATCATGTTTGTGAGCACTTTTGCACTCGCGGGCATATCCATGTACGCGCTCGCTTTCGACACCATCAAAAGGTTCAGGTACTGGCAATCCCCGAACAGGTACGCCATCTACGTCGGGGCAGCGTTCGCGGGCCTGATCTTCATGTACAATCCGTTCTCCGTCAGCCATCTCTGGCCATATTTCGGCTATCCGGGCTATGCAGTGCTTCCGCTTGTCTTCCTTCTGCTGATAAAGGCCGTAGATCGGCCGCGCATGTGGTTGATCGTATTGCTCGCCCTTTTGATATCAGTGGCGGGCACGGGGCCGATAAACGTCGTGTGGTACTGGTTCATGATTCTCGCCTTCCTGGTCTTCTATCTTCTCTCCAGGCGTTTCGACCGGGCAAGCCTTCTCAATGCCGCCAAGATCTTTTTTCCGTTAGTGGGGCTGTTTGTGCTCCTGAACGCCATGTGGCTTTTCCCGTACGCCGGTTCCCAGTACATAAACAAGCCGTTCAATCCCGTGTATATCAACCAGTTCTCGAGATCCATGCTGGACATGCTGTCGAAGAGCGGCACCCTGGTGAACAATATCCGCTTCACCGCCGGCTGGGGCCTGCCGGTCAACCCCAGCCCACAGGGGGCGCTATGGGTGGTTCTCAGCTTCGCGCTCCCGGTGTTTGCACTCGCGGGACTCGTGGTGTTGCGCAGAAAACTGCTGCGCGAAAAGACCGTCCTGTTCTGGTCGCTGATGTTCGTCGTATCAGTGCTGCTTGCCACCGGGACCTCTTCGATACTGGGCGGGCCATACAGCTGGTTCGTGTTAAAGGCCCCGATGATCTCTTCTCTCGGCTGGGTCTTCAGGGCGGCGGACAGGTGGCTCCTGTACGCGGCAGTTTTTTATGCTCTAATCCTCGGACTCCTGGTGGCGTACCTGCTCAGAAACAGACGCGCCTTGAGAAACCTGCTCGCGCTTCTGATAATAGGTCTTATCCTCACATCATTTGTGCCGATTGCGTCCAGCTACGCCAAAAACGTCTACAACCCGACGGTCATCCCTGGCTCCTACGATCAGGTGAACCGGTCGCTCGCGGATCAACCGGGGGCACGACCGTTGTGGCTGCCTTTCTCCAGGGACGGTTTCCGGTACACCTGGGCACCGGAGAAGCGCATCGGCGCGTTTGATGTATACAGCTCCAACGACTCTTTGAACAACTTGCAGGACATCTTCAACCAGGACAACTATTACTACTGGCTGGAGTCGCTGTACTCGAAGACGTTTCTCGGCCCCGCGGAGGTTCTCAACAAGGAGATAATGCTCGGCAACAACCTGGCGGCACGCCTCTTTCTCCCTCTGGGTGCCAGGTATATGGTGCTCGACTACTCCGTGCCCAATACCACGATCGCAGCAAAGCTTCAGCAGGACATCAGCATGCAGAGCATCTACAGGGTGAACAACCTTGAGGTGTTCAAGCTCGATCCGGCAGGCAGTGTCCTGACAGCAGCCGCACGGACGGTTCTAATAAACTCCTTTTATGATGAGCTCGCCCTCGCACGCAAACTTCCCACCTCCGACTTCAAGAAGATAGCGTTTTCTGAGCACCGGGCGGGGAACGCAAAACAGCCGGGCGAGCTGGACATCAACGATTACCTGCAGCCCTATGACGTCAACTCCGGCTTTGAGGTCACCGGCGCAGATGGTAGACCGTCCGCCTGGACCTTCGAGTCCAGGTCAGCTACCTCGCTTCACAGTGCGGTGCCGCTTTCGTCGGGCCCAAACAAGACCCTCCCGGACGCGATCATCGCCATGGATAAAAGCAGTAAGACGGGGGGCCGGCAGAGCCTGAGGATCACCAACCCCACGACTGGCGATCTGACCGTCTACACGGTCACCGGAAATGAGGTCCCTGTCAAAGCCGGAGAGATCTATAACATCAAGACGAGCATCAAGTACAGGAACGCGGAGTGGACCCAGGTCGCGGTCGAGGGCCTGCAACAGTCGTCCAACAGCTGGGTGAGACTTGTCAACTGCCCCGTCATACAGTCGGGCACATCGGGCTGGAAGAAGACGGATTGCTCCTTCTACATGCCCCCGGGCATCAGCAGGATCCGACCGGTGCTTCAGGCCGGTTGGTCGAAAAACAAGAAGACGGCCGCGGTGAGCTGGTTCGATGACATCAAACTCTCGAAGCTCAGCAACGAGTTCTACTCCAGTCTGCTGAACGCGCCGCCGCCGCCGGGCATTACCTTCAGGCAAGTAAACGCCGAGAAGTACGAAGTAACCGTGCGCGGAGCATCGGCGCCATTCTTCCTCCTCTTCGCTCAGGCTTATGATCCGCTCTGGATTGCGCAGACAGCGGACGGTAAACACATCGATCCTGTCAGGTTGTACTCGACCACCAACGGCTTCCCGGTCAACCGGCGCGGGGATTTCAAGATCACACTCACGTACCTGCCTCAGAAATGGTTCCTGGAGGGCTTGATCGTTTCTCTCTCGGCGTTCACATTGTGCTTGCTCTACCTATGCTTGGTATTTCTTTTCAGACGAAGACGAAATCGGTCGGAGCTGGACAAGGCGGTGCTATAATGCAGCCGTTCGCTATCTGAGAGGAGCAGCGTGATGTCGTCTCCGCCGATTAACGACAGGCAGACTCACTTCTACTCGCGCGTGAAGAAATGGGTTGCGCTGAAGATCATCAGGCTCGGAGTCAGGCCATACAAGGCGTTCAACTCGTGGGGCAACCTCGCTCTTGGCTACGAGATCGGAGAGTACACCTACGGGGTGCCCAATGTCATCTTCCCCCACGGAAAGCTCAAGATCGGCAAATTCTGCTCCATCGCCTGGAACGTCACGATTTTTCTTGGCGGTAACCATCGTTCCGACTGGATCGCAAGCTATCCCTTCCCGACCTCGGTCGACAGGTTTCCCAACGCGCGAGGTATTGAAGATTTTCTCAAGACGCGGGGGGACGTCATAATCGGGAACGACGTCTGGATCGGCATAAACGCCATCATCCTCTCAGGCGTAACGATAGGCGACGGAGCGGTGATCGGCGCCGGATCTGTCGTAACCGGCGACGTGGACCCGTACACTATTGTCTCCGGGAACCCGGCCAGGGTTGTCCGAAAGAGATTCTCCGACGAAGCGATAGAGAAGCTACTCAGTATCAAATGGTGGGACTGGCCCCGTGAGAAAGTCGACGCAAACGTGCGGGTCTTGTGCAGCGGCGATGTGGACAAACTAGCGAAGATAGACTGACTGTCGCGCTCTAGTCCCGGCCCTCGCCTTCCGTCAGGTCGTCCGCTTCATTCCCCTTGACGTATCCATAGACCTGGACAATGACGCCGATCGCCATGCCGTAGAAAGCGATCGACGCGAACCATGCCGCAGCGGAATCGTATGAAAGCACCGCCATCATAGCGGCAAGCACGATCAGCGTCAGCGCGGCCATATAGGCAATCCAGCTGTCGAGGTCGCTGAAGACCGCGGCCCCCACGAGGAGGACAACGAACGCGAAGTAAAGGCCGACGAAGATCACCAGGACTATGAAGGCCAGCAGAAGGATAGCCCACTTGATGTAACCGCGGCTCAGCACCGTTTTAATCGCTTTCGGCATTCCAAACACTCTTTCGCGTCAGTATTGTGACCGCTCTCCCAGGTACTCGCGCACCTTCGTTGCCCCTTTGCGTGCATGCACCGCACCGCTCTTCAACGCGCGCCACTCCCATGCCTCTCTCTTTATCAGACCAGCATATATTACGAAGGCCAGACACAGCAGCAGCACCGGCACTGCCACCAGCAGGCCCAGGTGATACCACGACTGGGGCGGGTACTCTATCGTCAGGTCGTAACTCCCTATCCGGTCCATCTGGAAGCCGTTTATCGTCGAGTAGAGTGGAGCTGGTTGAATCACTTTGCCATCCGGCATCCTGGCCACCCAGAACGGGTCGAACGCTTCCCCGAAAACGAGTACGAACGGCTCTCTCGCGTTGCTCACATGGACCTTGTACTTCTCGGCACTGATCTTCTTGAAGGTGACTTTCGGCGGACCGGTCGGAGCGAACACCTCAGAGTAGAAGCTGTCTCTGAGTCTGGAGATCTTCACGTCATCGAACCACGTGACCCCCGGGCCGAGGGCTGTCGTGGCGCTGTAGCCCCCGCACATGGCGGGCCTGATCGCCGAGATCCCTTTGGGCACATAGAATGAGCATTCGTAGTGTCTCCAGTTTGATGTTCCAATTCTTGCTGTCGGGCACTGCACAAGCGTGATCCACTGCAAGGTTGAGTCCTGGAAGCCCTCCATCGTGGCGTTCGACCAGCTCGCATTCCTGTACTTCACCGCTGTGCTGAAAGTAAATATGTCTCCCTGGCGAACCAGGATCGGGACACCCTGGACCCACGCGAGGCCTTGAGTATCCTGATTCTGGTTGGTGATCTTCAGGCTCGAGTGCCCTCCGGCCTTTTCCTTGTTGTCCACCGACACGGTAACGGCAGGCGGGCTTCCCGCGATCACCTTCCAGTCAGGAATCTTGCCGTTGTTGACCTGTTTTTCGAAACCAGAGTTGATCGCGGCATACTCTTTGTAGTCGTTTATGTTGACCAGACCATGCATCTTGTCGACGGCAGCGAAGCTGGGGGTCACCGGCTTCTGATCGACAAACGCGATGTTGCCCAGCACGTCACCTTGAAAGCGCTGACTGATAGCAAGGTTGTCGAAGAAAGAGTCGGCTTTGACCGTCCTGCGGGCGGCGCGTATGAGCGGCACGTTGAAAAGCGTCTTGTAGACAGTCAGGAAATCTGTTTTCCTGGTTTCCTGGAGGCTCTGGTCGTTCTTCAAGGCGTCGCCGAAATTGAAACCTGAGATGGACGAATCAAAGATCAGATATTTCGCAGAGAACGGGATGAAGAGCTTCGAGGCGATGTCCCTGGAAAGCGTCACGTCCTTGTTCGTCAGCTGGACGGCAGGCCACTGATTCACCTGGAGAAGGTTGGAAAGCCAGATGAAGTAAGAATCGTTGTTATACAGCTCCTGCATGTCGTCCAGGTTGGGATTGCCCGAGTAGACGTTGATTGGAGGGATTCTCTTCGCTGGCGCCCACGTGTAGGTCATGTGGTCCAGTGAGATGAACGGTAGCCACATTATCCTTGCGTCGCCGGCTTGTCGCGTAATGTAGTTGTCGACATTCTGGTAGTCAGAGGGGATTTTCGTGGGGTCGAAGATATACTGGGCGTAGAACAGCCCTCTCGGGTAGAACGACAGCAGCGTCAACACGGTGATGACGATGACTAGTAGAATGCCCCCGTAGTACTTGTAGTTGGCGTATCTTCCCAGCCTGCGCCTCAGATCGAGGTTCTCTTCCAGCAGCCTTGAATCTTCTTCCGGGACATCAAAAAGGCGATCGTCAGCGGGTTCGGCGCCCTCCCGCCTTGCAACCTCTGTCGGTTTCGGGCGAGGGACCCCCCTCAGCAGCCATGCGACGAGAAAACCGATCGCGAGCGCGTAGAAGAGCGGCACGCCGTAAAGCATTCGGTTGGGCGAGCGAAACAACCATCCGAACGTGGCCGCGCCCGGCGCTCTCAAGACCAGATAGCTGTAGAACCTGCGAAGTATATACGTCGACCCGGTGGCGAACAAGATCGATATCACCGCGAAAAGGGCCCAGAAAAGGAAGGTCCCGTTTCTCCTGAGGCGCTTGCCCAGCATTACCAGGCACAGCAGCGCAAAGACCGGGAGCGCATAAGACAGCACTATGTTAAGCCCATTGTTCGCTCCTGGTATGACGAACTGCCCGTAGCCCGAAACCAGGCGCAGGTTGTTCGCCAGAGTTCCGGATTGAGACAGGCCGTCAAGTGCCGCCCGGTTCAGGAACGGCGCGTAGTTCGGGCCCATCGGAATGCCCGTCATCTTCGCGGCGGCATACGGAACCGTCCAGGCGGCATTGGCCAGGACGTATAGGATCAGCGTGCCGAAGAAGACCTTTGCGGCGGTGATCAGGCTGCGTCGGGCGAACTTGTTGACCAGTAAGTAGAACAGGGTATACGCCGCAATCATGATCCAGATCCACGAGATGCAGGTGGGATGCGAGCTCGCCATCCAGATAATCAGCACCAGGCTGACAACGTGCCACAGCTTCGGGCCTTCGAAAATCCGGCGGAGCAACATGAATATCAGCGGTATCAGTGCGAATGCGACGTACATCATGAACGGCCACAAGGAGAACAGCGACCAGGGATTGTACATGTACACGATCCCCGCCAGCACCGAACCGGCGAAGAGTCCGATCTTTCTTCCGCTCATTGCTTTGACGGACTTGATGGTCGAATAGGACAGAGCGTACATCGAGACGCCGGCCAGGGCGAAAGTGCTGATGAACATCACCAGAAGGTACTGCGGCTGGCTGAGGCCGAAGATCTTTGCGATCACCACGTAACTCAGTGTCCATGGAGCCATCTCTATAAAAGAGATGATCTGGAAGCCGCCGTACTGAAGCCAGGTGTTGTTGACCTGGCCCGCGATGCGGTCCACCGTGAACGGGAACGCCTGGTCGGCGTGGATAAGACTGCCCGGCGTGCGGAAGTGCTGGAAGAAAAGAAGGCACGCGAATCCGATGATCACCGCTACGGCCAGGAAATGCCAGAGGGGAACGTACTCCCGCGCGACCAGCCAGTTGCGGAGGCGGTCGGCAGCCTTGGCGAAGGAGTTGCCGTGACCGGGCCGAGGAGAGTATTCTTCTTCCTTCACAGCTTCTGTTGCAGCGATGCTTTTAGTCTTTCTTTCACGATGTCCGACGGGCCTGCGTCGGGCCACTCCGATGATTATTCCAACGGGCAAAACCTGTTGAACAGGAATCGAATCCTCGCTTCGGTAGGCTCACGAGAATCTTAACACAAAGACGGCGGGACCTATCCCCGGCGTGAGGCCGGCTGTCGATAGCGCTGTCCCTTGCGACGACCGTCTCCTTCGAGACGAGACTATTGACGGACGCCTGGTTGAACTGATGATTCACCTCTTGCGCGCCAGGGCGAAGAGCTCCACAAAACCCGTCCTGTTTGCGTCCCTCTCACAAGTTTGTCTATAACGCGGCCACGAAGGCTCAGGTCTGCGCACCAGGTATTTCCAGAAGCAAAAAAAGATGAAGGCGGCCAGGCTGATCATGCCACTCTGTACGGTTGAGCGCTCGAGGGTGAAACCGGAGGTCTCAAGCATCTTTTCGACCTGCGCGAGCGAGTAGTGGCGGTGTCCCTTCAACCAGAATATAGGATCGAGAGAGCGCGCCACCAGGTTCGCGTTGGGCACGTTCAATGCGATGTGCCCCCCGGGCCTCAGGACCCTTCGGATCTCCCCGAGAGCCGCCGGTTCGCACCCGGCCGGAAGGTGTTCCAGTACTGCCCACATCGTGACTACATCGAAGCTCTCGTCTTCAAACGGCATCTCGAGGACCGAGGACTCGACGAATCTTGCGCCAGGAAGATTGCGACGCGCCACCGCCAGCGCAGCAGGATCAACATCAATCGCTGATGCCCTGCCGGCCGACCCTTCGATCAGGCTGAGAAAACCCCCCGTCCAGCAGCCGACGTCGAGCACGTCCTTGCCGGTGAAAAGGTCGCCCGCGAAGCGGAGGCATGCGCGGTTGCGGGCGGCCGCCTCCCCCGTGTCCACCGATGGGACAAAAGTCACCGGCCTCGGATCGTTTTTCATTTGTCCTCCGCGCGGGGCCGCCTCGCTCGCGCCCCAGGACCGGTTGTGAAGAATGAGGTCTAGTATAATATCCGATAGACGGTTCCATGTGACAATTCGTTATTGCCACAACATGTCAGGAGTGCCCTGATGGCCGATGTTCTTCTCATATATCCTGACTGGCGGGTCGTGACCCCGCTGTTTCCATACTCGCTCCTGCCGATCGCGTCCGCGCTCATAGCCGCTGGGCACGGCGTGCAGGTGATCGATGCCCGCGTCGAAGATCTCTCCGAGGTCGACATGAGGAAGTTCGACGTCTTCGGCATCACTTCCATCAGCGGCTACCAGATTGCGGGCGGCCTGCAGGCCGCGAGGTTAATTCGCGAACGTTCGCCAGGCAGGCCCATCGTGTGGGGCGGGGTCCACGCGTCGACCGCGCCGGAAGAGACTGTCCGCAGCCCGCTGGTCGACATCGTGGTGAGGGGAGAAGGCGAGCGGACTTTCACGACGCTGGTTGAAGCTCTCGATACGAGCGCGCCGCTTCGTGACCTGACGGGCCTGACATTGATCGAGGACGGGCGGGTCATAAGCACCGGCGATACTCCCTTCATCGACCTCGATGAAAGCCCGTTTCTTCCTTATCACCTCATCAAGCCCCAGCTGTATCCACAATTCACTGAAAAACCGTCCCGCGCATATTACGAGTCGAGCAGGGGCTGCCCTAACAACTGCGGCTTCTGCTACAACAAGGGCATGCACCATCGGAAGTGGAGGCCGAAATCGGCGCCGAGGGTGCTGGACGAGCTCGAGTACATCATGGACCTCATGGAGCCGGACGAGATCTGGCAGATGGATGACAACTTCAGCGTGAGCAACAAGAGGGTCCATGAAATAGCGCGCGGCATAATCGACCGCGGCCTCAAGTTCGAATGGCCGATGTATACGCGGTTCGACCTGGCCGCCGAGTACGACGGCGAGTTTCTCGAGACCCTGAAGGAATCGGGATGCACGTCGATGTCCTTCGGCGGAGAATCGGGGTCGCAGCGAGTGCTCGACTGGATGGGCAAAGGCATAACCCCCGACATGATGAGGCAAACAGCGGCACTGCTCAAGGAACACGACATCGGTTGTGGCGTGATGTTCATGACAGGGTTTCCTGAGGAAACCGAAGAAGAAGCCAGGGCTACACTCGACCTGATCGACGACCTCGTCGCTATCTACCCCAGGCTCGAGCCGAAGTTGACGGTCTACACACCGTTCCCCGGCACCGCACTGTATCAGGACGCTATACAGCATGGATTCAAGGAGCCCGGAACGCTGGAGGCATGGGGAAACTACCGGTACGGCGTGGTCGACAACTGTCCGTGGTTGAAGGGGCGCAGGCGAAGCACCACGCGCACGGTCGTCTTCCTGTCGGTTACCGACTTCACGCAGAGGAACCTGAAGAGCCAGAGGTTCCGGGACAAGAAAGTCCGGTACATGGCGCAAAGGATCCTCGGCGTTTCCGCACGGTTCAGGTGGAAGCACAGATTCTTCCGCTTTGGACTTGAGTTCAGGGTGCTGGACGTCGTACTGAGGAAGCTGAGGCTCATAACCTGAGCGAACCAGCAGGCACGTCAGGGGAAACCCGGGTGGCACGGAAGGCGCTTGAAGAGGAGCAAACCGAGGGGAGCCTCGCGAGGATTGTGAGGGGCCGCCTCAGCCTGCTCAAACGCCAGGTCAGCTTACGCGTGCTGTACGCGCGCTCGCTGCTGCGCTCGAAGCTCAGCCACAAGCCGGTCGTCTATGTCATCGGTGACAGCCACACCGGAATATTCCTCAAGAGAAAACCATTTGTGGTGTTCTGGCTGGGACCGGCCACCGCGCATAATCTGGGGATGCGAAGGAGCACTACGAATTCTAACAAGAAGCTTCGTGCGGTCCTCGATAGCCTCGTCACGCCAAGGGACAAGGTTCTAATGGTCTTCGGTGAGGTCGACTGCAGGATCCATATCTACAACCAGTACGTCACCAACCGCGAAAGGCTCTCCATCGAGGACGTGATCGGCGTCACTGTGGAAAAGTATGGAGAGGTCCTGCGAGAGATAGAGGGCAGGGGGTTAGACCTCTATGTCGCGAGCGTTCCACCGGGGGGCAAGGAGGGCAACGTGTTCGGGGTGCCCAATTACCCGCCGCCGGACATGAGGCGTGTGATCAACAGGATCTTCAACGAGGAACTGGCCGCCTTCTGTCGCCTGTATGGCCTCAAGTTCATAGATGTCTACTCCACTGTCGTAGACGCGGATGGTTTTATCAAGCCGGAGTACAGCTACGCGGACGGAACACATCTCAACACCGCGGCAGTCAGGTTCTTCGAAGAGGGACTGGGATTAGGGGCCGGCTAGCGACATAAACCGAGTCGAGGAGTAACGAATGGGACGATTGCTCAAGTGGTTCGTGCCCTGGGTGTGGGAAGACGGCTTCGCGAGGTGCAACGCTCTTGGCAAGGAACTGGCCGGAGGCGGACCCGTCGGGAGCTTCCTGGACGTCGGGTGTGGAGACGGCGCTTTTACGGTGGAACTCGCGGCGCTGATCGATCCCGACGAGATCACCGGCATCGAGTATGTGGATGAACTCAGAGAAAGTGCGACTGACCGCGGTATCGCTTGCTCGAAAGGTGACCTCAACGAGACCTGGGGATTGGAGAGCGATCGGTTCGACCTCATCCTCTCGAGCCAGAGCATCGAGCATGTTCATAACACGAGGCTCTACCTGGAAGAGGCTTACAGGTGTCTCAGGCCGGGTGGGCGTCTGGTGTTAATGACGGAGAACCTGTCCTCATGGGGAAACATCGCCGCGCTCGTGATGGGATGGCAGCCTTTCACCTCCACGCACATCAACGGTTGGGACCTGGGAAACCCTCTGATCTGGAACCAGACGGAGCGTGCTGAGCAGGTCTCACTTCAGGAATGGCAGGCCACCGGGGTGAGCGGGACCGCAGGCCATGTGAGGGTGCTGGCATACCTGGGCTTGAAAGAGCTGCTGGTCAAGGTTGGTTTCACAGAAGTAGAGTTGCTCACGAGGGGTTACCTGCCGCTCCGCGGCCGGCTCTCCGACCTCTTTTGCCGTATCGATCCGAGGCACGGGCAGTTCCTCATAGCAACGTGCAATAAGCCGCATGCGCACTGATACCGCCGTGGTAGAATGCTAAGGAACAGGAGGAGTGCCACTGTGCTGATCTCAGTCATCGTCCCGACCTACAATGCATGTGCTCTGCTGACAGGGTGCCTTCGTTCGCTCATGGAACAGGATTACCCGGACTTCGAGGTCATAGTGAACGACGACCCCCGGACCAGTGATGGCACTGAGCAACTGGTCCAGGAGATGGGCGAACGCGGAATGGACATCCACTACATAAAGAAGAACTTCAGGCGGGCGCAGGGCCGCAGGGACGCGGCCACAACCGCAAAGGGCGAGATCATGCTGCACATGGACACCGACATGCAGGTTTCTAAAGGGCTATTGCGCGAGTGTGCCGGCCTGATCGAATCAGGCTACGACGCACTTGTCATCCCGGAGGAGTCTTTTGGCACGACCTTCTGGGCCAGGTGCCGGTGGCTGGAGCGGCAATGCTACGACGAAGTGGAGCCGATCGAGGCATTGCGTTGCCTGAAGAGCGGCATCTATGCGGAGCTCGGTGGTCACAATCCGGAAATGACTTATTACGAAGACAAAGACCTGGACTTACGGGTCAGGCGGCTGGGCTGCAAGATCGGCCGGACGCGGAACAAGATCCTCCACGACGAGGGGGACCTGCACCTGTTGGACCTCGTGCGCAAGAGGGCCGAATATGCGAGAACGGCCGTCATAGCGGCCGATTACTATCCCCTGGAGATCCAGTGGTTGGGAAGTGTTCACAACCGATATCTGTTGTTTTACCAGAAGAAGGATCTGTTCTTTGCCAACCCGCTGCTCGGCCTGGGTACTATCTTCATGAAGACGTGCGAATTCTCGGTTGGATTTTTCAGCTTCCTCAGAGCAAAGAGGAAGCTCGCCGCCGGTCGCGAGGCATAGCGGCTGAGCACTGCCCCGTAGGCTGTTTCCGCGCCCGCGTCCCACGAGAGCAAGCCTCGCTAGCCAGACCTTTCCAGTAATATCACACAATTCCAGGTCAGGAATTCCCTTATCAAGGGAACGCGCGTGACGAACGAGAACTCCGGGTAATAGCGCGGTACCACCGCCAGGATATTCAACTCCGGATTTCTTCGGAATGCCCTGAGGACACTGCCGATACTGGTCGGGAAGAGGTTCTCGTAAGGAGTGTGCTTCCTTGGTCGTTTCACCAGCCTGTCGTAGATCAGGTGACCTCGCCGCCGCCCGAGGTAGTGAAAAGGCGAATATTCGTGCCCTCCCCAGGGAGAGAGCCAGTTAGTCCAACTCAGGTAGAACTTGCCGCCGGGCTTGAGAAGTCGATCGATCGATTCGACGAACTTCTTTGCGTTCGATACATGCTCGAGCACGTTGGAGCAGATCACAAGATCGTAACTGCCGATGATTCCGAGATCGTCCTCTACTATGTTGACAGTGCGGAATTCTGCATCGCGATACCGGGGCAGCAGCCAGTTCTGCTCGTCAGCGAAGGTTACCTTGCAACCTTTGCCCATCAGTTCGCCGCCTATCATCCCGTGGCCGCAGCCGAGATCCAGGACCGTGACGTCGCTGTCGAGTCTGACGCCGACTTTTTCCAACCAGCGAACTGTATCCTGAGCCTGCGTCCGGTAGAAGCACTCATCGTCGCCGTGCCTCAGAAACCTGTATACGAGCTTGTGTATGATCATGTGCGTTCCGTGACTGGTTACTGCCCGATAATTCTATCAGAGCGCCGCGACCGTCCCGCCCGGGCTCCAGCCTCGGGTATTGGGGTCTCCACCTGCTGATTGTCCAGACCGTCCCGCATTTCCTCGGACGCCTCCAGGGCACTGGCGGGCTTCTTCCTCTTGATCCCGAGGAAGACAGTCGCGCTCACCCACCACTGTCTCAGCAACAGGAGGGAGAGCACCAGTGACAGGACTATCCCCAGAATGAACCCCGTCAGCACTTTGACCCATCCACTTCCGAAAGCAAGCTGGATCATCAAGCCGTGGGCGACGTAGATGTCCATCGTGACCAGACCGAACCAGGCGAAGACCTTAAGCGCACGGGTACTCCCCAGGGCGCGGATGAATCCGATTGAAAGAAGGATCCCGAGGCACGCCATGATGTAGCGAACCAGATAGGCCGACGGTGTCTTGAACAGATCCACCAGCGAGATCGGGAAAGTGTACGGTTTGATCAACCCGTAATAGTAGAGGACTATGAATGAGACCAGGAATACGGCGGACACCAAGACAAGGCCGGCAGCGGCCGGCTCCCTTCCGATCTGCTCTACCCTGCCCCTGTGTTTGGCCAGGAGATATCCCGCCGCGAAGAAGAAAAAGAAATACTTGACCTGCAGCGCGCCCAGACGATCGTAGGGGATCAGGTTTACGGCGATGAAGATCACCGCTAGAGACGCCTCGCCCATCCAGCTCCTGACCTTCTCCAGGCGTACGGCCGGTATCAGCAGCAGGGAGCAGAGGAACAGGGTCGGCAGGAACCAGAGGCCGGTCCCCGGATTGAGGATGGTGTCCTTCAGTGTCGCAGCGAACCCGATTGGAAATGGAAAATGGTGGATATACCTGTTCACGAACCAGTAGACCGGTATCCACGCAAAGAAAGGCAGCATCAGCCGGATCGCCCTGTCACCGACCTTGATGCGCTTGCTGAAGAGAACGTAACCGCTGACAAGGAAGAACAGCGGCATGTGGAACGTGTAGAGGAAGTTGCTTATGTAAAACAGGGGATCGTGGCGCGCCGCGAGGTTCAGGTTCACGGCATTGCTGATCGAGTGTCCGAGCACCACGAGCAGGATCGCGAGACCTCTGATCGCGTCGACTCCGATGTCTCTTCCCGGGGAATCGCCTTCGCGGGGGATGCGGAAGGTCTCCACTATCGTTGAGCTGACCGCGACCGTGTGACACCATGTGCGGGTCACCACTCCCGGTGCTGATCTCCCCTCTTCGGGCAGGACTGAATCGGTGGAATCGATTCGGCCACTCCTCTCTCGTGCCGGTGCAAACGCACGTTTTTTGACATCACCCAAATCATACACCCCGTTGAATCGTCACGAGCGGTCACCGGATCACCACGAACAAGCTACGCAAAACGGGTCACTTGACTGAAAAAGTGGTATATTATGAACTAGCAGCAGGCAGCGGATTGCACATAGCTGGGATTGCTCGAGTGTGGGGGTTTGAACCCCAATCGAAAGAGCACCGCGTCGAGGGGCATTTGTGGTGCGGTGGGTTGGTGTTTCTCAAAGGAGGGCCAAATGAAGCGGTCGCGAGCGGGCTTGATAATCCTCATCATCGGTCTTGTTATCCTGATACTATCCCCTATCTTCAAGTGGGGCGTAGGCCCCGCTCTGGTGAAGGTGCCCGACACTATCGACACGACCTCCGTGTACGATGGCACGCTGAACCTGTTTGTCGATCCAACCAGCTTCACCCTGCTGCCCCCGGAGCTGACGGTGAAGATCCCACTTGTGATAACGCGGCGCGACTTGAGCCAGCCCAAGAAAAGCAGCGGCTCTGTCGCCCTGATCAAAGAGACGGCCGTCGCGATCGGACCGGCCGGAAAGACATTCATCGACACCACCATGTACTACGCGCTGGACCGCAAGACCTCCGAGAACGTGTCCGACCACGGCAGCGACGCCAACCGCACCGGCTGGTACCCGATCCTGCCCATCGGAGCGAAGAAGCAGACATATCTCCTCTGGGGTGACACGGTGGGCAAGGCAGGTGACGCCAAGTACGTGAAGACCACCAAGGTAGCCGGCTTGACGACGCCAGCGACTACCTGCTACGTGTACCAGGTCAACGGCGCGGCTGAGCCAACGGTGGCTCCTCCCCTGGGGCTTCCATCAACGATGAGCGGCACCCAGATAAAGGCTCTGGCGTCGGGGATACCGGGGTTGAACCCCGCCGACGTGGCCGGCCTGGTCGACACGCAGAACTACCCCATAACCTATCTCGACCAAACCACGGCGACGATCATAGCCGAGCCAAGGACCGGCTCGATCGTAAGCGCGATCAACTCCGACACTTACACCGTGGATGCCTCGGCCGTGGGAGTGGGTAAGATCAAGCTCGCGACGGTCACCTACAAGCAGACCCCTGAGAACGTAGCAAAGGTCATGGACGACACCGCCGAGAACTTCGGGCTCCTCAACATGGTGGGGCTCTGGATACCACTTGGACTGCTGATCGTCGGCGTCATCATCACGCTGATCGGGCTCCTCCTGTTCCTGAGGAAGAAGCCGGCACCGGCCGCCTAGCAGCGACGGAAAGATAATAACGAGCGGGCGCCCGCGAGGGTGCCCGCTTTTCTTTGCCTCAAATCTTGAGGATACCGATGCAGGAAAGAGGTTTGACCCCTATTTTGCGCAGAAGACGTCCCAGCCCCGGTAGAACTGCTCCAGCGGAAAGCCCGCGGCCTCCTTGCCGAGGTAGTCCCGGTCGAAGGGGTTCAGTGTGGCCTGGATGCGCGCAGCCTTGAGGGGCCCGATTGCGCCCGGCCAGAGGATGGGGGTCGAGGGAACAGGGTAGTCGGTCCCCTGGATGAGCCTGTCGCGCAGCGGGGGCGCGAGCAGCTTCTCCCGGTATGGGAACCTCACCAGGTTGGGGATGGCGGCGGTGTCGGCGTAGAGGTTCTCAAACTCCTGGCACAGCTTCACCATGTTGGGGAAATACTCCACCTTGTGGATGAAGCCGCTGGTGCCGGCGTGCCCCGCCACGACTGTGAGCCCGAGCTCCAGGGGCAGGCGCAGCCTCTCGGGGTCGCCCAGTGACTGGTCGACCACGAAGACCGAGTGCTCGTAGCCGGTGTGGCTGGTGAGCACCATCCCGTGCTCCTTCATCCTCTGGTAGAACGGGGTGAACCTCTTTTCGGCCGGGTCGATCCCCATTGACGGAGGCACCCACTTGACGCAGACGGCGCCCGCCTCGGCGCACCTGTCGAGCTCGTCGATGGCATCGGGCCGCGCCGGGTGGATGCTCGCACCGAATATGAATACGTCGGGGTGGCGGGCCACGACCTCCATCGTCCAGTCGTTGGATACCAGGGCCTCGGTCCTGGGGTCGAGCGCGCCGGCTGAGTCTCGCAGCCCGTCCATTCCGAAGATAAGGGCTTTGTCCAGTGAGGAGGCCTCGCGGACCAGCCGCGCCAGGTGGTCGGCGTAGGCCAGGTCGAAGATCTCGTCGCTCACGCGCAGGCTGACGCCAGCCATCTTGCTCAGATACCAGGCGGTCACGCTCTTGCGCATGGCGGGCGAGATGAAGCACTTGTGCTTTTCCTGGTCCGCCCCCATCAGGTGGACGTGTGCGTCTATCCGGATG